>Ga0118677_10009605_pt1 | contig 15064 bp, 7 predicted proteins | sample AliMusrvi5mmetaG_FD_86154 | JGI IMG/M metagenome (GOLD analysis project Ga0118677, IMG submission 86154)
AGGGTTTCGCGCTCGTGTTTGATGTAGCCTTTCGCCGTCTCGACGAGATTCGGGATCAGGTCGTAGCGGCGCTTGAGCTGCACGTCGATCTGCGCGAACGCATTTTTGAAACGGTTCCGCAGAGCAACGAGCCCGTTGTATTGGCCGATCGCGAAAAGCGCCGCGATGACAACAACCGCGATGATCGCCAGGAGGATTCCGAGAAGTATGGTAGCCATGCCCGCATTTTGCTCCGACCCGGTGCCGCGCGCAACTTCGAAAATCAGGGCGGCTGAAAATCGCATGGCCATCGCGGGAGGGCGCGATCGTGCGCGCGGAGGAATCCTTGACCACAGCGGCAGGTTGCATTCCACTGGTTTCCATGACGCTGGAACTCATCGAGCGGCTTTCGGTCGAGGCCGGGAAGCGGGGGTTGGAATTTCTTCTGATCGGCGGGCAGGCGATGATCCAGCACGGGTATGAGCGACTGACCTTGGATGTGGATTTTCTCGGCACGGAGGCCTCGCGCGGGACATGGCGTGAGGTAATGGCCCGGTATGGATACCATGCGGTGGCGGAGACCCCGGCATTCGAGCAGTTCGCCCACACGGAACCCGGCTGGCCTCAAGTGGACATCATGTTCGTGAACCCCGGAACCTGGTCCAAACTGCGCGGGGAAGCCGAGGCAAAGGTGAGCGGACGGGTGACCGTGCATGTTCCCTCGCCGTCGCACATGGTCGCGCTCAAGCTTCACGCGGCTTCCAGCCCGCAGCGCGAAAATGCGGAGAAGGACTGGAACGATATTTTGCAGCTTGTCCGGAGGCATCACCTCGACCCAAACGATGAAAAGTTTGCGGCTCTCGTGACGCGCTATGGAGGTACCGGGGCACTTGATAGATTGAAAAAATCTTCCCGTCAGTTATCGTGATGCCCATGGACGAGAATTCCCCGGATTTTTTTGAGCTGCCCGTTTTTACGGAGCCGCAGATGGAACCGGAGCCGATAGGATACGAGAATGCCGTGAGGGAGTTCGACGAGATCATCCAGGCACTACGGCTGCGCGAGGTGCCGAGAGAGCCCGAGGATATTCCCGAGTTCAAGATGTGAGAGCCCGCCAGGGTGCCGCGATTCTCGCGGGAGCGGGCGAAAATCATTGACCGCTGTCATCTCCGCGCGTGGTTTTCGGGCCGCGGCACCGAACAGGCAGAGGTTTTTGGGTCGTCAACGGGTATGCCCGCCTGATAGGATAAACCCTCAGTCCGGCGGTTGAGAAATTCTTTCAGAATTCCTCTACAACAATCGCCGTTTTCGGGATAAACAGATCTTCTCTCCTATGAACACCACAGACGCACCCGCCAAGTCGCCGGAACAGATCCTCGGGGAACTTCAGGTCGATCCCGCCAAGGGGCTCGCCTCGAACGAAGCCGCCGCCAGGCTCACAAAATTCGGCCCCAACGCCCTCGAGGAGGAAAAGGAAAGCCCACTGAAAAAGTTTGCCGGCTACTTCTGGGGCCCGCTCCCATGGATGGTCGAGGCGCCGGCCGTCATGGCGCTGATCATCCGGGACTGGGTGGATTTCGCGATCATCATGTTCATGCTGATCTTCAACGCGGTGCTGGGGTTTTGGGAGGAGAGCGCGGCATCGAGCGCGTTGTCCGCTTTGAAGAATTCGCTCGCGCTCACGGCGAAGGCCCTGCGCGACGGGAAGTGGGGCGACGTGGTGGCCGCGGATCTTGTGCCCGGCGACATCGTCAGGATACGCCTCGGCGATGTGATCCCGGGCGACGGCGTGCTTTTGGAAGGCGATTACCTCAGTGTCGATCAAGCGGCGCTCACCGGCGAATCGCTGGCGGTTTCCAAGAACCACGGCGACACGGTCTATTCCGGCTCGATCGTGAAAAAAGGCGAGATGACCGCCGTGATCACGGCCACCGGGGGGAAGACGTTCTTCGGGCGGACCGCGAGCCTCGTCGCCTCGGCTGGCGCAAAATCCCATTTCCAGCAGGCCGTGGTCGGGATCGGGAATTTCCTCATCGTCCTGACGATCGCGCTGGCCGCGATCCTGGTGATCAACCAACTGGCCGCGATGGACCACCATTATTCGCAGGACGCCATTTTCAAACTGGCCGAGTATGTGCTGGTTCTTCTCGTGGCGGCAGTGCCGTTCACGACCCCGGCGGTGCTGTCGGTGACGATGGCGCTCGGGGCCAAGATGCTGGCTGTGAAGAAGGCGATTGTTTCGCGCCTCGAATCGATCGAGGAACTCGCGGGGATCGACATCCTTTGCTCGGACAAAACCGGCACACTCACGCAGAACAAGCTCACTCTCGGCGAGATCCTCCCCTACGGCGGAGCCTCCGCGCAGGATGTTGTGCTGGCCGGATCGCTCGCCTCCAAGGCCGAGGATAAAGATCCGATTGATCTCGCGGTGATGGCCGGGCTGAAGGACTCTTCGCTGCTCGCGGGCTACAAGCAGACAGCCTTTGTGCCGTTCGATCCCGTCTCGAAGCGGACTGAGGCCACCCTGCAGGATTTTGCGGGGAAAGCATTCCGCACCACCAAGGGGATGCCGGCCGTGATATTGAAACTCTGCAACCTGCCCGACGCCGAGCAGGCGAAGGTCGAGGCCCAGGTGGCCGCGCTCGCGGTCAAGGGCATGCGCGCGCTGGCGGCGGCGCGTTCCGAGGTCGGCGGCCCGTGGACATTCCTCGGTGTTCTTCCGCTCATGGACCCGCCCCGCGAGGACTCGAAGCAAACCATCGCCGAGGCGAACGAGCTCGGGGTCAGGGTCAAGATGGTCACCGGCGACGATGTCGCCATCGCCCGCACGATCTCGGGCGAACTCGGCATGGGCACGAATATCCAGCTCGCCTCCGACCTCTTCGCGGCGGATTCCCTGAACGGCGCACTGCCGGCGGATGCCGCGGACAAAATCGTCGCGGCCGACGGATTCGCCCGCGTCTTCCCCGAACACAAATACGGCGTGGTCAAAGCCCTCCAGGCGGCCGGCCACATCGTCGGCATGACCGGCGACGGCGTCAACGACGCGCCCGCGCTCAAGCAGGCGGACGTCGGCATCGCGGTCTCGGGCGCGACCGATGCCGCCCGCGCGGCGGCGGCCCTCATCCTCACGGCTCCCGGCCTCTCGGTGATCATCGACGGCATCAAGGAAGCCCGCCGGATTTTCGAGCGGATGATGAGCTACATGCTCTACCGCGTGGCCATGACGATCGCGATCATGTTCGACATGCCCCGGGTGTTTCTCATCTCGTCGGTGCTCGGGCTTTTCGCCGTGGTGCAGAGCTTCCTGCTGCTGTTCCTCGGCCGCAACCTCTACCACCTCGATGGCCTGCACCTTCAGACGATGATGTTCCTGCAGTTGGTCGCGGGCGGGCACCTCCTCCTCTTCGTGACCCGCTCGGTCGGCGCGTTCTGGAAACCGCCGTTCCCCGATCTCCGGCTGTTCTTCGCCATCGTCGGCACCCAGCTGATCGCGGTCCTAGCCTGCGGGTTCGGCATCGGCACCGCCGTGCCCGCCCTGCCGTGGGGGATCATCGGGCTCGTGTGGCTCTACAACATCGCTTGGATGTTCGTGCTCGATCTCGTCAAGATGGCCCTCTACGAGATTCTGCAGGGGCACAGCATGACCCACCAAGGATACTCGCTCTTCTTCCGGCGCATGAGCCATTCCCTCCAACCCTATGGCGGGATGCACAGCTTTCGCCGCCGGAAGCCATAAAGCGGATCCCCGTCCGGTTCCCAGCGTGCTTCCCTCTCGTTCACCCGAGACCTTCAACGGTTTGAATTTTACTGCTGGTGACAGCCAGTCGGGAAGCGGGATATTTTCAAGGGCATCCGATGCACTCTGACGTCACCATCTGCCACGCGAACCGGAACCGCGCCTCTCTGGAGCCGCTCAAATTCTGCGCGGCGTGGCCGGCGATCTGAACCGCCCATGAACGCCCAATTCATCTGGATCACCGATCGCGCTCCGCGCCGCAACCAGTTCGTGAGGTTTGAGCGAGGCTTCGATCTGCTGGCGGTGCCGGCGGAGTTTCCGGTGCATCTCTTTGCCGACACCCGCTACCGGCTGCGGGTCAACGGAGAATTTGTGGCGGCGGGCCCGGGGCGCTTCGTCACGCAATTCCCCGAGTTCGACACGCACGACCTCGCGGGATTTCTGCGGCCCGGAAAAAACAAGGTCTCCGTGGAGGTCAATTTTTTCGGCGCATCGTCTTTCCAGAGCATGCCGGACGGGAAGCCGGGATTCATCGCATGGGGCGGGAACGGGGATGTGGATTTGGCGACGCCGGGCGGATGGGAGGCCTTTCGGCTGCGCGCGTGGCGGTGGGATGCGCCGCTCTTCAGCTTCGCGCAGAGCCCGGTGGAAATCTGCGACACGAGGTGCTCGGAAGCAGGCGCTCCATCCGGGATCGCGGTGCTGGATGGGGGTGCCGCGCCTTGGGGAAATTTGCAGCCGTATTCCGGCGTGCCGGTTCCCTTTTTCATCCACAGGCCGAAGCGGATCGAGCTGGCGGGACGTTTGGCCACAGGCGAGCGGCGGTTCGGGTTTATGTCGCACAACCCCGATGCTTTTCGGAACCTCCCCGCGAAACCGTGGACCGCGTTTGCGACATGGATCCTTTCCCCGAAGGCCCAAACCGTCACCCTGAGCTGCTTCTGGAGCGAACTGCGCTGCAACGGCACCCTTGTCGCCGTGGATACCGGCACCCCTTGGGGGAACCACGCGCACTGCCAGGTGAATTTACGCGAAGGCTGGAACCTGCTCACGGGAGACGTGGCAATCCTCACGGAATTCTGGGCCTACTGCCTCGGCATCCCGGAAGGTCTTTCGCTCCACGGCCGCCGCGATACGGCGTGCGCCGAACCGTTTGCCATCGCGCCCAACAGTTCGCGCGAAGCCCTGCGCCTGCCAGCAGATGGAGACTCCTCAGCGCCGGACGACTGGATTTTGCACGATGGAAATCCCGTGCGTCTGACCCCTGCTCGCATGATGGCGTGGGACATCCCGGCGGAGGATGCCGCGCGGGACCTCGCCCTCAAGCGGCTGCCGGAAGTCTCCCGGATCGAAGCCGCCGAGGCGACGTGGTGTTTTTCCTTTCGAGGGGAATTCCTCGGGCACGTCGTGCTGGATGTCGAGGGCCCGGAGGGAACGACGCTGGATGTGGCCTTCGATGACTGGCAGGCTGCGGACGGAGGGGTGAGGCTCTACAAATCGAATCCGTTCACCGATGCCGCCGACCGGTTTGTCCTGCGCGGCGGACGGCAGACGATCGAGTTGTTCCACCCCCGCGGCGGCAAGCTCCTCCAGGCCACCCTGCGCTCGCCGGCGGGCGTGTCACCGCTTGCCCTCCACGACGTCTTCGTCCGTTCGCGGCAGACTCTCGGGCCGGACAACACCCGGTTTTCCTGCGACAACCCGAATCTGGAATGGGCTTGGCCGGTCGCGATGCGCACGCTGATCGCGTCCACCGACGAAGCCTATTCCGACTGCCCCTGGCGCGAGCGCGGCAGCTACATCGGCGATTGCTCGGTGAACATTCTCCTGAACCTCCTGCTCGACCAGGACCGCCGCACCGTGCGGCGCACGCTGCGCATCTTCGCTCAGGCGCAGCTTCCAGACGGCCAGCTCCCGTGCTGCGCACCGGCATGGCTGCGCTTGCCGCACGAGGATTTCACTTTGGTCTGGCTGCTGGCGGCCCACGATTATTGGGCCAACACCGGCGACACGACGCTCGCCGAGGAAGTCTGGCCCGCCGTTCGCCGCATTTGGGAGAGCCCGTCTTGGGAGTGCCATCCGTCGGGCCTTTGGAACGCGGAGAACCGCCGCCTCTTTATTGACTGGGGAGTCCTCCCCGGGGAACGTCTCGGCGAAGGCAATGCGGCGCTCAATATCTTCCGCTTCGGTGCCGCCAATGCCTGCGCCTCATTGGCGGCGGCGCTGGGAAAGACCGCCGAGGCCGCCGCCTTCCGCGACGAGGCCGAGCGGGTCGAGCGCGCCGCCAACCGCCTGCTCTGGGACGATGTCCGGGGGTGCTACCGGGCCTTTTTAGGAGCCGGCACCCCCGCGCTCCACGCCAACATCCTCGCGCTTCGCTTCGGGATCGGCTCCCGCGTGTCCCGCGACCGCATCCTCGCCTATCTCGAACCGTCGCTCCGCACGAACTTCGCCCGCGGAATCCGCGAGGGAGATTCCAGCGGCTACCTCGAGCTCTATTTCTTTCACTACGCCCTCCCGGCGCTTGCCGCGCATGGGCGACCCGACCTCGCGGAAATGCTCATCGACGACCACTACGGGTTCGTGCGCGACCTCGGCGACGACACTCTCCCGGAATGCTTTATTGGTGCCAAAAACGCGAACGGCAGCCGCTGCCACAGTTGGTCCGGGGCACCGGCCATCTACGCGGCCCGGCAGGTTCTCGGCATCCGCCCGGCGGTCCCCGGCAACCCGCGCGCACTCGTCTTCGACCCGGTCGTCCACCGGATCACCCGCGCCTCTGGCCGTATCAGCCATCCCGATGGATGGATCGAGGTGGACTGGCAATCGGTCAACGGGAAAATCCACCCGTGCATCAAAGCCCCCGAAGGAGTCGAAGTCAGGTGCTCTGGAGGTTCCTCAGTGTCCGCCCCTCATTCCAAGTGGAGGGCACCAGCAGGTTCAGCGGTTCACTCGTGAGCCCGCGCTCGCGATGGCGGATCATTTGGTCGAGCAAAAGCACGCTCTGGCGTGCAATCCCGTCCATGTTTTGGCACAGCCCGGAGAACAGCTTCAGGTCGTTATCCGGCATCAGGTGCAGGGCGGCAAACCCCGTGCCCTTCGGAATCCGCACCCCGTGTTCCTTCAGAACCCAGTAGTGGCTCACACTGAACCCGACAACCGCGTCGGGCTTCCACCGGTCAAACCACCTGAGGAAAGATTCCCAGTCATCCAGGCCTCCCGAGTAGACCGGGAGCCGGTGTTTGCGGGGGAGGTAATTTCCTTCCAGCGCGAACGCCGCGCCGTGTCGCACCTCGTCGTCCTCCATGGGTTCGGCATGTTGGCCGAGCGCGAACCCGATGCGTTCGTATCCGCGCGACCGTAACTGGGTGAACGCCAGCTTCACGGCCTGGAAGATGTTCGGGCGCACGGTGTGGAACGGGTGGAGCGCGTGGAACCTCGCGCACTGGACAGTCGAAAAATGGCTCCAGTCAAAAGAGCGGCCGAAGGTTTTCCCATCCATGCTTCCGGTAATCACGAGCCCCTGCGTCATCCGGTGGTAGAGTTCCCTGAAGACCGCCTGGGGATCGCTTTTGTTGGTGAGGTTGTAAACCTTCGGCGCATAGCCCATTTTCCGCGCCTCCTCGACCAGGTAACGGTAGTAATCCGGGCGCCCGCCAGAACCGTCCAGCATGCTGGGAAAATTAAAAACCGCCATCGGGACTCCGCCAACAACTGCCGGAGAGCGGAACCTCCTGCCCGCCAATGACGCCAGCAACGGGTTGGGACGGTAACCCATCTCCTCCGCGAGAGCGCGCAACCGCTCGGCCGTGGCGCGCGCCACCAACCCCCGCCCGCTCAATGCCAGGGAAACCGTCGCTACGGAAACCCCTGCGCGGGCCGCAATGTCTTTCAATGTCACCTGGATCACTTCCAAGCAACACAAGCCAACATCAGCCCGGATGGCAACCGGAAAGTTTCAACGGATTAAAATAAATAGCAATTGATCTCGCGGGAACAAAGCACATTGTAAATACAAAGCCCGACCCCTTTCCGGAACATGCCCCACACCTCCTGGAACCAGCCCATTGATGTAAGACGTGCGCCCCGTGCTTTTCGGCGTCCGGGGTCACGGGATTTCCTCCTTTCTCCCTTTTCCCTCGTGCATTCCAATCGTGCCTTTGCCCTCGTCTCCGTGCTCGCCATTCTGGCGCTCCTGCTGGTCTTGATGCTGTCGATTTCCACGGTGCTCCATGTGGAAACCCGATCAAGCGCCAGCAGCAAGAACCTGCTCATCGCCCGCGAGAACGCGCTCCTCGGGCTCGATACCGCGCTGTCCCAACTCCAGGAATACGCCGGCAGGGACCAGGCGGTGACTTTCCCGGCCACGACGTTTTATCCGACAAAGGATATGAATCTCCCAACGGCCATCTCTCCGCGCCAGGGCAAGGGCGATCTCTTCGATAATGCGACCTACGGCTACCGGACGATTGCGGCCACGAGCAAAGCCCGCAGCTACTTGAATACAGTCGGAACCTATCTTACCCCTACCGAGCGCATAGCTTGGGACAATGCGCTCAAGGCGTATTGGAACGCCAACCGCAACCCGCGCTGGACCGGCATCATGGACGCCTCGCTCCGCGTGGATCGCGCGACAAATCCGAATGGCCCCGGGACAGCGCTCGCAGCCCAGCGCTACGAGTCGAATCCCGCCACAAAATTCGGCGAACCCAAGCGCGACCAGCTTCCGGTCTGGCTGGTGAGCGGCAACGAAAAATATTCCGTGGATCAGGCGGCGGGGACGATCAAAGATGCGGACGGCAACGACGCATCGGCCTCCTATCTCACCCCGGACCAACCGCTGCCCGACCCCGCCACAGACCCGACGGTCGTCTATGTCGTCGGCGAGGGCAGCGCCACGCTTTCCGCCAACTCGACCGACGGCATGGACGGCCGGGTCAAAGCCAAAAAGCAGGAGCTGAAAGCCGCCGACGCCACCGTGACCGGCCACTACGCCTACTGGGTCGGGGACGAATCCACCAAGGCGAATTTTTCCGCCAGAGATCGGACGAGCACGAACGATTCCCAATACCCCAATGACGTTGCCCAAAGCTCCGTCACCTACCGCAACCGCCTCCAAGTCCCGCAGCGCATCGGATGGCAGAACCTCACCGGATTCGGCAGTGCCACGTTCGCCGCGAACGACTCCAACCTCGAAAATATCAACACCTCGATGGAAATCGGCCTTCTCGAGGACACCAATACCGCCGCGATCAAGACGGCCGCACAATCCAATTTCCACAGCCTCACCGCATTTTCCAAAAGCCTTCTCACGGATACCGCCTTGGGCGGATTGAAAAAAGATTTGACCCGGTTCCTCGAAAATGGGTCCGGGCTCAGCGGCACCGACACGATTCCCAACCCGAGCCTCTACGACACAAACGACGCCCGATTCAACGCCTGGGGACACGTCGGAAGCACCCCGAGCGGGTATCCAACCACCGGATATGCCAATACAGGATTTCCCAACTCGGGAGCTAATGCGCTCGACGGCATCCCGACTTGGAACCAGCTCAACGCTTGGTATCATGCCGAAGCCAGCGGGTCGGGAAGCGGATCCATCACTCCAACCGCCACCACCGCTCCGGTGCTGACATACATCATGCTCCACAAAGGCATGTCTTACGATCCTGTCTCCAAGAAAATCCGCCAGCACTGGCTCCCCTGCATCGTTCTTTGGAACCCGTATGACGTGGGGCTGAATTCCGCCACCTACAACCTCGACCTCGGCGTTTCTGAATACTTTTTGTCGATGCTCTTTGTTAAGGAAAACCCCAGCCTCGCGGAATTGCAGCAGGATGCGGATGCAGATTGGAGGGATGTAACGGTTCCGGCCGGAAGCGGAGTGAACGGGCCGGATGGCAATCCGGTATTGGCGCGTGACGGAGTGACCCCTTACACAAATACAACCAGCTCCACTCAAACAATCCGGATCTTCAAGGGCACGCATGCGGCACCCGGCAACACAACAATAACCCAATACTTCAAACAGATCATTCCCGGCACTGATGCTGCGGATGGAGTGACGGCCAACGCCACAGTCTCCACGGCAGACAACTTCAACATGCTAACCGGCCCCTGGCCGTATGACAACAATATTACAGACGGCACGACCGATGCCTTCGGGCGCTATTACTATTATGTGAATACGGCTAACCCTGCGCTTGAACAGACCTCATCGCGTGATACGACGGGGACCACGTATGGCCCGCTGGGCGCAAAGGCGTTTTCGCTCAGATGTTACCCGCTCAGCAAAGACTCGAGGCTTCCGGTGGACCACCCGCTGAACTTCCAAATCACCTCTGCGTTTGGCCCGGGAGAGGCCCTCATCTTTACTGTGCCAAACGATGTGCAGTGGACTCCGGGGAGCCCCGTCGTTCTGACCAACCAGTTCCAACCCGTCGCCCCAGCCTCCATGTGGTTTGATTTTCTGAGCGTCGCCAACGGTCCGGCCAGCGCGACCGCTGCAGGGGTGAAGTGGCATTACGGTTTGCACAGCCCCTCCCAGATCGCGCCTACTGTGAACCTCTCGCTCAGCACGGATCCCAGCCACCCCATTTTAAGTGCCCCTTATGGGCTGGGAGGCGCAGGCTACAATACTCAGATAAATGCTTACGGCCATGATTGGGATGCCAAACATGGGGACGGGAAGGACGACAACAACAACGGAGTCAATAACGATAGCGAGCCGACGCCCGCATTTGTCTCCCTCTGGAAACCTCTCTACGACGAGGCGGATTTTGCGGCCAAGACCGTCCCGTTGAACACGGATGCCACGACCTCCTCGATTTACGGCTTCAGCGCCACTTATTGGCGCCCGCTTCTTGGCATTGGAACCCTTGAAGACAAAAACATTCACACGTATTTTTCAGTTTTCAGCCGCTTCAATATCTTTGCGCGAACCATCATGGACCATCCATTGGTGGACAAGTGGCGCAACAACTACGGCTTCCAAAACTTCAACGAATCCGGCAATTTTGACGGGATGATAAAGTTCCAATTCATCTCCTTTATGGACATGGACATATCGAAGTGGGACGACAACCAATATAATGGGGATCTGGGCTTCGCTCTGGTGGAGGAGAAGGATTACCGGACCCTCGGCGGAGATGATGCGAATTTCATGCCTCTTTCCGTGCTCTCCGTGCGCAATGCCCGGCGGGCAAACTCGGAAATCCTTTCGCTCGGCCAGTTCCAACAGGTCAACCTTTCCCCCTATTTCTGGGAGCCAGCTTTCCCGATCGGCAGCAGCGATGCCGCAGTCTATACCGACCGCGAGGCGATTGCGGGAATCAACTCCAGAAAAGTGGGCGCAAACCGACCACCCGTTCCCCGGAGCTGGGACTACCTCACCCCACCGCCGGATTTCAGGCCTAACAATGCCATGCGCACGGACACGTTTATCTATCCGTCAAATCTAGCCGTCACCCCCATAACGAGCACTGCCGCTGGAAACACCATGCTGGATATGAGCTACCTTCTGAATGAAAACCTGTGGGACCGGTTTTTCCTTTCGACCATCATCGGCACGCCGGATCTGACACAGCCCCTGCCGAACAGCCGTCTGCGCTTCACGGTGGACGCGGCCGCCGCTGGAAGCGCGCTGACAAACTTCGATACTGCGGCAGCCTACCTTGAGAACGTGGGGGCGCTCAATGTCAACTCCACTTCGGTTGATGCCTGGAAAGCCCTGCTCACGGCATTTCGCGACCTCCAACTCCAGTCGCAGCTGACTGGGGAAACCAACCCGGCGCACACCGCACCCGTTTCCCGTTCCCTCTCGCCCATTCAAGGAAAAGTGGACTTCACTCCGGGCACCCGGGTCGCCGCCGAATACGGAAATGAGTCAGGTGTGGGATCCAAGGACTACACAAGAATGCTCGGCGGATTCCGCTATTTGGATGACACGATGATCCAGACGCTTGCCGAGCGCATCGTGGATGAAATCCGGATGCGCGGCCCGTTTCTTTGCCTCGCGGATTTCGTGAACCGGCGCCTGGTCGCGCCATCGGGGTCCGGCACCATAGGGTCGGACTGGTATCAAGCACGCACCAACGGTCTAGTTGGCGCAGGTGACACAGGGTATGACTACAGCTGCGACTTGGCAAACCCCAGCTACGACCCCTTTATCGGCTTGCAGGGTATCAATGGGGCACTTCAGCGGGCGCTCAACGTCTCCGGCATCAACGGCGGAGTGAACCATCCCACTCTCGGGAGCAACGGAGCGGCACAGGGAGATGCAGACGACCGCGTCTTTTCTGTCCGCATCAAGAATATCGGCACAGCAGATTTTCAAAATTACGAGATGTCAGGTGCGGGGATCGGAGGAAATGCAAACACCACGCTCAAGCACTCGCAAGACCCCTCGTTGCGCAGCCATGTGGATACGGAGCATGTAGCAGGAGTCCCTGTCGGCGAGGCGGGGCAGCTTTTCGATGGGGCGCCCGGCTTTGTCACCCAGGGCGACCTGCTCGCGATGATCGGCCCGGCGCTCACGCCAAGGGGCGATACTTTTCTAGTCCGCACCTATGGAGATGCGGTGGATATGAATGGGAAAGTCCTCGCCCGAGCCTACCTCGAAGCCATCGTGCAGCGGGTGGCGGATCCCGTGACCCCGGCAGGAGCGACCGGAACCGACAAATGGCGGCCGACCGACAAATACGGGCGCAGGTTTAAGATCGTGAAACTGCGCTGGCTCAATTCGGATGAAGTCTGAGCAGATGAGTATTCAGTTCTCAGTTTTCAGTTTTCAGAAGGGCGGGGGTCGTCCCTCATTCGTCATTCCTTTCCTTCTTTGCGTCTGGCTTTCTGCGGCAAGCCCGCTTCACGCCTCGCCGCCCCCGAAGGAAATCCCGACATTTGAGCTTGCGGCGATCCGGCTGGGAGATTTTGAAATTCCGCCGCTCTTTTATCTGGATGTAAAAAACGGCTTGGACGGAAAGCAGGTGCGGACGTTTCAACCGCTCTCCGCGCCCAACGGCTCGCGCGGCCCGGTTTTTAAGGTTTCCCTGGTGCCGCCAGTTAAACTTTTTACCAGCGAAGTCGATACGAAGGGCAAACCGGATATGCAGCCCTATCTGGACATTCCGGCGACCACGCCGAAAGACCGTTTGCTTGTGGTTTTCTTCCTCGACAAGCAGGGCAAGCCGCAGCGCATGGTTCTGGATGATTCGGCGGCGGCGCATCCGGCGGGCAGCGTCCGAGCCGTCAACTTGGGAACCGGACGGATCGCCTTTTCCGCAGGAGGAGCAAACATCATTGTTCCGCCGGGTGGCGAGGCGAAGACCCTGCCGGTCGTCAAAAGCGACGGCCGGTTTCCGTTCATCCTTTTCTTAGAACCTCCGGGAGAAAAGCCCTACCAGTCTCCGACCAAGATGTTCCGGTTCCGCTTGCCCGGATCGCGGCTTTTGGTTTTCCACACGATCTTGCAAGTCGATCTGCCCACAGGCGAGCGCCGGCAGGACGGCACCGCAATCACAAATAAAGCTTATGCGCCGACCACCTATCCGCTGGCCGACATCGTGGAAGCCCCAGCTACGCAGGCCGCGGTGCCTGCCGCCTCCACGGCGAATGCTGCGCCTCCGCTCTCGCCGCAGGAGCAGGAGATAGACATCATCGCTCCCGGGAGCCAGATCCCTGACGGCACGGAAATCGAGATCGCGTGGGACGGGCAGATAAAAGCGACGAAAGCGGCTCTCCATCCGGGCGAATCCGTGCGGGTTCGTGCGCCGCTGGCTGCGGGCGCAACCCTGCGGTTTGCCAAGGGGACGGCGCTCGGACAGGCAACTTTCAGCAGCGCCTCCCGCCAGCACCTCGTCATTATTGTTCCCGGCACGGACGCCCCGGAGTCGATGTCCGTGCTGGCGTTTGAGAACAGCGTGCTGTCGCATCCGCCCGGCGGGGCGCGCCTCTTCAACCTGACCCCGTATCCGCTCGCCTATGCGCTCGGGAAAGAGACCGGCTACGTCACGCCCAGACAGGCGGGGATCCTGGACTTTCCCCCCGGCGAATCCACGGTGAGACTCGCGGTGAAAACCCCCGCAGGCTGGAAAATGGTGACCGAGGCGCGACCGGTCAAGCCCGAGGCCGGAAAGCGCAACGCGATCTTTGTTTACAAACTGCCCGGCAAAGACGAATTCGGGCTTCTGGAGAAAACCCTGTGAAAAAGTTTTTCATCCTTGCTCTCGTTTGCTCCGCCTGGTGCCACCTCCGGGCGGCCGTCCCGTTGCCCGCAAAGGACTGGATTTGGATCGAGGCGGAAAATCCCTCCGCCGGAAATTTTCCCGCGCCGAAAGACAACCCATACCGGCCAGTGGAATTCTGGGAAAGCGACCCGCTCTCCGGAGGGGATTGGATCGGCATGAAGTGGACTCGATTCGAGGAACAGCCTTTCCTAGAATACACGTTCGACGCTCCGGCGGCGGAGACCTACCAACTTTACGCGCGGAAGTTTTTTACATTTGGAAACTTCCGCTGGAAGATCGACGGGGGGAGTTGGCATGAAACGGCGATCTCCGATAGCGTGCCGCTGGATGCCGTCCCCTTTCGTGAGACCTCCGAGCGGGTCAGCCTCGATTGGTTTTTCATGGGCGGGGTCGCGATGGAAAAAGGACGGCACACCCTTCGCGTCGAACCTCTTGCCCCGAACCGCGTCCCGGCGGTTGAGCCCCCCGCCTTCGAACCCCTCGCTTACGACGCGTTTCTTTTCACTCCGAGTCCGTTTATCCCAAAAGGCAAGCTCAAGCCCGGCGAGCGTTACGACGTGCAGTCGGCGGAGGGTTTTTCCATGGAGCCTGCGCCGGATTCGTTTCGCGCGAGTCCGATCGATTGGCGTTCGCTGAACGAGGACTTTGCGGGGCAAAACGGCGGCTTGGTAATCACAGATGGGCGGTTGGAATTTCGCGATTCCCGTGCACCCGTCCGCCTGCTCGGGGTAAATATTGGCCTCGGAGCCTTCGCCAACGCGGGCAGTGTCGATTCGCTGGCAAGGTTCCTTGCAAAAAAGGGCTTCAATCTGGCGAGGTTCGATCTCTCCTACGTAATCTTTGGCGCACGCGGAGAGTCCGGAGAAATCCAGCTCAAGACCGATGCCGCCCAGTTCGACCTTCTTCTGCGGGCGATCCAGGCGCTGAAAGAAAACGGAATCTACACGGCGATCACTTGGGATGTCCGCGGCTCGCGCGATGTCCTCACCGAAGTCTGGGGCGAGCTGGCGTTACCCCCCGACGGGCGAGCCACACTCATGCGGCGCTCGATCTGCCCGCTGCTCTATTTCGACCCCTCGCTGCAGAACGAGTATCGCAAGGT
>Ga0118677_10009606_pt1 | contig 15060 bp, 15 predicted proteins | sample AliMusrvi5mmetaG_FD_86154 | JGI IMG/M metagenome (GOLD analysis project Ga0118677, IMG submission 86154)
ATGCCGGGCAGTTCGGCCATTGTCGAGTGCGCGTACTCGGCGCCTGCCCCGAGCCCAGGCCCGACCAGCAGTCGCGCCGCGCTGCGCGGCTCGATCGGCTCCTGGGCGATGGCCGACTCGGGCAGGTCGTAGTCGTATCGCTCCATCGGAGTGCCGGATGTCTGCGGCGACGGAACGACAGGCACCGATGGATCGGACAAGGCGCTCACCTGCTCCATGCTGCCAGAACCCGTGCCTCGCTCCGCACGACGACCATCGACGCAGGGGATCTCCGCACTCATGGTGGTGGATTGCGGGCGGGTGGACGGCGGACAGCGATGCGGCAGCGTTACAGCAGCGTCGCGTCCACCGGCGTCAATCCGAGGTGCGCCCAGGCCCTCGGACCGGCCATTCGGCCGCGGCTGGTGCGCTGGAGAAGTCCCTGCTGGAGCAGATAGGGCTCATAGGCGTCCTCGATGGTGTCGGTCTCCTCGCCGATGCACTGTGCCAGCGTCGTCAGGCCGACCGGTCTTCCTTCGAACCGGCGGCACAGCACGTCGAGGATCGCTCGGTCCACCTTGTCGAGACCGAGCTCGTCGATGCCGAAGAGGGCAAGGCCCTCATCAGCCGTCGCCAACGAGATGGTCCCATCACCCCGAACCTCGGCGAAGTCTCGCACCCGCCGCAAGAGCCGGTTAGCGATCCGAGGCGTGCCCCGCGAGCGCCCAGCGATACGAGCTGCACCTTCCGGGTCGATCTCGACGCCGAGCAGCGCCGCCGAACGCACCACGATGGCGGTCAACTCATCGACCTCATAGAGGTCCATCCGCCCGACGAACCCGAACCGATCTCTGAGAGGCCCGGCCACCAGGCCGATCCTGGTGGTCGCCCCCACCAGCGTGAACGGTGGCAGATCGAGCCGGATCGCCTTCGCCGTCGGACCCTTGCCGATCACGATGTCGAGTCGGGCATCCTCCATCGCCGGGTAGAGCACCTCCTCGACGGGGCGAGGCAAGCGATGGATCTCGTCGATGAACAGGACGTCGCCGTCATTGAGGTCCGTCAGCAGCGCGGCAAGATCGCCAGGTCGAGCAAGAACCGGACCCGAGGTCACCCTGAACCCCACTCCCATCTCGGCTGCGACGATCCCGGCGAGGGAGGTCTTGCCGAGACCTGGGGGGCCTGCGAAGAGCAGGTGATCCACGCTCTGGCTGCGCTGGCGAGCGGCCTCGAGCACGATGGTCAGGTGCTCTTTGAGCTCTCGTTGCCCCACGAATTCTTGAAGGGTGCGTGGCCGCAGGGACGCATCGAAGCGCTCCTCCCCCGCCAGGGTGTCGGGCGTGACATCGGCTTCACCGTCGGGCCCCTCGCTGGCCAGCACGTCGCGTCTCGGACTCATGCCACACCTTTGCCCAGAGTTCGAAGTGCAAGGCGGAGCGCCGCACCCACCTCCATCTCTCCAGGGATCTCTTCAGTGGCTCGCTTGATCTCGGCAGGCCCGTAGCCCAGCTCTGCCAGAGCGAGTGCCACGTCGCTCTGTCGCTGCGCGCTCGGAGCTGGCGCGTTGACGCCCACCATCCCGCCCAGATCCTTGCCCTTGAGCTCGAGGACGATGCGAGCCGCAGTCTTCTTGCCCACGCCACTGACTGACTCGAACGCGCTGGTGTCCTCGGTGGCCACCGCAGCGGCGACGCCGTCTGCGCCGAGCGAACCGAGCGTCGCCATCGCCAACGAGGGCCCCACACCTGGGGTGGTTACGAGGATCTCGAACACGGTTCGTTCCGACTCGTCGGCGAAGCCATACAGCACGAGGGCGTCTTGGCGAAGTGCCGTGTGCACGGAGATCTCGACTGGACCCTCTGTGGCGCGCGCCATGTCGATCGTCCCCTGCGTGGCGACCAGGCGGTAGCCCACGCCGCCCACATCGAGGACCAGCTCGGACCCCTCGGACCGCCAGTACGTGCCCCGGAGCAGCCCGATCATCGAGCCACCGATACTGCTGCTCGCAGCCTGAGTCCGGCGTGGTGGCAGATCGCGAGCGCCAAGGCGTCCGCGGCGTCGGCCGGCTTTGGCGTCTCCGTGAGGCCGAGCAGCCTCACCACCATGTCCTGCACCTGTGCCTTGGTCGCACTGCCGCTGCCAGCCGCTGCCAGCTTGACCTCATTGGGCGAGTACTGCGCTGTCTCGATCCCTCGACGCGATGCCAGCGCCAACGCCAGCCCGGACGCCTGCGCCACTGAGACCGCAGAACGAGCATTTGCCTGGAAGAAGATCCGCTCCACGACCATCACCTGCGGCTGCAGCTCATCGATGAGCGCCTCGAGATCGGCTTGGAGCACTCCGAGCCGTCGATCGAGGGGCCATGAGGGGTCGGTCTCGAGCACGCCAGCGGTCACAGCTCGAAGGCGATGAGTCCCGGTCGCCGAACGCACCACGGCACCGAAGCCACACCGAGTCAGGCCAGGGTCGATTCCGAGGACGAACATGCGTTCGATTGTAACCGCTCACCCTCAGGTGAGTCGGGATTCAGCCCTCGTAGGAGGCCAGCAGCTCATCTGGCATGTCGAAGTTGGCGTGGACACCCTGGACGTCATCGAGGTCGTCGATGGCATCGAGGAGGCGGAGGAGCTTCTTCGCCTCAACCTCGTCGCTCACCGGCACCGTCTGCGTCGGTTCGAGCGATGGCTCTGCTGTGTCGGGAACGACACCAAGCGCCTCGAGGGACTCGCGCACATCGTGCAGCTCAGACGGAGCGCACGTCACTCGCCAGTGGTCGCCAGCATCTGACAGGTCATCTGCTCCAGCCTCGAGCGCCGCCTCCAAGAGCTGGTCCTCATCGAGCTCTCGAGCGAAGGTCAGCACGCCTCGTCGCTCGAACTGCCACGAGACCGCTCCCGGTTCCGCCATCGATCCGCCGTTCTTCGAGAAGACGTTGCGCATGTCAGCGCCTGTTCGATTCCGGTTGTCTGTCAAGGTCTCGACGATCACCGCAACGCCACCTGGTGCGTAGCCCTCGTAGGAGACCGACTCATAGCGGACACCCTCGAGCTCTCCGGTTCCTCGCTTGATCGCACGCTCGATGGTGTCGAGCGGCACCGAGGCGTCACGAGCCTTCGCGTACATCGTGCGAAGGGTGGCGTTGGCGGCAGGGTCACCACCGCCCTCTCTCGCTGCGACCTCCACCTGGCGGATCAGCTTGGCGAAGACCTTGGCTCGCGCAGCATCCTTCGCGCCCTTCTTGTGCTTGGTCGTCGCCCACTTCGAGTGACCCGACATCGATGGCCTCCTTCTTGCTCCCGCAGGTGGCGGGAACCCCTTGATGCTACCTAGACCGCAGTGGTGGTCTCAGCCAGCTCGAGGAGCCGACGGTGCAGGCGATCATCCCCAGCCAACTCGGGGTGGAACGAGCATCCGATGCAATGTCCGGACTCCACGACCACCGGCTCGGGGCTGCCGTCGATCACCAGTTCCGCAAGGACTGTGGTCCCGTCGAGGACGCGTTCGATTCGAGGCGCCCTAATGAACACCGCCTCGAACGGCTCGCCGCCATCGCTCGACTGCACCTCAGCCTCGAACGAGTAGCGCTGCCGGCCGAAGCCGTTCCGGCGGACCGCGATAGGGAGCCCGCCGATGCTTCGCTGATCAGGACGGCCGTCGAGCACCTCGTCTGCCAACAAGACCAAACCGGCACAGGTGCCCAACGTCGGACGCCCCGCACTCACCCAGGCGGCGAGACGTGCTCGCAGTCCCGAGCGGTCGAGCAGCAGGCTGATGGTCGTCGACTCCCCACCAGGCAGCACCAGCGCGTCGAGGTGATCGATCGCGTCAGGCGTCCTGATCTCGACAGGCTCGGCACCGAGACGATGGAGGGCGGCAGCATGCTCACGGACATCGCCCTGGAGGGCGAGGATCCCGACGCGCATCGCTACCAGCCGCGGTCAGCGAGCCGCTGGTCGAGCTGCCCCATTTCCTGGCCCGGCATCGCATCGCCCAAGCCTCGCGACACCTTGGCCACGAGACCAGCGTCGGTGTAGTTCGACGTCGCCTCGACGATCGCGGCTGCCATCTTGGCGGGCTCCTCTGACTTGAAGATGCCAGAACCAACGAACACAGCCTCGGCCCCGAGCTGGAGCACCAGCGAGGCGTCGGCCGGCGTGGCAATCCCGCCAGCGCAGAACAAGGGCACCGGCAGCGTCCCAGTCTCTGCGATCTCGCGCACCAGCTCAACCGGCGCACGCAGCTCCTTGGCCCAGGCGTAGAGCTCTGGCTCGTCCGCCACGCCGATCTTGCGGATGTCCCCCAAAATCGAGCGCAGGTGTCGAACAGCCTCGACGATGTTGCCCGTTCCGGCCTCTCCCTTCGAGCGGATCATCGCCGCGCCCTCAGAGATCCGGCGCAGTGCCTCGCCGAGATTGGTGGCTCCACACACAAAGGGGATATCGAACGCCCACTTGTCGATGTGGTTGGCTTCATCGGCCGGGGTCAGCACCTCGCTCTCATCGATGTAGTCGACGTCGAGCGCCTGGAGGACCTGTGCTTCGGCGAAGTGCCCGATGCGTGCCTTGGCCATCACCGGGATCGTCACGGCTGCCTGGATGCCCTCGATCAGCTCTGGATCGCTCATGCGCGCCACGCCACCGTCGCGACGGATGTCGGCGGGAACCCTCTCGAGTGCCATCACCGAGACTGCTCCGGCGTCCTCGGCGATCTTGGCCTGCTCGGCGTTGACCACATCCATGATCACACCGCCTCTGAGCATGTCTGCGAGGCCGCGCTTGACCCGGAAGGTCCCAGTCGCGCGGCCGTGGTCGTTCGAGGTCGTGCCCGTATCCATGGCAGTCATCCTACCGGGGTGATGGACCTGCTCGGCCTACCACTCCTCGAGAGCAGCTCGGCGCACGCTGGTCGCATCGACATCGCCCTGCTCCTCCTCTGGAGTGCGACGACCGATCGAGGGGTCGATGAACAGCCAGCGGGTGGCGGCATAGACCGACGACGAGAACATTGAGCCCTCGCTCGGAAGCGGACCCTGAACCATGGAGCCGAGTGCGCCAGCCAGACCGGTCGGATACCGCACAGTGACGGCAGCGATCTCGTCGGCTCGAAACAGCCCCGCACGACCGGTGAGGCGGTGCGCAACGCCAGGGCGCCGGCCGATCGGGCCAAGGATGATCGCGAGGCCGGCGCCGAGGGTCGAGCGATGGACAGCGGCGAGACGCTGCCGAGCAAGCAGGTGGGCCAGCACGCCCTCCATCTCGACCAAGGTCAGGTCGGTCACGAGACCAGTCGTCAGCACCAAGGTGGTCTGGCCCTTCCGAGCCACGATCGCAGCATTGCGGACCGGATCCGGAAGGATCGACAGCTCCGGCTGTGCGACGCCGAAGGTGGCGCAGAGCCCCTCGAGCAAGGTCGCCACCCGGGGCACGCTCGAGGGCTCGACAGGGGCCCCGGAGACGAGGCGGACCGCTCCGAAGATGGCCGCTCGCGGGACTGCGATGGCGGCGAGCACGCCAGTGAGGATCCCGACAGCGAGCGCCGCCCAGACGTTCAGCGGCAGCGCCACCAACCCAGCGATCGGACCGATCACCACGCCGATCACCACGGCGGCAACGATGCCCCAACGGTCGTTTCTTGCCCGCTCCTCGTCGATGCCGAGCAGAGGACCTTCTGGCGGCGGCAGCGTCGCAAGCCCTGCGACCCGTCGCTCGGCCCCGCCTGTGCGACGCTTTCGGCTGCGCTGCTGGCCCCTCTGGTTGCGGTTCCGATTCCGCTGCTGCTGCGCCATGTCGGACAAACTACTTTCTCCTGCGCGCACGGTCCGACGCCTCGACGTAGAGCTCCTCGTAGCGATCGACGAGTGACCTGATCGAGAACTCATTGGCACGAGGTGCTGGGGCATCGCTGCGTGGGAACGAGAGTGCCGAGGTGATCCCAGCCGCCAGCGCTGCGGGGTCGCCTGGCTCTACGAGGATGCCAGCTCCGCCAAGCGCCTGGCGATAGCCGTCGATGTCAGAGGCCACCACCGACGCACCAGCTGCGAGGCCCTCGAGCAGGACCATCCCGAACGACTCGCCACCGAGCGCAGGCGCTACCAGGACGTCGGACCCGCGGAGCCGTTGGCGCTTCTCCTCCTCCGAGATCACGCCCAAGAACTCGACTCGAGACCTTCGAGGTTCTCGCCACCCAGCTGGAGGTTCGCCGCAGACCCAGAGCGTGGTCCCCGCTTCGAGCAGCTGTGACGCTGCCAACAGCACGTCACGGCCCTTGCGGGCCTCATCTCGCCCGAGGAAGAGGCAGGTCGGACCAGAGGTCGGCCACGGCACCGCTGCGGCATAGGCGACGAGATCGATCCCGTTGAAGAGGACCTCTGGTGACAGACCGATGACCTCGTGCGCGGTCTCGGCTGCCGCCGGTGCGACAGCGACGGCGACATCCAGCCGCCTCGCCAGCCACCCGAGCCCAGCGCCAGCCAGTCGATAGGTCCGGTCGACGCCGCTGCGATGGAAGGTCCCGACGAGCCCGTGTCGCTGCACGAGCAGTGCTGGCCACCCCACCACCGGAGCGAGGGGCTCGTGCAGATGGATCACCCCGACATCGCTGGAGCGAAGCATGCCTGCGACCTTGTGGGCTGCCAGCAGGTCGAAGGAGACAGGTGCAGCTGACCCGTTGGCTGCCACCGTGCGAGTTTGCCCAGCTGCGAGGTGTTCGACGCGTGCCCCTTCGAGCTCCGTCGGCCGCCCACCCGGGCTGGCCACGAGCACGCGACGTCCCCGACGAGCGAGCTCGAGCGCCATCATCACGACCTGTCCCTGCACGCCCCCAGGGACGTTCAGGTCATAGGGGCACACCAAGGCGACCGCTTGCGAGCCGCTCACTGCCCCGTGCCGTCGACGAATGGATCGGAGAAGACGTGCCACTGTTCCGGGCGACGCCGGATCAGCCCGCTCATCTCGTCGCTGAGCGCTTGAGTCACCCGAGTCACATCCTCACGGAGACGCCCCCTTCGCTCGGTATCGAGCGGCGGCAAGATGTGGGCACAGTGGTCGCCGCCTGGTCCTGAATAGACCACGCCTGGCAGCAGCGGCGCCCCGGTCCGCAGCGCGAGAGTGGCCGGACCAGCAGGCACCTTGGCGCGTCGGCCGAGCAGCTCGACCTCAATACCGTCACCGGTGATGTCCCGGTCACAGAGCAGACCGACGAGGCCGCCATCAGAGAGGGTCGACAACAAGACCTTCCCGGCGTTGCGGTCCAGCGGTGTGATCTGGAGCCCGATGGCCTCGCGCTTGGCGATGAACCACTCGAAGAGCTCCGGAGGTTCGAGCTCTTCAGCGACAGCCAGCATCGGGTGGCCGATCCGTGCGAGGAACCCACCACCCCACTCCCAGCTCCCGACGTGAGGGAGAGCCACGATCGCACCCCGTCCCAGCGCCATGGCCCGATCGAGCTCTTCGCGACCCTCGACCAGCTCGATCGCCTGATGCAGCCCTCCAGGCGTCAAGCCAGGGAGCGTCGCCCCCTCGGCCCAATAGCGGGCGTAGCTCGCCACGTAGCGACGGACCCACCGATCGAGCACCGCCTGATCGATGGGTTCATCGCTCCCATGCTCGACGAGCTGCCGCAGGTTTGCCTCGGCGATCGATCGGGCAGGACCTCGCCGTGCGCCGATGGTCCAGCCGACCGCTTCAGCCACCTTCACAGCGAAGCCCACCGGAAGCTGCTCGAGCACAGTGCCGAGCGAACGCCACAGCAGATAGCGCCGACGGTCGGCGTCGCTCGCCATCAAGGTGCTCAATCCCGAGGAGCGGTACCTCGGCCCGATCGGGCCCAGGTCGTCCGTCGGGGTCGAGCGCTCCGCTCACCTTCACGACGGGCTTGGAAGCGGCTGAACGCCGCCTGGCTGCGACCCTGTGCCATCCCGTCGGTGGCACGCTGGCGCCACTCACGGAACCTCGAGTCGACCATCCGCGCCCGACGACGCTGGACCGCCTGGGGAGAAACTTCGCTCGCTGCGCGCCAGATACGCACGAAACGTCCAACCGCGGTGCCGGCGGTCAAGACCAGCAGCACCCACAGCACTGGGACGAGGAGAGGCGAGATCAAGAAGCCGAGCCCGAGCAGGATCATCCGCTCAGCTCGCTCCATCAGACCGCCCTTGCCGGCGTCGAGGCCGAGGGCGTCAGCCTTCGCTCGCTCATAGGAAACCAGCGCCGTGACGCCAAGGATCGCGATCGGCAGGATGGCAAGATGCCCGCGTCCCTCAGAGATGAGGTACCACGCCACGCCACACATCAAGACAGCGTCAGCCACGCGGTCGGTGACGGAGTCGAAGAAGGCGCCTCTCACCGAGGTGGTTCCCGCAGCCTTGGCCACAGGACCGTCGAAGAGATCGTGCGCACCAGTCAGCGTCAAAAGGAACACCGCAAGGAGCAGATGGCCAGTCGCCACCGCAAAGGCGGTCAACGTCGCCGAGACGAGGCCTGTTGCGGTCAAAACATCAGCGGTGATTCCATGGCCCTGGAGCCACTTGCCGACAGGTTGCGTCTTGGCATCCACCGCACCCCGCCACCGACCGTCGAACATCTCGCCTCCCCGGCAGCTGCTGTGCCGCCGCTGGATCGTGGGCCACAACGGCCCCGCTCCTCGATGGAGCGTTGCTTCCGCTTCCTATGGTACTACGAGCGCACCCGCAGAGATGGCTTCACTCAGCTTCGAATGCCGCAGCGACCTTGGCCCAGGTCGTCGAGAGCGACTCGGGCAGCACTCGAGTCTCGGCGATCGATGTCATGAAGTTGGTGTCGCCACTCCACCGCGGCAGCACGTGGAGATGGAGATGCGCCGGGATGCCGGCACCAGCGGCCTCGCCGAGATTGGCGCCGAGGTTGATGCCCTCTGGCCGATAGGCGGTCTCGAGAGCCGACACCGCCCGGCGAGCCAGATCCCAGAGCTCGATCGCCTCGTCGTCGTCGAGCGATCCGAGCGAGCTCACGTGCCGACGAGGCAGCACCAGCAGGTGGCCTGACCCGTAGGGGTAGGCGTTCAAGACACAGAAGGTGCGCTCACCGTGGGCCACCACCCCGGTCGCTGGGTCGACTGGCTCCTCGGCGAGGGAGCAGAAGACACATCCTCCCGCCTCGTGTCGGTCAGCGGTCGCTCCGGTGACATACGACGAGCGCCAGCCAGCCCAGAGCCGCTCGAGCACCTAGGACGCCCTCTCGGGACTCCGCCGCTCGTCGATCTCGGCCACCACATCGTGAACGAACTGCTCGGCATCGACCCCTCGCTCTGGAACGTCGGAACCTCGGCGGTTCACCCCGAGCGTCCCTGCGGCGACGTCGTCATCGCCGACGACCAGGATGTACGGGACCTTGTCGAGCTTGGCTCGCCGAATCCTGGCGCCCAATGGCTCGGTCGCCTCGAGCACGCTCGAGCGGACTCCTCTGGCGGTGAGCTTGGCGTTGAGATCGTGGGCATAGTCGGCGTGATCGTCCCTGACCGGTGCCAGGATGACCTGCTCTGGGCTCAGCCACGTCGGGAGCGCACCAGCATGGTGCTCGATGAGGATCGCCATGAATCGCTCCACCGTCCCGAAGAGGGCACGGTGGATCATGATCGGACGATGGCGGGTGTTGTCAGAGCCGACGTACTCGAGACCGAACCGCTGCGGCGTCTGGAAGTCGAGCTGGATAGTGGACATCTGGTGCGTTCGGCCGATCGCGTCTCGCGCCTGGACCGAGATCTTGGGGCCGTAGAAGGCGCCTCCGCCCTCATCGAGCACGAGCGTCAGTCCGGCCCCCTCGGCCACCTCTCTCAGGGTGTGCTCGGCGACCTCCCACTCCTCATCGGACCCTGCCGCCTTCCCCGGCGGCTTAGTGGACAGCTCAAGGTAAAAGTCATCGAGACCGAACTCTCGAAGGAGGTCGAGCACGAACGTGAGGATGCTCGTGAGCTCGGTCTCCATCTGCTCTGGCGCGCAGAAGATGTGAGAGTCGTCCTGTGTCATGCCGCGCACCCTGGTGAGACCGTGGATGGCGCCAGACTGCTCGTAGCGGTAGACGCTGCCGAACTCGAACATCCGGATCGGCAGCTCTCGATACGAGCGCTGGCGTGAGCGGAAGATGAGCACGTGGAACGGGCAGTTCATCGGCTTGAGGTAGTACTGCTGGCCGTCGTCGAGCTCCATCGGCGGGTACATGCCATCGGCGAACCACTGCAGGTGCCCTGAGGTCTCGAAGAGCTCCGCCTTGGTGACGTGAGGGGTGTAGACGAACTCGTAGCCAGCCTCGACATGCCGCTTTCGCGAGTACTCCTCCATGACACGACGGATCGTCCCGCCTCGGGGGTGGAACACCGCAAGCCCAGAGCCGAGCTCATCGGGGAAGCTGAAGAGGTCCAGTTGCTGGCCCAGCCGACGATGATCCCGTCGCTCGGCCTCCTCGAGGCGGAAGAGGTGCTCAGCGAGCGCCTCCTTCGACTCCCACGCGGTGCCGTAGATGCGCTGGAGCTGCGGACGCTGCTCATCGCCGCGCCAATACGCCCCTGCCACCCTCATGAGCTTGAAGTGTCCGAGCCGACGAGTCGAAGGGACGTGCGGGCCTCGACACAGATCGGTGAAGGTGGCGGAGTTCTGGTAGGTCGACACCACGGCACCGTCGCCGAGCGCGTCGACTTCGTCGGCACCCGCTGCCACCGAACGGATGATCTCCGACTTGAATGGCTGATCGGCGAACAGTGCCAGCCCCTCGTCGATTCCATGCTCGGCGCGGATGAAGGGTTGGTCCTCCTTGATGATGGCTCGCATCTCAGCCTCGATCTTCTCCAGATCGTCATCGCTGAAGTGCGCCCCGCCAGGCAGCTCGAAGTCGTAGTAGAAGCCGTCTTCGATGACGGGCCCGATGGCGAAGTGCGCCCCGGGCCAGAGCCGCAGCACTGCCTGTGCGAGCACGTGGGCCGTGGAGTGGCGAAGCACCTCTCTGCCCAAGGGCGACGACGGCGTCACCACCTCGACGAGCGCCCCGTCGGGCAGTGGTCGATCGAGATCCACCTCGGTGCCGTCGACCGTCACCGCGAGTGCATCCTTCGCAAGGCGCTTGCCAATCGAGGCAGCCAGGTCGGCACCCGTTGCGCCGGGCTCGAGCTCTCTGGTCGAGCCGTCCGGCAGGCGAACCAGAACTTCGGACGTCATCGCTCAGTCAGCTCCTTGCTCATGCGTGGACTGCTCACAGGGTAATGCCGAGCAGCGCCGAGGCAGGTCCGACGTCCTCGCCTCTCGACGCAGCCTCGTCAATTTCTCTGAGCGCGCCAGGTGTGTCGAGATCGGCGTCGAGGCACGAGCGCACAGCATCGAGCGCGCGCGCTGCTCCACCGTCAGAGCTGAGCGATCGCCACCGTCCAAGACGCTCGATCGCACGATCGAGATCGCTGTCGTGCCATTCCCAGTCGCCCCGGTAGTGGTGATCGAGCAGTGCCAGGCGGACCGCTGCGGGCTCTGAGCGCTCGAGCAGCTCGTCGACGAACACCAGGTTGCCCAAGGACTTTGACATCTTGGTGCCATCGAGGCCCACAAGGCCGACGTGCAGCCAGTGTCGGACGAAGGGCTTGTGCGTGACGGTCTCGCTCTGGGCCGCCTCGCACTCGTGGTGCGGGAAGATCAGGTCCCGGCCACCACCATGGACGTCGATCGTCTCGCCGAGCTCCCGCAAGGCCAGCGCTGAGCACTCGATGTGCCACCCAGGTCGACCTGGCCCCCACCGTGACTCCCATGCAGGCTCATCAGGGAGCGAGGGCTGCCACAGGACGAAATCGAGCGGGTTGCGCTTGTTCGGGTCATCAGGGTTGCCCCCGTGCTCGGCGGCGAGGGCGAGCATCTCTGAGGTCGATCGATGGCTCACCGAACCGAAGGTGGGGAAGCTGGTCACGTCGAAGTACACGGCGCCACCTGCCGTGTACGCCGCCCCGGCGTCCATGGCTGATCCGATGATGGAGAGGATCTCGGAGATCGCGGAGGTCGCCCGAGGCTCGGCGTACGCATCGAGAAGGCCGAGCGCCCGCATCTGGCGGTCGAAGGAAGCCATCTGCTCAGCGGCGAGGTCCAGATAGTGGACGCCCAGCTCCCGTGACTTTCGCAGGATGTCATCGTCGACGTCGGTGACGTTCCTCACGCAACGCGTCTCGTGGCCGAGATCCCGAAGCCTGCGCTGGAGGATGTCGAAGGTCATGTACACAGCTGCATGGCCGAGGTGCGCCGCGTCATACGGCGTGATGCCACAGCTGTACATGGTCACAATGGGACCCGCCTCGATAGGGAAGATCCCCTGCCGCGCGGAGTCATACAGCGTGACCGGCATGGGCGATCCGTTCAGATGCCGGCGATGCGCAGCGTCGAGTGCGCTCGATGGCGGATGTTCATCGTGATGCAGACCGCCGTGAAGGCCTCGATGGGTGACGCCTGCGCCAGACTCCCGGCGTCGATCCCACGAAGCCCCTCGATCGAGTCAGTGAGCTCGATGGTGAGCTGTCGCGCGTCGTCGTGATCGCCGCACACCAAGACATCGGCAACAAGGCCTGAATCGAGGTTCTCCATGTCGGCTGCCGGCAGGTGATGGAATGCCGCCGCGACCTTCGACCCTGGCAGCGCCGCCTGGACCTGCCCCGCCATCGACCCTCGCGGTGGGTAGAGCGGAAGCATCTCGCGACCCTCCTTCGTCAGCGCGTTGACCATGGAGACCACCACGCTGCCCTCGAGGGACCCAGCGAAGGGGCGAACTGTGGCGATGGCGCCATCCCACGGCGTTGCGATCACGACGAGGTCGGCTGAGCACGCAGCCTCGTTGGTCCCGCCCACCAGATCGAGCTCGAGCGAGGGGTGGCGTTCGACCAGGTCGACAGCCGTCGACTGGGCCCGCTCCTCGTCCCTCGATCCGATCCGCACGCTGTGACCCGCTGCGGCTGCCCTGAGAGCAAGCCCCCTGCCGGCAGGCCCCGTTCCTCCGATGATTCCGATCTGCATGCCCTGATCATCGCACAGCGGCGCCACGGCCAAGGTCCCTCGCGGTAGGTTTCGCCGATGGCACTGCTCGAGAACAAGACGATCCTCGTCACCGGCATCTTGACCGATGCCTCACTCGCCTTCGGCGTGGCGCGAGAGGCGCAACTCGAGGGCGCCACCGTCATCGCCACCGGCTTTGGCCGTGGGCTCTCGCTGACCCGACGGGTGCTGCGCAAGCTGCCGGAACCCGTCGAGCTCCTCGAGCTCGACGTCACCGACGAGGCGTCGCTCACGAGCTGTGCGGCGGGGGTTGCCGAGCTGACCGACCGCCTCGACGGACTCGTCCACGCGATCGGCTTCGCACCCGCGGCGTGCCTCGGCGAGGGGATGCTCACCGCGTCGGCCGAGGAAGCTGCGACCGCCTTCACGATCTCGTCGTATTCGCTTGCGGCGCTGTGTCGAACGTTCCTTTCGCTCCTCGGACAGGGCAGCTCGGTCGTGGGCCTCGACTTCGACGCAACAAGGGCGTGGCCCCTCTACGACTGGATGGGGGTCGCCAAGGCCTCATTGGAATCGCTGAATCGCTACCTGGCACGAGATCTCGGCCCGGAAGGCATCCGGGTGAACCTCGTCGCTGCAGGACCGATCCGCACCATGGCGGCGAAATCCATCCCGGGGTTCTCGACCTTCGAAGACGCCTGGGCGTCTGGCGCACCCCTCGGGTGGGACGTCAATGATTCGCTGCCCGTTGCCAAGGCAGTCCTCGCGCTGTTGAGTGATCTGCTGCCAGCCACCACCGGCGAAATCCTCCACGTTGATGGCGGCGTGCACGCCCTCGGCGCGCTGCAGGGCCCCCGCGCGTAGTCCCAGAGCACACCCGGTGGCCTACGATCGTGCAGACCAACGCACCGGGGGGGCGAGTTGACGACGATCGAGGACGGAGCGCTGGAGGCCCCTATGCCCGATGACGAGCAAGCTCACACCGACCAGGACGTCGTGACCCCCTCGCCAGTGCCGCGCTGGGAAGACCCGGTCTGGTCGGCGTGGCTGTTGGTCTCGGACTTCGCGCTCGCGGCGCTGAGCGTCCCGCTGGCGCTCCTCATCGTGGCGCCCATCGCCTCGAACAGCGCGAACCGATTTGACTCCTTCGGTGCCAACCTCGAGGCTGCGGCCCTCTTCCCGATCTGCGTCGTGGTGGGCATGACGCTGGCGGGGACCTACCGCTCCTCGCTGCGCTACGCCAACGAAAACGGCTTGACCATGGTCAAGGACTTCCTGCTTGGGATCAGCCTGGGGGCGATCGGCACCCTGCTGCTCTCGAACCTCTTCCACCACCTGTCGAACGCCAGGCGGCTGACGAGCCTGCTGGCGGTGGTGATCGCTGCACTCTCAGTCATCTTGATCACGGCGGGTCGGATGTTCGTCAGGCACATCGCGCTCTCTCGTCGACCGATCAGGGTCCTCGTGGTGGATTCGGGGCTGCGCAAGGACCGGATCGCCACCCACCTCACGCTCCAGCATGGCTACGTGTTCGCCGGCTGGGTCGTCTCAGCCGAGCCGGTTCCAGATGATGCCGTCGGGTCGCTCAAGGAGCTCCCCGAGCTCGTCGAGCGGCTCGCCATCGACCAGGTGATCGTGGGCTCGACCCAGATGCTCGGCTCAGAGACGATCGCCACCTACCGTTCGGTGCTCTCGCAAGCCAGGATCTCGATCGTCCCCCGCACCTTCGAGCTGATCTCGTGGCGATCACAGCTCACCGACATGTCGGGCCTGCCACTGCTCGAGGTGGCACCGCCGCTCATCACCCGAGCCGACCGCGCCACCAAGCGCTGCATCGACATCGTCGGCTCGCTGCTGGCGCTCCTCGTCACGATGCCGTTCTGGATCCCGATCGCCATCGGCATCAAGATCGCATCGCCTGGTCCGGTGTTCTTCTGCCAGCCACGACTCGGCCGAAACCGCAAACCGTTCTCCATCGTCAAGTTCAGGACGCTCAGGCAACCCACCGAGAGTGAGGCTGACGAGCACCACGAAGTGCCCGACGATCGACATGTCGCCCTTCAAGACGTTGATGAACTGCGGGATCTCATCGATGC
>Ga0118677_10009607_pt1 | contig 15060 bp, 13 predicted proteins | sample AliMusrvi5mmetaG_FD_86154 | JGI IMG/M metagenome (GOLD analysis project Ga0118677, IMG submission 86154)
GCTCCTTCAATCCCACGACCTCTTCCCTCAGCCTCGCGATCTCCGCAAGGGCCTCAGCCAGTGCCGCTTTCAGTTCGATGATCTCGTCCACACCCTGAACATGAAGCGGAACGTCCCAAAGGTCGGGTAGGCCGGGGCGGTTGCCCGCCTCGGCCCCCCACAGATCCGGACGTGCCCGATTCGCGGCATCCGGCTCTTCGGTTCACGGGTTCACTGCGCTCAACCTCATCACGGAATGGACCGCGATGGGCGGAGGGAGTGGGAAGCGTTCGAGAAGTAGGCCCATGACGCCCCAGTTCATCTTTCTCCGCGATTTCTGGGATCGGCGGCTCAGCCACTTCCTCCAGATTCGTTCGACCCTCCACCTGAACCTTGCCAGGGCTATCGAGTTCCCGGTGATCCCGTAGTACCCGTAGTGCCCTCTCAGCTTCAGGCAGAGCATCTTGTGCTGCTCGCGGATCGGCATGTGCCGGTTAGTCCTTGCCCATTCTCCAATACGCTTGAGGCCGCGGCTGAAACGGCTTTTGGCGGTCTTCTGCTTGATTACCAGATACCCCTTCCTGGACATTGCCCAGTAGTGGGTGAAACCCAGCAGGTCGAAACTTCCTGGACCGGAGTCGTCATCCGAATCATCGGACTTCTCCTTCGGCTTCCGAAAGTCGATCAGCCGTGTCTTCTCTGGGTGCAGGGTCAGACCATATTTCTCGAATCGCTTCGGCAATACGGCCATCACCCGCCTCGCATCCTCCTCCCGCTCGAAGCCCACCAGGGCGTCATCGGCAAAACGAATCAGAAAGCTTCGGCCTTTCAGCCTCGGCTTGACCTCTTCGTGGAACCAGACGTCCAGGACCTCGTGGAGGTAGACGTTCGAGATCAGCGGTGAGACAACACCACCCTGAGGGCTGCCGGTTTCCGGATGCGTGATGCACCCATCCTCCATGACCCCCGCCTTCAACCACTTCCCCAGCAGGCGCTTCACGACTCCGTCGCGCACCCTGTGGCTCAGGATCTCCCGCAGATGGCCGTGGTCAATCGCATCGAAGTATTTGCGAATGTCCACTTCCAGCACCCACCCGCCCTTCATCCGCGTCAGTTCATCCCGAGCCTTTATCAGGGCCTGATGCTGGGAGCGTCCTGGCCGAAACCCATAGGAGCAGTCCAGAAAGTCCTGCTCGTAGATGGGCTCCAGCAACATGACGACCGCCCGCTGCAGAACCTTGTCCTCAAAGGTTGGGATGCCCAGTGGACGTAGGGTTCCGTCCCCTTTCGGGATGTGGACCCTCCGCACCGGCGGCGCCCGGTAATGGTCGCCCGACTTGGCACGGCTCAGCAGGGACCGGAGGTTGTCCTCCAGATTCTCTGCATACTCGCGCCCTGTCTGGCCGTCGACCCCGACAGCCCCATCCTTGCGGGTTCGCCGATAGGCCTCCATGAGCCACTCCAGGTCCATGTGATGAGCGAGCGTGGTGAAGGCCATGTTCGGGGCCTCCCTCGCCAGCGTTGCTATCCGTTGTTGTTTCGTAGAGACCGATGCGGGACACGATGTTCCCATGGCCTTTCCCTCCAACGATTCCGTGTTCCGGCAGCCCCTTGGCTCCAGCGGGTCCCTCGGGTTGGTTCCCCGCCTTCATCGCTACTATTGGCTGCTCCGAATCCCTGCCGTCCGTCCCGCCGCGCTTCGTTTCCTTCTCTTGGCGGTACCACCCTGTGCTCGGTTGTTCGTCTCTCCCGGAGATGTCGGCACTCCTCCTCCGGGCCGGGGTTCTTTGGGTCGTGGCTTCCCCAACCACTACTCTGATGGCGGAAACGACAGGGCCTCCCAGGTTCCTGGGGGACCTCCTTGTGCACATGCCCTGCTCTCCGACCCCGGCGGAATCCTTGAGCCAGGCCATTACGGCTCTCGGATGCAGCCTTCCACTCTTGTAACGGCGTCGGCTTCCACGTTGATTGTTTCGGGGCTCAATCACACGGCCTGCACACTCCCCGGCCTTTGCTTCGCAGCCCAGGTCACCCTGGAACCACGCAAGGCTAGGTTCTGGCTGTTGGCCAGCTTTGCCAGGTGGGCTTGATTACCCACTGGGTCCCATTGCGAGGTTTCAGGTTGACTATGTCATTCCATCCTCCCTGCCCAAGCTTTGCCTGGCGCACTACAAGCGAAAATCAGGCGAATCGAATCACGAGGGCTGAACGGTTACGATTTTTCTATGTGCCGCACCCGAACCTCAGTTTCCCCGGAACCGGATTTGTGTTTAGCTGGGCCATCCCTGCCTTGGATTCCCATGCCCGACCTGCTGGACGCCACCACCCTGGACCTGGCCCTCGACCCGGAGCTGCAAAGCCTCCTCGCCACCTGTCCGGAGATTGCCCTTCTGCGCTTCCGGGATGGCGAGTGCCTGGTGGAGGAGGGGGACGGGGGCCAGGACTTCTATCTGGTCCGCAGTGGCAGCCTCGTGGTGGAGCGGGCCATGCCCGACGGCACGAAGCGCGCCCTGGCCCAGCTGACCTGTCACCCCGAGACCCCCAGCATCATCGGCGAGATGGCCTCCCTGGGCGCCGCCCGACGCACGGCCACGGTGCGAGCCGTGGGCAGCTGTCAGGCCCTGCACCTGCAACCCGCGCACCTGGACACCCTCATCGCAGGCTACCCCGGGCTCACCCGCCTGCTCTGCCGCCAGTTCACATTGCGCCTGCGGGAGGCCATCGACGAGGTGCGGGATCTGCGCGCCCGCTTTGATCTTGGCGCTCAACGCCGCCTGGTCCAAGCCGGAGAGCGGCTCTTCGAGGTCGGCCGTCCGGCGAACGAGTTGTTCCAGTTGGCCATGGGCGCCCTCAGCCTGGAATCTGAGACGGAGACCCGCACCGTACGGGCCGAGGACCTCCCGGGCGGCTTCCTGGACCTGGGGCCCTTCCTGCGCAACCAGCCCCACAGCGCCACCGCCATGGCGTCGGAGACCTGCTTCCTGGCCGTCATCAGCGCCGAGCGCCGGGAGGCCTTCCTGCGCAGCCATCCCGGGCTCGTGCTGGAGCTATTCCAGAATTAGTGCCTGTCGTGCCCCTTGTGCTCGCCGCGCTCACGATTCTCGTGCTTCTCCTGGCCCTTGTGCTTCCCGCGGTTGCGGTGGCGGGGAGCGGGCCTGCGCTCCTCGCGGCGACCGGACTGTGAGGGGGCGGGCTTCTTGGACAGGCCCAGGGGGTCGGGCAGTCCCAGAGGGTTGGGCAACTGGGCCAGGAGCAGGGAACTGCCGAACAGCAAGACAATGAACGTGCGGGTCAATCGGGTCATGGCATCCTCCCGGAGCGGATTCTGCAGGGTGCAGCGGCCCCGTTCCGGTGCTCTCTGATCTTACTCGCTCCGATGAAGAACCCCGCGGCATCGCCTACTCGAAGCGCGTTGGATCGTACCAGTGCTGCTCGGCCAGGCGCTCCCGTTCCTGCTCCTGCCGCTGCTGCTTGGAGGGGAAGTCCTCGTCTTCCAAGAGGGTGGGATCCGGGAGGGGCTGGCCATGCAACTCCTGGAGGGGAGCCGCGCGGCGCTCCACGCCAATGATCCGACTCCAGGTCTGCCTTCGTTCCAAAGGACTTAACATCGTCCACCTCGGGCCTGCTCTCAAGATAGGCATCTGGTTTTGTCTTGCCATTGTCAAAAAAAAGCAGGGGCCGAAGCCCCTGCTTTTTTGCCTTCTGGAGGCGGAGTCTAGATCAGGCCCAGATCCTTCACGGCCTGGCGCTCTTCGTCCAGTTCCTTGGCGGTGGCGTCCATCTTGGCGCGGCTGAAGGCGTTGATCTCCAGGCCCTGCACGATGCTGATGACGCCGTTCTTCACCGTGACGGGGAAGCCGTAGACCAGACCCTTGGGCACGCCGTAGCTGCCGTCGGACACGAAGGCCATGCTGGTCCAATCGCCCTCGGGGGTGCCCAAGGCCCAGCTGTGCATGTGGTCGATGGCAGCGTTGGCGGCGCTGGCGGCGCTGCTGAGGCCGCGGGCCTCGATGATGGCGGCGCCACGCTTGGCGACGGTGGGGATGTAGGTGCTCTCATACCAGGCCTGGTCGTTCACCAGGTCCGCGGCATTCTTGCCGTCCACGGTGGCGTGGTAGAGGTCCGGGAACTGGGTGACGCTGTGGTTGCCCCAGATGGTCATGTTCTTGATGGCCGTGACCGGCTTGCCAGTTTTTTCAGCCAGCTGCGAGATGGCGCGGTTGTGGTCCAGGCGCACCATGGCGTGGAACTGCTCGGGCTTCAGCTTGGGGGCGTTGGACAGCGCGATGAAGGCGTTGGTGTTGGCGGGGTTGCCCACCACCAGCACGCGCACGTTACGGCTGGCCACTTCGCTCAGGGCATGGCCCTGGGGCTTGAAGATGCCGCCATTGGCGTTCAGCAGGTCAGCCCGCTCCATGCCGGCCTTGCGGGGCAGTGCGCCCACGAGGAGGGCATAGTCGGCATCCTTGAAGGCCACCATGGGATCGTCGGAGGTGACCACGCCCGCCAACAGCGGGAAGGCGCAATCCTTGAGCTCCATGACCACGCCCGCCAGGGCCTTCAGGGCCGGGGTGATCTCCAGCAACTGGAGGATCACGGGCTGGTCTTCACCCAACATCGCGCCGCTGGCGATGCGGAAAAGCAGACTGTATCCGATCTGGCCGGCAGCGCCGGTTACGGCCACGCGAACGGGGGGCTTCATGCTGATTCCTCCTGGTAGATGGGCCTCATTCTATACCGCGTAAGGCAGATGAAAACCAGAGGGTCAGGAATCGTGACCATTGACCGGGGCCAGTGCTCCTCAGCCGCCCAGATCCTTGACCAGCTGGGCGCCACCCAGCTGGCGCATCTGGTTGAGGATCCAGGCCTGGCGCCCGCGGATGTACTCGCTGGGGGCCGCCGCGTGGAATTTCCGGGGATTGGGCAGCACGGCGGCCAGGAGGGCGGCCTCCGATGGCGTCAGGCGCTTGGCGGACTTGCCAAAGCTGGTGCGGGCCGCGGCCTCGGCACCGTAGACGCCATCACCGAACTCCACGATGTTGAGGTAGACCTCCAGGATCCGCTTCTTGGACCAGCCCACCTCGATGAGGAGGGTGAACCAGGCCTCCAGGCCCTTGCGGGTCCAGGAGCGGTTGTTCCACAGGAAGAGGTTCTTGGCCGTCTGCTGGGAGACCGTGGAGGCGCCCCGCTTCCGGCGGCTCTTCTCGTTGTGCTGCACGGCCTTCTCGATGGCCTGCCAGTCGAAGCCGAAGTGGTCCGCGAAATTCTGGTCCTCGGCGGCAATGACCGCCGCGCCCAGGCTGGGGGAGATCTCCTCCAGGGGCACCCAGGTGTGGTGGGACTGGTAGGGCTTGTCTGAACCCCAGGCCTCCACCCGCCGCTGGATCATGAGCCCCGAGACCGGCACTGGCACGAAGCGGAAGGTCAGCACCAGCATGACGTTGAGGGCCAGGAATCCGCCCAGAGCCCAGGCCAGCCCCTTCAAGATGCGCCGCAGCCAGCCCCCCTTGCGCTTCACCATGGGCGCGGCCTCCTGCAAATCCGCTGCGCGGATTTGCAGGGTAAAAAGATCGGGTGGGGGAACACCATCGGCATGAGTTCAGTCTGCCATTGCCAGGGCGGCTTGTGGGCAGGCTGCGGCGGTGCTAGGTTGTTTTCATGTACTGCTGCCCCGTTTTCATTTCCATGATTAGCATCCCCCACGGGGGCTAGGACGGGTTCTGACCGCTTCCATGCCGCCCCCCGCACCCACAGGTCGGGGGGTTTTTCGTGCTGCTCCCGGAGTCTCCATGTCGCCTGAAGTCCTCGTTTCCGCTGAAACCGCCCCCTCCCGGGACCTGCTGGACCGCATCCTCACGGCCCTGGTCTACGACGTGGCCATCGAGTCGCCTCTGGAACCCGCCCGGCAGCTGACGGTGCGCCTGGGGGAGCAGGTCTGCTTCAAGCGGGAGGACCTGCAGCCGGTCTTCTCCTTCAAGCTCCGGGGCGCCTACAACAAGATCGCCAACCTGGACGAAGCCGCCCGGCAGCGCGGCGTCATCGCGGCCTCGGCGGGCAACCACGCCCAGGGCGTGGCACTGGCGGCCCAGCATCTGGGCTGCCGGGCCACCATCGTCATGCCCGTGACCACCCCCAGCATCAAGGTCGAAGCCGTGCGGGCCCGGGGCGCGGAGGTGGTGCTCCACGGGGACACCTTCGAGGGGGCCTTCGCCCACTCCCAGGCCCTCCAGCGGGAGGGTGGCGCCACCTACATCCACCCCTACGACGACCTGGATGTCATCGCGGGCCAGGGCACCATCGGCATGGAGCTGCTCCGCCAGATGCCCCGGGGCATGGAGGCGGTCTTCGTGCCCGTGGGCGGCGGCGGCCTCATCGCAGGCATCGCGGGCTACCTCAAGCGCCTCTGCCCCGGCATCCGCATCATCGGCGTTGAGCCCGTGGACGCCGACGCCATGGCCCGCTCCTTGGCGGCCGGGCACCGCGTGAAGCTGGACTCGGTGGGCCTCTTCGCCGATGGCGTGGCCGTGAGTCAGGTGGGCGAACACACCTTCGAGCTCTGCCGCCAGCACGTGGACGAAGTGGTGCTGGTGAGCACGGACGAGATCTGCGCCGCCATCAAGGATGTCTTCGAGGAGAACCGCTCCATCCTGGAGCCCGCCGGGGCCCTGGCCGTAGCAGGTCTCAAGGCCTGGGCGGCCCAGCACCCCGAGCGCCCGAAACCCGGCGCCCTGGTGGCCATCCTCTCGGGGGCCAACACCAACTTCGACCGCCTGCGCTTCGTGGCCGAACGGGCTGAACTGGGCGAGCGCCGGGAGGCCATCCTGGCCGTCACCATCCCCGAGCGGCCCGGCAGCTTCCGGGCCTTCTGCGAGCGCATCGGCCGCCGCTCCATCACCGAGTTCAACTACCGCTTTTCGGACCCGGAGCGGGCCCACATCTTCGTGGGAGTCCAGGTCACCAGCGCCCAGGAGACCCACCAACTGCTGGAAGACCTCCGCTCCGACGGCCTGGAGGCCCAGGATCTCAGCGACAACGAAATGGCCAAGCTGCACATCCGCCACCTGGTGGGGGGCCGGGCGCCTGCCGTCAGCCATGAGCGCGTGTTGCGCTTCGAGTTCCCAGAGCGCCCCGGCGCCCTGCTGCGCTTTCTCGACCACATGAGCGGCGGCTGGAACATCAGCCTCTTCCACTACCGCAACCATGGCGCCGACTATGGCCGAGTCCTGGCAGGCATCCAGGTCCCCCCCGAAGATCACGCCGAGTTCCAGGCCTACCTCGACAACCTCGGCTACGCCTGGGTGGACGAGGGCGAGAACCCGGCGTACCGGTTGTTCCTGGGATAGGTCAGTCCTGAGGCCCGGAAAGCATTACTGATCAACACCAAGACACCAAGGAAGAAGTTCTCTTGGTGGCCTGTTTGGTGGCCTGTTTGGTGTCTTGGTGGTTATCTTTTTTCATTAGCAATCGAGGACTCAATATGACTGAAGAACTGAGTGGTTCCGAGCTTCTGGCCCTGGTCCAGCGGGTGTTCCAGCCCCAACCGGGTGAGGGGGATGTGGCGATCCTCGTGGATCTGCCGGACGCCCACGTGCAGGACGACACGGCCTGGGCTGCGCGCCGGGTCATGGCCGCAGATTGGGTGGTTCAGCTCTCGGCCCTGGCCCCAGCCTTGGGCCGCGCCACGCACCTGGTGCTCTATCCGAACGTCCACACCAACAACGGCGACCTGCCCGCGCGGGCCTGGCTCCACGAAGGAGGCCCCCTGCCCTCCGCTGAGGACCTGGATCCGGCCTGCTCCATCAGCTTCGCGGAGCTCTACGCCCAGCACCCCATCCTCATCGCCCTGACCAAGTTCTCCGCCACGGCCCCTCTGAAGCTGGCGGCCAAGTCCTTCCCCATCCGCGCTGCCACCATGCCGGGCTTCCGCGCGGACATGATCCCTGCTTTGCGCCTGGACTATACGGAGGTGAACCGGCGGGTGGAGTTGCTCAAAGACCTGCTGGACCGGGCCGAGGGCGCGGACTTCGGCTTCCTGACCCCGGCGGGCCCCTGCGACCTGCACCTGGACTTGCGGCACCGGACGGGCCACGCCTCCGGCGGCTTGCTGCCCAGGCCCGGCGTGGCGGGCAACTTGCCCTCGGGCGAAGCCTACATCGTGCCCTACGAGGGGGAACGCCCCGGCGATCCCAGCCGCAGCCAGGGCATCATGCCAGTGCAATTCGGCACCGAGATCGTGCGCTATCGCATCGAGCAGAACGTGGCCGTGGCCGTGCTCAGCGAGGGACCGAGATCAGAGGAGGAGGCCGCGCACCTGGCCGCCGAGCCCGCCTATGGCAACCTGGCGGAACTGGGGCTGGGCGTGCTGGCGGCCTTTGGCCTCAAGCCCATCGGCGAGATCCTCCTGGATGAAAAGCTGGGCCTGCACCTCGCCTTCGGCCGCAGCGACCACTTCGGCGGCCAGGTGGGCCCCGGCCAGTTCTCCGGCCCCGAGGCCGTCACCCACATCGACCGCGTCTATGTCCCCGAGACCCAGCCCGACGTACACGTGCAGAGCGTGAACCTGGCCATGGCCGATGGCAGCACCGTGGCCCTCATGCGGGACGGGGACTACGCGGTTGCCTTCTGAAGCGCGGATCTGGGGAGTCTTCACTCGCCGAAAGGGGGCGAGAACGCTTCGGAAAAGCAATCAACCGCAGAGGCAGAGAACGAAACCGCCAGCCGCTCAGCCTCAGAACTGGAACCGCGAAAGCAGCGTGGATGGTGCTAAAAGCGGAAAAGGAATTCGCCACAAAGGCCACAAAGGGCCCAAAGCAATGCGTGGCCAGCCTAGATTTTCTGCCTTTCAGAGTGCCTTGGTGTTGATCAGCTTTTCTTCTAACTCAGCGCGGCCTCAATACCTCTCATGCCGGTTCTGCCCCAGCCGCGCTGAGTTCCCCTGGGGACGTTTAAACGGTGCGCCCTACCGCTTGGGATAGGCGGGCACGGGCGGGAAGGCTGGGGTCGGGTGCTCCTTGAGCTGCTTGAGGAGGGTCTCGATGCCCACTTCCAACTGCCGGTCATGGCCCTGCAATTGGCTGGCGGGGTCGTTCTCCACGGTGATGTCCGGCTCAGCCCCGTGGTTTTCCACCCACCACTGGCCTTCACGGCCATAGAAGGCGTTGTTGCTCTGCTCCACGGTGCCGCCATCCAGGGTGAACTGGGTGTTGATGATGCCCACCAGGCCACCCCAGCTGGGCATGCCCACGATGGTGCCCAGGTTCCGGGCCTTCACGTGGGACAGGAAGGCTTCGCCGTCGCTGCCGTTCTGCTCGTTGGTGAGGAAGACGTAGCGGCCATCCGAGGCGGTGTTGGGGTAGCGGAAGGGGGCCATGCCGCGCATGACGTTGAAGCCCACCTGCTTGCGCTCCAGCTTGTCGATCATGAAGTACTCGGTCCAGCCGCCGCCATTGCCGCGCACATCGATGACAAGGCCCTTCTTGTAGCGGAAGGCGCGCCAGTACTTGTCGAACTGGCCGATGTTCTGGTCCCCCATGGCCGTGAGGTGCATGTAGCCCAGCTGGCCCCCCGAGGCCTTGTCCACGGCGGCGATGTTGTCGGCGATCCAGTGCTCGTAACGCAGGTTCCAGTCGTTGGCCACGGGCTCCACCTCCACGCTGCGGGCGCCTTCCAGGCTGGGCTTGCTGTTCACCGTGAGGCGCAGCTTCTGGCCCTTGACCACCTGCAGCCGGGCCCCGATGACATCGGGAGCCGACAGGGGCTGGCCATCGATGGCCAGGAGATACTCGCCCTCCTTCACCTTGGGCTCAGGGTCCGCCAGGGGCGCCTTGAGGTCCCGGGCGTAGGCGGTGGGGCCATAGACGGTCGCGAAGCGGTAGTGCCCCTGCTCGGCGCGGAGGTCCGCCCCCAGCAGGCCCGTGTACGTGGGGCTGGGCGCCGGGCGGCCAGGGCCGTTGTCGCCGCCGCCCACATAGGTGTGGCTGGCGCTCAGCTCGCCCACCATCTGGCTCAGGAGCCAGTTCAGCTCCTGCCGCGTGTTCAGGTCCGGCAGCCAGGCCCGGAACTTGGCACCGATGGCCTCCCAGTTGTTGCCGTTCATATCCTTGTCGTAGAAGAAGTCGCGATACCAGCGCCAGGTGTCCTCGAAAATTTGCGTCCACTCCTCCCGAGGCGCGGCGGTCATGGTCATGCGCTCCAAGTCCAGCTTCTCGGGCAGGACCTTGGACGTGAACACCGCGGCAGCCTCCCCCGTGAAGTAGGTGCCACCCTTGCGGAGGAGCAGTCGCCGCCCTGCGGTGTCGAAGGTCCAATCGCTGATGGGTTCGGCGAGCACCGCCTCCTTGTCCTTCTTGGCGGCAGGATCGTAGAGGTGCAGCTTCCACTTTTCCGCGCCGCGGGGCCCGTAGAGTTCCTCCACCACACTGTCGTCCCAGCCGTCCACCTCGTCCCAGCCCACAAGGCCCTTGCCGGCCTTGAGGTGGAAGTAGTTGCCCGCCTTCACGGGCAGGGGGGCGACGCGCTCCGCCAGGCCCGCGAGGTCGATGCGGAAGGCGCTGGCGGCACTGGAGGCGCCGAGCTTGTCCTCGCCGGCACGGAGCTTCACGGCCATCACCTCCACGGGGGAAGGCTGGATATGGTTGTCCTGGCTGGGGTCCAGCCGCGTGTGGAAGTTGCTGTAGCTGAGGAAATAGAGGGTGCTGCCATCCAGGTCGAAGCGGGGGTTCAGGCAGTCGAAGAAGCCATCCGTGAGGCTGACCTTCTGCTTGGTGGCCAGATTGTAGAGGTGGATGCGGCTGTTGTGGCTGGGTTCCACGAAGCTGTAGGCGATCCAGTTGGAGTCCGGAGCCCAGGCATAGTCGCTGGCCTCCCAGGTGAACTGGTCGTTCTTCAGTTCGTGGGATTCATCGATCTTGGTGAGCTTCCGGTTGGCCACATCCATCACATAGAGGGCGAAGCTCTTGTCGCCAAAGAGCAGCTTGGTGCCGTCCGGGCTCCACTCCAGGTGGTAGAGGGCCGTCTTCAGGCCCGTGGCCAGGCGCTCGGGAGCGCCGTCCAGGGCCTGCACGTAGAGGTCGTAGTCGCCGTTGGCATCGCTGAGGTAGGCCACCCGCTTGCCGTCTGGCGAGAGGCGGGGAAAGCGCTCGCGCACGCCCGGCGTCTTGGTGAGGTTCCGGGTGGCCTGGGTGGCGTCGCTAGGCACCAGGAACACATCCCCCCGGGCCTCGAAGACCGCCGTGGTGCCCACGAGACTCATGGATTGGATCCAGTCCTTGGGGTTGAGGGTGCGGGGTGCGGCCTTCCACCCATCACTCGCCGTGGTGATGGGCACCGGAGTGACGGTCCGGTTGCCCAGGTCCAGGGCCTGCAGGTGGCCCCCCTGTACGAAGACCACGGTGCGGCCATCGGTGCTGGGCTGCTGCACATCGAAGTCCTTCACGTTCGTGAGCCGCTCCACGGCCTTGGTGGCGGGATCCACCGAGTAGAGGTCCGTGAGGCCGTTGCTGCCGCGGTCCGATTCGAAGAGCACCTTGCCCTGGGCCCAGATGGGGGCCCCATTGCGCCCCACGAAGTCCGTGAGCTGCACATAGGTCCCGCGCTTCAGGTCCGCCAGCCAGAGGTCCTGGTGCTGGCCCCCCTTGTAGCGCTTCCAGTAGTACTCCAGCCGCCCCTTGGTGCTGTAGGCGAGCCGCTCCCCGTCCGGGGCCAGGCTGCCCTGGACGCCCCGGGGTACGGCCAAGCGCTCGGGCTCATGACCCGCCAAGTCCACAGTGAAGAGCTGCTCCACGGGCCGGAAGCTGTGGTCACCGATGGCCTTGAACACCACCTTCTGGCTGTCCGGGGTCCAGCCCTGCACGGTGGCGAAGCCGCACCAGGTGAGGCGCCGGGGCACGCCGCCACCGGCGGGCATCAGGTAGACCTGGGTGGCGCCGTCGTACTGGGCGCTGAAGGCGATCCACTTGCCGTCCGGGCTGAAGCGGGCGGAGGTCTCCAGGCCTGGGTGGGTGGTGAGGCGCCGCGCGGGGCCACCCTTCAGGGAACCGAGCCAAAGGTCATCCTCCCAGGTGAAGACCACCTGGTCGCCGCGTACATCCGGGGCGCTCACGAAGCGGGGGGCACGCTCCTGGGCCACCAGGGCGCAGGCCACGAGGAGCAGGGCAGTGGTATGCAAGCTCAGCATCAAAGACTCCGGAGACGGGTACAGGAATATACCTCGTTTCACGATGATTCGACAGGCCCGCCCCGGGGCCCACTCCCGGAGCCGGGGGACCTAGTGGTGAAGAACTTCCAACCTCGCCCCATGACTAATTCTTATGAGGCCTTGGGCTGGATTATTCCTGGCCTGATTCTAGAAAAGCCGACCCACCAGGGTCGCCAGGGCCGTTTCCGTGCGAAGGATGCGGGGCCCCAGGTCCAGGGGGCGCAGGCCCGCGCGGTAGAGGCTCAGCAGCTCCGCCTCGATCCAGCCCCCCTCGGGGCCGATGGCCAGGGTCAGGGGCTCCCCGCGCAGGCCGGACTCACCGCCTGCGCCGGGATGGGCCACCAGGGCCCGCCCCGCCCCGATCAGCGCGGGCAGCTCATCCTCCACAAAGGGCCGAAAAAGCCGCGCCAGGCGCAGCTCCGGCAGCACCGTGTCCTTGGCCTGCTCTAGGCCTAGAAGCATCTGCTCGCGGAGGTATTCCGGCCCCATGCGGGGGCTGGCCCAGTAGGCCTTCTCCACCTTCCAGGCGTTCAGCAGGATGATGCGGGCCGCGCCCAGGCTGGTGGCGGCGGCCACCACGCGGTTCAGCACCTTGGGCCGGGGGACGGCGATGACCAGCGTCAGGGGCAGCTTGGGGGGCGGTTCCTGATCCAGCACCAGGGCCATTTCCAGGGCCTCTGCGTCAAGGCTCAGCACAGTGCCGCGCCCCATGGCGCCGCCGAGAAGCCCCACGCTGAGTTCCTTCCCCACTCCAGCCCGGTGCACCTCGCGCACATGGGCCAGACGGCGACCCACCAGGCGCGCCCGGTCCGGGGCCACCAGGTCCTCGGGTAGCAGCACCACCAGGTTCAAGCCAGATCCTTCGCGAGGACGAGATCCCGGTCCACCTGGTCGCCGATGGTGAAGTGGTGCTCGCCGACCTCGCGGAAGCCCCAGCGGGCATAGAAGGCCAGGGCCTTGGCGTTGTGCTCCCAGACGCCCAGCCAAATCTGGTCCGCGCCCCAGCCTCGGGCCAGGTCCATGGCCGCGGCCATGAGGGCCGCACCACAGCGATGGCCCTGGGCCTCCCGCAACACGTAGATGCGCTGCAGCTCCACAGGACGCGTCCCGGTCACGCAGGGCTCCTGGTGCCCCAGGCGCAGCTGGGCGAATCCAACAGGGCGGCCAGCCAGTTCAAGCACCAGGCCCGGACGGGTGGGGTCAGCCAACTCGGCCTGCTGCAGCGCCTCGCCATAGGCCGAATCCAGGAAGAGTTGGAGGTTCGCGGGGGTGACCTGGTCCTCGAAAGTCTCGCGGAACGTGCGGACGCCCAGGTCCGCCAGGAGGGCGGCGTCGCCCAGAACCGCGGGACGGATGATTTGGTATGGAGCGCTCACTTGGAGGCCTTTTTCCTGGGGGCTAATTTGGCCTTGGGTTTGGCCTTGGGCTTTGCCTTGGCTTTGGCCCGCTGCGCCACCGCAATGGCCTTGGCCATCCACTGGGTCAGCTCATCGCTGTCCTCCAGGATCTCCTCGGGTAGCTGGTAGTACTGCATGGGCTTGTCCGGATCGCCAAAGGGCAGGAAGGGCCCCATACCTGCGGCCACGAAGTCTGGGCGGTTGCCGTCATCCACTTTGAAATAAAGGGTGTCATCGGCCACCAGGGCGAAGGTCAGCCCCTCGGCGAAGAAGGCCATACCACCGAACATGGCGCGGCTGCTGATGGGGCGAACCTGCCCCAACTGCTCCAGGAGGTATGTGCGGAAGCTCACTGAGACGGCCATGGGACAATGCTACCCTCCTGGCGGAAGCGTTTGGAGCGCTTCTGCACCGGAGCAGCCATGGCCATCAAGACCCTCGACGACCTCCTCCGCGCGGTGCAGGACCGCCCGCGCAAGCGGCTGGCCGTGGCCTGGGCCAACGATGCGCACACCCTGGAAGGCGTGAACGCCGCCGTGGAGGCAGGCCTGGTGGAGGCTCTCCTCGTGGGCGACGAGCCCACCATGCGCCAGGTCTGCCAGGAGCTGGCCCTGCCTCCAGAGCGATTCTGCTTCATCCACGCGGCTTCGGATTCCGAGGCCGCCGCCAAAGCCGTGGGCCTCATCCGCAGCGGCGAGGCGGACCTGCTCATGAAGGGCCTCCTCAGCACGGACAAATACATGCGGGCGATCCTGAACAAGGAACAGGGCCTGCTGGAGCCTGGGGCCATCCTCAACCACGTGACCGTCATGGAGCACCCGGGCCACCCCAAGCTCATCATCGCGGGCGACGTAGCCATCATCCCCGAGCCGGACCTCAAGGAGAAGCTGGCCATCCTGGCCTCACTGGTGAGGACGGCTCAGGCCCTGGGCATTACGCTCCCCAAGGTGGCCGTGCTGTCAGCTTCGGAAGTGGTCATGCCCAAGCTGCGCTCCAGCGCGGAGGCCGCCCTCATGTCGAAGATGGCTGAGCGGGGCCAGATCAAGGGGGCCCTGGTGGACGGTCCCATGGCTCTGGACGGCGCCCTTGATCCCGAATCCGCCCGCATCAAGGGCATGGGCGGCCCCGTGGCCGGCGACGCGGACTGCCTGCTCTTCCCCTTCCTGGAAGCGGGCAACACCTTCTACAAGGCCGGCACCAAGCTGGGCGGCGCTGAAGTGGCCGCCGTGGTGGCCGGTGCCCGCGTGCCCTGCGTCCTCAGCAGCCGTGGGGACAGCGCCAAGACCAAGCTCAGCTCCATCGCCCTGGCGGCCCTGCTGGCCTAACAACTGATCCACCACGAAGACACTAAGACGCCAAGAAAAAAAGGTTCATCCGGGAATTCCGGGGAAGGCTGAGCGGACTTTGAGGAAGAAGTAGGCATCGTCCCGGTAGCCGTAGCCAATGCGCTTGATGAGCTTGATCTTGTTGTTCACGCCTTCGATCAGG
>Ga0118677_10009608_pt1 | contig 15057 bp, 15 predicted proteins | sample AliMusrvi5mmetaG_FD_86154 | JGI IMG/M metagenome (GOLD analysis project Ga0118677, IMG submission 86154)
CCGGGTTGGTGGTCTCCAGCGCCTGGCGCGCCACGCCGGCTTTGCGGGCATGCCGATCCAGCTTTTCCACGATCCACTGAGGCAGGTCCAGATTGATGCGGTCCTTCTTCAGACCAGGCCGGGTAGCCTTGGACCAGTCGAAATAATCCGACACATCTTCGCCCGCATCAAACTTCTGTTCCAGATTCTTGGCTGTCGTCTTGCTCATAAGCTGCCTTTTCGTAGTCACGCGCCCGCCGCACGCTGATCATTCGCACATTCTGGCCCCGTTCCGTGAAAACCGCCGCCCAGACCTTGCTCTTCCACCGTGCCACCAGGGTTTGCCGAGGTTCCTGCTCCGACTTGGCCGGCACCACCAGTCGCTCCGGGTCTTGCCACAACGCTTGCGCCTGGTGGAAGTCAATCCCATGTTTTTCTAAATTGGAATTCCAAACCGCCGCCGACCGCGTTAGGCTGGCCGGATGTTCAAACCATCCGATTTGTTCGACTTGGCGCAAACGGAGCATGCCATGCTGTTCGAGGGTTGCGAGTATGCGTGGGATGCTCTGAAGAAGCTGAAGAGCTACCTGGACGCCACGCTCCAACCCGGCCTGCGCAATCGCTGCGAGGGCGTGGCCTACATTGGCGAGCGGGTGTTCATTGGCGAAGGCACGGTGGTGGAGGACGGGGTCATGATCAAAGGCCCGGCCAGCATTGGGCGCAATTGTGAGATTCGCCACAATGCCTACATTCGCGACCATGTGATTGTCGGCGACGGCTGCGTGATCGGAAACTCTTGTGAGCTGAAACATTCGGTCCTCTTCAACGGCTGCCAGGTGCCGCACTTCAGCTACGTCGGCGACTCGATCCTCGGCCACAAGGCCCACCTCGGCGCCGGCGTGATCTTGTCCAACGTCAAAGCGGTAAAAGGTAACGTGACCGTTGCAAAGCTCGATACCGGCCTGCGAAAGTTCGGCGCGATCCTGGGCGACGGCGCGGACATCGGCTGCAACTGCGTGCTCAGTCCCGGCACCATCATCGGGCGCCACACCATTCTCTACCCGAACATCCTCTGGCGCGGTGTCTGCCCGCCGGATTCCATCGTCAAACTCCGCCAAGAGCACGAAATCGTCGTCCGCCGGTGATTTAGCACAAGTTTGTAATCGCTAATATGTGAAATGGTTTTACGTGGAGTGCTGCAAAAATGTCTGTCGCATTTTCGGCGGGGCGAAGTATATTGCGCGAAGAAACGATGTCAGCGATGCCGGCAATCAGCTATAGCGACCTCCGCAACCAACTCCTCCGCGAGTCGTTTCCAAATGTTTTCGCGCCGGCTTTGTTACGCGATGCGGAGAGCAATTACATCCCGCTGCCGATTCATGAGCGGCTGGTGCAATGCATTTGGTACGACCAGCGGCTGCGGCTGGAGGCGTTGCGCACCGTGGACGATCAGCGCGTCGAAGTCATTTTCCCGGGCTGGTGGAACCTGGAGGCCGGTCCCGATTTCCGCAACGCGACTTTGAAAATCGGCGACGAGCCGGAACGCCAGGGCGATATCGAAATCCATTTGCGCGCCGAGGATTGGGCGCACCACGGCCACGACCACGATCCGCGGTACGATAATGTCATGCTCCACGTCGTTCTCTGGGAAGCGACCGGCGGCAAGCTGTCACGCACCCGGCACGGCGATGAGATTCCACAGCTTGTCCTCCACCCACACCTTGCCGCGCCGCTGGAACAATTGTTCGATGAGATTGATAGCGACGCTTACCCGCACAACGCTGGCAATCACGCCGGCCAATGTGCTGACGCGCTTTTGGCGTTGCCGGCGGAAACGGTAGCGGCGTTGTTCAACGCGGCCGGTGACGAACGCTTTGCCGGCAAGACGCGCCGGTTTGCCCGGTGGATTCACCGGGCCGGCGTCGAGCAGGCGTTTTACGAAGGCTGGATGGAGGCGCTCGGTTACAAGGCCAACAAGACCACGTTCCGCGCGCTGGCCCAGCGCGTCCCGCTGACGACCTTGGCCGAGAGCCGTGTGGGCGCGGCGCTGTTGTTTGGTGCCGGCAACCTGTTGCCCACGGTCGCGGCCAAAGGCAGCGATGTCTACGCGCGCCGGTTGTGGGCGCAATGGTGGAAATTGCGGCCGGAGTTTTTCGACAAAATTCTGCCAGCCGAAGCCTGGCGGCTGGCTGGCATTCGCCCGGCCAATCATCCGCACCGGCGGCTCGGCGCGGCGGCGGCGTTGTTGCGCCGGCATGAGAACTTCGCGGCGAAAGCCATTGCGGCCGTCGAAAGCCACGGCGACCCGGCGAAACTATTCCTGCAAGTGCGCGACGAATATTGGAGCCGGCATTTCACGCTCGGCGGCAAGGCGCAGGCGCAGCCGGCGGAATTGATCGGCGCGGCGCGGGCGCAGGAGATTGTCGCCAACATCGTGCTGCCGTTTGTCGCCGCCTACGCCGCGAGCCGGCAGGACGACCGGTTGCAGGCGCAGGCCAAAGCCCGGTACGATGCGCTGCGGCCGTCCGGCGACAACAGCCTGGCGCGGCTGGCCACGCACCAATTGTTCGGCACCACGCGCGTGATGCGCCGGTATGTGCAGACGACCCGGCAACAGCAGGGGCTGCTGCAGATTTTGCAAGACTTTTGTTTCAACGACAAGAGCGTCTGCCGGCAATGCCGGTTTGCGGAGTTGGCGCGGCGCTGGCCGGCGGCTACGGGATCTTGTTGATCTGGTCTTTCAACTCTTGATGGCCGGATTCAGTGAGCGGGCGGATGACGCGCGAGTTGATTTTGGCTTTGTCAGTCTTCACGGTACTGGTGACAGTGGTGTCGGTCTCGACTGGCAACTGTTCAATGGCCGCCCGCTTCGTTGTGAAATTGGTCGTCGGAAAGTTTTTGAATTGCTTCGCCGGGAAGTCGAGGGTGTTGAAGTCGGCAGTTTTGGTGGCAACTGTTTGATTGCGATCCGCCATTTTACCGGAGATGGGTGCGCCCGGCAACGTCTGGAACTTTTGGGGGACGGAACCAAACTGGAGGGTGTTCATCTCGACGGTTTGCCCGGATACGTCGGCTTGTTTGTTCATGTCGATCGGAGTTAACACGCCGGCCGACGCGCCGGTTACCAAGCCGGCGAGCACGATGCCGGAAAGCAGTGGCCGCCTGATTTTGAGTTGCACAAAATATTTCATTGCTCTAACACGGGAACCATACCAAAACTGGAAACCGGAAGCAAACGACACAACAGTGGCAGAATGGCCGACGAAATTTTCGACATCGTAGACGAGCAGGACCGGGTCATTGGTCAGGCGCCCCGGCCGGCCGTGCATGCCGGTGGCCTCCGGCACCGGGCCGTGCATGTTCTCATCTTCAATAGCCACAGCGAACTGCTCGTCCAAAAACGCGCCGCGACCAAAGATACTTTCCCCGGTTGTTTTGATTCCAGCGCCTCTGGCCATCTTGGCACCGGAGAAGATTACGATGCGGCGGCGTGCCGGGAACTACGCGAAGAACTCGGCTTGAGCTTACCGGCCGGGGCCATCCGGAAATGTTTTAAGCTTACCGCCTGTGCCGATACCGGACAGGAATTCGTCTGGGTCTACACCGGCCAGAGCGATGCGCCGGTCACGCCCGATCCTGCGGAAGTCGAACTGGTTGTCGCCATGAGCCGGGAGCAAATCGAAGCCTTGTTGGCCGAGCAGCCGGCAACCTGTGCTCGTTCGTTTCGGCGCGTCGTGCGCGAAGTTTTCAAGCGCCGCCTCTTTCCGCCGACCCGGTAGTTGCCAAGGTTGTCGTTCCTGAAGCCTGCGCCGGCAGTCCTACAAGCGCTCGACAACTTCGGCGAAGTGACCGGCATTATTTTGACCAACGCCAACCAGAAGATCGCTGCGTTTCTCCGGTCCCACCACTGATCTCCACAAAAGCAACGCGCCGGTCTGAAACCAGACCGGCGCGTCGTGTGATTGAATCGGGTGTGTGGTTTTACTTCGCTGGTGCGGGAGCTGGGGCCGGTTGTGCTGCTTTTTGGGCGGCCTGCGCCTGTTGCACCATGGAGGAGAACACCTGCTGCCAGGTTTCCGGTGGATAGGTGATCCGCGGGATGTCGCTCCAGAATCCGTTAAATGCCGGCGGTGTCGGTGGACGATAAATCCACGTTCCACCATCGCGCGTATCGAGCAGGAACAGCACCGTACCCGCGGTGCCTTCGTTGCCGATCACGATTTGATAGCGACCATTATCCGTGCGCGGAGTTTGGGCCGCGGGGGCTGCCGGTGTCGCGGCTGGTGGTTGGCAGGAGACGCCAGCCAAGGTCGCGGCTACAGCAAGACTAAGAACACTGCGTTTGATAAGACTATTCATTCTGTTCCTTTCGTAAGTTGTGTTCCCGATTCAATTTCCCTTATAACAGCGGTTTTGCCAGTCGTCAAGCCCACACACCGGCAATTTTCGTCTGGCAAAATTTGCACTGGCCGGCAACCAGATCGAACCGGTTGATGGCGAAGAGATCGCGTTCGATGACCGGGCGCTTGCAGCCGGGACAAATTGTGGTCTCGGCGTCTGGGACACCACGCACGTTGCCGATGTAGGGATACCGGAGACCCGCCGCACGCGCGATGTCACGGGCGGTCACGAGGGTTTCAATCGGCGTGGGTGACAAGTGTTCGAGCTTGTGCGCCGGGTGGAACCGGGAAAAATGAATCGGATGATCCGGCCCGATGTTCTTCACCAGCCAATCGCACATCCGCGCAATCATATACGGCCGGTCGGTGTACGACGGGACGACGAGGTTGATAATCTCGAACCAGACGCCTAGGTCCCGCAATGTTTTCAGCGTGTCGAGCACCGGCTGGAGCCGGCCGGTATTCAGCTTCCAATAAATCGATTCGTCAAAGCCTTTGAGGTCCACGTGCGCGGCGTCGAGATACTGCGCGAGGTCGCGGAGCGGGCGCTCGTTGATCGAGCCGCACGTGACCATGATGTTGCGCAACTTTCTTTCGCGCGCCAGCCGGCAGGTGTCGTAGGTGTACTCGTAAAACGCCACCGGCTCGGAGTACGTGTAGGAAATCGACGGACACCGCAACGCCTCGGCCACCGCTACAGCATCTTCCGGCAACAAGCTCAGCCGTGCCATGTCATTCAAGCTCAACTGCGCAGGCAACGGCGGTCGCAGCCGCAACTCCGGGCCGCGCGCGTTTTTGGTTTCCTCCGGCATCTTCTGCGAGATTTCCCAATTCTGGCAGTTCAAACAGCGGAAGATGCAGCCGGCCGTCGCCAGCGAAAACGACGCGCTCCCCGGCAGGAAGTGGAACAGCGGCTTCTTTTCAACCGGGTCAACATGGAAACTGCACGGGTTGGCGTAGGCGAGCGTGTAGAGCGTGCCGGCGCGGTTGATTTTGTTCCGGCAATGGCTGCGGTCACCGGGCGCGAGGATGCAATTGTTCGGGCAGATTTTGCACTGCACGTTGTTGTCGAGCTTGAGGTAGTGATAACACTCTTTCGTCCAACCGCGTTTCTGCCAGAGCGCCCAAACCTCGTCGGTCGGCGCGTCGCCCTTGAAAATGTCGCCGGGCAGATCGGCCGCCAACATCCTCTGGAAATACTTCGTCAACGCACCGGCGCCGGCCAGACACACCAGCCCTGCCGCGCCATACCCAATCACTTGCCGGCGCGTGAGCCCGATTCTTACCGGTGTCTGATCTTGATCCATCGCCATCGTCGTAACGCTAAATAAATCGCACAGATTGCGTGAACCGGCAACAGCACCAACAACGGCACGTGCATCAGCTTATGCACCGCCAGTGCTGTCTTCGCGTCCAGCAATGTATTCAACCCATACCGGCCGCTCATCGCAAACCCAGTCACAAAATACAACGCCAGCAGCCCCAGCAGCGGCCAACTGCTGATCCGCAACACCTTGATCATGAAATGTCCTACTCGCACAATGTTTCAACCCTTTCGCCGCCAAACCACCATGCCGGCCACAGCGTTCAACACCGCCGTTAACACGCACACCAGCGTCACGCCGAGCAACGGAATCAAGAGCGTACTCGCCAGCCACGCGCCGAGGCAAGCCCCAACCAAATCCGCCGCGTACAACCGGCCCGCCGTCGCCGTGCCGCCAGTCAGATCCGCCAGACTCGCCACCGGAAATTCCATCCCCACCACCGCCGCCAAGGCAAACGTCATTGCCACAATCACCGGCAAATTGCCGGCATATTGCAGCACCGCCGGTATTACTGCCGCGACCACCGCCACACCAAACGCCAATCCGGCCAGCCGCCGCGCCGGCCAGTGTCGCGCCTGCCACGCGCCGACCGCCAGCCCGGCCATGAACGCTGCAACGATAACGCCCAATTGCTGGTACAACGCGCCACGCGCAATCTGCACACCGAGCAATAAGACAATTTCCAATGCCGATGCCGCGAATCCACCTGCAAAAATCGCGAGCGTGACCGGCCGCAGCCGCCACAAATAAATCCCCAGCGCCGTCAGCACCGCGGCTTCGAGCAAACCGACCCGTACCGGGAATTGGCTGAGCCAATGTCGGAGTTGATAAAAATATAAGACCGGCGCGAAATCTCGATTCACTTTAGCCGGCTCTGCCACCGCGCGTTGTACATCCGCCAGCCGGTCCGGTGTCAGCAATGCGTCGAGCACATTCCGTTTCATCCATTGCGTCTGAATCCGGTGTTCCTCCAGCCGGCCGGCAATGTCGCGAGTCAACTCCGCCGCTGACGCCGCAAAAAACACACGTCCACCCGGCAACACCAGCACATTCGGAAACACTTCATGGACCGTCCGGTAAGCCGACGCTAGCAGCTGCGCCAGTTCCGGGCTGACGTAATTTTCATACCGGCCCAGCCCAAACGCCACCACGCCATCCGCTGACAACACCCGCCGTACCGCCGTGAAAAATTCGGCAGTGAAAAACCGATTCAACTGCGCCGTTGCCGGGTCCGCCAAGTCTACGATCACCACATCGAATTTTTCGCTGGTTGTCTGCACGAATCGCCGGCCATCCGTGTTGACGACGCGGACACGCCGGTCCGCCAACGCCGCTGGCATGAACCGTTGCCCTGCCTCAATGATCAGCGGATCGAGTTCGATGTAGGTGAGTTCACGAACCGGGTATTTTAGAATTTCCCGCGCCGTGCCGGTCACGCCGCCGCCGATAAGCAACACGCGTTGTGCATCCGGCCATTGCGCCATCGCGAAGTGTGCCGTCTCCTCGATACGTTCGGTGTCGTGCGTGGTGAATATCGGCAAGCCGTTTTCGATGAAATTGAATTGTCCGCCATTTTCTGTGACCACGAGCTTGCCGTACGGTGAACTACCGGTGAACACAACGTGTTGCCCCGGGAATTGCCAAGCCGTCGAACGCGCGTCCACACCCCACCACAATGCCGCGCCTACCGCTACCACGCCGAGTACTGCCACCGGAATCGCCTTGCGATTCATCCACGCCGCCAGTGTCAGACACAAGATTGCCGGCCCGCACAAAATCGTGAAATGATCGAACCACCGGACGAGCACGAAGCTGAACACCACGCCGCCGGCCACGCTGCCAAGACTGTCGGCGACGTAAACGCCGCCGATGTTACCGGTCAACCCGCACGCCAGCGTCAGCAAGTAACCGGACACCAAACAAAACGGCAACAGCACGACGAAACTGCCGGCAAAGGTTTCCACCACGCCCAGCGTTGCGCCCGGCAAGAAGACGACGTTGCGGAGCACTCGCAACAAGACCACCTGCGCCAACGGCAACACTGCCAGCAGAATTAAGCCGACAGAAAAAAAGTTTTGCCGCTTGCCAGTATTTCGCCCCAGCCACGCGCCCAGGCCGGTCAGCAACAGCCAATTACCGAGCATGATGCCCAACATCAACTCGTTGCCGGAAAACGCACCGAGCATTTCGCGCAGCAGCGCCAACTGAGTGATCACGCTGGCCGCGCCCACTGCCCCGACTGCCAGATAAATTAGCCAAGCCGTCATGGTTGCTCACTCATTCGATAGCTACAGCACTTTTGACTCTTGTGCTTTCAATGCATACTCGCGAAGTTTTGGATCGGTGTCTGGATGCCGCTGGAGAAACGCTGTGATTACTCCTCGGCATCGTTCTTGACGAAACTTGCCCCAATGACCAAGGCCGTGAAGGGCGCTCTCCTGACAGGCGATTGAGGGAAGTTCAAGAATTGATTCCATAACAGCAATGCACGCCCCATCAATTTCATCTTCGTTGGCGACCTGCAATTGGTATTCCACCGGCATCCGACTCGAAAAACCGGAATCGCGCCATAATGCAATGGGATGCCACAACAAATCCCACCACATGTAACAACTCGAATTCAGCGGCCCAACACCCTGTTCGTCATTTCGCGACAAAAGATGCGATAAATGCGGCGTGCAACGCACCGCGAAACATTGCTCGAATAGTCTGGCGATCGAACGAATACAGTGAAGGCGGTCCGGAAGCGGAACGCCATCAGAACAAAGAACGTCAAGTTCGGTGGAACTGCCTACGAGGAACCAAAAACCTTGGTCTATCTGTTCGTCTGTAAACGCCGCTAGTGCGGCGACCGATTCCGCAAAGAGCCGGCTTGAATGCGCAACGAGCCGCACCGGATCGGGTTCAAACGTATCGTTATCGATCTCCCAGTACCAGGCTTCGCGCTCCACCGAGTGGTCGAATACACACCGAACCCATTCCTCAAACGAAACATTTGTCGGGACTCTGCTCATGTGAAAACAAGTTCAGGTAGTGGACGCGGTGTCGAAGCGGATGAGGCAGTGGCCGTAATCAATAACTGGCTGGCCGGGGGTTGGTTGGAAACGCGCCGGGATCCGGTAGAGCCGGCCCCGGCCTTGTTCGACTAAACCGGCGGCGGCGAGAATCTGCATGTGCTTGCACGCCGTGGAAACGTTGCAGCCGACAAGCTTGCCCAGTTCGCTGGCCCCCATCGCTTCGCCGGCAGATAAAATCTTCAGCATGTTCCACCGCTTCAGACAACCGATGGCCCTAACGAGGGCGTTGCAGGAAAGCAGGGGAAGACTGGGAGAATTTTGTGTTGAATCGCTCATTTTGATGCCTTGTTTGTTGATTTTCACTGGATTATCGCAGATCAGAACTGCATCGGCAATGTTAAAAAGGAGAATAACCGCGTTAATTACGCCGATGACCGCGTAAATAAGTAGAATATCTATGATAAATTGGAGAATTACTGCGTCTTTAATAAGATTAATCCCGTAAATAACGAGAATTATCCTGTTAATAAGGAGAATCACCACGTAAATAACGAGAATTACCTAGTAAATAACGACAATGACTGCGTAAATTACTCCGATGACTTCGTAAATTACGCCGACATTGACGAGAATACAGTCGTCGTTGACCACCCGCTAAGGTATCAAGACGATTTTGCCGCAGGCACCGGGTTGGAGGATGGCGACGTGAGCGCGGGCGGCGTCGGCGAGGGCAAATTGTTGGTTGACCACGGGACGCAAGGTGCCGTTGGCGAGGCCGGCTTCGAGCGCGGCGTGGATGCTGAGGAGTTCGTCGGGCGTGGCGTTGAACAGGAAGACGCCGGTGATGCTGGCTTCCCGGCGCATGATTTCGCGCGGGTTGATTTCGATGCTGCCGCGGTTGCCGATCACCATGACGCGGCCGTTCTTTCCCAACACCGCGAGGTCGTGCGCCAGATTCACATTGGCCAGCATTTCCAAAACCACATCCACACCGCGGCCGACCGTGAAATCGGCCAGCGAGTCGAGATAATCCGGTTGCCGGTGATCGAGCACGACGTGCGCGCCTTGTTCGCGGACGATGTGCAAGCCGCGTTCGGAGCCGGCTGTGGCAATCACGCGCAGGCCGAGCGCCAACGCCAGTTGCACCGCCGCCAGGCCGACGCCGCCGCTCGCGCCGTGGATGAGTACGGCTTCGCCGGGCTGGGCGCGGGCCTTGTGGACGAGCGCCCGGTACGCGGTCGCGTATGGGACGTTGACCGCCGCGCCTTGTTCGAAGCTGACGCGGTCACTGAGCCGGTGAACTTGCCGGCGGTCGCAGAGTGCGAACTCGGCATAAGCGCCGAGCGCGCGGCCAGCCAGCGTGCCACCGATGTAGACCCGGTCACCGGCGCGCCATTCGGGGACTTGATCGCCCACAGCTTCGACAGTGCCGGCGGCGTCCGAGCCAGGAATGTAGGGCAAGGCCGGCAAGCCGCCGTAGTTGCCGGCACGAATGTAGGTGTCCACGGGATTGACGCCACTGGCGCTGATGCGGACGAGCACTTGCCCGGGGGCGGGCGCTAGATCCGGCAGCGTTTCGAGTTGCAATACTTCCGGTGGTCCAAATTGATGGACACGGATCGCTTTCATGCGGGCAGGCTACGGCAGCCGGCGGCGGACTGCAAGTTTTTCGCTGCACGTCGGGCGGACTTGTTGTAAACTAGCACACTATGAGCATTCACGATCCCAACGCAACGATGGCAGTCTTTCTCGACCTCGAAAATATTGCCCTTGGCGCGCTCGACGCTAATTACCCGAAATTCGATGTGCAAAAACTACTCGAACGGCTGTTGCTCAAAGGCCACATTGTCGTCAAGAAGGCGTACTGCGATTTTGACCGGTACAAAGCATTCAAGCGCGACCTGCACGAGGCGGCGTTTGAGTTGATCGAGATCCCGCATGTCCGTCAGTCCGGCAAGAACTCCGCCGACATCCGCATGGTCGTGGACGCGCTCGACTTGTGCTACACGAAAGGCCACGTGGACACGTTTGTGATCATCAGCGGCGACTCCGATTTTTCGCCATTGGTGAGCAAGTTGCGCGAGAACGCCAAAACCGTCATCGGCGTCGGCGTCAAGAATTCCACCGCCGACCTGTTCATCAGCAACTGCGACGAATTTTTATACTACGACGACTTGGTGCGCGCTGAGAAGCCGCGGCCCCGACAACGCACTGCCACGCCGGCCGTCGCCAAGTCAGAGACCGGCGCCGGACCAACGGAAAGCAAAGGCCCGCCGGCGACCGACGCCTTCGATCTCGTGTTGAAAACCCGGGAAGCCCTCGCCGAGGAACGCGACGAGAACGAAGCGGTGTACGGGTCGATGATCAAGCAGGCGATCAAACGCCGGCAACCCGGTTTCAATGAGCGCGCCTACGGCTACCGGTCGTTCAACGATCTCCTGCTCGATATGCAGAAACGTAATCTCCTCAAGCTGGCACCCGACCAAAAGTCCGGCGGTTACACTGTGACCGCAGTAGAGTAACGGACCGACGCGGTCGTTTGTCGGATGCGTGCGTGATTATCGCGTTATGGTGCGGGGGTGGCGGGAACAGCCCGCGCCAAAAGCTCGTCAGTCAGTGACCGGTAAACCATCGCGGCGTAGGAGCCGGGATCATAGACGGTAATCGGTTTGCCAAAACTTGGCGCTTCGGCGAGACGAACGGTGCGCGGAATGAGCGTCTTAAAAACTTTGTCACCAAAATGTTTTCGAACTTCGTTGACGACTTGTTGAGCGAGATTGGTGCGGCCATCGTACATCGTCATCACCACACCAATGAGCTCAAGTTCTGAATTCGCGCCGCTGGTTTTGATTTGGTTGATGACGCGCGTGATGACCGCCAAACCTTCGAGCGCAAGGTATTCGCATTGAATCGGCACGAGGACGCGATCCACTGCGGCGAGCGCGTTCATGGTTAAAATGCCGAGCGATGGCGGACAATCAATGATGATGTAGTCGTACCGGTTGGCTTGCCGGATTGGCAGCAGCGCGTGGCGGAGGCGTTGCACATAGTTCTCAGTACGCGCCACGTCCACCTCTGCGACCGCCAGATCAACTTCGCTGGGGATCACATCGAGATTGGCAACGTTGCTCGGTCGAATTGAATCCGCCAGTGCCGTCGATCCTAGCAAAGCTTGATAGACGCTGCCGCCAGAAAGCTTTTCGAGACCAAGCGCACTGGTGGCATTGGCTTGTGGGTCAAGGTCGACGAGCAATGTGCGATGGCCGCGTTCGGCGATGCAGGCAACGAGACTGACAGCGGTAGTGGTTTTACCGACGCCACCCTTTTGATTTGCCAACGCAATGCTAAGCGCACTCATGTCGAGTGCTTATAACGGAAGCGACCGGCGCCGGCAATGCGAAATCTTGCGTTTACCGGAAGCACATGCTAATTATCGACACGCTGACTGGATGGCGGGTTTGCCAAGTGGGAAGGCGGAAGTCTGCAAAACTTCTATGAGTCGGTTCGATTCCGACACCCGCCTCCAATCTATCCTCTGCAATTTAAATGAGTTGCAGAGGTTTTGCTTTTTGGAGCCAAACTGCAAAACAGCCTGCGGCTACCACACGTGGCTACCACTTGCAAAACGACAAAACAGCTTTTGATGTAGGAAATGTTGCGAGTTAAGTAGCGGTTAGAGGTTGCGAATCTCATCCATGATCTCAGTGAAAGGTTTCTCCCCGGATGCGAGTTCGGCCAGCGCTTCTTCGAGATTCGAGCGTGTGGGCAAACCACTGATGGAGAGTTGGGTAGAACAACCGAGGGCCGGACCGACACGCTTAAGAACGGCGTTAAGCTGCGCAAGCAATGCTTCGCGGACACCCAGCGCGAACAGCTTGAACCTCAAGTTCTGTCGCAGCGAATAGTAGTTGGTGATCTGCTGGTTAAATAATCCGCGCGCTGTCCAACCAATTTCCCGTACTGATTCCGCCAACGCAAGATTCATAGACCGTTGGTGCACAGAAAAATCGTATGGGATGTTCTCCTCCTGTGCCTGTATGGCCAGACCGTGCCAACGATCATCGCTGAGTGCGCTCAAGGCTTCCATCGCGGAAGCGATTGGACGGGCAAGGTGGTCAGGCAAAGTGAAAACCGAGATATTCTCACAGGGAAGGGAAATTGATTCTGCAACCTGTCGGTCGCGGGCGATGTCAGGTGGAACAATCTGATACCAGCGTCCCCAACGGTGGACTATCTGCCGGGAATTGATATGAAATAGCTTAAAGGCATCGCGAGGTTCTTCCGGTTTGGGTCGGAGATAAGCAATCTCGAAAACCATGCGACGATCGATACAAAGCTCGACCATCGTCAACCGCAGAAACTCACTCAACACACGAACCAAATCACGATCGTAGTAGTCCTGCCGGGAAATATTGAAGGCCGCGCTAAGTTTGCCTCTCAAATCAGAGTTTGGCGGTGTAAGTTCCACTGAAATCTTCGAGCCGTCCCGTGTTGTCCAAACTGGCAGCAAGGCACGCGACAGATCTTCAATGAACATATGTGTGTAGAGTTCAATCAATGACTTGGGCATCTCATCCGATTGGCCAGGTGAAAAGTAGAAAATCGAAGCTTGTTCCCGAACCACGGTTGCGTCGCTACACTGTCTCATCGTTCTCCTCCTTACCCGACTCCTCCCGAGCCAACGCTCGTTGATACCATTCGATGTCGTGTGGTACTTTGAGCCCCCCTGCTTCAGGTCGCCGAAATAAATAAACCGTGAAGAAAATGTCTTCGGCATTCTTCGAGGCGTAACCACGGGCAGCGAATACCCGTATGAGCGGGTTCGGATGTCGCACACCATCGCGGTTAGGTCCAAATCTCAGCGTCTGACAGTTTTGTGCGGCACTGGGTCACGAAGTAACTGCGCAACCCGTGCGGCGTCACCAGCCGAATGCCGAGATCCTTGCACACTTTGCGCAGGGTGCCGGCCATCGTCGAGCAGGCAATGTGCTTGTTCGGGTTGAGTGGCGATGGGAACAGTAGGTGACTCCGGGACTGCGCCTTCATTGTATCCAACAGAGGTGCCATCCGATCCATGATCGGCACCCACGGATTGATGCCTCGTTTTTCTCGCTTCACATGAATGATCTCGCCGCGGCGATCCACGGTCTCCCAATCGAGCGGCAACGCTTCATTGATTCGCAACCCGCTGAAAGCCAGGAAAAGCGTACACGATGCGTGGACTTCCTTGCCGGTCAGCCGTAGGGCTTTAGTGATCATCAACAACTGCTGCGGCGTGGGGGCAACTTCACGACAATGCCGGGTCTCCTCCTCACGATGATACCGGGTCCGATTCTTGAGCGGATTAAAATGGAGCTTCTGCTGGCGCACCGCCAGATCCAACACGATGGAGAGCGCCTGCAGTTCGATATCAACGATACGATTGCCAGCACGGCTACTGCGGTGTTTTCCGGCGCGTTCCCAAGTATATCCGCCACTCATCCGCCAATCCCGATAACTGTCACAGCATTTCAGGGTTAAACTGACGGCCGTGCGGTGACCGAAGAACGGGCGTAAGCGATTGAAGATTTTCGTTTCGTTCGCCACTGTTGAAGGCTTCTTCCGGCGCATCTTTCGGTCGGGGTGACCGAGGCTGACGTAGGTGTCGATGGCGTCATTGACGGTGAGCCGCTGGCGCTCCAACGCCGCCACGGCCGGTTCTACACCGTTCCGTCGTAAAACTTGATCCTCTCTCCATTTTTTGAGGATCTTGCGAGCGGTAGCGTCATCAGTTGTCTCGGTATCGAGCCAACGCCGCTGACCATCAATCCAGACCCGGGCAAAAACAATGCCATTCACGCCACGGCGATAAAGACCTGGGCCGATACGCTGGTAGCATCGATCTTCTTTCCGTCTTATTAAAAACTCAGCGGCCATGACAATGTTAAGCCACAGAACCGGTCGCAGGCCAATCTTTTTGGTGGCGATCCAAGAAGGTGTTCAAATCCCGGCGTTTCACTCGCTTGAACCCTTCGATCTGGATCACCCGCAGTCCATGTTGATTCATCCACCGCCAGAGAGTGGTCTTACCGATGCGGCAGTATTGACGAACTTCAGCGAGAGTGAGTAAGTCATTGCCGTCGCTCGGTTGGGTGTCCTGTGCGTTTGTTGTATTGGTGATGGCGTGCGTGCTCATGTGTGCCATTACGGTTGGCCGCCGGATTCCGTGGACACCTGTGCAGAATAAATTTCGCCTGCTCCATCTTGTGCGCCTTTTTGTGTGACTCGTGTTACGCACCAATTGACGAAAACTTCAACATCACCGGTCCGATTGTCGGCGGTGCGAAACAGTAGCCC
>Ga0118677_10009609_pt1 | contig 15056 bp, 12 predicted proteins | sample AliMusrvi5mmetaG_FD_86154 | JGI IMG/M metagenome (GOLD analysis project Ga0118677, IMG submission 86154)
TCGCAAAGCTCAGTGCATAAGTCAGCAGACCAATAAATTATGATTGCTAATTTTGAGGTTGACATCAAGGAGCTTAAGGCCAAGGTCTATCCAACTATTCAAAAAAACAAGCAAAATAAATTTGCATATTTAGGTATAGATATGGCATACTTGCCTTAAGGACACATTAAGCTTAGGAGAAGTATGGCCGTGTATATATCTCATATTAATAAAACCATCTATATATATCTGCGCAAGATTATTTCCATAACCGTGCTCATTGCTTTTGTGACCAGCTCGGTCAAAAATCCTGCTTATGCCCAGGTGTCATCGGATTTCATGTCCCGTTTACCGGCTCCTGGAACCATGGTCCATTTAAGTCCGGAATTTACCCCCGCCCATTTAAAGGGCATTATTATCCATCCCGAAGATCCCCTTAAATTTGATTTCATTGTCTATAAAGGTGATCAAGTTCTTTCTAATCAGGAGAAAAATTCTGAATATACCAAACTGATCAAATATTTCTTGGCCGCATTAGCCGTCCCGGATGATGACCAGTGGGTGAATCTCTCCCCATACGAGAAAAATCGTATTATCAAAGATGATTTTGGAAAGACCGAAATGGGCCGCGATTTGCTGGCGCAGGATTATATGCTCAAACAAGTCACGGCCTCTTTGATTTATCCGCAGGACAAATTAGGCCAAGAATTCTGGAACAAGGTCTACGCGAAAGCTTACCAGCAATTTGGTACCACCAACATTCCGGTCAACACTTTCAATAAGGTTTGGATTGTGCCAGATGACGCGCAAGTTATTGAAAAAGGTAGTCTTGCTTACGTGGTAAAGAATCATCTTAAGGTGATGCTGGAGGAGGATTATTTGTCTTTGGGCAAACACACTGTGTCATTGCGACCGATAGGCCCCCTTGAGGGGGGAACGAACGAAGTGAGTGACGAAGCAATCTTAAAAGGAACAACCAATGCAAAAAAGATTGCTTCACTTCGTCCTTCGGACTTCGTTCGCAATGACACGCACAATTTGGCTTCACAAATCGTCCGCGAAGTTGTCCTGCCTGCCCTCGAACGCGAGGTAAACGAAGGCAAAAACTTTGCTCCTTTAAGGCAGGTGTTTAGCGGGGTGGTTTTAGCCGCATGGTATAAGCTAGCTATGAAAGAATCTTTTTTGGCTAAGATTTACATGAACAAGTCCCGTCTTAAAGGAGTGGATCAAGACCCTAAAAACAATCAACTTGTTTATCAGCAATACCTTAAAGCTTTTAAAAAAGGTGTGTTTAACTTTATCAAGGAAGATGTAGATAAATATTCCAATGAAACCATTCCCAGGAAATATTTTTCCGGGGGAATTGAAACAAACCTTAGAACAGAGTACGGAGATAAATTACACGTAGGGCCCGCTTCGCGCGCCCAATTAGCGGATGCCGCGATGAATACCGCTAAGGAAGACCTGGTGCGGGGGATGTTCACTGATGCGGCGATGACACAACCTGTCGTTAAAAAACGAGAAATTGATTTATCGGGGGACAGAGATGTGTATGGATTAATAGAAAGGATGATAAAGGCTTCATATCAACCAAACACAATTGTTAAGGGAAAATTTAATGGCATACCTCTTGAATTAACTGGAGACGAAAATTTACCTGATGATCGAGCTAAACGACAATATCTCGATAGACAATTTGATATCAGACGAGGTGCTAATCCTGATATTGATATGCAATCTGAGCCAGATATTAAATTAGGAGGCAGTTTAGGCGAGGCTTGGAATCGTAAATATAATCAGTACATCACCTCAAAACAAGCGGTTCAGGCAAGAGGGTATCTTGACGCGCAATATGGGACTTCTAGGAAAGAGAAGTACATTTCAAATTGTGTTTTAGAATTATTTTTAACTTTACTTGGATCAGGTGTTAAGAATGGCCGTAGCCATTCATATGAAGGGGCCCGTGTTTTTTATGTTGTTGCTAAGGTAAATCCTGAAAAATTACTTGATTCTGGTATTGCCCTAATGAGATCAAGTGGTTTATATAATACTAAATTTGGGGATTCTTTACCGAATCAAGTCATTGAACTTTTAAAGGTTATTGATTCTCAAGATCATTCTGGGGAAAGTTTTAAAACAACTTTAGATAGGTTTCTTGAAATCGCTAACGCATATTATACAAATACGGATTCTGATCTTGAGGTCCAACGCGCATTAGGATCAATGGGCAAAGCAGCATTAGCTAGCGGTACCGACCTCAACGCTGCTGGTCGCACGCTTAGAATTTCTGATGGGGGATTGACGAGGGACAGGGCCATGCCAGCAGATTTGAGTCCGAATGGTTTAAAATTGTCGATTACCAAAGGCCCAGGAATACATGTTCTTTTAGATGTCGAACATGGACAGAATACAGCCGAAAGTCCGGGTGGTAAAGACATTGAGCCTAGGGTTAGGATTCCTGATGCTGTAAAAACAGGGGATCCGGCGATGGAAAGTGATATATCTTCCCTTTTAAAGAAGGAAAACGGGCTCTTACAACAAGCAGGTATAAGCATTTCTTTTGATAAACTTCCTGAGAACATTAAAAGTGCGGTTCGGGAATTAAGGGGAATGGTTGAATTTGACCCCCTGCAATTATTACACCCCTATTGGTCACAACCATCGGATGAGGAAAGAGAGATAAGCAAAATTGAAGAAGCTTTAATGTATTCTGACCAAAGCCTTGAAAGGGACAGTTATATCAGGGATTTATTCGTCTTGGCCATGGGCTTAAAAATTAAACATGAACAGTGGAAGGGCGATGAAAGATTTACTCGTCTTTACAGTAAGATACAACATTACCTATCACCATTAATACAAAAGGAAGCAGAGTCCACATTAAATTCTAGTGAGATTAAAAGTTTGGGATATAACTTTATGGGTGGTAATTCCCACGCTGATCTACATAATCGTCATGAATTTGAATTGAATGCAGGAAAGAAGACAATCGATAGATTAAAGGATGAGCTAAATGTTGAAGATGAAGTTTTAGAACAATTAGGCATATCTTTGTCTCAAAGGCAGGGAGTTTATGAGATAAGACAACGTGTTGATCAATTGAGTTACGAAGTTGATTTTGAAGTTCAAATGAGGGAATATGTGAAAAAGAATAATATTGTCTTAAATAACCCCTTAGGTGTTCAGCCGATGAGCGCTGTAAAAGCCGTTGAAGCCATTAATCAAGGCGGGCAATTGAAAACGATTTTAAAAGACGCTCGGCTTGAATTTGATGCGAAGAATGAAGGGAGTGTTTTAGTTTATACTAAGAATACTAAGGTTCTATATGACGCGAGAGATCAATTGTTGGGTGTTTATGAGGGCAATGGTTCGTCACATATTGAGATAAGTAATGTAACCTCTGTGAGAATTGAGAAAGACAAGCTTGTCGTCACGTCTGCTGGTCGCACGTTTAGAATTTCAGAGGGGGGATTGACGAGGGACGCGGCGATGAATAGTAAAAAATCTAAAACGCCAATTCGTTCAGCCTTATTCAGCAAATATAAATCACCTCAGAGGGTTATGAAGATGCTGGGCTTTGCGCAAGAGAGCGTAAGACTTATAGTTGGCGAAAAGGAGCGCGAAACAACGGTCGAAAAGCTGCTTGAAAGAATTCATGCCATGGATTTCAAGTTCCTGCTTATCCATAAAGATGATCAGGTTGTTTGGAAGGAAATGAGAAAATTATCTGACGATGAATTTCAGGATCGCTGGCGAAAAATGGCACTAAAGAAGCAAAGGCAAAAGGTAGAAAGGAACCACTTATTTGGATCGCCCGCTGACATCAATGAACTCCTGGATATGATGGCGAATAAGGGCAAACAAAATGATCGTTGGTCTCAATTTACAAGAAATCTTTCTAACGCGTACATGTGTTTTAACATGTCCCGAAGCGGTGAAATAGAGGGACTATCTAAGGAAGAATTTCAGCTTCTTCAAGAAAGCCTTATGATGGTCTTCGAATTCTGGCGCCGATGGTATGACGCAGGGATGGTTTCAGATGCCGCCATGAAAACTCCGGCAACGGCCAAGGTTCCTAGCGGCACATTTGGGATTTCCGATGCTGGATTGACGAGGGATGCGGCGATGACGCGTTTTATTGTTAAGACTGTGTTTAAAATCGTTCGAGCATTATTGAAACCTTTCTCCACTTCACATAAATTACCTACGGATATATCAATTAAAGGAAGATGGTTAAGCGAAATTATAGATCATGAGAATATAGCAATTGAAGATAGGGCAATAGAGTTAGTCAGTCGAGATCAACACTTTCGCCCTGAACCAGAGGGGGATTTTGAGAAACAATTGTTAGAATTTATCGTTCAAGAAATGGGAGTCTCTGACGATGTGTCTAGGGAAATTAGATCTTATTTGGATGTTAGACTTGATAGAGATTATCAAAAAAATTTAGGTTAAAGACACCAGTTTATAGGATATATTTGAAAATAAAAATGCTTTCATTGCCAAAACTTAAAAGACTATATGAGGCCAGAGTTGAAGATTTTATTCACAGAGATCCAGGCGATCAAATTGGGGAAGGAGCCGCAAAAGAATTAAGAGGGACTGTAGCAACTATTCAGAATGGAAGTTTACGGGGTTTAAAACTTGATGATCCTGGTTTAAGAGAGTTGGTTTTGGAATTTAATCGTATGCTTAATAATTTAGATAAAGACAGCGGTGATTTTGCGATGATGCACTCTCAAGATTATGTGGCAAAAGTAGAAAGTCCGGGCGGTATCGACGTCAACGCTGCTTATTTGAATTTGCATATCAAACGTGATAGCCAAGGAGTTCCTTTGCCGCTGATCCGGCAAGACATGGCCCAATTAAGCCATCTGGCAGGGCTTAATCCGGTTATTCTTTCGATTCAACTCGCCAGTGAATCGTCTTTTCTTGCAGAGATTCTAAGCAATCATTCCAAATGAGTGGGAGGGTGTTAAATTTAACTATCTCATAAACTCCCATAACCTTTATTGATGATTGAGAAAGGGTGTGGTAAGCTTTAATTAAACTTCGGAGGTAAATATGACACGACATTTAACAGCTATTATAGAAAAAGAAGACGATGGATATGTGGCACTTTGTACTGAGTTGGATATCGCAAGCCAAGGTGGCACCATTGAAGAAGCGCGCAAAAATTTGCGAGAGGCAGTAGAGCTTTTTTTAGAAACAGCTTCCCCGTCGGAAATCAATGAGCGTTTGCATGGTGAGGTTTATGTAACACAGTTTGAGGTCACCTGTGCCTAAATTTCCTGTTTATTCTGGTAAGGATGTTTGCCGTATCTTAAGCCGATATGGTTTTTTGGAAGTGCGTAGACGAGGGAGTCATATTATCATGCAAAAGAAAATAGAATTATCCACGATCACTATCCCTATTCCTGATCATAAAGAACTGCGTATCGGGACTCTTCAATCGATTATCAGGCAGTCTGGATTATCCAAAGAAGCATTTATATAAAACATTTCTCAGAGACTGGTGCAGGGCTTAATCCGGTCATTCTTAAGATTCAACCCGCCGTGGAATCGTCTTTTCTAACTCAGATCCTAACCAATCAATCCAAATAAACCCGCAGGGCAAATTGTTAATGTTCCCTTTTTTTCGATAAAAGATCGTTGATGCTATAACCTATGGTAATTAAATATAAAGGCGCGATGGGGAGTATGTAGCGAGGTAAAATTGTAAAGAAGGAATAAAACCCTACAAAAAGAAGAATAATACACAGTATGTGTGTCATCGGGACTGGAAGCCGTTTAAGAGAGAAACAACAGTAAAGCAAGGCGAACAATGTTAAGGCTGACATCCAAAGACGCAGCATGTTTTTTAAAAGAGGATTTTGATAAAGCCGCGTGAGCCAAGAAGGGTAGGTGACAAAGCCGATTTGAGTAGATTCCCAAAAATACATTTTCAAACTCTCGGTCGCTGTTAATAAGGTGTATTGGAAGGGATGGTTTAATACTTTTTCTTTGGAAAGAGACAGAAGTTTCTTTGCAGTGGCGTCAGATGTTAGGTGTTGGCTGTTTAATTCCGCTGATTTTTGAGCGCCCAATAGGTCCGATTCTTGAAAGGACCAAAATAAACACTCCTCCGGTTTAAAATGGCTTGCGCATACAGACTCTCCCGGGACATACGCTAAAGCTGCCAGATATTTTCTAGGATTCAAGGGTTCTACTCGACGGGCAACATTGCCATAGAGCCCCACCGGCCCTCGGTTTGCAATTGTATAATTCCCGTTATATATTTTATTTAAACTTTTATAACCGACCACGGGCAGATAAAACAGTACACATGCGGCTGTTATAAAATAAATAAGGTAAGGGAAAACCTTTCTTTTATAGGCTCCCGCCAGAAGAAGAATGAACAGATACGCGGGGCAAATGCCTTCAAAAATAGCTTTAACAAACGTTGCACCTGTAAACATGATGCCGGCAATAGCGCCATATCCGCAGGCTGATTTTATCTTATGTTCTTGGGCAGCCTTCCATCCAAGGTAACTGCTAAGAATAATTCCCAAAATAAATGGGTAAGCGGCAATTTCTGAGAACAAGCTCATAGCAGTGTTGGTCATCGCGGGGGAGAGTGCGAAATAACCAAGGACTACTAGGCAAATCCAAGTGCGGATATTGAGTTTTTTCAGAAGTAAATACATTAATATTTGGGTGCATTGCAGGATTAAAACGCCAAATATAGCCATGATTTTAGTGTAGGTAATTCCCAATAGCTGTTCAAGATTCATGGAAATGGCAACCAGTAATGGGTACATAGGTTCCCGCTGAGGCCCTGTTTTTAGAAAAAATATCAGACCTTTGGATTGCAGCATCTTGCCTAATTCTTCGTAGTTTGAAGCGTCATAGGACAAAAGCATGTGGGTATGCAAGGCCAGGTATAACCAATATATTGAAGATAATAAGAAAATAGTTGCAACACTTTTAGGTATGGTGGTTGTGTTCATCAACGTTGGATTTCTTTTAAGATGATATTTGTAGGAGAAATCTTATTGAGAGTGTAGAAATGTAAACCCGGGGCCTGGCCTTTGATTAATTCACGGCATTGTTGGACGGCAAAATCAATGCCTGCCTCTAAGGTTTTTACAGGATCATTGGCCAGGGGCTTAAAGATTTCGTGGACTTTCGCTGGGATTGAAGATCCGCAAAGACTACAGAACCTGACTAAGGCATTGTAATCAGTAATAGGCAGAATACCTGGAATGACCTTGGCATTAATTCCAAGCCTTTTTAGACGATTCACATATTCAAAATAATCTTCATTGTTAAAAAACAACTGGGTCATGACAAAATCCGCTCCAGCGTCAATCTTACTTTTAAGATATACGGCATCCAATTGGCGATTAGGGGCTAAAACATGGCCTTCGGGAAATCCAGCCACGGCGATTCCAAAATAGTCTTTGAAATGCTGGCGAATAAAGGCTACAAGCTCATAGCTATATTTGAAGTTATCGGCTTGGGGCTGCCAATTGGGATTGTCTTTAGGAGGGTCTCCTCTTAAAGCCAGAAGATGGTTGATATTGCGCTTGTGCATCTGGTTTAAGATGGACTTAATTTCATCCTTGGTATGTAAAACACAGGTCAAATGGGCAATGGTTGGGATTGAATATTTGTTTTGGATATACTCTACGATATCTAAGGTCTTGTCCCTGCTGCCGCCACCAGCTCCGTAGGTGCATGAAATAAAGTCTGGATTTAAAGCGCATAACTCATGGATGGTGTTTAGTAACTTTTCATGCCCTTCTTGAGTTTTTGGGGGGAAAAGTTCAAAAGAATAAACCAGAGGTTTCGTATTTAGGATTTCTGTAATTTTTTTCATATAAATTTGAACCATTATAGTAAATAATTGTTGTCTCGGGTAGGAGTTTTCATTAGAATACGTTTCATTATTTTTATTTTAATTATTGAATTATTCTTAAAATTATGAAAACAGACACCAAACAACAGCGTTCCATCGACATAACGACCATTAATGAAGTTAAGGTTGTCACCAAACCTTGGGGCAGTGAAAAATGGATTGCCGATGGCAGCCCATCTTTTCCATATGCCTTAAAAGAGATGCATATTAAGGCCCCCTATAAAACCAGTTTACAATTCCATAAAGCAAAACAAGAAACCACCTATGTACAAAAGGGAAGAGGGCTTTTACATTATTCTGAATTATTTATTGATGCGCAGAAGTTTTCTAGTGGCGGTTATGATGCAAATGAGATTCAGAAATTTATGAGCAGTATAAAAACCAGACCTCTTGTTCCTGGTGTCGTTTATCACGTGTTTCCCGGATTTATTCATCGCGTGGAAGCTTTGGAAGATTTATTGTTGATAGAAACATCCACAGTAGAATTGGATGATATTTTTCGTCTGCAGGATGATTCTAACCGTTCGCATGGCAGAGTTGAGAGTGAGCATGGGACAAAAAGCAAAGAAGTTTAAACTATTAATGTTCCTAAAAGATATTTCTTTAGATTATTTTAAAGGAAGTAATTTCTTTATTCGATGGAAGGTTGGGATTTAATGAAGAAAGTTTTAATTACTGGGGCTGGAGGTTTTATTGGTTCTCATTTGACCGAGTTGTGCGTTAAACGAGGGTATAAAGTTAGAGCTTTTGTACATTATAATTCTTTGAATCGTTGGGGATGGCTAGAAGAATCATCGATTCTTAAAAAGGTGGAAGTTATTTCAGGGGATGTCAGAGATTTTGATTCAGTTTTTAACGCAATGAAAGGTTGTGATACGGTTTTTCATTTGGCAGCTCTTATAGGGATTCCGTATTCTTATATTTCTCCTTTAGCGTATATTAAGACCAATGTTGAGGGGACTTATAATATTGTTCAAGCGGCTAAAGATTTAAGTGTTAAGAATATCGTAATAACATCGACTAGTGAAACCTATGGTACGGCACAATATGTCCCAATCGATGAAAAACATCCTTGTGTTGGTCAATCCCCTTACGCGGCCACAAAGATTGCCGCTGATCAGATTGCTTTAAGTTATTATCGATCGTTTGGTTTGCCTGTTAAAGTGGTGCGACCTTTTAATACCTATGGCCCCCGTCAATCTGCTCGCGCGGTTATCCCAACGATTATCACACAAATTTTAAATGGTATAAAACAGGTTCAATTAGGAAATACTTCTCCTACACGTGATTTAACCTATGTCACAGATACGGTAGAAGCTTTTATGGCCATAGCTCAGTGCCCGAAAGCTTATGGAGAAGTGATTAATATTGGCATGAATACAGAAATTTCAGTTAAAGATTTATCTAAAATGATCAGCAATATAATTAATAAAGATATTAAAATTGTTCAGGATTCTCAACGTATCCGAGGTTCCGTAACAGAGGTGGAGCGTTTGTGTTGTAATAACACTAAACTTATAAAATTAACGGGATGGAAGCCTGTTTTTAATCTTCAAAAAGGCCTGAAAGAAACCATAGATTGGTTGAAGGGTCATTTAACTATCTACAAGGCAAACTACTACAACATCTAAAATGTTATAATTTCTTTAACTAGAGAAGAAAGTGGTCAATGTTGTCGTTAGAAAATTAAACTTTGGCCGAGAATATTCTGATATGAAGAAAAGAACGATTGCTGTTGTGACCGGTTCAAGAGCAGATTACGGTCATTTGTATTGGCTGATGCGCTCCATTAAGGAAGATCCTCGTTTATCTCTTCAGGTTATGGTTACCGGTAGCCATTTATCATCTAATTTTGGTTTGACCTATAAAGAAATTGTTAAGGATGGATTTAGTATTACCGCAAAAGTGCCTATTTTAAGTCAGGATAACTCTGAGGCGGGAGTGGTTGTTTCTGTAGGTAAAGGTTGTATAGGATTTTCTAAAATATTTAAAAAATATAAACCAGATATGATGGTCGTATTAGGCGACCGTTTTGAGATACTTTCTGCAACAATTGCTGCCTATATTTTGAAGATCCCTGTGGTTCATGTGCACGGTGGAGAGGTTACTCGAGGTATTATGGATGAAGGTATTCGCCATTCCATAACCAAGATGTCTGGTTTGCATTGCACATCTACTAAAACTTATCAGAATCGTGTTATTCAAATGGGAGAAGATCCCAGATGTGTCTATTATACGGGCGCTCCTGGTTTAGATCAGATGTACCATCTAAACCTTCTAACGAAAAAGCAACTAGCCTTAAAATTAGGATTCAATTTGTCCGAGCCAGTTTTATTAGTAACGTATCATCCTGTAACATTAGGAAATGTACTGGCTCTTAAATACATCCGTGAGGTTCTAAAGGCTATAGCTTTAAGTGGATTCCAAGCGATTTTTACTAAAGCCAACGCTGATCCAGAAGGTTTAATTATCAACAAAGAGATCAAGATTTTCTGTCAATCTCAACCGCAAAGGTATAGGTTGTTTGATAACTTGGGCCAGCTTTTATATTATAGTTGTCTTAAACATTTTTCCTTGATGGTTGGAAATTCATCCAGTGGGTTGATAGAAGCCCCTTCTTTTGGTATGCCAGTGGTCAATATCGGTGACCGTCAGCAAGATCGAGTAAAAGGAATAAATGTCATAGATGTTCCTTGCCATTATCAAAACATATTAAAAGGTATACAAAGGGCTGTTTCTCCAGACTTTTATAAATCTTTACAAGGATGTAAGAATCCCTACGAGCGTTACAGGGATGGGAAAACAAGTTGGCGTATCAAGGAAATGTTGCGAACAATTTCATTCAACAAATTAATGATTAAGAAGAAGTTTTTTGACCTTAATGCACACAATAGCAAATAAGCGGATTGTATTTATTGGGACAGTGGATTTAAGTGCTCATTGTCTAAAAGTTTTGTTGTCTTGTAAGGCTAATGTTGTTGGAATATTTGCAAAAAAGAAATCAGTTTTTAATGCAGATTTTATAGATTTATGGCCATTGGCCCAAAAGGCCAACATTCCCATTTTTGATACTAAAGATATTAATGATCCAGAAGCAGTAAAGAATATTCGTTTACTTTCACCGGATGTAATTTTTTGTTTTGGTTGGTCTCAACTGCTTAAAGAAGAAGTCCTTGGTATTGCTCCGATGGGTGTATTTGGAATTCATCCCGCTGCGTTACCGGCTAATCGGGGACGACATCCATTGATATGGGCGTTGGCTTTGGGGCTTGAATCATCAGCTTTAACTCTTTTTAAGATGGACAAGGGAGCGGACACGGGACCTATTGTCGGACAAATTCATTTTAAAATTGGTTATAAAGATGATGCGACTAGTTTATATCGGAAGATTAAATCTTTAGTAACAGTTCTTGTTAGAAGATTGATGGTTGATTTATCTAGAAATCGTTTGAATTTTAAACTTCAGAATACGATTGTGGGGAATAGTTGGCGTAAACGCGGAATGGTTGATGGGCAAATTGATTGGCGAATGTCGAGTCGAGCTATTTATAATTTAGTAAGAGCTTTGACTACGCCTTATGTGGGGGCACATTGTTTAGTAAATGGAGAGTCTATAAAAATTTTTAGAATTAAAGAAAAAGTATGTTCGCTTAAAAATATTGAACCAGGTAAAGTGCTTTCCGTCAAAGGTAGAAGAATTGTCATAAAAACGTATGATGGAGCTGTAGAGTTAGAAAAACATAATTTTATAATTTTACCTAAAAAGGGTGATTATTTATAAAATAATTCTGTAGAATTTCTTTTAGTAAAATGCTTAATAGTTTTTAAGTAAGCCTAACTAATTAAATTTGTAAATGATGTAGTATTGATCAGAAGGAGGAAAAGGGTATTTATGATAAGGCCTCAACATATTATGGTAATTGCTCCACATCCAGATGATGAAACGTTGGGATGTGGCGGCACAATGCTTAAATTTAAAGATAAGGGGGTTCATTTAACCTGGGTCATAGCAACTAAAATGACTTCAAAATTAGGTTATACTCATCAACAGATAAAAAAGAGAGAATTAGAAATAAAGGAAGTAGCTAAAGCATATGGTATTCAAAAGCCTCTGTGCATGGGATATGCTCCAGCTCAGATTGACAGAGTTGGTTTGGATGTCTTGGTTAATGATTTTAGAACCCTTATTCATGACTTAAAACCTGACACGATTTTTATTCCAAATCGAACAGATATTCATTCAGATCACAGGATTATCTCTCAGGCTTGTTTGAGTGCTGTTAAACCTTTTCGTTGCCCTTGGGTTAAGAATATATTAATGTACGAAGTTATTTCAGAAACAGATTTGAACCAAGGACTTCCTGAGGCGGTTTTTAATCCGCAGATCTTTGTTGACATTTCATCTTTTATGGAAAGAAAGATTGAAATAATGAAATTATTCTCGACGGAAATGGCTAAGTCTCCTTTTCCTAGAAGTGAAGAAAAGATTCGTGCCATGGCAAGCTGTCGTGGCGGATCATTAGAGATGCACTATGCAGAGAGTTTTATGCTTTTGAGAGGGTTAAATTAATAGTCTAAAGGCAGATCAAAAAGAAAAGAACTTTGTTGTGTTGAGGATTTGATATGATTTGATGAGTGAGTTTTTTAGTAAGTTAAATCCACTAACTAATTTGATATAAAATAAAGTATGAAAACATCTCACAACCAAAACAAGATACATAAATTGCAGCAAATGATCACTGAAGGCAAGAAGGTTTTCATAATTGCTGAAGCCGGGGTTAATCATAATGGTCAATTAGGGATGGCAAAAAGATTAATTGATGTGGCTGTATCTGCAGGCGTTGATGCGGTAAAGTTTCAAACATTTCAGGCTGATCGTTTGGTTGTAAAGAACGCTCCCAAAGCTCGCTATCAAAAAGAAACGACAGGCAGTAAAGAGACTCAGTGGAGTATGCTTAAGAAATTGGAGTTAAGTCATAAACATCATGTAGTTCTTCAAGAGTATTGTAAACGCAAAAAGATATTATTTTTATCGACTCCTTTTGATGAGCAAAGTGCAAGTTTTCTTGATGATATAGGTGTGCCAATATTTAAAATCCCCTCAGGTGAAATTACCAATGGGCCGTATTTAAAATATATTGCTAAATTTATGAAGCCAGTTATCCTTTCCACAGGGATGGCAAATATGGACGAGGTTTCTCAAGCTGTTTCTGTAATTCAAGCAACCGGGAATACGCAAATTTCTTTATTACATTGTGTTAGTAATTACCCTGCACAAGCAGAACAAGTGAATCTCAAAGCGATGGATACCATGGCTGAAAAGTTTAAACTTCCGGTGGGCTACTCTGATCACACCATAGGGGTTGAAATTTCTTTAGCTGCAGTTGCCAGAGGAGCCAGAATTATTGAAAAACATTTTACGTTAGACAAGAGATTGGCTGGACCTGACCATAGAGCTTCATTAGATGGGGAAGAGTTAAAGATATTAGTTAAAGGAATACGTTCGATTGAGAAGGCTATAGGTAATGGGATTAAACAACCTCACGTTAGCGAACTTGAAACTGCTATGGTCGTCCGCAAAAGTTTAGTTGCCGCACGTAGAATTGAGGCAGGAGAAATCATTAACGAGGATATGTTGTGTATTAAAAGGCCAGGGACGGGATTATCTCCATATTTAAAAGATGCAATTATAGGTCGAAAGATTAATTGTTCCCTAAAGGCTGACCAGTTATTAACTAAGGATATGTTTGATTAAGCTTGCTATGCGGCGTTGTTTGTTCCCTATGAGTGTTGTGTTATAATTTTTAATTATTCATCCATCCATCACAATGACAGGATAAGGTAAAGACTAATGATTAAGGATCAATCGATATTACTATTAGGTAAAGGAAATGATGAATATTCACACAAAGCAATTGCATGGTTAAGGGCGTATGGTTTAAAAGTAGAGGCCTATGTTGGAAAACGCACTCACAATTTTCCTTTAAAGAATGATGGACGTAGTTGGGATTGGGTTATTTCATATCTTTCTCCCTGGGTCATACCTGATTGGCTATTAGCCAGGGCAAAAAAGGCGGCAATTAATTTTCACCCAGGGCCTCCCGAATATCCTGGTATTGGGTGCACTAATTTTGCAATATATAATGAAGAAAAGATTTTTGGGATTACTTGTCATCATATGATTTCTCATGTCGATTCTGGTGCAATCATAGAAGTAAAAAGGTTTCCTATATATCCTTCAGACAACGTATTTGAATTAACAAAGCGTTGTTATATCCATATTTTTGAATTATTTAAAGAGATTGTAATGATCATACAGAAAGATTGTTCTTTACCGTCTTCTGCTGAACAATGGAAACGTAAAGCTTATACTCGTTCTGAGTTAGATGCTTTATGTGTGATTAGGCCAGATATGTCTGAAACGGAGATACAACGTCGGCTGAAGGCTACAACCTTCCCAGGGATGCCTGGGGCCTATGTCATATTAGGTAAAGAAAAGTTTTTGGCACGAGAACATATTGAGAGGGGAAAATAATATGGTTCAGCCAGTGGAAGCATTCTTAATTACGGAAGCAGTAACAATTAAAGAAGCGATGAGGCGTATGAGTGCGATTGGCTCGAAAGAAATCTTTGTTACATCTTCAGACGGTCTTTTGTTAGGCGCCTTAAGCGATGGAGATATTAGAAGATGGATATTAAATAAAGGCTCTCTTGAGAAATGTGTGCGTCAGATTTGTAATAAGTCTCCCAAAAGTGTTCCTATGGGATATGATAAACGAGAAGTGAAGAAATTAATGCTTTCTAATAAGATTGAGGCTGTTCCGGTCTTAAATTCTCAAAATCAGGTGGTAGAGGTGTTGACGTGGGATAATATTTTTGCCTCAAAAGAAGATCTGCAAAAAACAAAACTGAATATAGATGTAATTATCATGGCTGGAGGCAAAGGAACTCGTCTGGATCCTTTTACGCGTATTTTACCCAAACCATTGATCCCAATTGGTGAAAATCCTATTATTGAACTAATTATGGACAGGTTTAAAAAAGCGGGTATTAAGTCTTTTTATTTATCTATTAATCATAAATCAAAAATGATAAAAGCATATTTTGAAGAAATAAAAGATCGGTATAGGATTAATTATATTGAAGAAAAAGAACCGTTAGGTACTGCCGGTAGTTTGGG
>Ga0118677_10009610_pt1 | contig 15056 bp, 15 predicted proteins | sample AliMusrvi5mmetaG_FD_86154 | JGI IMG/M metagenome (GOLD analysis project Ga0118677, IMG submission 86154)
GTCATGAAGCCCGCGGGCAAGGCGCTTGCGCTCCGTTTCCTGGGCGGAGATCACGCGCGCATGCAGACTACGGAGTTCGCGCTCAGCCCGCTTTCGCTCCGTGATGTCCCGCTCGGTGGTAGCGACCTCCACCGGAGAGCCCTTGTCATCGCGCAGCACCGTGACAGTCAGCATCACGTCCAGAGTCCTGCCGTCCTTCGTGCGGCGCTGGATCTCGATCGGCGCCGCCGATACCTGAACCAGCTCCCGCGCCTTTATAAGCTTATTTTCCGGCATTAGCCGCCTGATGCTCATCGCCAGGGCTTCCGCTTCGGTGTAGCCGTACATCTTTTGCGCGCCTTTGTTCCAGGCGATGATCCGGTCTTTGAGATCACAGATGATGACGGCGTCATTGGAGTCGAGCACCGAATTGGCCAGCCGCAACACGGTTTTTCCCGAGAGCTTACGCTCCCGCTCAGCCCGCTTTTGCTCCGTGATGTCCCGCTCGGTGGTGGCGACCTCCACCGGAGAGCCCTTGTCATCGCGCAGCACCGTGACAGTCAGCATCACGTCCAGAGTCCTGCCGTCCTTCGTGCGGCGCTGGATCTCGATCGGCGCCGCTTTCTTTCCCTGCGCCACCGCTACCCGGACCAGTTCCCGCGCCCTTATAAGCTTGTTTTTCGGCATGAGCCGCCTGATATTCATCCCCAAAGCTTCCGCTTCGGCGTAGCCGTACATCTTTTGCGCGCCTTTGTTCCAGGCGATGATCCGGTCTTTGAGATCGCAGATGATGACGGCGTCGTTGGAGTCGAGCACCGTAGTGGCCAGCCGCAACACGGTTTTTTCCGAAAGCTTCCGGTCGTGGATATCGATGAGCGCCATCACAGCGCCCTCGGTCCTGCTTCTTTCAGTCTTGCTTTTATCAGTCCGGTAAGGCCGAAGAATGAGGTAATACCAGCGGCCTTGCGTATCCTGGACTTCCAGCGTTCGGCCATGTCCGATCTTGATCACGTCCAGGAGCAGTTGTTTTAAGTTGGGCAGGCGCAGCGGGAGCTTGCTGTCCGTTATGGCCCGGCCGATCTTGTCCGGGGAGAGGCCGAGCGCCTTCTCCGCCGACGGCGTGAAGCGACGGATGATCAAATCCGGGTCCAGCAGGACGATCGGGATGTCGATGTTGGCCAGAAGATTGGAGAGATCGTTGTTGGCGCGGCTCAAAATCTGGTTGCCGCGTACGACGTCCTCGGTTGACGTGATCAGTTCCTCGTTGGTGGACTGAAGCTCTTCCTTGGCGGTTTCGAACTCCTCATTGATGCTTTGCAGTTCTTCGTTGCTGGAAAGAAGCGCCTCACTGGAGGCCTTAAGCTTCACGTTGGTCGCCTCCTGCTCGTCGATGATGGCTTTGAGGTGCCCGCCGGAGACCGCCAGATCCTCTTTGAGCTCGATGACTCGGCGGCTTTCCTCCCCCCCCCGCGTCTGGCCGGCCCGCAGCTTGTCGGGCTCCGCACTGGCTATCTTTTCAAAGAGGACTAGAAAATATTCCTTATGCAGACTGGACGCTTTGAGCGGCAGGACCTCGAAACGGACGCGCCCCCCCCCCGGCAGGGTGGGGTAAGGCGCCGCGATCTCCTTGCGCACGGCACAGACCGACTTTTTCGCCACGTGGATGGCCACCCGGAGTTCCAGAAGGAGCTCTCCTGAAGCCATGTTGCGGAGATTCATGCTCGGTTTGCCGGGCGCCGGCCGGAGATAAGAAGAGGTGTCACCCAGGAACCGCAGGATCTCCAGATCGCCGTTGACGATGACGCCGTTGGGGATGTAGCGCTCTGGCAGGACGCTGTCCCGTTCGTTTTGCAGGTCAAAGGCGTCCGGAACCGACTTGCTTTGGCCCGGCCCGCCGCGCTCGCGGTCTTTGAAGGCGGACTCGGTCTCCAGGAAACGGCCGGGGTGGAGGAAATCGAGACGCGCGCCCGCAACTGACGTCCGCTCGGAAAAGACCTTTCTTTTCACGTTCAGAGGCAAAAAACGCCCCGAAGAACTTCCGACGCTCTCCGAACGGCCCAGCATGAGGATGCCCCGGGGCTTCAAGGCGTATTGGAAGATCTGCATGGCTCTTTCCTGGAGCAGCGGCCCCAGGTAGATCAGGAGGTTGCGGCAACTGATCAGGTCCAGGTTCGTGAAAGGCGGATCCTGCACCAGGTTTTGCGTGGCGAAGGTGCACCGCTCGCGGATGGACGGGGAGATGTTATAGCCGCCCTTCGTCTCTACGAAGAAGCGCCGCAGCCGTTCGGGGGAGATTTCCGCCTTGATCTTCCTGGGGTAGAGTCCGACGCGGGCAATCTCGATGACGGCAGGGTTCACATCGGTCGCGAAGATCTGGAAGGATATCTGGGGGGCCCGGTCGCCCAGGAATTCAACCAGGTTCATGGCATGGGAATAAGCCTCTTCGCCCGTGGAGCAGCCGGGGACCCATATGCGTATAGGCGCATAGGCGGACTTGTTTTTGAGGATGCGCGGATAGATCGTGCTCTTCAAAGCCGTGAAGGATTGCGGTTCCCGGAAAAAGGACGTCACGGAGAGCAGCATATCACGGTAGAGCAACTCGACTTCCTCGGAGTCCGCTTTCAACGCGCGGAAGTACTTCTCCGGCTCGTGGACCCCTCCCAGCGTCATGCGCCTTTGGATGCGCCGGCGCAGCATGCTCCGTTTATAAAACTCGAAATCGACTCCCTTGGCGGTCCGCAGAAGCTCCAGGATCCTGTTCAGGGATTCTTCGCCCCTAGGCCTGTTCTTTATTCCTCTTCCGCCTTGATAAAAATCGCCGGCAGCCCGCGCAGGGCCGAGCTTTTTCCCGATCTCGGCCGGGGAAAGGATAAAGTCCACGTGACCGGAAACAACGGCCGATTGCGGCATGCTGAGATGTTCCGCCGTGTTCCCGTCCTGCGCGAAAGTCATTCCGCCGCGTTCCTTGATAGCCCGCAGGCCGTCGGTGCCGTCGGAACCCTCTCCCGACAAGAGGACCCCGATCGCCCGGTCCCGTTGGTCGTCGGCCAATGAGCGGAAGAAGCTGTCGATGGGATTGCGCCAGTCGGACTTATGTCCGGATGAGGAAAGATGGAGCACCCCCTCCTTTATAAGCATCGAGCGGTTGGGAGGGATGATGTAGATCCGGTTGGGCGATACCTTGTCTCCGCTTTTAACTTCGCGGACCGGCAACCTGGTGCTGCGCGCCAGTATCTCGGCCAAATGACTCTTGAATTGCGGGGCCAGATGGGGAACCAGCACGAACGCCATGTCCGGCTCCGGTGGCAGGGCGCTCAAGAGCTCCGCAAACGCCTTGAGCCCGCCGGCGGAAGCGCCGATGGCGACTACGGAAAATGTTTTGGGTCTGTTGGACTTTTTCACGAAATCCCCCCATTTTTCGTTGTTAATAGGATTTCCATTACCTTACCATACCATTAAAGGGAAGAGTCACGGCGACCGCGGCCGCCCTTCTCTCGCTGAGCTGCTGGTTTTATTTGCGCGGTGCCCATCATGGAGGTGTAGCCCGCGACGCGGCTGGGGCGGCGGGATAGGACCTTGCTATGACCCGAGACTTTTTCGGGCAATCGAACTTGAAGGTCAAGCTGAATCGATTCGAGATTCCCAGGTCGCCGGAGGTCGACATGGCGTAGTCCAACACGAGGGAACGGGTGATCGTATAGCCCAAGCCGAGGGTCAGGCCGGTCAAACCGCTCAACTGAGGATCGGGATAGTTGACATCATAGCCGGCGCGCAGAGCCAGGACATTGCTTCTTTTCTTGAGGTTGCCGATCAGATATTCGGTTCCAAACTGGATGCGGTTCTCACCATTGTTTTGAAGCTCGCCTGAAACGGCCAATATCCAGCGCGGGTTCACGGTCCAACCCGCTCCCACCCGCCAGCCCGCAGTCAGCGGGTTGCCGCCGACTTTGTTGCCCAAGTTGATGTTGGAATAGGCCAAGCCCAGGTCCAGGGCGGGGATTATGTTGTATAAAAGCCCCAGGTCCGCGGCATAGGCCTGATAGCCTTGATTGGCGACGTTCGACCAATTGGTCTTCAGGTCTGCGCCCGCGGAAAGGCCGGGCAGCAATTCCATGCCCCAGCCCACGCTGCCCGAATATTCCCCTGCGGAGTAGTTCCCGGTCTGGTTTCCGAGGGCATCCGTGCCACTGATACTGCCATAGTTCACGTAGCCAAACTCGGCGGCGATACCGCCCAGAGACCCCCCTTTGCACTCCTTCTCATTGCAATCTTTGACCTCGCCCAAGGGCATCCCGAAGATGGCGATCCCCTGGAGGATTCCGGCCAGACCTTGGTCGTCGTGAAGGCCGATCTCCCTGCAGTTCATCCGGCTCAGGGCGGCCGGATTCCAGAGCAAGGATGCCGACCCGTCAGGAACCGCGACGACGGCCGACCCCATGGCCATGGCCCGGGCCGACCCGCCCGCCTGTTGCAGGGCCAAGGCCTGGGCGCCTGCGGCGTAATCGGTTTCAGCGGCCGAAGCCCGGCCGCTGAGCAAGGCGGCGGAGAACAATCCCATCGCGAGCAATGATATTTTCATGAGAATCCCCCTTAATGCCTTACGCCGAACTTCATCACGCCCGAAATATTAGAATTCCCGGCGTCGTAGTACTTCTCGATGCGGTAGAGATAAACCCCCGGCGCCAGTCTGGCCGTATTGAGCGCCGAGAGGCAGGCATAGGCCCCCGTTGCCGTGACCATGCAGACCGGCGTGTAATCATTCAGTTTGGCCACGATGTCCCCGACCGCGTTGTAAACCTTGATGATCGCGTGTCCGGAGCCGATCATGCAGTATGCGAAATTCCCCGTGGGACCAACGGCCGGCGAAGGAAAGAAGAAGTCAGCTCCGCATATACCGTCGGTCCCCGGGCCGGTCACCGGACCTGCTCCCGTGCCGCTGGTTGGATTTACAACCGCAAGCGCTCCTGCACCCGACTGGGTTACCGTGACCCCTCCGGCCAGGGCTATCAGCCTGCCTATAGAATAGGAGCCTGCGCCACTGGCCGTAACGGCAATGGCTCCTGTATTTACAGAAGTCTCAGAAATAACTGTTCCTGGCAACGTGAGTCCAGCAGCAGCATTATTCTTAAGGGTCACATCTGTGCCCACTTGCCAGTAAACATTGCCCGGGAGTATCCCGCTAAGGACAACATTGACATCAGTAAAAGTCAGAGCAACCGGGACCCTGAAAATAACTATGCTAGAGGCGTCTCCCGTTAAGTAAATAGTGTTCGAGTTGTTCGTGATAGAAGCGCCGGCATCAAACTGAATGACAGTAATTCCACCGCCAACAGTGATTGCTGTAGGCACAGCTAGGGCGCCAGGCTCTGTCACAACGGTAGCGCCGATCGGTGCGCTAAGACTCGTGTCGAGATCCCGGGCCTCAGATTGGCCTGTGACTGCTGTGGTATCGTCTAAATGCTGGGTGCCGACTCTCGCATTGGTAAGAGTAATGGCAGTATTTGGGGCCACTCCAGCAACACGCACGTATAGGAATGACGAACCTACTCCAGTAAGAGTAACCTGAGTATTCCCTAAAATATTGAAACCAGCCACAGTACTCCCCACGCTCTGGGCTGCTGCCACGCCAGCATATCCCACGACCAGGGCCAGAACGGATAGTCGAACCATCCGGCGGATTATTCTTTTCATTTTATTCGTCCTCCATCGCTGAAGTTGTCCCGCCCGTAATCGCCTTGACCACTGGACCGCGACGCGACTATGGCCGCGGCTGGGGCAGCGGGATAAGACCTTGCTATGACTCGATTCAAGATTCCCAGATCGCCGCGGGAAATCAAGTTAATTTTCTTGCCTCTAAAACTCACGTTGAACAATTATATTCACCGGTCCGCCCAGCGCCTATTCGCAATTCTACCTGGCGCCTATAAGTAATTCCACTTGGTGCGCAAATCGGCGGGATGTCATCATCATCCAGCAGCCTGTGGCAAAAGTCCCTGGGCACTGACGCAAAGCAGCAAAATATCTCAGGCGCAAATCACGCCGAGGAGAATCCGCCCAATGGCCATGAGTAAGCGCCCGCCGGAGTCCCAAGAAACACTATGGGTGGAGACGGCGGCGCTGCGACAGTCTCCGGGACATCCGTTCTACGAAAAGCTCAATGAGCTTCTCCAGACGCACGGCTTTGGCGCATTCGTTGGGATTGAGACGATTCCTGGGGTGCGAGTTGAGCGCGGTCTGCTCGAAAGCAATCAGGGGGTCAGGTCGCCTTAAACAGGAATTTCTTATGCGCGTCCCTGACCATATAAAAAATCGCGAAACTCATCACCGCCGCAAAAAAGCACCACACCGAGGTCAGGCACTGCGTGTAAAACAATGCTGATACGACAAAAGATATCGCCATGATGATGCCCAGGACATACATCCTTTTGATGCTTGAAGCAAAAAGCGAGATGATCGTCGCAGCCAGGTAAAATACTATGGCTGTTTTGTTCAAGAAATCAAGACCGGCGCCATGATAGGAGATGTGCCTGCAGCTGATTTCCGCATGGATGCCATAAAACCACAAGCGGTACGAATAATACAACGCGACGGCTGCGCCGGCGCCCAGCAGCGCGAACAAGAGTCTTTTCCGGGATCTATTCTCTTCCATCAATAGCATGGAAAGCGGAATAAGCAGGGGCCAGATGACCTGCGCCATTATTGCAAAGACATATGTGGCAGTCCTTTGCACGCCGGCATATCCCGCATGCGCCGCGGCCATCCATAAAACGCCTTCCGTGAACTGCTGAAGAGCGAAGAATAATGGAATGCCAGCGAAGGCGATTTGGGACGGCTTATGGACTTTTCTGAGTGTTTCCGTGCCAACGAACGCGAGCAACACCCCCGAAGAGAAACTGGCGCCTGCGGAAAAGCACATGCTGTCTCCTATAATCAACGAACTCACAGAGTATGCACGATGCCGAAGCCCCTACCAAGTCGTAGTCATACGGATGGCTCCGCGTATAATTCCGCATAGCAGCGGCCTCTCGGGAGGGATATGCTGTCCGTAGACTTAAAAAGGAGAACAGAAAAATGAAACTACTGACTGCGGCGCTCATGGCCGGACTGCTGCTGATCTCGACGCATGCGACGGCTCAGGTGAGCCCAGGGACCCAGCAGGTGGGGATCACTCTCGGCTTGGCCAATCCGTTGAGCAACCTCAACGTGGGTGGTGATAGCGAAAGATTCGGCGAAGTCGGGCCGGCGTTCGGATTCAACTACCTCTATCAGATTCGCAGACAGCTGAGCCTCGGCGGTGACTTTAACTACAAGAGCTTCAGCGCCAACAACGCCTCCACCGGCCGCTACGGACAGGTCAATATCAATCCCTCGGCCTGGACATTGCTGGCGATCGGCAGATGCGATCTATTGCCGGACAACAACGTCCGGCCATACGGTCTGCTGGGACTCGGAGTCGGCGGGGCCAGAAGAGAGGTGAACTACCCAGGCGGAAGCTTATCCGAAACCTCCAACGGCATCGCCTTCGCTCTGGGGGCCGGATTAGACTACGACATCAACGCCTCTTGGCTCGCTGGCGCAGAACTGCGCTACAGCTTCATCGACACGAGCTACAACGAGATCGGCACGGACAGGGTCAGCAGCTTCGACATCCTGTTCAAGGCCGGCTACAAGTTCTGAAAAGGGAGGGCGTTATGAGAAATTTCCTAAGAGGGCTCAGGGGATTGATTGTCTTGACCTTGTCTCTTCAGATGGCCTCCTGCGGAACCATCATGTATCCGGAACGCAAGGGGCAAAGGGATGGACGCTTGGACATAGGCGTCGTTCTCTTGGACGGCATCGGCTTATTGTTCTTCATCATCCCAGGAGTCATCGCCTATGCCGTTGATTTTACCAACGGAACGATCTATCTCCCGGGAACATATATGAGGAGAGCCGACCTTGATCGTGATGGTCTTAAAACCGTCAAATTCGACACGAAACATTATTCGCCGGATGTGGTGAAGCATATCATCCTCGCGGAGACCGGCTATGACCTCAGTTGGAAGGACGAGCGTCTGCGGGTGGTAAAGCTAAACAGCGAGGACGAGCTGCCCGTCTATTTTGCCCAAGCCAAAGAAACGACGAGGGCGCAAGCCGGTCTGTCCGACGGCAGATAGGCAAGATCTGCGGTAGTCCGGCAGGATGCGCGCCCGGAACCCGGGACGGGCTATTTCTTCATCTGATAGCGGAGAGTCTTCGTGTAAGGAGAACTCTTTCCGGACTTGGCCATCTCGAGGGCCTGGGCGTAGAAGCGCTTCGCCTCTTTTGCATCCTTCAATCCCACGATGATCTCATCAGCCAGGTTAAGCACCAGGAAATTCGTCTGTTCGCTCTCGGAGCGCATGGTGATCTCCTCCAGGCTCCGGTTCGGTACGAGCCGCGGGTCGAAGCGCTCCAACTCCGCGAACTTGCCCAGCGGGACGCGATAGCTGACGACCTGCTCCAGGAACGCGGCAGATCTTGTCATGAATCGGCCCCGATTGCCTTCCCGATGCACGATAGTCCGCTTCCATGGGCCGTTGTCGCACCAGATGAGACTATCATTATCAAGGTAGCCGGGATTCCCATACTTCGCGATCATGAGGGCTGCGGCCTTCTTGGGCAGCTTAGGCCAATACTGGGTGATGACCTGCGCAGAAAGCTGCGGATTGGGGGCCGCAGGCCCGCCTTCCGCATCCTGGGCCCAGGCCTGGGCGGTCATGAAGGGGACGCTCCTACCGCCGGCCGGTGCGAAAAGTCCGAATGCCATAAGCCCTAGGACGAGAAGGGCGCTCGATATCCGTCTTATCATCGGCTGGCGAGCCTGGTTCTCTCATGGATTGTCCTTACGATAGACAGCAGCGTCGGCAGGCGGATGCCCGCCGACGCTGCCAAATCCATCCCCCTAAGACGGGTCACAGATGGGCTGCCATCTCACGAGGCTGCGGCTCAGGAGGCCGGATATCCCGGTGCCCGCCGTTACCCTTTAGCTGCTTGCCGATATGCGTCCATGCGCTCTTCAGCTCTTCGGTGATATGCCGCAACTCGGAGGCGCTGACGCGCTTGACCCGTCCGTAGCGGGCTGCGGTCTCGTCCACGAGTTCATTGTAGGCCTCTTGATTGATGTCTTTGAGGTTCTCCATCTTTTCGAGCACTTCTCCCTTCAATTGCAGCGCCCAGCCCGCGATCCTCTCGCGGTTCTTGGCGCCCCGCTTCCCATATAGGAAATAGGCTCCCGCCGCGGCGAGCGCCGCCAACCCGATACCGACTCCGACCATCTTGTTCCTGTTCTTCATCATCACGACCTCCTGTTCGATTCTTGGTCTGCCGCGAACGGCAGCTTCTGCCTTAGGTCTCCCTAAGACAATTCCACCCGGAAACGGCATGTTTGCGATGTGGATTTTTGACCGTCATTCTGCGGCTGGATCCTGGCGGTCACCTGGTGCTTGCCCGACGCGTAGCCCGACCAGTCGTACCACCAATAGCCGTTGGTCTGACGGCAAGGCTGCCACGTACAGTCATCGATCGCCACCTCTACCCGGCTCGCCGCTCTCGCTGCGATGCGGAAAGTGTAATCAGAGCTGGTGACCAGCTCTCTCGCCTGCGGATAATCCACCGCGATCTCTGCCGCGACAACAGTTCCTTTCTGTTCTTGCGTATGCCTCATTTCTATCTCCTTTCCATGGAACCCTGCATCGAGTCTCTCCACTTCCGGAGCCCCCGCTACCCCAAGCCGGGAGCTCCGGGCCATCGGCTAGACCGTCGTCTTGCCAGTCGGGGTCGTGGTCGTGGTTGTGTTCGTTTTCGTGGTCGGCATCTGTTCGACGGGCAGATGGGCGGCCGTCCATTCCTTGATGCCGCCTTCATACGCGCTGGCCTTGTAGCCCTTCGCAGCCAGCATCTCCGCGGCCTTGCGCGACGCGCTGCACGAGGTCTCGGCGCAGTAGGTCACGATTTCCTTGGATTTGTCGAGCTCTGTGTATCTCTTGTCGAGCTCGGCCAGCGGGATCCTCTTGGAGCCCTTGATGACTCCGAGATGATAGTACTGCGGGTCCAGCACGTTGACCAGCTGGAACGGCTCGTTCTTCCGCATCTTGTCGTTGAGCGCGTCCTTGGTTATGACCTTCACTGTTAGCGTCTCGTTCATTGTGTTCTCCTTTTTCCTTCCTATCCTATTGACACACTACTCTTCCCGGGCCTTGGCCGCTATGCGGAGTTATACGCGGGATGGGGAGTACTATTCCCATCCGCTCCTGGCGCTTGAAGGGCGGCCCGGATCAACGCAGGATGGTATAGGCTTGCGGCGCTGCGCTCGAAAGGTCCGCGCTCACCGTCAGATCGATGCGTCCCAGCTCCCTTCGGTCGGAGGTCTCCACGCGCACGCGCCAGCGGCCCGGCTGATACCGGCTCTTGATCGTCTCAGCGCGAAATCCGCCCTCGCGCCCGCCGATGATATCGAGCGGCAGCACGTCGGACTCCTGCCAGCCGGCGGCCTGGTCCAGAAAAAGCCAGCGCACCTGCAGTCTATCCTTGAAGCGCGCCGGGGAAAACACGCTGACGAAGCAATGGACCTTGTCGCCCGGACGGGCGAGGAAGCTCTGGTCGCCGCGCTGCCAGAACTTCCAGCGCGGGCGGGTGGTAGTGAGGGCGAAGCGGTCGCCGACGCGGCTCACTTCGTGATAGATGCCGATCGTGGAAATGGAGAGGGGCACCGGCGGAATCAGCTTGGCGAAATAGAGGCACGAGAAACAAGCCTGCACGGCGGCGAAGGGGATGAGCATGTGCTTCCAGATCGCGTAGGGATAGCCCTGCAGGCGGCGCCGCAGCAGCCACGCCAAAGCCACCATGACCAGCGCGGCCGCGGCCATGGAACCGATGAATGGCCAAGTGCCGATGCAGCCCACCAGCATGGGCACCAGGTAGGTGAAATAGGAGATCAGGCAAAGGCTGAAGAGCCCCATACGCGTCGTGGTGCCGGAGGTCTTGAAGGGCTTGAGTTCGTTGACGGCCAGCATGGCCGCGAGGATCAACAGGAAGGTCAAGGAGGCGATCAGCGAGGCGCTCTTGAAGTAGAACACGGTATAGATGTTGAGCAGGGTGCCCAGCATGAAATGGGTGGCGGCCGTATGATAGCGCCAAAAAGTCCGCAGGCCCCGGGGCGGGGAGAATCCGCCGTAGAGCTCATGCAGTTCCAAGCCAGTCAACAGCGCGCAGAGAAAGAGATAACTCGCCTGTTGGATGATGACGCCGGAGCGATCAATGCGCCCCACGGCCAGCATGTCGAAAAGAAAGCCGGCGATGAAGAAGCCCGCCGTGCAGGCCGGCTCGTGCCCGATATAGAAATCCTTGACGCGCGCGGTCAGCGTCAAGGACTCTAGCGGGGCAGACCGATCGCCCAGGGTTTCGCCTGGATTCATCGGCTTTGGCTTCAAGCCGTCAGGCCGGTCCCGGCCGGCTAGGCCTTCTTGATCAGGCGCGTGATCCAAACCAGGACCACGGCTCCCAAGAAAGCGACGACGATCGAGCCGATGAGCCCCCCCCCGGGCCAGATTCCCAGCATGCTGAAAAGCCACCCGCCCACAATGCTCCCCAAGATACCCAGGATGATATCAGCGATGGCGCCGTACCCTCCCCCCGTCATCACTTGGCCCGCGAGCCAACCGGCGACGAGCCCCACGATCATAAAATAGAACAAACTCATAATTTACCTCCCGCCCGATTTACCGACTTTGCGGCGCATGACGGTCATGCGCCGACTCCTGCTTCCTTCTTCGCCTCTTCCACGACCTCGGCCTCGACCACGCTGTCGCCGCCTGCGCCCTCTTTGCCGGACTTCTTGGCCTCATCGCCGCGGCCGCCTGGCGCCTGCGTTTTGGCCGCCTCGCCTTTATAAATCTCCTCGCCCAATTTTTGTGAGGCCTGCGCCAGGGCCTCCTTGGCCTTGTTCATGCGTTCGATGTCGTCGCCCTTCAGGGCATCCTTCAGGTCGGAGACGGCACGCTCGATGTTGGTGCGGTCCTCCTGGGAGACCTTGTCGCCATGGTCGCGCAGAGCCTTCTCCGAGGCGGCCAGCAGGCCGTCGGCCTCGTTCTTGGCCGCCACCAGCTCCTTGAACTTCTTGTCCTCCGCGGCGAACTGCTCGGCCTGCTTGACATACTTCTCGACCTCGTCCTTGTTCAGCTTGTTGGGGGCGGTGATGGTGATATGGTGGGCCTTCTTGGTGCCCAGGTCCTCGGCGCGCACGCTCAGGATGCCGTTGGCATCGATGGAGAAGCTGACCTTGATCTGGGGCATGCCCCGAGGCGCGGGCGGGATGCCGTCCAGGTCGAACCGGCCCAAAGACACATTGTCCGAGGCCTTGGGCCGCTCGCCCTGCAGCACGTGCACCGTGACCGCCGGCTGATTATCCGATGCGGTCGAGAAGGTGTTCGATTTATCGACCGGGATGGTCGTATTGCGCTCGATCAAGGGCGTCATGACGCCGCCCAGGGTCTCGATGCCCAGGGTCAAGGGCGTCACGTCCAAGAGGAGGACATCCTTGATCTCGCCGGTCAGGACCGCGGCCTGCACGGCGGCGCCGTTGGCCACGCATTCCATGGGGTCGATGCCGCGTTCGACCTTCTTGTTGACGTGGTTCTCGATGAATTTCTGCACCACCGGCATGCGCGTGGGGCCGCCGACGAGGATGATCCGGGTGATATCGCCGGGCTTGAGCTTGGCGTCCTTGAGGGCTTGGTCGATGGAGGCCTGGCAGCGCCTGACGATGGGATCGACGAGCGACTCCAGCTTGGCTCGGGTCAGCTTCATGGCCAAGTGCTTGGGCACGTTGTCCACGGCCGTGAGGTAAGGCATGTTGATCTCCGTCTCCATCACGGTGGAGAGCTCGATCTTGGCCTTCTCCGCGCCCTCCAGCAGGCGCTGCAGACACATGGGGTCCTTGCGCACGTCCGCCCCGGTCTCTTTCTTGAACTCGTTGGCTATGAATTCGATGAGGGTGTTGTCCATGTCCGTGCCGCCGAGCTGGGTATCGCCCGAAGTCGAGACGACCTCGAAGACGCCCCCGCCGAAGTCCATGATGGTCACATCCAGGGTGCCGCCGCCCAGGTCGAAGACCATGATCTTCTCGTCCTTGCCCTTCTTGTCCAAGCCGTAGGCCAGGCAGGCAGCCGTGGGCTCGTTGACGATGCGCACCACCTCCAGGCCCGCGATGGTGCCGGCGTCTTTCGTGGCTTGGCGCTGGTTATCGTTAAAGTAGGCCGGGACCGTGATGACCGCTTTCTCGACCTTGCTGCCCAGGAAAGCCTCCGCATCGCGCTTGACCTTCTGGAGCAAGAAGCCGGAAAGCTGCTGCGGGGTATAGGTCTTGCCGTCCGGAGCCGTGTACTTATAGTCCGTCCCCATCTTGCGTTTGAAAGCTTTGAACGTGCCTTCCGGATTGGCCACGGCCTGCCGTCGGGCGGGCTCGCCCACCAGAAGCTGTCCGTCCTTGGCGAAAGCCACATAGGACGGGAAGGCTTTACCCCCGACCGAGGTGCCCTCGGCCGAAGGGATGATGGTGGCCTTGCCGCCCTCCAGCACCGCCGCGGCCGTGTTCGACGTCCCGAGATCGATACCGATGGTCTTGCTCATGGTTCTCTCCTATTTTCCCGCCATTGCGGGGCCGTCTTCCTTTTGCGACTTCCGCGAGATGCGCACCTTGGCGGTGCGCAGGACCCGGTCTTGCAACAAAAATCCGTTCTGCAGGACTTCCACGACCAACCCCTCCGCGCAGTCGTCACGCTCCACGGCGCCCAAGACCTCATGCTGAAGGGCGTTGAAAGGTTTGTTGAGCGGGTCCATGAGGGCCACGCCCTCCTCGCGGAAAAGCTTATCGAACTCCTTGAATATGCCAGCCATGCCCTGGCCCAAAGGCGTGTCGTTGTGCGAATCCAGAGCCTCTTGCTGCGCCTTCTGCAGAAGGTCGTAGAGCGGCAAGAGTTTGGCCAGGACCGTGGACTGGCCCAGGCGTATGTACTCAGGCTTCTCCCGGTCAATCCGCTTGCGGTAGTTTTCGAACTCGGCCTTGAGCCTGCGGAGCGCATCGAGATAGTCCACGGCCGGCGCCGGCTGTTCTACGTTCGCCGGAGGGGATACAGGGATAACCGGAGACTCCGGCAGGATCGCGTCTTTTTTATGCTTGGTCAAACTTCCCCCTTGTCAGCTATATTCTATCTGCGGCGCATGATGCCGCCAATGCGGAATTATACGCAGGTCGGGTGGTAATAACCCGTACGCAGGCCGGGGACCGCTTCGGCTTCCCCTGGCAATATCGGAGAATACCTGTTAAGCTTATTGGCGTGAGGCTCTTTCTTCTGGCGGGTTTCCTCCTGCTGCCTTCCGGCTTCGCCTCCGGCACGCTTCCCGGTTCGCGCGAGTACCGCTTGCGGATGTTCCATACGCATAGCCATGAGCGCCTCGATGTGGTCTACCGGCGGGACAGCGTCTACGATCCTGCTGCGTTGGCGAAACTCGACCGATTCCTTCGCGACCACCGGGCGGGCACGGTCAAGCACTATGATCCGCGCCTATTCGACCTGCTCAACGAACTCGCATTCGAAGTCGGGCGGCCGGCGGCCGAGATCTATGTCATTTGCGGCTACCGCACGCCTGGGAGCAACGCCTTTCTCCGGAGCCGCAGCTCGGCCGTAGCCAAGCACAGCCTGCACATGGAGGCGGAGGCCATCGATATCCGCCTGCCGGGAGTACGGACCTCCCTCCTGCGCGACGCCGCATTGGCGCTGAGGCGCGGCGGCGTGGGGTACTACGCCCGGTCCGATTTCCTCCATGTCGACGTCGGCCGGGTGCGGCGGTGGTGATTCACCGCGGGTTCCGCGCCCGTTGCTCAAAAGCGGCTTCTTCCGCCGCATCGTGGCTGTAGATATCGTCGAAGAACCGGACCTCGCCATCCTCCGCTACCACCGCCGTTCCGTACTGGATGAATACGGGGATCGGTTCGGCGATCTTGACCGCGACCGTCCGCGTCCCCACCATTGCCGCTCGGATGCGCTCCGGCGTCCATT
>Ga0118677_10009613_pt1 | contig 15052 bp, 10 predicted proteins | sample AliMusrvi5mmetaG_FD_86154 | JGI IMG/M metagenome (GOLD analysis project Ga0118677, IMG submission 86154)
GCGTCGGGTTCTGGCAGGAAGGCGGTATCGGGGTAGGCGGCGCGGGTGGAGATGGGCGAGGCCCAGCTGGCCGGGGTCGCCAGATCTTCGCGCGCCGGCACAAAGCGCAGGGTGAAGGCGGTGCCTGCAATCCGCTTCTGGCCGGGCTGTTTGGGAAACGCGCCGCGCAGCCAGACATTGCGCAGGCCCTTTTTCAAAAGCACCGTGGTCAGGGTGGCGGTGGAAATGCCTTCCAGAATCTTTTTGGTATTGGCGTCCATACTGATACCCCCGTCTGAAAATTATCCCGGCAGCGCGAAGATGGCGAAGACATCGCCGAAAATGCCCTTGCCTTCATTCTGCATGAAAATCTCGCCGCCGTGGCAGCCCCCGGCGCCGACCGCGACATATTGCACGCCCTTGACCCGGTAGGTAATGGGCGGAGTGCACACGCCCATGCCCAAGGGGTAGCGCCAGACCTTCTCGCCGGTCCTGGCGTCATGGGCGACGAAATCGCCGTTCATCTCGCCGGTAAAGACCAGTCCGCCGGCCGTGGCCAGCACGCCGCTGAAATAGGGACGGTCCGACTTGTGCTGCCAGGCGATCTTGCCGGTGGCGACGTCGATGGCGCTGAGGGTGCCGTTGGGGGTGAAGACCTTCATGTTCACGGGCATGTCGCCGCCCGAATACTGGCCGCGGATTGGCGTGCCGGGCTTGTAGATCTCGGGCAGCGGCTGCCTGACGGTATAGTCGTGCGCCTCGTTGATGCCGAGCTGGTAGAAATATTTTGTCTGGGGCGAATAAGCCGGCGGCTGCCACATGGCGCCGCCATGATTGGCGGGCCACACGGTGGTGGGTGTGGGGCCCAGCGCAGTCATGAAGCTGGGACTGACATCCACGAAAGGCGGCGACTTGCGGATCAGCTTTCCGGTCAGCCGGTTGACGATATAGAGGAGACCGGTCTTGCCGGCATGGGCAGCCGCCTGCACGGGCTGGCCCTTTTCGTCCACCGTGTCGAACAGCACCACGGGGGCGCAGGCATCCAGGTCCCAGATGTCATGCGCCACTTCCTGGTACCACCAGCGCAGCTTGCCGGTGCGGCTGTCGATGGTGACGATGGAGTCGGTATAGGCGTTGTCGCCCTTGCGGCTGGTGCCATCCAGGTCGGGATTGGGATTGCCCACCGCGAACAGGATCAAATTGTTCTTCACGTCGATGGCGGGGGTGTTCCACACCGAGCCGCCGCCGTATTTCCAGCTGTCGCCGCTCCAGGTCTTTCCGCCGGGTTCGCCAGGCGCCGCGGTGGTGTTGAAGCGCCACACCAGCTTGCCGGTGTTGGCATCCAGCGCCTGCAGAAAGCCGCGCGTCGGCCATTCGGCGCCGGCATTGCCCACCAGGATCATGCCGTTATAGGCGATGGGCGCCATGGTGAAGGAATAGAACACCGCCGGCTGAGGCAGGACCTCGGCGTGGTCGGTTTTCCAGATCACCTTGCCGGTGCGCGCATCCAGCGCCACGACATGGCCGTCCAGCTGGGCGGAGAACACCTTGCCATAGGCCACCGCCACGCCACGCGAAATCTGGCCGCAGCAGAGATTGGAATAGGAGAGGGTGGGAATATAGGACCACAGCTGCTGGCCGGTGATGGCGTCATAGGCCATCACCTTGTTGTCGGCGGTGCTCAGATACAGCACGCCGTCCACCGCGATGGCGGTGTTCTCGAAGTTCTTAGGGACCCCAGTCTGGAGAATGGCGGTGGGTCGCAGCTTGTTCACATTCGACAGGTTGATCTCGGTGAGCGGCGAGAAGCGCTGGTTGTCATAGGTGCGCCCGTGCAGGATCCAGCCTTCGGCGTTGTCCGCATCCAGCATCATCGCGTCGCTGACATCGACATTCTGGGTCGCGGCCTGGTTCAGGAAGCTTTCCGGCTTGGCCGTGGTGACGCCCACCGCAGCCGCGGCTTCACCGGCGCTGCCTTTTACCCCGGGCGTGGGCACGGGCTGGGGCGGCTGGCCCAGCGCGCTGCCGCAGAGGCATGTCGCCGCCAACACCGCGATTACAGATGTGCGCATGAACTCAACCTTTGTCGGGCAGGGCGAAGATGGCAAAGGCGTCGCCGAAGGTGGGACGCCCGTCATTGAACATCAGGATCTCGCCGCCATGACAGCCGCTGGCGCCCACGGCGACATATTGCACGCCCTTGATCCTGTAGGTGATGGGCGGGGTGCAGACGCCTGCGCCCAGCGAATAGTGCCAGATCTTCTGACCCGTCTTGGCGTCAAAGGCATTGAAGTCACCGTTCATCTCGCCGGCAAAGACTACGCCGCCTGCCGTCGCCAGCGCGCCGCCATACATGGGCCGCTCGGACTTGTACTGCCAGGCCAGGGCGCCGGTATTGGTATCGATCGCCGTGAAGGTGCCGTTGGGCGGCATCTTCAAATTCACCGCCATGTTGCCGGCACTGTACTGGCCGATGATCGGCGTGCCCGGCTTGTAGACGTCCGGCAGCGGCCGGTTCATCACAAAGTCGTGAATTTCATTGATGCCCATGGTGTAGAAATACTTGGTCTGCGGCGAGAAGGCCGGCGGCGACCACATGGCGCCGCCCTTGCTGCCCGGCAGGATGCTCATGGGCGTGGTGGTCAGCGGCTTCATGAAGTTCTCGTTGACCGTCACGAAGGGCTGGGACTTGCGGATCAGCTTGCCCGTCAGGCGGTTGACGATGAACAGCATGCCGACCTTGCCGGCTTCGCCCGCCGCGGGAACGATCTTGCCGTTTTCGTCGATTGTGTCGAACAGGACGACGGGCGCGCAGGCGTCATAGTCCCAGGTGTCGTGCGCCACCTGCTGGTACCACCAGCGCAACTTGCCGGTGCGGCTGTCGATGGCGACGATGGAGTCGGTATAGGCGTTGTCGCCCTTGCGGCTGGTGCCGTCCAGATCCGGATTGGGATTGCCGGTGGCGAACAGGATCAGATTGTTCTTCACATCGATGGCGGGGGTGTTCCACACCGAGCCGCCGCCATACTTCCAGCTGTCGCCGCTCCAGCTCTTGCCGCCGGGCTGATCGGGCGCCGCCGTCGTATTGAAGCGCCACACCAGCTTGCCGGTATTGGCGTCCAGCGCTTCGAGGAATCCGCGCGTCGGCCACTCGGCGCCGGCATTGCCCACCAGGATCAGCCCGTTATAGGCGATGGGCGCCATGGTGAAGGAATAGAAATAAGCCGGCTGGGGCAGGGCGTCGGCATGCTCGGTCTTCCAGACCTCTTTGCCGGTGCGCGCATCCAGCGCCACGACATGACCGTCGAGCTGGGCGGCATACACCTTGCCGTAGGCGACCGCGACGCCGCGCGCCTGCTGGCCGCAGCACAGGTTGGAATAGCCCAGCTTGGGCGAATAGGCCCACAGCTCCTTGCCGGTGATGGCGTCATAAGCCTGGATATTGTTATCGCCGGTTTCCAGATAGAGCACGCCGTCCACCTCGATCGGCGTCATCTCCGTGGTCTTGGTGATGCCGGTCTGGATCAGTGCGGTGGGGCGAAGCTGGCGGACATTGGCCGTGTTGATGTCGGTGAAGGGCGAGAAGCGCTGATTGTCATAGGTGCGGCCATGCACGATCCAGTCATCGGAATGATCGGAGTCCAGCATCATCGCATCGGTGACATCGATCTTTTGCGTGACCGGCTGCATCTGGAAGGCGCCGGGATTGGCGGTCGGTGCGCCATAGGTGACAGGATTGATCCCGGCGGTGGCTGCGCCGCCGCCCACGGCCGGGGCCGCTTCACCGAGACTGCCGACCGGCGCAGGCGTTTGTGTGGCTTGGCCCAACGCGCTGCCGCAAAGGCACGCTGCCGCCAGCAAAGCGATCGCGGATTTCCTCATGACGAACTCCGAACGCGGGTTACGGCGTGATCTTGGCGTCTTTGGCGCCGGCCGAACCGGCCGCCAGCGCGGTGGCGCCGGCGGGATAGCCGTTCTGCTGCAGGATATAGGCGGTGACGGCGGCATATTCCTCGGGCTTCAGGGAGCCGGGATCGGACTGCGGCATGGTGTTGGCGATCACGTCCAGCAAGGTCGCGGCGGTCAGGCTTTGCGCCGTGGCCATCTCGCCGAAGGGCGCGCCCTTGAGAGCAGGGGCGGCGACCCCTTCCAGCGCCGTGCCATGGCAGGCGGCGCAGGATGAGACATAGACCTGCGCACCGGCCGTGGCCTGGGCATCAGTATAAAGAGCGGGCTTGGCCGCCTGGGCGATGGCTAGCGGCGCTGCGGCGACACACAGGACGGCGGAAACGAGCAGAAGCGAGCGGTGCATGGCAGGTCCTTGGGGCGGGCTTCAGGGAATGGCTTACGATAGCGGCAAGCCCCCGGATTGGCTAGCAAAGTTGCGCGCCTTCCGCCTATGCCGGATATTCGCTTCATGAATATGCAAGCCGTGCTGGAGCGGGCTTTTGCGCTGCATCAAAGCGGCCGCCTGGCGGAGGCGGAGCCGCTGTATCAGGACGTCCTGCGCGTCGCGCCGGGCGAATTCACCGCGCAGCTGCTGCTGGGAATCCTGCGCAGCCAGCAGGGCCGCAACGCCGAGGCCCTGGAACTTCTGACCGCCGCCCTGGCCGTGCATCCGGATTCGGACCTTGCATTGCTCAATCACGGCAATGTACTGGCGGCGATGGAGCGCGCCAGCGAAGCGCTGGCCAGTTATGACCGCGCCATCGCGCTGCATTCGCGTCATGCCGATCTGCGCAATGCGCGCGGATTGCTGCTGGTCAGCTTGCGGCATTTCGAGGAAGCACTGGTGGACCTGGACGCGGCCATCGCGATCAATCCCGAATTGGCGCAAGCCTGGAACAACCGGGGCAACGCACTGCAGGGCCTGGCGCGGTTCGACGACGCGTTGGCCAGCTACGACCGCGCGCTGGCGCTGGACCCGGCGCATGTGCAGACCCACAACGCTCGTGCCCATGTGCTGCGCCGGCTGGGCCGGCTGGATGAGGCCCTGGCCGCGAGCGACCGGGCGCTGGCGCTGGACGGCGCCAATGCGCAGGGCTGGAACGATCGCGGCAATATCCTGCAGGACATGAACCGGCATGAAGACGCCATCCAGGCTTATGACCGCGCGCTTGTCCTGCGTTCCGATTACCTGGAAGCACTGACCAATCGCGGCACCGCGCACCGGGACCTGCTCAGGTTCGATGCGGCGCTGGCCGATTTCGACCAGGTTTTGTCCCGCGACGGCGACCATGTGATGGCGCACTGGTCCAAAGGCATCGTCAAGCTGATGATGGGTGATCTGGTGGAAGGCTTGCCGCTCTATGAATGGCGCAAGCGGTTGCCGGCGCCCATCGAAGCGCGCGGTTATCCGCAGCCGCTTTGGACGGGCGTTGAGACAATCGCGGGAAAGACCTTGTTTTGCTACATCGAACAGGGCCTGGGCGACACCATCCTGTTCTTCCGTTATGCGCTGATGGCGCGCGCCCGGGGCGCACGCGTGATCCTGGCGGTGCAGGATTCCCTTGTGCAGCTGATGCGCGATTCCGGCGGCGATATCGAGATAATGGGCAGCGCCGGCGTGCCCCCGGCCTTCGATTATCACAGCCCCCTGATGAGCCTGCCGCTGGCCTTCGGCACCACGCGCGAGACGATCCCCGCGCCCATTCCATATTTGAAGGCGCAGGCCGGCCGCGTCGAACGGTGGCGCGCGCGTATTGGCGCGCACGGATTCAAGATCGGCATCTGCTGGCAGGGCGCCGCCAGTATCGCGAACCGCTCGTTTCCGCTTTCGCTGCTGGCGCCGATATCCGAAATGAAAGATGTGCGCCTGATAAGCCTGCAGAAAGGCGCCGGCACCGGGCAGCTCTCCGGCATGCGCGTGGAAACGCTGGGCGATGATTTCGATGCGGAAAATAACGCTTTTCTGGACGGTGCCGCCGTGATGCAGGTGCTGGATCTGGTGATCACCCCGGACACATCGCTGGCGCATCTGGCCGGGGCGCTCGGACGTCCAGCATGGGTTGCGCTCAAGTTCGCGCCGGATTGGCGCTGGTTTCTGGAGTCACCGCGGTCGCCCTGGTATCCGCAGCTGCGGTTGTTTCGTCAGGACGCGCCCGGCGACTGGAACCGTGTTTTTGCGCAAATGCAGGCCGCGCTGCGCGACGTTCATCTTTCTTAACGCCTGTTTACGCAAAAGAATCACTCAGGCGGTGGTCCCAGAATGCAGCTGGCACAGCGCGCGCGCCGAGCAGACGTTAATTCGCAGGCATGACTTATATTAATGCGCTGAGCGCCACTGCGACTGCCGACACTTTGTCAAAGCGCTCGAAAAGGCGCGGGAAACGGGATTTTTCGCGCCTGACGGGCATCGGGCGCCGGAAAATTTGGTGCAGTGCACAATCTTAAAGAGGGATTTCACGACGTTGCAATAATGTGACGTTCAGGCCTTTCCGCGCGCCTATACCTCTGTTCCATCGAATATTCTCTCGCTTGGCGTTGCGCACGTCTGCTATCCAACCGCCCAAGAACCCGGCATCACGCCGGAAGAACAACCGTCCAGGGGGACTATGCCTATGACTTATGGTTTGACGAAGACTCGCGTTCGCCTTGCTGGTGGCGCCGCCATTTTGGCGCTCACCGCTGGTGCCGCGATGGCGCAGGAAGGTGTCGAACAAGTCGTCGTTTCGTCGACGCGCCTTCAGGCGGCCGGCTTCGATGCTCCCACGCCCACCACAGTCGTTAGCGCCGCTGACCTGGAAGCCCAGGCCAAGCCGAGCGTGTTTGAAGCGATCACCCAGCTCCCCGCCCTGCAGGGTTCTTCGGGCGAAGGCTACAACACCGGTTCGACCACCACCGGCTTGATCGGTCTGTCCTCGCTGGGTCTGCGCGGCCTGTCCCCGCTGCGCACCCTGGTGCTGCTCGACAGCCAGCGCGTCGTTGGCGGTAACTTCAACGGCGCGGTTGACGTCAGCCAGATGCCGCAGATGCTGATTCAGCGCGTGGACGTCGTGACCGGCGGTGCGAGCGCCTCGTGGGGCTCGGACGCCATCGCCGGCGTCATCAACTTCGTCACCGACAAGAAGTTCGAAGGCTTCAAGGCCAACGCGCAGGCCGGTCTGTCGACTTACGGCGACATGGGCCAGGTCCTGTTCCAGATGGCTGCCGGTAGCAGCTTCGCCGGTGGCCGCGGTCACTTCGAAGTCGCGGGCGAATACGCCTACAATGACGGCCTTCTGCCGCGCTATCCGGTTGCTGGCCAGCACACCGCCCAACCCAACATCGGCGGCCGCACACTCCCCCGCCAGTCGGGCACGGTTTCCTACGGCGCCGACACCGGCGCCGCCGCCGCGCCAGCCGGCCAGCCCCGCAACAATTACTCCCAGCTAGTCCAGGGCACCCAGTCGTCGGCCTATGGTTTGCTGCAGGCCGGTTCGCCTTATGCCTTCACCACCTTCGACGCTGCTGGCAAGGCCATCCCGTTCGACCTGGCCGGCACCTGCTTCAAGACCGCCACCAACGCCTTGGGCGGCGCCCTCAACGGCACTTGCCTTGGTACGGCGTCCGATCCGGGCAATCAGGAAGACACCCATCAGTTCACCCAGGGCCTGTATGACCCGCTGACCCGCGGCGACATCTATGCCCGCGTGTCCTATGACCTGACGCCGTCGACGGAAATCTACGCCACCCTGAACTACGGCATGAGCCGTACCCAGAACACCCCGGCGCAGGGCAACTCGTCCAAGAGCGGCATGAACGCCCATTGCGACAACGCCTACCTGCTCGCTTCGGGCTTGTTCGCGAGCGCCGCTGGGTGCTTGGCCACGATCAATGCCGCGAACGGCACGGCGCTTACCAACCCGGCGCTCGCCAACATCCCGTATGGTTCGGACTGGGCCAATATCCCCACCGACCAGCAGATGTTCCTGATGCGCACCATGCGCCGCTATGTGGTGGGTGGTGACGGCAGCTTCGACTTCCTCGGCAAGAGCTGGAACTGGGATTCCTACTTCCAGCACGGCGAAACCGACACCAGCATCAAGATCTACAACATGCCCCTGTCGGGTTCACCCCTGGTCGGCGGCAATGGCACCACCCTTCCGGGCGGCGCCGGTTCCACCAATGGCGCCTTCTCGCGCTTCAACCTGGCGCAGGATGCGGTCACCAACGCCTCCGGCCAGATCGTCTGCCGCAACACCGTCGCGCAGGCCTATGGTTGCGTGCCCTTCAACCCCTTCGGCGGCGGCACCCTGACCCCCAGCCAGATCGCCTACTTCGATGGCCAGAGCGGCCCCGGCGGCACCACCAATGGACCGAACGCGATCCAGACCGTGCGCCAGGAAGCCTTCAGCTTCTCGGTCAACGGTTCGCCGATCGAAGACTGGGCCGGCCCGGTTGCCGTTGCCTTCGGTTACGAATACCGCGAAGAGCACTACTCGGAGCGTGCCGACCCGTACTCCGCCGGTGTGACCGCCTCGACCCCGGCCACCGTCAACGAGCCTTGCACCGATCCGTTCATTGATTGCGGCCTGACCACCCAGGGCTCCCTGGGCGCCTGGAACGCGGGCAACTATCACAACGGTGTCGGTACCTACCACGTGAACGAAGCGTTCATCGAAGTCGGTATCCCGCTGCTGAACGACCAGTTCTGGGGCAAGATGGACCTCGACATCGCCGGCCGTCATGCGCGCTACAATGCGCAGAGCGGTATTGGTGGTCTCGCGACCGCTGGCTACAACGGCACGCCCGCTTTGCCGGGCGTTGCGGGCACCATCCCCGGCACGGATGCCAACACCTGGAAGGTGGGTATCACCTGGGAAACGCCGATCCCTGGCGTGCGCCTGCGTGCCCTGCAGTCCCGCGACGTTCGCGCGCCGAACCTGTCGGAGCTGTTTGCTCCGCCGGCCGGCCTGAACGGCAGCATCAACAACGACTTCGTCAACGCGGGCGCTCCGGGTACCGGCAATAGCCAGCAGGTTCGCCAGCTGAACATCGGTAACGGCAACCTGAAGCCTGAAAAGTCGCAGACGACGGAAGTGGGCCTTGTGTGGCAGCCGGACTTCATCCCCGGCTTCCAGGCTTCGGTCGACTATTATCGTATCGGCGTGAAGGGTGCGATCATCGCCCTTGGCCTTCAGCAGGTTGAAGATCTCTGCTACTACAGCCAGACTCAGGGTCTGACCAGCGCCGCCTCCTTCTGTAATCAGGATGCGATCACCACCTCCGACGGCGTCAACCAGAGCGTCGCTGCCCCGCATCCGGGTACGACCATTTCCGCGGTTGCCTCCAAGGTGTTCAACTTCGCGGCATTGACGACCGACGGCTTCGACCTGGAAGCGAGCTACACGTTCGACCTCCAGGACTACGACATCCCCGGTACCTTCAATCTCCGTTCGTTGGCCACCCACACCAGCAAGTTCATCAACGACTCCGGTATCCCCGGTACGCAGCGTAACGTTGAACTGGTCGGCGCACTCGGTGGCGGTGGTGGCTCCAACAGCTACAACGCCAACTTCAACGTGGTGAACTGGAAGCTGCAGGAAACCCAGACCTACCAGAACGATGTCTGGGGCATCAGCCTGACGGAACGCTGGCTCTCCGGCGGTGTTTTTGCTAACCGCAATGCAGTGGTTTGCGCGCCTGGCACCTGCCCGGTCTCGACTATCCAGAGCCCGACCTACAACTTCGACAAGGTGGACTCGATCCTGTACCTGGATATCGGCGCCAACTGGAATGTCAGCGACAAGACCAACCTGTATGCGAAGGTTGATAATGCCGCCAACACCCGTCCGCCGGATGTCGGTGGTCAGAACGCCAATAATACCCTGTACGACGTCATTGGCCGTCTGTACCGCGTCGGCGTCCGCTTCTCGAACTAAGAGAACGGCACGGACAAGAATTGGGGCCCCCGGAAACGGGGGCCCTTTTTCTTTGCCCCTACATGAACGGCAGATAAATGGCTGCCTCAGAACCGGTTCATGGCCGCCCTGTCATGGTCCTTCTCAACGACGCAGGTTTTGCGCCGCTTTTGAAAGGATCAAAACCATGAAACGCCTGATTTCTGCTGCTCTTGTCCTGACCCTGCTGGGCGCCACCGCTGCTTCCGCGCAGGGCTATCGCGGTGGCCATGGCGGGTACGGCCATGGCGGTTACAGCCGTGGCTATGGCGGCGGCTGGCACGGCCGCGGCGATGGCGGGGCCCTGCTCGGCCTGGGCGTCGGCCTGTTCGCCCTGGGCGCCATTGCGGCGGCTTCGGACCGCGATCGCTATGATGACCGCTACGACTACGGTCCGCCTCCGCCTCCGCCTCCGCCGCCCGGCTATTATGGCCGCGGCTACGGCTACTGACCAACAAGGGGCCCGGCATCGCCGGGCCCCTTTTTCTTAATAGGGCTTGTAGCTTTTTTCCTCGATCAGGCCCGAGCCCAGGGCTAGGTTCAGTTCCCGCTTCACCGCCCCGCGCTCGTCGTTGGTTTTGTAGACCGAGCGGGCCAGTGCGATGAACGCCGCATCGAACGTCCCGGTCCGTTCATGCCCGCGGATCTGGTCCTCGATCTCCCACAGCGCCTGATTCAGCTTTTTCAGCCGTCCCACCAGCTCGGCGGTTTGCGCGCGCGCCAGCACCGGGCCGGCGATCTGCTGCAGCAGGCCCAGCTCGTGAGCGGCATTGGCGCGCGCCGATTCGCTTTCCAGCCTTTCGACCTTGATCTCCAGGATGGTGATCTTGTCGATCAGCTCGCCCCAGGAGGTTGGGACTTCGGGAATGGTGCTGGGGGGAATGGTCATTTGGTCACCTTCGCCTGCATTTGCGCAAACACCCCGGCCCAGTCGCCATGCGCTGTCTGCCGGAACAAGGTCATGCTCGGGTACCATGGACTCTCGTCGCGTCCCAGGAACCAGCGCCAGTCCGGGACTTCTCTCAGCGCCACCCACACGGGACGATTCAGGGCGCCCGCCAGATGTGCCAGCGCCGAATCCAGGGTGATCACCAGATCCAGATTTTCCATCACCGCGGCGCTGTCCAGGAAGGCATCGGGCCCGGAATCGAAATCATCGCCAAGGTATTCCAGGCCGGGCAGGGACTGTTCGCTGCCAAAGCCTTTTTGCAGCGAGATCAGCCGCACGCCCTTCATCCTGGACAAGCCTTCAAAAGACGCCAGCGGCATGGCGCGGCTGGCATCGCCGATGCGCGCGCCCTGCCAGGAAATGCCGATTTTAAAGCCTTTTGTGCCGATCTTCTCCCGCCAGTGCGCCACGCGCAGCGGCTCGGCGGCCAGATAAGGCACATCGGCGGGGATCGTCGCTGCCGTGATGCGAAGGGCCAGCGGCAGGCTGGTCAGGGGACTATGAAAATCGAATGCCGGCGGCAGTGCCGTGGCGCTGATCAACGTCACTTTCGGGTTGGCGCTTTCCAGCAGCCGCAGCAGCGCGTCCTGTGCCGACAAGATCACCTTGGCGCCCCGTGCCACAAGCGGCGCGACAAAACGGTGGAACTGGATGGTGTCGCCCAGGCCCTGTTCGGCATAGAGGAATACAGTCTTGCCCTTGATGTCTTCCGCGCCCGTCCATAATGGCTGGGAATATTCTCGCGCCTCGATCGGGGGGCTGGCCTTTTTGCGGCTTTCATACAGCGGCAGGCCGGTGGCGAAATCGCCCTGAAGCAGGGCGCAGAAGCCCTTGTTGCGATAGGCGGGCACGAAAGCCGGATCAATGGCGATGGCGCGATCGAAGCTGGCCTTGGCTTCCTCCAGCCGCAGCATATCGCGCAGGATGTTGCCGCGATTGTAATGGGCCTCGATATAACCGGGCTTTGCCGCCAGCGCCGCGTCCACTGCCGCCAGGCCTTCCGAAAAACGCCCCATGCTCCACAGCGCCACACCGCGATTGTTCAGGGCATCGGCATAACCGGGCGCATCCGCCAGTGCCCGGTCGTAAGCCGCCAAAGCGAGGGCGAATTGCCCGGCCTCTCGCAAGGTATTGCCGCGGCTGTTCAGGACTTCGGCCCGCGCCGCCCGCGCCGCCGGATAATCGGGCCGCGCCGCCAGCGCCCGGCCATAGGCCGTTAGCGCTTCTTCGCTTCGCCCCAGTCCGCGCAGGACATTGGCATAGTTGAACAGGGCATCGGGGGCATCGGGCTTCTGGGTCAGGGCCGCGCCGAGCAGCTCCAACGCTTCTTCGGGTGCCCCGGCCTGTGCCCGCAGCACCCCCAGCATGTGGCGGGCGACGAAGCTGGTGGGCGCCGCCGTCAGCACCTCGCGGTACAGCCGCTCGGCCGCCGCCAGATCGCCACGCTTGTGGTTGCCAAGGGCTTCTTCGTACAGGGCTTGCAGCGTCATCGGGCCTTTATAGCGAGGCTGGCAGAGGGGTGAAATGGTCCCCAAATCCCGCAAAATCGTGCCCTTGCGCCCGGCAGATGTGGGGCCTAAACGGGTCTGGTCATGCCCGAATCCGGCGCTCCCAAGGCCAATTTCCGCACCATCGCCCTGATCGTGGGCGCGGCCATGTTCATGGAGCAGCTGGATGGCACCGTGCTGGCCACGGCCCTGCCCAGCATGGCGCACGAACTGGGTGTGTCGGCGCCCAGCCTGTCCATCGCCCTGACCTCCTACCTGATCAGCCTGGCGATCTTCATTCCGGTGTCGGGACGCATTGCCGATCGCTTCGGCGCCCGTACCGTGTTCCGCACCGCCATCATCATCTTCCTGCTGGGGTCCATCTCCTGCGCCAACGCGCCCAATGTCACCTTCCTGGTGATCGCGCGCTTTTTCGAAGGCGTGGGCGGGGCCCTGATGATGCCGGTGGGCCGGCTTGTGCTGATGCGCAATGTGGAAAAGCGCGACCTGATCCAGGCTACCAGCTGGGTGCTGATCCCCGCCGTGGTCGGGCCCATCCTGGGGCCGCCAATCGGCGGCTTCTTCGTCACCTATCTGAACTGGCGCTGGATCTTTTACATCAACATGCCCATCGGCATTCTGGGCATCGTGCTGGTCAGCCTGTACATCGCCAACACCAAGGGCGATGTGCCGGAAAAGACCGACTATAAAGGCATCTTCCTCTCCAGCCTGTCGCTGGGGCTGTTCCTGTTCGGCTTCGAACTGATCAGTCATGAGGGCCTGCTGGTCATGGCGTTGGCCTTCCTGGGCATCGGCGCGCTGTGTGGCGGGCTTTACGTTCGGCATGCCCGCACCGCCAAGGATCCCATTCTCGATATTTCGCTGATGAAGATTCCGACCTTCGGCACATCGGTGATCGCCGGCGCCATCACCCGGCTGACCCAGGGGGCGCATCCTTATTTGTTACCCCTGATGATGCAGCTGGGCTTTGGCCTGTCCGCCGCCCAGTCCGGCCTGATGACCTTCGCCACGGCGCTAGGCTCCATCGCCGCCAAACCGATCGCGCCGAGTTTGCTGCGGCGTTTCGGTTTCCGCGACACCTTGATGGTCAACGGCTTTTTTGCCAGCGCCGGCTATGCGGTGTGCGGGCTGTTCCGTCCCGGTTGGCCGATGCCGGTAATGTTCGTGATCATGATCTGCAGCGGCTTCTTCATGTCCATCCAGTTCACTGGCTTCAACACCATCGCCTATGACGAGGTCAGCCAGCAGCGCATGGGCGGGGCCACCAGTTTCTACACCACCTTCCAGCAATTGATGCTGTCGATGGGCATCTGCGCCGGCGCCGCAGCGCTGCAGGGCGCGATGGTGCTGCGTGGCCATCATGCGCCGCAATTTGCCGATTTCACCGCCGCCTTCTGGACGGTGGCGGCGGTCTCGCTCACCGCGACCTTCTGGAACCGGCGCTTCAGCCATGAAGCTGGCACCGAGATCAGCGGCCACACCCCGCGCACCTTCCAGACCCGCCAGGTGATCAAGGAGCCGCGCGGGCTCAATTCGTAAGAGGCTTGGCATGACCAGCACATTCAAGATCGGCGGCAAGATCAAAGTGAACCGGCTGGGATTTGGCGCCATGCAAATCACCGGCAGCGGCGTCTGGGGTCCGCCACGCGATAAAGCTGAGGCCATCCGGGTGCTCAAGCGGCTGCCCGATTTGGGCGTCAATTTCATCGACACCGCCGATTCCTATGGTCCCGATGTTTCCGAACAGCTGATCCGCGAAGCGCTGCATCCCTACAAGGGCCTGACCATCGCCACCAAGGCCGGCTTCACCCGCAGCGGCCCCGACATGTGGCACATCAATTGCCGCCCCGATCACCTGATCGCCAGCGCCAGGAAGAGCCTGAAGCAGCTTGGCCTGGAGCAGATTCCGTTGTGGCAGCTGCATCGCATCGACTCCCGCGTGCCGCGTGCCGAGCAGTTCGGCGCTGTCAAGCAGTTGCTGGACGAGGGGCTGATCGCCCATGCCGGCCTGTCGGAAGTCTCGGTGGCCGACATCAAGGCGGCGTCGGCAGTCTTTCCTGTGGCGACGGTGCAGAACAGCTACAATTTGGCCGACCGGCACAGCGACGATGTGGTGGATTACTGTGCCGCAAACGGTATCGGCTTTATCCCCTATTACCCGCTGGGCGGCGACGGCGAGCTGACCCGGGCGGGTGGGGCGCTGGACAAGCTGGCCAAGGCCAAGAGCGCCACCCAGGGGCAGGTGGCCCTGGCCTGGCTGCTCAAGCGCTCGCCCACCATGCTGCCCATTCCCGGCACCTCCAAGGTGGCGCACCTGGAAGAGAATGTGGCGGCCGCCGGCCTGACCCTGACCGACGAGGAGTTCGCCGCGCTGGACCGCAAGCGCCGCTGAGTTATGCTTACACCAGCTATAAAGGGGTGGGACATGAAGCTCAGGATATTGCTGCTGGCTTGCGTGATCGCGTCGCCCGCATCCGCTGCCGTCACCAAACTCACGGTCGAAAAGACCACGCCCATGGCCGGCGGCTATGAGCTGCTGGAAGGTCATTTCAGCGCCACGCTGGACCCGGCCAATACGCACAATACCGTGATCAACGACATCAAGCTGGCGCCGCGCAATGCCGCCGGCAAAGTCGAATACTCCGCCACCTTCGCCATCGCCCGCCCCACCGGTGCGTTGTCCGGCGTGCTGGTTTACGACGTGTCCAATCGCGGTCGCGGCGCCAGCTTGATGT
>Ga0118677_10009614_pt1 | contig 15048 bp, 8 predicted proteins | sample AliMusrvi5mmetaG_FD_86154 | JGI IMG/M metagenome (GOLD analysis project Ga0118677, IMG submission 86154)
CTCTGTTACAGCGCCTACGCATGGTTCTTCATCACCGTGTTGCCGCCGTATGTCGGACTCCAGGGCGCGCTAGTGCCGGTTTCCATGGCGGAGATTTTCCACAGCGTGCTGATCTATCTGGGGATTCCCTTCGCGGCGGGCGTGCTGAGCCGCATCGTGCTGGTGAAAATGAAGGGCGTGGAGTGGTATGAGCGCGTTTTCATCCCAAGGATCTCCCCGCTGACCCTGATCGCGCTGTTGTTCACCATCGTCGTCATGTTCACCTACAAGGGCGACGCCATCGTGCGCCTGCCGCTCGACGTGCTGCGCATCGCCATCCCGTTGGTGATTTATTTCGCGGTGATGTTCCTGACGAGTTTTGTGATGGCCGTGAAACTGGGTGCCGACTATCCGCGCACCGCAAGCGTGGCGTTCACCTCGGCAGGCAATAACTTCGAGTTGGCCATCGCCGAGTTCGGATTGAAAAGCGGCGTGCCCGCGCTGATCGGACTGGTACATGTCGCGTTTTTCCTGCGCCGCAGATTCTATCCGCTGTCCGAACCATGAAGCCGCCCACCATCCTCGTGCTCTGCACCGGCAACAGTTGCCGCTCCCACCTCGCCGAAGGGATCCTCCAAAAAGCGTTGGGTGATGGTTTCCGCGTCGTCAGCGCGGGATCCAAACCCGCGGGTTATGTACATCCGCTCGCGATCCGGGTGATGGCCGAGATCGGCATCGACATCAGCGACCACCGCTCGAAACATCTCGACGAGTTCCTCAGTGACGACGTCGAGACGGTGATCACGGTATGCGGCAATGCCGACCAGGCATGCCCGCTGTTTCCCGGTCAACTGAACCGCCACCACTGGGGCTTCGACGACCCGGCCCATGCCACCGGCACCGAGGAGGAAATGTGGGGTGCGTTCCGCCGTGTCCGCGATGAGATTCGCCGCGTGTTCGAGGCCTATGCCGCGGGGAGGTTGGATCAACAATAGCTCAATACGCCTTCTGGATCTGGACGCCCTTGTTGGGGGCGGCGCGGCGCTGCTGGTTGAACTTGTCGTTGTTCTCTTGCTGGATCGATCCGTTCTGTTCCATGAGGTTGCCCTGATAATCGACCTGCTGTTTGCCTCCTTGGGGTTGGCCGGCCGGAGCTGCCGGGGCTGCCGGGGCGTTTTCGGGGGTGCCGAGCCAGGTGGTGCCGCGGAAGAAGGCATAGCGCGAGTCGCCTTCGCGGGCGATGACGGTGGCCTTGCCGCGGAGTTTGTCGGCGATGAAGAGTCCGCGCAGGTCGGTATCGCCGGAGCGGAATTCGCTGTCGGCGCTGCCGATGGCTTTGACGTGGACTTCGGGGCGGTAGCCGCCCTTGGCGGTGTCGAGCACATTGGCGCGGACGCGACCGCTGGCGGTGTCTTCCTGGACCTCGATCTTGAGCGGCGTGATGAGCACCATGCCGCTGGTGAACAGATCGTCGCCGCGACAAATCACCAGGTAGGCCGCCTCGTCCTTGAGAGCCAGCGGAATGGCGTGTTCCTTTTCCAAATAGTCCTTGCCGTCGCCGAGCGCGATGGTTTGCTCGGACTCCGGCTTGATGCCGGCAAGCTGCACGCTGGTGATGGCGCTGAGGTTTTTCTGCTGGAGATAGAGTTGCATCAGATCCACCCGATAGACCTGCAGCGACACTTCCTTGATGTTGCGGTACTTGAGGGTAAGCTCGACGGGTTCGCCGGGTTTGACCACGGTGATTTCGTCCAAGGCGATGGACTTTTTCTCGAAGTAGGCAATGGCTTCTCCGGCATCCGGATAGATGTCCTTGACCTTGTTGTACCACTCGATGGCATCCTTGGGCTTGCTTTCGGCGTGATAGATCTGGCCCAGAATATATCGGGCAAAATTGCGGTCTTTGCTATCGCCGTCGGCCACCACCTTGGCGGCGGCAAGCGCCTCGGCGTACTGGTTTTGCCAGAAAAGCCCGAGGGCACTCATGTATTGGAATCCGGGGGCCATCGGACTGTCCGGGTATTTCTTGGCAAACTCATTTCCTAACGAAACAACCAGCGGGTAATTCTTCAGCGTCAGCAGGCAGTTAGCCAGCGAGAACCCGGCATCGTCGGCCAGAGGGTCTTTGGGATACATCGCCAGAAACGCGATTAGCAGGTCGGCGGTGCGCTTTAGCATGGCGGTTTTTTCGGGCTGGGCACCGTCTTCCTTCGGCAGTTCGTGCGCCTTCGGCGCCTTTTGATAGAGCAATTGTGACAGGGCGAAATGACTGGTGATCACCTCGGCGGTATCCGGGTACTCGCGCCAGATGCGTTCCTGAAAGTCGATAGAACCGAGGAACCGGCCTTCGTCTTCGAGCACCGCGCTGATGGCAGAGTCGTTGTTAAAGCTGGCGGCGATGGCGGCCCGATAGACGAGCCACGAGCGTTCGAACTCGCCGATATCGGTGTAGGCTTTGCCGACAACGAGGATTTTGTCGTAGGGGATTTCGAGTTGTGGGAAGCGTTCGCGCAGCAATTCGAAGAGCTCGACGATCTTGCGGGCGTCGTAGAACTTGGCAGTGGTGTGAATCCATAACAACATGCGCGCCAGTTCGCTCTCATTGTATTTCGGGTTGTTGGCGCGGACGATGGCCAGGTGCTCGAGGGCGGCTGCCAGATCGCCGTCATCGAAGTGGCATTTGCCGAGGGCGTAGTGCTCGCCGTCGTTCATTTGATAGGCATCGGGTGACTTCTCGCCAGCTGTCAGCACGGTGAGTTCGGTTACCGGCCCGACGCTCATGAAGGCCGGGTTGCCGAGCTCCCGGATGAGTGGGGGAAGCATGCGGAATTTTCCCGGCAGGTAGCCGATCAGGTCGAAGTTCACCTGTTGCAGCCAGCGGTTAAAGAACAGGGTGATGGTAGAATCGGTGATTTCGCGGCCGGTCACTTCGCCCGGGCTGGCGCTTAGGCTCGCCTCGTCCAAGCGGGTGCCGGGAGGCAGGGAAATCTCCACGGCATAGCGGTGGCCATCCCCATTCCAGCCACGGTTGGTGCTCAGCACGACGTGCAGGCGCTGGCCGTTTTCCAAATTCTTGACGGGTGATGAGCTGCCCGCGCCAATCGGCTTGCCGCGGTATTCTAACTGGGCATGGAGGTGCTGGGCATTTTCCAAGCAGGGGGTGATGTTGTTAGGGCTGGCCGTCACATCAGGCGAGAACCCGAACAGGCTGGCGGCGTAAGTGTAGCGGCCGCGCCCCTTCATCTTGAACTCGACGAGGTTTTTGTCGGCTTTAACCAGCTCGTTAGGCACCGCCAGCAAATGCTGGCCGAGGCTGGCGACGGCCTTGACGCTGCCGATTTCCTTGCCATTGACCACCACCTCGATCTCGATATCTGTGGCTTGTTGCAAGCCTTGGGCGAACCAGATGGAAAGCGCAGCGACGGCCGGGCCCTGGGCGCGAGGGTAGGGGAAGCCGAAGCAACCATGGGCCTGAAGCAACGCCTGGGCGGCGGCGGCGGTGGCTTTGCCGGCAGGCAGGGTTTCGGCCATGGCTAGCAGGACCATCGCGCTCGTCTCATCGCTGTCGTTCAGCCAGATCGTCTTGCAGCCACCTTCCCAAGCAAACGGCTTCTCGCCCTCAGGCTTGAACTTGGTTTCCAGCAAGGTCGCCAGTTCGGTGGCAATCTCGCGGCGCTCCAGGTTGAAAAACGCCCGAGCCAGATGGGCCAGACTCGAGTTGCCCAAGCTGTTTCGCTCACGGTAAAGCCGGTTGCAATTGGCAAAATCAGCACGCTTGTCCGTCGATAGAGCATGCAAAATCACCGCCTTGCTATCATTGTCGTTCGCATCGCATGCCTCAAATTGTTTGAGCAGCGCAGCCGCCGCCTTTTCAAGGGTGTCCTTGTTGACAACTGTGCCACTCTGGCGTGCCTCAATGAGCGCCCAGAAAACCCGCGCCGTGGTGAGATGACCTAACGATTGGCAACTCCAATTGCCATCGGCCGCCTGGCCCGCAACCAGCGCCGCAACGAGTGCCCGGGCCCGGGTGGAAAGTTGTTGGGTGTAGGTGGCCCCCACCTTGCCGGTGTTGGCGTAACGCAGGGCGGTTGAAGCAGCTAACAAGTCATTGGCGGCGGTGTCCCCTGGCACCGATGGCAGCAATCGGGCCATGGCCTCACAAGGGCCGGAGAAGCTGCGGCGCAGTGCCATATCGAGCACCGCTGTGCGGATATCCGGGCCGATGGCCACACTCATCCAGCACGACGAGTAGGGGCGCCCGGCAGGCAGGCCGAGCACTGCGGCGGCATCGGCCTTGGCGCTGCCGCCGGCGTGGGCGACGTAGGGCAGACCCCACGGTCTAACTGGTATGGTGACAGCCAACGCGTCGCCGGGTGGCTTGAGTGCGGTGGCGTTAGGACTGGCGATGGCGGTGAGTTCTGTGGTGATTTCCAAGGCAGCGGGCACGGTGAGGGCGTCGAAGGCGACCTCAGCGCCGGAGCGGCCCTTCACCTCGATGGTTTTCTGGCGCTCGGCGAGCAATTTCGATTTATCTTTGGCATCGAGCACGCGGAGCTTGAGGTCCACCGGTCCAGCATAATCAGTTAGGTTATGGATCCGTCCGACGACCCGCAGTTCGTCGCCTTCGCGGAGGAAGGCCGGGGTCTTGAAATCGACGAAGAAATCCTTGCGGGTGAGGGTTTGGGCGGTGGCCTGGCCGACCAGCGTCTCCACGGTGCAGCCGCGAGCTGTTAGACGCCAGGTGGTGGTGGTTTCCGGCAGAGGCACGCTGGCAATCGCCTTGCCATCTACACCGGTGGTGATCGAGGGCAGCCAACGGCCTTCGCCCTTGACTTCGCGGCGGGCCGGGGGCGCTGCTTTTTCGCCCAGCTTGCGATCGGCACTGCGGTTGGCACTCTTGTCCCCCCCGGGCTTTGTCTCGCTTGCCAAAGCTGTGTCATACCCAACCAGATCCGCATCAGAAACGGCCTCGGCTCCATCGCTGCGGACCCCGCTGACGGGGGCTTTGCCGGGTCCATTGCCACGTCCGTTGCCGAAGCCGTTGGCTAGGGCGGGACCATTGCCTCCGCCGCCTCCGCCGTGCAGCTCGCCAGCCGGATGGGTTGGCGCGGGTTTGCTAGCGCTCATTTCCTTGCGCAAATCGTCGAGTTTGGCGCGTTCCGCCTCGCTTCGTGTTAGGCGGCCGGCTTCGTCGGTGACGGCTTTGGACACCGGTCGGGTGGTGCCTTGATAGTGGAAGGCGCAAGTGGCACCGAGTTTGAATTCGGCGTGGCGGCGTGCGTCTTGTTGGAAATAGGCGAGGATGGGGGTGAGGGGATCGGGGCAGACGGCGAAGAGCGCCTCGTTGACCAGTGAGAGGCTCAATTCGGCATCAACCGGTTGGCCTGTCTGGTCCGTCACGGTGAGTTCGACCTTGGCCTCTTCGCCCGGCGCAAACGTTTCCTTGAGGGGTTTGACGCTCACTTTGAGTTCTCGCTCGACGTCGAAGTCCTTGGTCGCGTTGCGTAGGTCGCGGCCGTCCATCGCACTAACCGCTAGACGGAAGTTGGGAAATAAATCGTGCCCGACTTTGATGGATATCTCGTTGTCGTCTTTTTTCAATTCGATGATGCGGTGGCGGAGAATGGTCTCGCCCTCGAAGGTCACCAACGCCAGTCCTTTAGTTAGGCGTGAGTGCAAACGCACATTCGTTTCCTTGCCGACCTTGAGGGTGGCAGAGTCGGCAAAGAGTCGCAGCTTGACCGCGTCGTTGGCGTCTGACACCTCGACCTGGCATTGGTGGCTGATCGTTTGGCCGAAGCGGTCGGTGCCGGTGACGCGGAGTTTATAGATGCCGCCTTTCTTCAGGGTGAGGGGCACGGTGGCCGTGCCGATGGCTGGGTTGGTTTTAATTTCCAATTCCGAGTCCTTGACCTCGGCGGCTGGAGCGGCAGGGCCATCCCGCCAAGGCAGCAGGCCCAGAACCGGGCTGGTCTTGGGTTGCTCAACACGCAGAATGGCTAGATTGAGAGATTCGCCGGTGGGCTGGCCGTCGGCGGCCGTGGTTGTCAGAGCCAGGTCGAACGGTTCGCCAGCGATGACCACCGGTTGGCTGGGCTTGGCGGCGATGGTGAAACCGAGCCGGGCCAGGGTGAGCGTCTCGCTGGTGGTCACATTGTCGCCGTCGAGAGCGGCAGTGAATGTGAGGGTGGAGCCGGGGCGCATGCCGGTGGTGTCGAAGCTGAGTTTGGCTTTGCCAGCGGCGTCGGTGGTGACGGTTAGGCTGCGGCCATCGGGCAGGGTGCAGCGCAGCGGGCGGCCGGCGAGTGGCTCGCCCCAATAGAAAGCGGCCTGGAAGGTGGCGTCGATGGATTCGCCGCGGAACCACACGCGGCGAGGAAATTCCATGGCCAACTTGATTTTTTCCAATTTGAAGGAACGGACCTCGAAGGATCCTTGGAAATGCAGGGGTTCGAGGCCCTTGCGCTCTTGGTTGGCGGCGATCACATAGATTCCGCTGGCGGTGATGGCGGGCAAGGTGAGGGAGGAGTCGAAGGTGCCGAAGCGGCTGGTCTTGACGCTTTGCTCGGCTAACAGGCGCCCCTGCGGATCGCTGATGCTGAGTTTGAACTCGCTATTCTCCGGCACCGCGTAGGTGGTGCCGCGCACCTCGCGCAGAATCCCGCGCAGCGCCACGCTCTCGCCGGGCAGATACACCGGCCGGTCGGTGTACAGGTAACCTTTGGCGGTTAGGCCGCTTGATAGCTGCAATCCTGCCAGATCCAGATTGAAGGAGGCGGCGTGACCTTTGGCCAGAGCGAAGAGGCGAACGTCCGCCAGGTCTTTGAGCGCCTCAAGCTGGGCCTTGAACACTCCGTCGTCGCCGGTCTTGCCAGTGGCGGCCACTGCCTTGCCGTCGCTTACCAAGATATCGACGTCGGCGGCGGGTTTGCCGGTTAGCATGTTTTGGACGAATGCGAGCAACTCGCGGCGGCTCGACTTGACGATGACTTCGAGGTCGGAGCGCAGCACCAGCACGGTGCTTTCCCACTCGTCGTCGCTGGCTGTGACGACGTAGGCACCAGCTTCGCCCGCTGGAAACGGGATTTTTACTTCCTGTTCGAACGGTTTGTATTTGACGTAACCCTCAGGTTTGAATTCCCAGGTTTTGTCAGGTTGGATGAGCGAGACATCCAGCCCCTCGACGCCGGTGATGCCGTGCATTTTTCGGAAATACGCCTGGAGGTCGATTTCGTGGAGGCGGAACGTGCATTTCTCCATGTTGCGCAGCTTCAGCTTGACCACCGCGGGCTCGTTGGTGCGGAACGTCCGCTCAGCGGAAAGTTCAAGGGACTTGGCGGTCAGCCGCGCGACCGAGGCGTTGGCCTCGGCATAACTGAACTCGCCCGCCAGCTTGCGATAGAGTTGGAGCGCCTTGTCGTACTCACCAAATTTTTCCTCGTGGATGCCGGCGCTTTTCATCAGGGCGCTGCGGGCTTCCGGGCTTTTCGGATATTTGCTAACAAGCTTTGTCCATTCCTCGATCGCCTGACGGTAAGCCGCGTTGATAGAGACCAACTCGCCCTTGGCTTCCTCCAGCGCACGGGCCTTGGCCTCGTGAACCGCTCCGAACAGATAGAGGATGCGCGGCGAACGCTCATCGAGCGGATGGGCCCGCAAAAACTCGTTGAAGTGTTGCAGGGCAAGCGCTTCATTCTTGTCGGTTAGGGCATCCATGCCGATTTGAAATTCGGCGTCGATGATCGAGTTCTGGCTGTCGGACCACTGCGGGCCGTTCGGGTAGTCCTTGACGTAACTCTGCCAGATGGTGATGGCTTCCTCGCGCTTTTTTTGCTGCGCCAACAGTGAACCGATGCGGAACAAGGCGCGCATTTTCAGGTTTGCCAGATGGGTGGCGGGTGCGGCACGCAGTTCCTCATCGAATTTGAGTGCCGCCTCGCCCTCTGCCAGGTGAAAGCCCTCGCCAGAGATGAAGTTGCGGAATGCCTTGATGGCGTCGTCGGCACGCCCGGCACCTTGATAGGCCTCGGCAATCATCCAGGCGGCACGCACCGCGCGGCTGCCCTCGGGACAGGCAACGAGGAACTCGCGGCAGATCTTGATGGCTTGGTCGAGTTCGCCAGCGCGCACCTTGAACAAAATTACGTCGGTGGTGGGCAGACCACCGGTGTTGCCTATGACTTGGCCGGGCAGGCTGCTGTTGCGCAGGCCTTGTTCGCCAACCGGATAGCTGGGCCCCGCGGCTGCCGAATTGTTGATATTGCTAGCGACGGTCAATGCAATGGGCTGGTTGAAATACGATTGGAGCATCAGCCAGCGGATCTCAGCTGGAAGCATTTTCCCTTCGGCTGTGAGAAGTTCTGCCTGCAGTGCGGTCGGAATTGTCAGAGGCGTAACCAGCAATTTGAGCAAGTCTTCCAATTCCATGCGGCCCGCTGCGATGTTGTTGGCCTGGATCTGGGCTTCGGCGAGGCGGTAGCGGGCCCACGCCGCGTGCTTGCCGGCGGGCGGCGGGTTTTGCAGCGGCAGGCGTGGCGTTCCAGAGCCGGCGGGGCCGCTCCAGCCCGGCTCAAACTCAGTTAGATAAGCTTGAAAATCCAGCACCGCCTGGGGGAAGTTGCTAGCCTGTTGGATGGCGCGGGCTTTCTTGAACAGCAATTCGTCTCGGAGCTCACGGGAAATTTCCATGCCCAGCGCCTTGGTGTAAAGCTTGTAGGCCTTCGGAAAATCCGGCTTGGGCGCGTCCGGCACGTTGGCATCCGGCTTGGCCGTGAGCTTGTCGGCAAAGGCGGCGATGACCCCGACAAGTTCCTGTTTGCGCTCGGCGGCTAGCAGACGGGCGGCCTCGCTTTGATAGATGGCGGCCGCTTCCTGGAATTTCTTCTGCTCAACCAGCGCCTGTGCCTGAAGGAACGTCGCCTTGAAGCGCCAGACGGACGCGGGAAACAGGCTCTCAAGCTGCTGCGCCTCGGTGACTGCGGCAGCGAATTTCTTTGCTTGAAACAGGGCGAGCGCCTTGAGGTAATCGGCCTCATCGGCCTTCGGGTCTTTCGCTGCGATGAGCTTGTCCGCCATGGCGGCCGCCTGCTCGTAACGCTCGGCACGCATCTCGGCGCGCAGCGGGTCGAGTGACGAGGCCTCGGCAGCTCGCAAACCGGCGGCCGTACCCAAAAGGATCGCGAAGGTGACGGCAGAGTGGCGAAGGATTTGGCGGGGCAGAGGGCGCAGGGTATTCATGATGGGGTTCCTCGGTTGGGAAAAATTACGACAGGTCCATTTTAGCGACACCGGGCGTGCGGTTTACTTAGCTGCAGCGCTCTTTCCTAGGCTATAAAACCAGCCGGGCTCGTTTTGCCGCCAAGTTCGATACCTCTGTGCCATGTTCCAATTCCTGATTCAACGGATGCTCATCGCCAATCGAAAAAATTCCGGCAGAGGCGCTAAATCCAACAAAGAAACCGTTAAATTCACAATACGGACCCGCCAATGTCTGTCAACCTCCACGCCTAACCAACCCCAACCCCATGTCTTCACTCGTATCCATACTCACACTTGTCGTGGCGATGATCGCCTTCCGTTTCATGCCTCACCCGGAAAATGTGGCACCGATTGGCGCGTTCGCGTTGATGGGCGGCTTCTACCTGAACCGCCGCCTGGCCCTTGTGGTGCCGGTGCTGGCCTTGCTGCTGAGCGACTTGCTGCTCAACACGCAGATGGGATATAGCGCCTTTCACGCGCCGCGGTTGGTGGACTACGCCGCCTTTCTTGCCATCGGCGTGGCGGCCCTCGCCATCCGCAACAGAGGCTGGAAGCTCCAGCTCGGCTCAGCCGCTGCCGTGCCCTTCTTCTTCTACGCAGTGAGCAACTTCGGCGTCTGGCTCACCGGTCTCAGTTTGTCAGGCCAGCCGTATGCGAAATCCCTCGCCGGCTTGCTCGAGTGCTACACGGCCGGACTGCCGTTCCTGCGCGGCTCCCTGCTCGGTGACTGGGGCTTCATGGCCCTCTTCGCCGGCGTCATGGCCCTCGCCACCGCTGCTGGTCGCGAGCAACGTGGCACCGTTACTACAATCATTTAATCGATAAATCCCGCCCCCCCCCAAATCCATGAGTACTCTATCAGAATTGGCAATTGCCGTTGAAGGTGGCAAGCGCAACGATGCGAAGCTTTTCACCCAGGCGCTGCTAGACCAGGGCCTCAAGCCGCTGGCCATCGTCGAACAGGGACTGGTTCCCGGAATGGCGAGCATCGGTGAGAAATTTAAAAACAACGAGGTGTTCGTGCCAGAAATGTTGATTGCCGCGCGGGCCATGAAAGAATGCATGCTCATTCTCGAACCTCTGCTTGCTGCGGCCGGCATCAAGCCCAAGTACACCGCCGTCATCGGCACCGTCCAGGGTGACCTCCACGATATCGGCAAAAACCTCGTCGCCATGATGCTCAAGGGCGCCAACTTCGGCATCGTCGATCTGGGCACCAACGTCGCCCCGGAAAAATTTGTCGCCGCAGCCCAAGAGCATTCCGCCCAGTTGATCTGCCTGTCAGCCCTTCTAACCACCACCATGCCGGCCATGAAACTCACCGTGCAAGCCGTGCGTGCAGCCGGTCTGACCAGCGCCAAAATCATGGTCGGCGGTGCCCCGGTCACTCAGGAGTACTGCGACGAAATCGGTGCCGACGGCTACAGCCAGGACGCCGCCAGCGCGGTGGATCTGGCACTGGAACTCGCCGCAACCTGTTGAGTTGTTAAGTCGTTAGAGCCATGCAGCGCAGCTATTACCTCGGCCTTGCAGAGGCCGGGCTGCGCATGCCGATCGGCACCCATCTGGTCTTGCATGAGGCGGCGGACCCCGGTGCCATCGAGCTGGATGGGGAGCGCCTTGGTGACGTGATTGTTAGGGCGGCGGGTCGCTTCAATACGCCGTTGGCGGTGCCGTTGATGGACCTCAAGCTGGAAAAGGAGGCGATGCTTGCAGCCCGCGGGATTGCCGCCGGGCAGATTGATTCATTTCACTTTGATGAGTTGCCTGCGGATGCGCCGGGTTTTGGGCTGACGCCGCGGATGCTGGCGACCTGTGAGGCGATCAGGCATGTGGCAAAGCACCCGGATTTGGTGCCCATGGGCATGGGCATCGGGCCATTTTCACTGATGACCAAGCTCATCAGTGATCCGATCACGCCGGTGTTTCTGGCGGGCACCGGGCTGACGGCCGACGAGGAACCGGAGGTGGCGCTTATCGAGCGGGTCATGGAGCTTGGCACGGAATTATTGTTGGAGTACTTCAGCGCCCAGATTGATGCCGGGGCCAAGGCAATGATTATCTGCGAACCGGCAGCCAACCTCGTCTATTTCTCTCCGAACCAACTCGCCAATGGTTATGATATCTTCGACCGCTATGTGACCGCCCCGATGCGCCGCATCAAGGCGTTGTTCGACGCTCGAGGCGTGGATCTGGTGTTCCATGATTGTGGCGAACTGACCACCGGCATGGTCGAGCGCTTCGCGACCCTGGATGCCGCCATGCTTAGCTTTGGTTGCTCCCGCCTGCTGTGGGAAGACGCCGCGTTGATTCCCAAGTCCACCGTGCTCTACGGCGATCTTCCCACCAAGCGGTTTCCGGCCTCACAGCTCAGCGTCGCGGATGTTGAGCGGCTGGCGCGGGAAATGTTGGATAAAATGCGTGCCACGGGTCACCCGTTCATTTTGGGCAGCGAGTGCGACGTGCTCAGTGTTCCTGGCAGCGAGGGCGAGATCATGGCCAAGGTCGATGCATTCATGAAGTGCTGAAAAATTCCTCCTTGGCAGGCAGGCAGGAATGAGGTTTGCTCAACGCCTCACCCCCACCTGATCCAGCCATGAAAAAGCCGTCCCTCACCGAAGCCTGCCAGTGTTCCTCCCTAACCTGCGACGGGGCAATGGGCACCCAACTCATCCAACTCGGCATGCAACTCGACGAGTGCGGCATGCTCTGGAATGCAGAGCGGCCCGACGATATCAAATCGGTCCATCAGGCGTACCGCAGCGCCGGTTGCCGCTTGATTACCACCAATTCGTTCGGCGGCTCTCGCTCAATGCTGGAGCGGCATGGACTCGGCGGCAAGGTGGCTGAATGGAACCGCCGCGCTGCGCAACTGGCCGGCGAGGTGGCCGGCCCTGACGGCTGGGTGATCGGGGATGTTGGGCCGTTCGGGGATTTTCTCGAGCCGCTGGGCGATACCACACCCGAGGAATTGGAAGCAATTTTCCGCGAGCAGATCAGCGCGCTCGTCGAGGGCGGAGCGGACGCCATTCTGGTGGAAACCATGAGTGATCCCGCAGAACTTTGCGTCGGCATCCGGGCCGCTCGGTCCGTCACCGAGTTGCCGGTCATCGCCACCTATGCATTCCAAAAAAGTGCCGGCGAATACCGCACCATGATGGGCACCAAAGTGGCAGCAGCCATCACTGCGGCCTACGACGCCGGTGCTTCGATTGCCGGCGCCAATTGCGGCACAGATCTATCACTTGCCGATTACCTCGAACTGGCCAAAGAGATTGTAGCCGCCGCAGACGGACGGCCCACCATTTTGCAACCCAATGCCGGCGCGCCACGGCAAGTCGGCGCGGAGGTTCACTATGATGCCACCCCGGCAGATATGGCGGAACTAACAAGCCAACTGCGTGCTCTGGGTATCTCCATCGTCGGCGGTTGCTGTGGCACCTCCCCTGCCCATCTGGCGGCGATGGCCAAGGTGTGAGCTATATCTCGCTCTGCATTCAACCATCCGCAAGCAAGGCGTCCTCCGCTTGGCGGGCGATGAGGGCATTCAGCACGGGTGTGGGCACATAGCGGCGGACGTTTTCCTCCCAGCCGTGGGGGCCGGTTAGCCCGATGACCATGTTGGAGGATAGTTCAGCGATGTCGCGTGGGGGCATCAAAAACACCGTGTTGATTTGCGGTGCCATGTCTGAGTTGATGTGGCGCATCACCCGCTCGTACTCGTAGTCGTGCGTCGAGCGAATGCCCCGCAGAATGTAGTCCGCGTCCATCTGCTTCGTGTAATCCACCAGATAGCGGTTGTCGAAATGAGCAATCATCAGACGCTCACAGGGCTGAGTGGATGCCCGCAATAATTCAAGGCGTTGCTCCACGCTGAACTTGTAGTGCTTGGACGGATTTTCGCCAATCGCCACGATGAGGGTGTCAAATAATTCCAGCCCGCGCTCGATCATCCACAAATGCCCGTTGGTGGGCGGATCAAAGGAACCTGCATAGACGGCGGTGCGCATGGCCGATTCTAGCACCAATTCCACCCATGCAAAGCGAAATCAGCGTGCGCCTAGCCCGGCGCATTCTCTAATCATGGTCAGCCACTTGGCACGCGCTGCGAGACGCAGCTCGCACGGCCTGCGGCCGGAGGCGGCAAATATGTAAACGACAGCGGCAATATCTTCACCCTGGATTGTGGCACATGGACGGGCACCAAGACCGTGAGCGCCCAAGTCACCGACGAACTCGGAAACACCGTGATCACATCATGCAAGGTAGTGGTGAACAAGGAACCGGTTGCCAACCAGCCAGTCACCATTCCCGCCATTGATCCCGTGAAGGGGTTCTTCATTGATAAGAATCGCACCGACTACGCGTTTCGCGCGGATCGCAAGAACAACGGCTTGGTAGTGATCACGCATGGCCTTTACACCGACACCTCCGACCTGACACCCACGGCGAACTATCCCAATGGCGACATGAATTGGGAAATGGACATGGCGGGGAAGATCGAGGCCCGCACGGGTTCCAATGTGCCCAATGTGGCAATCCTGGACTGGGGCGTGTTCAGCAAGAACCCGGTGGATGTCGATTGGCTGACCAAAAGCCTGGTGAGCCGTTGGGCGGTGTGGGCGCTTCGCAAGGTTTACGGGACCCCGGTCGATGTCGTGGACAAGACGGTCCAAACGGAGGATTTCTTGGCGGATTTGTATGCCGTACGCGAGAACGGAGCTTGCATGGGACAAGTGCTCGCCGGGTGGGTGTTTGAAAACAGCATGGGAAGCAATCCCGGCATCGACGCGAACCGGCCCATCCATCTCATCGGTCACAGCGCGGGCGGCTTCGTCATGGGTGAGTGCGCGCGCAGCCTCAAATACATCCAAGGCATCACCGTGGACCGGGTGACGATGCTGGACACTCCGTTTCCCTTTCCGAACCATCTCGGCGCGGGAAATCAGCCCTATCCAAATCCCGGAGTGGCGGAACGGATCGTTGCCACCAATTACGGTGTGTTGGAAATGCCGTTCCAGACGTACCCGACCCCCGGCACGTTTTATCAATACAAGCTGCTCGACATTCTCAGCAAGACTTTTTACTACTGAACTCCTATAAGATTCATCCAATGTAGACAAAGGGGCATCAAGAACAAGAGGGGCAACCGTAGGCTCAGCAATAAAATCAATCTTCTCTTTTGTTCTTTTTGCACAAATTGCAACAATCATTGAAATAAAAGCAAATTTTAATAACTGGCCGTCGCCGGTACTATCGCCAGATACACCCTGTCCTAGATCATCAACTAGAGTTACCTTGTAAGAGTCAGGATCAATTACTGCAGTAAAGTGTTTCGTTAAGTACTTATTTAGCGTTGCATTAAGCTCATCAGTGAGAACCTTCAACGTCTGCTCTTCCCTTGACTTAGATTTTTCTTCTATGTAGGACTGCAACCTCGTAATTTTACTAATATCTTTTTGCAGTTTTTTGCTTATTTTTAACTTTCGAGAAGCCATTTCGTATTGAGTTTTATATTCTTGTAATGACCTCTTCTGCGTAAGAATTGATGAATCTATGATGGCCTTTTCTGAAATTACTTTTCTATACTTTTCTCTTAATTGATCACGTTCAATTTCTAGACGCTGCACCTCAGCCTCATCAGTAAAGCGAATTTTTTCGCTTATTTCGTCAATATCTGATGTTGCCTCTGCAATCTTGCGATCAGCAGCCTCGACTAACGACCTTAATTCAACTAATGTCGGAACAAATTTATCCGATTTTTCTTTTATATCAGTGATCAAGTACCGTACAGCATTGATTCTCTTATTT
>Ga0118677_10009615_pt1 | contig 15048 bp, 11 predicted proteins | sample AliMusrvi5mmetaG_FD_86154 | JGI IMG/M metagenome (GOLD analysis project Ga0118677, IMG submission 86154)
GATTGGGAAACTCTCCCAAAACGACGAGCGGATCGCCCGCGTGGTGGACGCGGACATCTGGTCCTCGCCGTTCTATTTCCTCCTGGTTGCCATGGTGGCCACTGCGGAATGGGTGCTTCGCAAAAAATCCGGGCTGAAATGAAAACCGCCCCGCCCACCACCGCTCATTTGGGAAGCTTGCAACGGCGCATCAGAGCCGTCCGCAGCAAACGGCAGGCTGTCAAAGTGATGACGGGAGTCGCCCTGGCGATCGGTATCGTGGTCGGGGTGTTCACGGCCGAAGCGATTCTGGACCGGCTGGTCAACCTGCCGTGGCTGGCGCGCGCGGTGGTGTTTTTGGGATGCCTTGGCGGTGCCGCTTTTTTGCTGTGGAGGGAGAGCGTCAACCCCCTTCGCAAACGGCTCGACGACGATGCGGTCGCCCTTCTGATCGAACATGGTTTGCCGGCATTCCGCACCCGGTTCATCGCCTCGATTCAGCTTGCGCGGGACGAGCGGAATCGCGCTTCGTCGCTGGTGCGCGCGCTGGTGGTCCAAACCGCAAGGCTCGCGGACACGCTTGATTTCAGGAACGTGGTGAAAATCGCGCGGCTCCGGCGCATTGCGTTGAGGTGCGTCGGCATCGTCGCCGTGACGTGCACGCTGCTGGTTTTCGGCGGCGATGCGGGCGTCATCCTGCTCAAGCGGGCGCTGCTCTTCAACGTGGCGCTTCCCGGCTGGACCCGGATTTTGAGCGTGACGGGCGCGAAGAATATCGGCGTCGGGGAAGACCTGAAGATCGAGGTGACGGCCGGGGGGGTGCTCCCGTCGCAGGGGCGCGTCCTCACCGCGAACGCGTCGGGACAGAAACGCGAGTTTGCCCTCGTGCCGGACCCGCAGAAACCCGGGCAGTTTGCCGCCGTCATCCGCAGCCCGCAGGAATCGTTCAGCTATTTCGTGAAATTGGGCGACGCCACTTCGCCCGCGTTTCAAGTGAAGACCTTCGCGAGGCCGACGGTGGCGGAGGTCGCGTGCGAGCAGGTTTATCCGGCTTACGTGGGCGTTCCTCCCGTGCCGCGCATGGTCAGTGATCTGGCTCTGCTCGTGGGCAGCCGACTCGTGGTGACCGTCAAGGCGAGCATGGGCATCAGCAAGGCTTCGCTGCGGCTTGCGGGATTGGACCGGGAGGTGCCGATGCGAGGCGACCCCAAAGATCCGACCGTTCTCCACGGCGAGATCGAAATCCCACCCAAGGATTTGACCGGCTTCTCCGTCCGCCTCGTCAGCAGGGACGGCATCGAATCCGGTGAGGGCGTGGTCTATCGGGTGGATTTGGTGCCCGACCGCGAGCCCTCGGTGAAGATCGTCGTTCCCGCACGGCGGGAGGAAGCGGCCACCCCGCAGGCCGTTCTGCGGATCGCGTTCGAGGCAAAAGACGACTTCGGGATTTCCCTGGCCGCGCTGCATTTCACCGTGGACCAGGGGGCGGAAAAAACGATCGGGTTCGACCTGGGCCCGCGCGCGGAAAAGACCGTGACCCGGCGGTTTGAATGGAAACTCGGATCCCTCCAGCCGCAAGCGGGGGCCGGAAGCACGATCGAGTTCTGGATCACGGTCGCCGACAACAACACGGCGACCGGGCCGGGCGTCGCCGCGACCGAGCATTACCAGACCAGGATCGTGTCCGATGACGAGAAGCGGCTGGACATGGCAAACCGGTTTCGCGAAACTATGACCGGGGTGTCGGAACTCACGGAGAGCCAGCAGGAACTCAACAGGGACCTCGGAGAACCTCTCTTCGAAAAACAAAACCCATGAACGCGTTGATCCTCAGAACGATTGTTGGCGCGCTGGCGGTTGTTTCGAGCTTCTGCACCAGCCTGTCAGCGCTGGCCCAATCGAGCACGCAGGAAAGTATTTCCCCTCAGAAAAACCAGGGGCATCCCCCCGCCGATCTCGCGCGCCAAGGGGCGGCCAAGCAGGAACAGATCCAAGGCAGCTCGCGGAAGCTGGTGGACGAACTCGGCGCGATGATTGACGAATACGAGCGCAACGGATTGAACGGCGAGGAGACCAAGGGCCTGAAGGGTTTGAAGGGCATCTTCTCGCGCCTCAGCGACACCGACATGGAGAAAATCGTCGCCCTCCTGAAAAGCGCATCCGGGCCAGCGGATGGAAAGACGGCGCTCGCGGCGATCTCCGGGGCCTACGCCCAGCAGAAGGGCGTGCTGATCCAGTTGAAACAGATTCTCGCCTCGTATGCGGCCGACCAGGAGGCGCTCGAACTCGCGGAAAACGTCCGGCAGCTCGCCGACCGCCAGGCCGCGAACTTGCAGGCGGCCATTGAAACGGCGCAATGGTCTCTCGCGGGCGCCAAGCCCGCGGAAGGGGCGGTTGAGGCCTCGCTGCAAGCCCAGGAAGCCGAGCAGAAGGCCATCGCCGAAGAATCGAAAATCTTCCAGGAAAAAATCCGGGCATTCGCCAAAAAGACGGGGAACAAGGAGGTCGCGGAGCGCTTCAACAAAGGGATCGAGGACATTTCAAAAATCGTCCCGACCCTCGAGGCGGCGAAGGATTCCCTGGCCGGAAAAAAACTCTTCGAGGCGGTTGGCAACGAGAAGACGGCCCGCGACCAGATGAGGCAACTGGCGCGCACGATCACCCCGCCCCGCGACGCGTCGGAGCTCCTGCGCGAAGCATCGCTGACTCTCGACAAGCTGATTTCCCAGCAGAAAGCCATGCTCGCGACAACCAAGGAAACCCTGGCCAAGCCCATCGAACAGTGGCTCGCCGAGGAGCTGAAGAAAAAGCAGTCCTGGCAGATGGCGCAACTGGCCAAGAAACCCGAGACGGCCGGGCTGCTTGCCCTGCCACTTGAAAAAATGGCGCAGGCGGAGCCGATCAAACAAATTTACGGAAACTACGTGAGAGCCGTGATGGAACCGCTCTCCGGCATGGAAGACCGCCAGGGAGACATGGCGAACCAGGCGGATCTTCTCAGCCAGGATCTCGACAAGTCCGCCAAGCCGGCCGCGGAGTTGCTCAGATCCGCGATCCCGCCGATGCGGGACGCGCGCACGGCCCTCAATGGAAAAGATGCGGCCGCCGCGTCGAAGGACGAGGCGGGAGCCATTGACGCGATGGAAAAAGCGAAAGCCAGCCTGGGGCAGCAACTGGCCGCCGCCGAGAAGTCGGAGGCGCTCGCCGGCGACAAAGCCGGCGACCTCAAGGAGATTCAAAAGCAGACACAGGAATTGAAGGCCGAGCAAGCCGCGCTCGCCAAGGCGACAGCGGCCCGAAGACGCCGGAGCAGGCGGCCGCCGCCACCCAGAAGCAGGCCGAACTCCAGCAGAAAGCGGCCCAGCTCCAACAGCAGGCGGCCTCCGAAGCGCCGGCCGCAGCCGCCGCGCTGGGAGCGGCCGCAGCCAACATGAAGCAAGCGGCGTCTGCGATGAGCAACGCGGCCCAGGCGCAGCAGGCGCAAGCTCAGCAACAGCAGGCGGCACAAAACCTCGATAAGGCGGGACAGCAGCTCGACCAACAGATCGGCAAGCTCGCCGAGGCCCAGCAGGATCTCGATGCGGCAGAGAAAGCGCTCAAGGACCTGGCGGTCATCATCGAGGCGGAACAGAAGCTGCAACTCGATACCGTGCAGGCGGCACCTGCCCAGTTAAAGCAGCCCGCGACGATCAGGGCTCTGGGTCCCCGGCAGACGGGAATCCAGAACGACACGGTCGCATTTCAAAAAACCGCCACAGCCCCGGACGCGCAGCAGCCTCTGAAAAGCGCGGCAGCCCACATGGGATCCGCGCAGGGGAGCCTGGAGAATGCGGATGCCAAGCTCGCCGAATCCGACGAGCAAAAAGCTCTCGCCGACCTCTACTCTATCAAGAAGGCTCTCGAAGCGCAGGAGCAGTCGGCCCAGCAACAGCTCGGCACCCCGCCGCCCGCAGCGGACGCAACCGCAGCGGCCGCCCAGGCCGCGACCGCCGTGGCGCAGGCCCAAGCCCAGCTCGGACAGGCCATGCAGCAGATGGCCGCCCAGACCGGCACTTCTCAACCTGGCGACCCTCAGCCCGCCGCGGCACCGTTGGCTGCTGCGGCAAAGGAAGTGGGCGACGCTGCCGCGCAAGCCACAGGGTTGCCCCCGGATGCCAGCAAAGCGATGCAGGCGGCGACCGGAGCGCTGGCCAAGGCGGCAGGCGACGCGGCGGCGGGCAAAGGCCAGGAAGCGCAGGCCGACGGGAACGCCGCGCAGGCCGCGCTCGCCCAGGCCGCATCCGCGCTCGCCCAAGCGCAGGCGGGAATCGCTGGCGCACCGCCGGCACCAGGCGCGCCGGGCACCCCCGGCGTTCCCGGCGCTCCCGGCCCAAGTTCTGGAGACGGCCCGGGTTCCCAAGGGGACGGCGGCAACGCCCAAGCCGGCGGCAGCAAGTCCGGCAACAAAGGCCAGTTCCTGGGCCTGCCTGCGAGGGACCGCGCGGCGATCCAACAGGCGCAGTCCGAAAAATACCCGCAACAATATGCGACCAAGGTCGAGCAGTATTTGCAGAATCTCGCCGATGAGAGCAGCCGCCATTAAACCGGACATGCGGTGGGCGTTTCGAAACCGCCTCCGGAAAGGAATGGCGTGTCTTTGCGCTATCCTGCTCCTCCCGCTGACCGCCCGTTCCGCCGAAGATCAGCCCGCGGACAAAGAGGTTGCCGTGAAGGTCACCCCGGAGATCAGAAGTTTGATCCAGGGCGGGCTCAAATACCTTGCCAGCAAGCAGCGCATCGACGGATCCTGGTCGCTGAAGGAGGGCCACATGGGTCATCCCGTGGCGATCACCGGATATGCGCTGCTCGCCTTCATGTCCGCGGGCAACCTCCCTCACGAGGGGGAATACGCCAAAAATGTGGCGGCCGGGATGCAGTTCCTGCTCGACTCGGCGCAGCCGGACGGCCTCTACCGCGGAGTTTCGAGCGGGCAGTATATGTATAACCACGGCATCGCCACGATCGCCCTGGCCGAGCTTTATGGCGAATCCCACGCCCCGGCGCTCCGCACCAAGCTCCAGCGGGCGGTCGATGTCATTCTGAAAGCGCAGAACCCGACCGGTGGATGGCGCTATACTCCCGAGTCCCGCGACGCGGACATTTCCGTGACAGTCCTGCAGGCGGTCGCCCTCCGTGCCGCCCAGGATGCCGGCCTCTCCATCCCGCAGGAGGCCATCGCCAAGGCCATCGGTTATGTCAACTCCTGCTACAATGCGAACAAGAAGGGGTTTTCCTATCAGCCGGGAACCGAGCCTGGGTTTGCCCGGACGGCGGCGGCGATCTACTCGCTGCAGGTCCTGGGAAAATACGACGACCCGCACGTGAAGGCCGGGTCGGAATTTCTCGCCGAAACCAATGAGCACAGCCACTGGAGCTACGGCAACTACTATGCCGCGCCCGCCCAGTATATGATCGGGGGCGACACTTGGCGGACCTGGTATGCGCATATCAGCGAACTCCTGATCAAATCCGCGAAGCGCGAGGGCGACATGGTGTATTGGGATGCGGGTGCCGACCCTTCAACCCCGGGAGCAGTTTTCAGCACGGCGGTGTTTGTGCATGTCCTCGCGATGCCCTATCACCTGATCCCATTGTATCAGCGCTAACAGGCCTCATCTCCAATGAACAGTCGAACGGCCGGTTTGGGAAAATTGCTCTGCATCCTCTGTGTTTTCTCGCTTCTCCCGTGCAAGGCGGGATCCGTCCGGCTGCTCAACGGGGAATCGCACGGCGGCAAACTGGCGCTGTCCGGCAGCGGGCTGGCAGTCACCGAGGCGGGGTCGACCGCGACGCTCGATCTCGCGAACATTCTCGTCGCAGACTTCGGGGAGAACTCGGCATCTGAAGCCGCCTTGCTTCCGGCAGGCGTGATTCTGAACAACGGGTCATTTGTCGTCGGAACGGTCAAGTCGCTTGACGAGCCTACGATCCAGGTGGGTCCTCCGTCCCAATCGGTCACCCTGCAAAGGCCCTCGGTTGCAGCGGTCGTGTTCGCCCCCATCCCGCGCACCACGATCTACCGGATCCCGAACGGAAAAACAGGGGCGGTTCTCTCCAACGGCGATTTTTTCGAAGGCGCGTTCACTGGCATCAAGGATAATTTCGCGACGATTGACTCGCCCCTCTTCGGGCCTCAGCGCTTCGCCATCGGCTCCCGCGTCGCCGCCGTCGTCCTGCACGATATCCAACCGGGGATGCCTCGCTACGAGCTCACCGCGAAGAACGGCTCCCGGTTTTTTTCAAACGACCTGAGGGTCGATCGCGACGGGATCCTCCTGAACGACCCGATCCTCGGGCAGGTAAAAGTCGGCGAAGGGGATCTTGTGGAAATCCGTGCCGGCAGCGGCCGCTACCAGCTCCTCACGGATTTGAAACCCGTGGCGGCGGTCTCCGCCTCCGGGGCGGACGCCATGGCATCCGTGTCAACCCACGGAGAGGGGGACGCTCCCCGCGTGCTGTTTACGGGCTCGAATGTGGCGGTGAGCTACGCGGTGCCGCCCGGGTTCAACACGTTTACCTGCCGGATCGCCTTGCCTCAGGACTCGTCGCCGCGCGCCCGCATGATTTTTTCTGTGTTCTGCGACGGGCGAATCGTCTTCCGCAGCAGCCCGATCATCCCGGGCCCGAACCCGCCAAACCTCCGGGCCAACCTGGGGACCGCGCAGCGGATGACCATTCGCGCCGAGCCCGCGATGCCTGGCTCCGATGCGGCCTCCGGCACATGGATTGACCCGATGTTCCTGCGCCAATAAAACGTGCCCCGCCTAGGCGCGGGCTGAACGGCAGGTTGTTCTTGAGCGCCGCCGGCGGATGATCGGCAGGATAAAGATTCCAATCCGTGAAATGCCCGTTCATCTTCAAGGCTTCCGCCCCATGACAGCCATGTCGTCCATTTATCGCCGTATCAGCATCAGGATACTGCCGATCCTCTTTTGCTGTTACCTCATCAATTACGTTGACCGGGTCAATGTCAGCTTCGCCCAGCTCCGCATTTCCACCGCGCTGGGGATCGGTCCGGCGGCTTATGGTTTTGGCGCGGGCTTGTTTTTTATCGGCTATTTCTTCCTCCAGGTTCCGAGCAACCTGCTCCTGCATCGCATCGGGGCGCGCCGATGCATTTCCCTGATCATGCTGGTGTGGGGAGGCGTCTCCGCCTGCACCGCGTTCGTGCAGAACGAGTGGCAGTTCTACGTGATCCGCTTCCTGCTCGGCGCTTCCGAGGCCGGTTTTTTTCCCGGGGTCATTCTTTACCTCACCTGGTGGTATCCCGCGTCGGTCCGCGCCCGGGTGGTGGCCGTGTTTTTGACGGCCATTCCCGTGGCGGGATTGCTGGGAGGGCCGTTGTCCGGCTGGATTTTGGAAAGCGGGCACTGGGGCGGGCTCGCAGACTGGCAGTGGCTGTTCCTTCTCGAAGGCCTGCCATGCTTTTTGATGGCGCTGTGGGTGTTCCGTTGCCTGCCCGATCGCCCGGGCGACGCGCGGTGGCTTGATGAAGCCGACATCCGCTCCCTGGACTCCATCCTGCAAGAAGAATCGCGGCAGCGCGCCGCGACAGGATCCTCGGCGACGTCCGCCGCAAAAGCCTTCCGGCATCCCCTGGTCTGGAAACTTTGCCTGCTCTATTTTTGCACGATGATGGGTCTCTACGGGCTGACCTTCTGGCTGCCGCAAACCATCGAGGCGCTGGGTTGGACCGGCGCTTTGCAAATCGGGTTGCTGAGCGCCGTCCCTTGGCTGGTCGCGGTCGTCTTCATGCTCTTTCTGGGCGCAAGGTCCGACCGGAAGCAGGAGCGCCGCCTTCACGCCGCTTTCGCCGCCGTCATCGGCGCGGCCGGATTTGCGCTGTGCGGGTTCGCGCACGGCGGCGTGCTCGGGATTGCGGCCCTTTGCCTCGTCGCTTCTGGAGTCATGGGCATGATGGCCGTGCAATGGTCCATGCCAAGCAACTTGCTGGGCGGTTCCGCTGCCGCCGCCGGGATCGCGCTGGTCAACTCGTTCGGAAATCTCGGCGGATTTGTTAGCCCGACCCTGATCGGGCAGATCACGAAAGCGACCGGCAATCAAGCTTGGGGGTTGATCGCCACGTCCGCCATTCTCTTGTTTGCCGCCGTTTTGTTGGGTTGCTCTCCTTCCCTTGAGCCGCGGCGAAAGACTGACAGCAATTCACTATGAACCACCCGCACAAGCCATCCGACAACGCCCGCCCGTTCGGTCATTTTTCCTCCGACGGCAGGGAGTTCATCCTGACCGAACCGCTGGCACCGCCGCGGGCGCAGATCAATTTTCTCTGGAACGAAACCCTCGTCTCCGGGCTGAACCAGTTTGGCACGGGAGATGGGGTTTTCAACAACCAGACCATGCTCTACAACCACCCGAAGGGGCGGGTCCGTTTGATCCGCGACGGGCGGAGGTATTTCTACCTGCGCGACAGCGAGAGCGGGGAGTTCTGGAACACGGGGCTGGCTCCGATCAACACCCCGGGGGCGAAGCTGACCACGCATGTCGGGCTGGGATACTCGCGGTTCGTGATGGAATGGGCGAGCATCCGCTGCGAGAGCCGGGTTTTCCTCGCGCCGGACGAGCCGGTCGAGATCTGGGAGTTCACGCTGCGCAACGAGTCGGGGCGCACGCGCCGGCTGACCCTCAACCCGTATATCGAATGGTGGCTGGCCGGCTACGCGACTTTCAGCAGCCCGTATTCGTATCTGCGGAGCTCGTTCGATGCGGAACACAACGCGGTCCTGAGCTGGAACTCTTCCGACGAACGCCCCCACGACCGCTACAACGCGTTCGTGGCCACGGACGGCAAGGTCGTCGGATGGTGCGGAGGACGGCGCGATTTTCTCGGGCCATTCGGCTCGACCGTGAATCCCCAGGCGATGCGCGAAGGCCGCATGAGCTGCAAGGAATCGTGGTGCGAGGAACTCGCCGGGGCGATGGCCATCGAGGTCGATCTCCCAGCAGGCGGCGAGGAAAAAGTGACCGTCCTGCTGGGCAGTTTCGACACCGAGGCCGAAAAAGACAGGCTGATCGGGCGGGTATTACCACCCGCTTATCGCGCCGCGGCATGGGACCGACTCCTCAAGGAAAAGGAACCGATGCTCGATGCCGTCAAGGTCCGCACCCCGGACCCGCAGATCGACCGGCTGGTCAACATCTGGGCCAAGCAGCAGATCCAGCTCTGCGTGGAATTCGGGCGCGACGGAGCGCGCGGATTCCGCGACACGCTGCAAGATGCGTGGGGCATCGCTCCCTTCAACGCGCCGCTGGCCAAGGCCAAGATCAAGGAGACGCTGGCGCACCAATACCGCGACGGCCATGCGGTGCGCGGATGGCTGCCGCTCCAGCCGCACCATTATTCCGACGGCCCCGCATGGATCGCGCCGACGGTAGCCGCCTACCTCAAGGAAACCGGCGACAAAACTTTTCTCGGCGAAGTCGTGCCGTGGCTCGACGAGGGAGAGGCCACGGTGCTCGACCACATGCTCACCGGCATCCGCCACCTGAGCGGCGACCTTGGCGCGCACGGCCTCGTGCTCGCCCACGAGGGAGACTGGAACGATTCGCTCAACTGGATGGGCCGGGCAGGAAAAGGGGAAAGCGTCTGGACCAGCATGGCGCTTTACCATTCCTGCAACGTGATCGCCGAGATGGCCCGCGAGATTTTGAACGACCTGGCGCTGGAGCGCGAAATGAAAGACCGCGCCGACCGCATCGCGGGCGCCATCCAGGAGCACGGGTGGGACGGGGAATGGTATCTCGCGGGATGGAGCGATTTCGGAAATCCGGTCGGCTCATCCTCAAACAAGGAAGGCCGCATTTTTCTGAACACCCAGACCTGGGCGGTGTTGACCGGGCTCGCCACGGGCGAACGCCGGGAGCTCTGCCTGAAAGCCGTGGATGAAATCCTCGAAGCCGATCACGGCTCACTCACGCTCTGGCCGCACTACACTGCGGCGGACGAGAACGTCGGCCGCGTGACGATGCTGCTTCCCGGCATGTATGAAAACGGCACGCCCTACTGCCATGGCACCGCCTTCAAGATCGTGACCGATATCGTCGCGGGCCGGCCGGACGAAGCCTTGAGGAGCTGGCGGAAGGTCATGCCCGACAGTGCTCGGCATCCCTCGACGGTTTCCGGCTGCGAGCCCTACGCGTTCACGAACCAATACCTCGGGCCCGGCAACGGGCGCGCGGGAGATTCGATCAGCGGGTGGGTCACCGGCACCGCGGGCTGGATGTTCCGGGCCGTGATCGAATACTTCTGCGGCGTCAAGCCGGGCTACGCCGGATTCACCATCGAGCCATGCCTGCCGACCGAATGGGACGAAGTCCATGTGCACCGCGTGCTGCGGGGGAAGACGCACGAGATCGCGATCCGCCGCGAGGGAGCAGGCTACCGGATCGAGGTGGACGGAACCCGCTACGCGGGAGAGATTCTCCCTTATTAACAAGATCGCATGAAAACTTTTCCAGAATCCGCGCGGGAGATTCCCGTGATCCACGAAGCCGACGTCTGCGTGCTCGGAGGAAGTTGCACCGGGCTCTTCGCCGCCGTGCGCGCGGCGAGGCTCGGCGCCCGCGTCGTGATCGTCGAGAAAGACAACTGCTTCGGCGGCATCGCCACCACCGCGATGGTCAACGTCTGGCACTCGCTCTGGGACACCGAAGGAAAAAAGCAGATCATCTCCGGGCTGACCGAGGAAGTGATCGACCGGCTCGACCGTCGCGGCGTTCTCCAGCGCAACGAAAAGACCAACCCTTCCGTCGGATTCGCATTCAACTCCGAGGAGCTCAAAATCGAACTCGACGAACTCGCCAACGAGGCCGGGCTGAAAATTTATTTGCACACGGTTTTTGCCGCGCCTTTGGTTTCCGATGGAAAGCTGCGGGGTGTGGCGGTGGAAAACAAATCCGGGCGTGGCGCGATCGTGGCGCGGATGTTCATTGATGCCACGGGCGACGGCGATCTCGCGGACCGCCTCGGCTGCGAGACTTACCGCGCGCCGCATCTCCAGCCCGCGACCGCGTGCGCCCGGTTCAGCAACTGGGATTCGCTTGGCAGCGACGCCGGACGCTACCAGGAATTCCTGCGTGAGTTCGGGGCGGAATACGGGTTGCCCGACGGGTTCGCATGGGGTGCCATGGTGCCGGGAAGCGACATTTACATGATGGCTGCAACGAGGATCCTCGGCATCGACTCCTCGAATGCGGACGACCTCACCCGCGGGGAAATCGAAGGCCGCCGACAGGTGCGCGCGATCCAGGCGATCCTGAAGCGCGCGGTTCCTTCCAGCCGGGTTTCCCTGCAGGCGCTCCCCTCGCGGCTCGGGCTGCGCGAATCGCGGCATATCCGGTGCGCCTACCAGCTCACCGGTGATGACGTTCTTGAAGGACGCCATTTCGACGACGCCATCGCGCAAGGCAGCTACCGGGTGGATATCCATCACCAGGATAAACCCGGAATCACGCTGCGCTATCTCGACGGACACGAGGAATATTGGTGCCCGGGCCGGACCGGAGAATGCGGGCGCTGGCGCCCCGAGAGACCGGAAAACCCGACCTTCTACCAGATCCCGTTCCGCTCCCTCACGCCGAGGGGTCCGTTCGACAACATCCTCGTGGCCGGCCGGATGCTCGACGCCGACCCGGTGGCCAACGGCGCGGTGCGCGTGATGGTCAACCTCAACCAGACGGGAGAAGCCGCCGGTGTCGCCGCCACCCTGGCTCTGGGCGCGGGCTGCGCGCCCGCGGCGCTGGAAGCAGCCCGGTTGCGCGCCGAGCTAATCCGGGGCGGATCGGCGCTCTAGCCTTTGGAACTTCAAGCTAGAGAGCAAAGAGCATGCGTAGCCGTTGTTGAATTTGAGATTGGAGATTCGGTGTCAGGATACCCAACTGCCGCCGTATGATCGTGGCAGAAACAGTCACCATGCGATGCAGCCGCAATGCGGAGCGGACTCGCAACCCCGTGCTTGGGAAGTCTGCGCTGCCGGGGTCTAGCAGCACATCGGTTGGCTCCAGTCTGGGCGGCAGGACGCTCGTGATAAATGCGAGCACAACATGACGATGCCCGCCGACCGCGCGGGTGAGACATACCGCCGGTCTGACCTTGCTACCAGACAGGTCGTCAAACGGAAACGGGACCAAAACAACTCTATACCGCATCGCGGAATGGCTCGCCGTCGGCTGCGGTGTAGATGTCCTCGGCAGGGTCGATGAGAAACGCGAAAGCCTCGCTGGATGCCGCTGCCCGCAGCCAAGCATCCTCGGGATCCGCGTCAGATGTGGAAGGAAGCAGCGTCACCATGACGCTGGCGTTGGCGGGCAGATCATACGGCTCATCGAGAACGATATGCTCTCCATCGTAATGGGCTTGAAGTGCTACCGTAGGCATATGTGAAAGCATACCGAGCGTTCCGATTCAAGCAAGCGCGCAAACACCTGACAACCCCCAACGCTAAGGTCTGCCAAATCCTTCCGGAAACTGCGCGTGATTGCAAGCCGGGGCAGCGAATGCGCAAGCAGTCGCCGTGACTGAGCACCAAGCCAAACTGCTGCTTCGCACGACGACCAGCGCGGAAGGATGTTGGCAGCACCGTCTCTTGGTCATAAGGAAAGCATGCCTCCGAGGTTCATGGGATCAACTTCTATTCCATCTTTGCTAACCGACTTTAGTCTGCCGTAAACTTCCATCGAAGATGAAAAGCTTGAGTGGTCAAGGATTTCGCGCTCTTGCACACGACTGAGCCGTAACCGGCATGGAATCTTGAGCGTCCGCTCTAGTCGGCTTTGCAGCATAGTTTTCGCGTGATCCTTAGCTGTTACCCTCGCGTTAAGCTCATCGATCTCTGCTGGAGTCGGCGTGAATAATCGTCGAGCGGTAGTTGTCCGTTTTGTATGGTCGATATTGGCAGTGAACAAAATCGGCTTTCCATTCAGTGCTCCGGCTGCGGTAAAATCATCGTCGATGAATGCTTTTTCGAGCCTCAGCCAATTGGCTTCACCAAGTGCCCTGTCGTCCGGCGTCAATGCATTGCGAACATGTGAGGGCGAGCAACTAATCAGAAAGACCAGTGGAAGGCAAAAAAGTGTTCGCATATACGCCCAACAAGTGATTAAGCCAGTCTGGCTGTCATTCCGTTTGGGGTGATAGCCGACGAAAGCGCGAGTTTTTCCATGCGCTGGCATCCGTTTTTTATCCGTTGCGGGTTCGGCTTGAGCAAGACTATTTGAGCGTGTTGTCCGTGAAAAAAGACGGACCGGCAGAAGAGACTCGCGCAAAGCACGCAAAGGGGAAACTTATTAAGAACACTCACCCCCCCTGGGCGCCACGTTTTCCGTCCAATCCTTTCCGTTTCTTTCAGCCTTGGCGTGCTTTGCGCCCTTTGCGTGAAATCCAACTGCTCTCAGACTTTCCAGAGCTGCAGGACGCGGAGGTAGTTTGCGCGTTCGAAGGCGGCGGGGTCTGGGGAATTGCGGTGGCTCAGGCAGCCGCGCATTTCGGAGATGTCGTTGTAGTCGTGCTCCTGCATCCAGGCTTCGAAATCCTTGGCCAGCGAAGCCAGGGCCTGCGGCCCCTGCCGGAGAAGCAGCGAAACGATCTGGAGGGTGTCGGCCCCGGCCATGATTCCCTTGATCGCGTCATGGACCCGGTGGACTCCACCGCTCAGCGAGAGCGAGAGCGGGATTTTTCCGTGGAGGACGGCCATCCAGCGGAGGCGCAGGAGGAGCTCCGACGAGGTCGAAAGGAAAATTTTCGGTTCCACGTTGAGGAGCTCGATGTCGAGGTCCGGCTGGTAGAACCGGTTGAAGAGGACGAGCCCGTTTGCCCCGGCGAGTTGGATGCCTTTGGCCAGGTGGGGGAGCGAGGAATAAAACGGCGCGAGTTTCACGGCGAGCGGGATCGTCAGTTTCTCGCGGACGCCCGAGACGACCTCGAGAACGCGCTTTTCGATTTCGGCACCGCTCTCGTTGGGGTCGGTCGGCACCTCGTAGATATTGAGTTCGAGGGCATCGGCCCCGGCCTCCTCCATGAGCTTCGCGTGGGAGACCCATCCGCCCGGAGTCCGTCCGTTGAGCGAGGCGATGACGGGGATTGTCAGGCGGCTTTTCAGGAGGGCGATGTGGTTGAGGTAGTCCTCGGGCCCGAGCGAATACTCCGCGGATTCCGGGAAGTAGCTCAGGGCCTCGGCGTTCGACGATTCGACCGATTCCGTGAATGCGGCCATCGCCGAGGATTCGCCGGTGAGCTGTTCCTCGAAGAGCGAGTGCATGACAATCGCGGCGGCCCCGCTGTCTTCGAGCCGCCGGGCCATGTCGATGTCGTCGCCGAGCGGCGAGGCGCCGACGACAAACGGGGATTTGAGCTCGAGACCGAGGTATTTGGTTTTCAGGTTCATGTGTTTTTCTCCGGAGTTGTTCCGCTGGCGGCCATGCGGCGATAAATGTCGTAGCGGGCGTTGAGCTGTTCCTGCGCGACATGGGCGAGAGCCGACGCGCGCTCCTTGTTCGTGGCCTCGAGGAAGCGGTAGCGGATTTCGTTTTCCGTGAACCGCGAGAGCGGAAGCTTCGGCGCGGGCGAATCGAGGACGAGCGGCGTGAGGCCGCTGTCGCGCCGTCGCGGATCGTGGCGGTAAATCGGCCAGTAGCCTGTGTCGACCGCAAGCTTCTGCTGCTCGAGCCCGTTGGCGAGGTTGTATCCGTGCGCGATGCAATGGCTGTAGGCGATGATGAGCGAGGTGCCCGGGAACGACTCGGCTTCCGCAAAGGCCTTGACCGTCTGGGAATCTTTTCCTCCGAGCGCCACGCGGGCGACATAAACATCGCCGTAGCTCATGGCGTATAGGCCGAGATCCTTCTTGCCATGCGATTTTCCAGAGGAGGCGAATTTTGCCACGGCACCCATCGGGGTCGATTTCGACGCCTGCCCGCCGGTGTTCGAATAGACCTCGGTGTCGAGGACAAGGATGTTGACGTTTTCGCCCAGCGACAGGACGTGGTCCAGCCCGCCGAACCCGATGTCGTAGGCCC
>Ga0118677_10009616_pt1 | contig 15047 bp, 12 predicted proteins | sample AliMusrvi5mmetaG_FD_86154 | JGI IMG/M metagenome (GOLD analysis project Ga0118677, IMG submission 86154)
ACCCCGTGAAGGGCCTGCCGTCACCCATTAAGGGCGGAAAAGAATTCTCTGATTGGATTGTCACTGGGCGGCTGACAATGCCATTCATAGGTGTGGTTCAGGAAACGGAACATTATGATGTCGTGGTAATCGGTGGCGGTGCCGCCGGGATGTTCTGCGCCATGATGGCGGGGCGAAGGGGAAAACGCGTTCTGCTTCTGGAGCAGAATGAGCGGGTCGGAAAGAAGATTGAGATATCCGGCGGAGGTCGATGCAATTTCACCAATATCCATGCCGGAGCCGGAAACTACCTCTCAGGCAACCACGACTTCTGCAAATCGGCCCTCGCACGCTTTACCCCTTGGGATTTCATCACCTTTGTGGAGAAGCATGGCATCGCCTACCATGAGAAAAAACTCGGACAGCAATTCTGTGACGGGAGCTCGCGACAAATCATCGCGATGCTCTTGGAGGAATGCTCACAGGCGGGTGTCCGTATCCTCTGCGGCTGCCGCATTAATCGGATCGGAAAAAACGACCATTTTGAAATCGAAACGACACAGGGCGGCTTTGCAAGCCACTCCCTCGTAATGGCCACAGGAGGGCTTTCCTTTGCCAAGCTGGGGGCAAGCGACTTCGGCCACCGGATCGCACGCCAATTCGGGATGCGGGTGACAGAGCTCCGCCCGGGCCTGGTGCCGTTGACACTGCGGGCACCCGATCTCCGCTCTTTCGGTCAGGTCAGCGGCGCTTCGCTGCCGGTGCGCGTGAAGTGCGCGGGGCAGTCGTTTGAGGAGGCGCTTCTTGTCACGCACCGCGGATTCAGCGGTCCGGCCATCCTGCAGATTTCGTCTTTTTGGAAAAAGGACGACGCGCCCGTGTTTGATCTGCTGCCGGGAATAACTCCCGCTTTCCGCCGGGGTGCCACGAGCGCCCCCGCCTTTCTCTCTGAGTTCTGGCCGCGCCGGTTCGCCGATGCCTGGTGCTCATTGCACGCGCCGCAAAAGCCTTTGAACCACTGGTCGGACAGGGAACGCCGTGAGGTTCTGGATTTCGCCCACAACTGGCCGGTCGCGTTTTCCGGGACGGAAGGATACGCGAAAGCGGAAGTCACGGTGGGGGGAGTCGATACCGCGGGGCTCTCCTCGAAAACCATGGAGTCCCGCTCCGTGCGAAGGCTCTATTTCATCGGCGAAGTGGTCGATGTGACCGGCTGGCTGGGCGGCTACAATTTCCAGTGGGCCTGGGCAAGCGCCCACGCCGCAGGACGGGCAATCTAGCCCGGCCTCGGAGGGGCCTCCGACTCGCGGAATGTGATCCTCGCCTTGGTCAGATCGTAAGGCGATAACTCGACGGTCACCCGGTCGCCTGGAACGATCCGGATAAAATTTTTCCGCATCTTTCCGGAGATATGCGAGAGCACGACATGGCCGTTGGGGAGCTTCACGCGAAACATCGTTCCGGGCAGCACATCCACCACCACTCCTTCACTTGTGACACAGTCGTCTTTTGCCATGCGTGTGCTTTGCTATCAAACTCACGGCCCGAAATCAACCCATCGCACGAGGGAAGCGAGATTTTGTCTGGAATCGGAGTGCCATGTGAACGGGGTGTCCTGCATCCGCCCGATCGGACAGATCCGTGAAAATCCGGCATGGGCAAACCGCATCGCGTTCGCCGTGGCAGCCGGCCAGATGCCCAATCCGCCCAAGCAGCCGGCAAGCGGCCCGAGGCACGACGGGAAATCATCCGGCAGCGGCTTGATGAAAATAAACCGGTGCAGCGGAGAAACGGGGAAACCGTCACCCCGCTCATGGACGACCGTCCATCCCGCCCCTTTCCAAACTTCCACACCGTGGTCCCCCGAGGCCAGAAAATCCCAATCCGCACGCGCATGGGCAACCTCCGCCTGCACGGCCAACGGCAACGGAGGCGCGGGGCTCGCCGAGGCGAACCGCTCCATCTCGCGGGCAAGCGCCTCCGCATAGCGACGCGCGTCGCCCGCAACAAAAATCACCTGGGGCGAAAGACATCCCAACTGCTCGAACAGCGATACGTCGCGAGCCGCCAATGCGCAGGATTCCAGCCCCGGATCGTCAAGGACGACCCCGAGGCTGACCCGGTGGCCGTGGCCCTGGAAAAGAACGCGCGGAGGACACTTCGCACGGAATTCCGCGACCGTGGCATCGCTGCCGAAAACAACCCATGCCTCCGCCCGCCCCGGCCAGTCTTCCTCAAGACGCCGGGAGCACTCCAGCTTCGAGGCAAGTTCGGCGGGCAGCATATCCGGAAAGTTCTCCATCTGCTCAAGCCCGCCGGACGGGAATTTTACCAGGTTGTGCGAGCCGAGAAGAAGTCCGCGCAACATCGTCTGAAATGCGGCGTGCGGCGTGTTCCCGCTCAGGATGTGAAGGATCGCGCGCGGCGCGACCGCCATCGACAGGTGGCCGCCATACGGCCGGAACCCGTCCAGGATTTCCTCGTGCCCGAGCTCCAGCCGCACGCATTCCAGCAGGTCCCTGGCGGTCGGTGGAGAAAGCTCCGGAAAGTGCGCGGCCGCCCGGGCCAGCGCCTCTGCGCGATCGGCCGTATTCATGAAAGAAGTTCGTCTGCCGCAAGCGAACATCCACGCGGAAGCGCGGCCGGATCGCGGCCGATCAGCTCGAAATCCTGCCCGCGCCGGATCGCGAGGTCGCGCGTCTGGATCGCGCACACCGAGCCGAGGTTCGCGACATCAAAGATTTTGAGAATCCCGGTCTCTCCCTCGCCGACCTCGATCCCCGTGGAAGGGCTGACAACCAGGCCCCGGGCCCACGGGGGCGCTCTGTGCGGTCTTCCAAGGCCGTTGGTGTAAAACTGGGAGCTCAGCTCGGTCATGCCGTATTCATTCCACACCGAATCCGGCGGAAGTCCAAGCCGCTCCTGAAACAGGCCGTAAAGGTCGCTTTTCGGCATCTCGCGCCGCGTGCCCTTGTATCCGCCGGTCTCCACCGCAAGACTCCCCACCGGCAGCACGATCCGGCGTCCGTTCATCCATTCAAAAAAATCTAAAAATGCTAGCGCGGTGCCAAAGATCACCGGCTTGTCCGCCTCCTCCAGGCAGGCCAGCAACTCCTCCCGCCGGTTGAAAAAAAATCCATCCGGGGGCACCAGCCACGAAGCCATCTGGCTGAGCGAAGAATGAGGCGCCCCGACGGCATCGGGGATGATCGCAACGACGTTCTTCGAGGGGAGTCCTGCACCCGCCCAGCCTTGCGCCGCGGCCTGCTCATACAATGAAAGCGAACAGAAATGGTGCCGCCCGGGACTCCCGCCGGTCGTCCCGCTCGTCTCAAATGTCCGGATCGTTTTTTCTTCCGCGAAGGATCTCAGTCCCGCGGATTTGAACGCGGAAACCGGGACGGCCGGAATCTCCTGCCAGCAAGACGGCTCGGGAAAACCCGAGCAGAAGTTCCTATACGCCGTGTTGTGGGCCCGCTGGAATTGATGGGCTTCAAGGATCCAATCCTCAAATCCGCCGCCGCCGACGGCCATCCATCGGGCGATCTCCGCCTCCAGCGCGGCGTAGTTGTTCGTGCTTTGCACCATGGTCGGTGTCGTGTGTTACAGGATTGTCACAAAGGGCAATTGGCAAATACACTCATCCGGACCTTTTACTGTCAACCGTCGTGAAATTGTTCTTCATTCTGATTCAGGCGGCTGCAGTTTTTTTGGCCGCCACAGAGAGCATGGCACAGGGCGAACCCCCACCTCAAGATCTCACCGCGCAAGAATACTACACGAACGCCGAACGGCTTTTTTCCGGCGGAAAATATTCCGAGGCCGCCGATCTCTATCAGAAGCTGGTCGCGGATTTCGGCCAGTCGAAGGAAGCCGCCGAGGCGATCCGCAGCATCCGCTACCGCCACGCCATGTGCTTCGTCCACATGAAAAAATTCGGCGACGCGATCGGCCCGATCCAAGCCGCCCTCGAACAACAGCCGCCGCTCCAGCCGTCGGAGATCCAGGAACTGCTGTTCTGGCTGGGCGTCGCCAACATGGAGGAAAAAAACTACGGCGAGGCGCGGGCCGCATTGGAAAGCTTCCTCGCGCTCTTCCCCGCCGGCGCGGAGAGGATCATCCAACAATACCCCTCGGCACTGAAGATCCCCGAGGCGAAAATCCTCATCGGCTCCGCGTGGCTCCTCGACGGGAAACACAAAGAGGCCGCCGCGTATTTCGAGAGCATCCAGGCGGGGATGATCCCGGAAAACCGCTCGCGCGCGGTCGTCTTGCAGCTCTACTCGCTGCTGCAGGACAACCAGAACGAGGCGGCCATGAGGCTCGTCGCGGACGAGTTTCCCCGGATGGGCGACCTCATCCAGCTGGTGACATTCCAGAGCCTCACGCTGGAACTCGGCAGCCGCTGGCTCGATGCGGGGGAATACCGCAAAGCCATCTTCTGCCTTCAGCGTGTCTGGTCGTCCGACCGGCTTCTCAAGCACCAGGAGGCGCGGCTCGATGAACTCCAAAGCCGGCTCCAGGCTGCGGAGGCCACGCCAAAAAGCGATCCCTACACCAAATTCCTCCTCGCCCAGTTGATTCAAAAAGTGAAACGCGAGGTCGAAAGCTTCCGGAAAATCCCGAGCTTCGATGCCGCCCTGCGCCTCCGCCTCGCCACGGCCTACCAGGCCATGAAGCGCTACCGCGAGGCCGCGCTCATCCTCGCGGACATGCTCGACCGGATGCCCGCCGACAAAATTGTCGAGCGCGCATCGGTCAACCTCGTCCAAGCCTGGTTCGAGATCGAGCGGTGGCCGAAAGTTACGGAAACCGCGCGCGCCTTCGCAAAAAAATTTCCCGGCTCATCCAGCCTCCCGATGGTCGAATACCTCGCCGGCATCGCCGCCCAGAAAGATCTGCGTTTTGACGACGCCGCCACCGCATTTGACGAAATCCAAAAACGGGATTCCGACTTCGCGCCGCGAGCGCTTTTCATGAAGGGATTCACCCTTCTGCTCGCCGAAAAAAACAAGGAGGCTGTCGGGGCGTTCGAGAAGTTCGGGGAGAAATATCCGTCGCATGAAATGGCCGGTGCGGCAGCCTATTGGCTCGGCATGGGGTATTCGCTCGACAAGCAGTTCGAAAAATCCAGGGACGCGATGGACGACTACCTGCGGAAATTTCCGGACGGCCAATACGCGGGCCACGCGGCGTTCCGCAAAGCCTATTGCGCCCAGCAGCTCGAGGACTACAAGACCAGCATCAAGGAACTCCGCGCGTTTATGCGCGCCTATCCCGGCCATGAGGAGAGCGGCGAAGCCCGCATCCTGCTCGGCGATGCCCTGATGAACGAAGGCGAGATGGAGGAAGGCATGGCCGCTCTCAAAGGGATCCCGAAGGCGGATACCCGGTTCTACGAGGAGGGGGTTTTCAAAACCGGAAAGGCGCTCAAGCTCATGGAGGAATACGACCGCTACCTCGGGCTCATGCAGGACTTCCAAAAAGAAAATCCCCGCAGCCCGCGCGTGGCCGAGGCCATCTTCAATATCGGCTGGGCATTGCGCCAGAAGGGCCAGCCGGAAAAAGCGAGGGACGCCTATTGGGAGGCGATCGAGGAATACGGCGATGATCCCTCGATCCGTTCGGTCGAGGACCTTTTTCCGGCCCTCGCGAAACTTTACAAAGGCGAGGAAGCTCCCGCCCAATACATGGCCCGCCTCAACGACCTGCGCCAGGATGCCGATAAATCCGGCAAGAAAACCCTCGCCATGCGCGCGCTCTGGGCGCAGGCCTCCGCGCTGAAAAAATCTGATCCTCCGGCCTCGCGCCAACTCCTCGGCGAAGCGGCCGCGCTCGCGAATGTTCAGACCACGAACCCGCTTCTCCTCGCGGACTTCGCGGAGGCCCTGCTCGCCGCCGGCCGCGAGAAAGAGGGCGAGCAGATGTCGCTCGATCTCGTGAAATGGAACCCCCGCGCCCCGCAAAAAGACCGCGCTCTCGCCAGCCTCGGCTTCCTCGAGATGAAGCGCGGACACGACCGCGCGGCACTCGACGATTTTGACCGCTTTGAAAGCGAGACACTCGGCTCGCCGGTGTTCGGCCGCGTCCTCCTCGCCAAGGCGGCGCTGCTCGAGAAACGCGGCGAGAAGGCGAAGGCGCTCGCCGCTCTCGAAGCCGTTCTCGCCAGCAAGTTTTCCAGCGGCGGCGAAAAGGCCGAGGCCCTCTACCGGGCGGGCGAGAGCCACATGGCGGACGGAAAGCCGGATCTCGCCGTGCCGTATTTCCAGCGGATCTACGTCATGCACGGGCGCTGGGGAGAATGGGTCGCCAAGGCATACCTCCGCAGCGGCGAAGCCTTTGAAAAATTGAACGATACGGCCAGCGCGCGCAGAACCTACCAGGAACTCGCCGCGAAGGAAGATCTCGCCTCGTTCCCGGAATCCCAACTCGCCAGAGACCGCCTCCAGGCGCTCGGCGGCCCGCTCAACGAAGAACCGCCACAACGATGAAACGCATTCTCATGCTTCTGCTGCTGTCCGTTTCTCTGCTTCCGGCGCAGGACGTGTTCTTTTTGAAAAGCGGCGAAAAGCGCTCCGGCCGCCTGTCGGGATTGGACGACCAGCAGTTCCGGTTCCAAGTCCCGCTGCCTCCGCCTCCCGGCTCCCCGCCGTCAGCCCCTCAGGTCTTCGCGTCGGTCACGATTCCCCGCGCCGATGTGGAGCATATCGAGTTTGCGCACGATCCCGCCTTGGAAGAACTTCTGAAGTCTGCAACCATCAGCCAGGTAGCGGAAATCGGTGCCCTCTGGAACAGATCCGAACCCTTGCTCAAGGTGCCGCGCTCTTCCGCTGCGCGGATTGCCAATGTCTTGGGTGGCCTGCTCCTCCAGACCGGCGATCCCGCCCAAGCGGCCCGAGCGCTCGAACTTTTCAAAAAGGTCGAAGCGGACGCATGGAGCGCCTCCGACAAGATGTCCGCGCGCCAGGGCCGACTCCGCGCGATGGTGGCGACCGGGAATGCCAAAGAGGCGGTCAGCGAGGCGGGGGAACTGGCCACAGCGACCGAAAACCCCGCAGTGCTCATCGAAGCAAAATACATTCTCGCCACCGCCGCCGATGCCGCGCTGCGGAGGCTGCTCAACGACAACCCGCGCTGGGCGGAGGATGCCCATGTCATCCCGGAGCGCAACCGCCTCTACAACGAAGCCCTCGATTTATACCTTTATCCGAGCCTTTTTGCCGGCTCCGAAGCCGAGGCCGCCGCGCGGGGGCTCTGGGGTGCGGCCGGCATCTATCTTCTTGCGGGAGAGAGCCAGAAGGCCCTGGAATGCGCCCGCGATATCGCAACCCTCTACCCGCACACGAAACCCGCCGGACAAGCCGCCGATTTCATCGCGTCGCTCCCAGAAGCCCAGCGCGCGATCGATCCCGAAAAAGAGGCCCGAACCGGAATGGCACCCGCACCGGAAAAAGCGGAAGCGCCCGAGAAATCACCCGCAGAAACGCCAAAGAAAAAATCCCATGAAAAGAAAAAACCTAAAAAATCCTGAACCGACTGTCACCGACTTCAGCAGCGTGGAGCAGGCGTCCCGCCTGCTATTCTCCAGACAAGCAGGCAGCCGGGACGGCCGCCCCACGCCCCAAATCGGGCGACCAGTGAGATTCCATCCTGCCCCCTCCCGGCGCCGCGGATGGCTGCGCAACCCCCATCCCTGGCTCGCCATCGCCGCGGCCGCGCTGGCTGCCTTCGTGCCCTCGACCGCCAGCGCGATGGGCGTCGCAAGCAGCAAGAGCCTTCTGGATCTTTATCGCGACGGCGGCCCGATCATGCACCTCATCGCGTTCTGCTCGGTCGCGGTGGTGGCGCTCGGCGCGTATTGCGCGGTCATGTTCCGGAAAGGAAAACTGATGCCGCCCAACGTGGTCGCCCACCTCAACAACCTCATGAGCCAGCGCGATCTCCAGGGGGCGTATGACTTCTGCAGCGCGAACCCCTGCCTGCTCACTCACGTCCTCGCGGGCGCCCTCACCAAGGCGAATTTCGAGAGGGACATGTTCAACAAAACCGCCATGGAAAACGCCATCGCCGACGACTGTTTCCGCGGCGAAACAAAAATGATGGTCATCGTGAACTACCTGAACACGTTTGCCGTTTTGGCCCCGATGATCGGGCTCCTCGGAACCGTCGCGGGCATGATCACGAGTTTCAGCGCGCTGACCGCGGGGAAGGCCGAGGCCACCGACCTCGCCAAGGGCATTGGCGAAGCGCTCATCGCCACGGGCGGCGGGCTGCTCCTGGCCATCCCCTCGATGTTCCTTTACTTCTTCTTCCGGGGCATGCTCACCACGAACATGGCGGATGTCCACAAGGCGCTCTCGCACATTCTGGATCTCTTCACCGGCGAGGCACACGGCTCGCCTCCCTCAACCCGGCAGACCTACGCCGACACAACCGCGCCCGCAGCCGCCGAATAGCATCCCATGTCCGCAACACGCCGGCGCATGCGCAGGGTTCATCATGACGAAGTCGGGCTCCAGATCGCCCCGATGATCGACGTGACCCTCCTCCTGCTTTTCTTCTTCATGCTCGCGGGCAAGATCACCAAGGGTGACAAGCTCCTCGACATCAAAGTCCCGGTCGCCGCCACCGGCAAAGTGCCGGTGGATGAGGGCGCTCGCGATGTCGTCAACATCGATGATAAGGGCCAGCTCTTCAGCGGGAGCATCCCCGTGACGAAAAAAGAGCTCACCGAACACCTCAAACAACGGTTCAAAGATTACCCGCCGCTCAAACTCTACATCCGTGCCGACGCCGCGACCCCGGGCAAGAAAATCAAGGAAGTCATGGCCATCGCCACCGAGTCCGGAGCCATCGAGGTCATTTTCGGAGTGATCCAGAAATGAAACGGACCGAACACCCGCAGATCGATCTCCAGATCGCGCCGATGATCGACGTCTGCTTCCTGCTCCTGTTTTTCTACATCATCACCTCGAAGCCAGTGAAGCCCGAGGCGGATATGAGCATGACCCTGCCGGGAACCGTCGCCCAGGAGGAATCGCTCGACATCCCGGACGAACAGCGCATCACGGTCCAGGACAACGGACAGATCGTCCTCAACGATCTCGCCCTCGACAAGCCGGATGACAAAAATTTGCCCGCCCTGCTCGCGACCCTGAAGCGGTTCAAGGAGTCCTCGGATGCGAACAAGAGCCGGGCACTCATCACCTTGGATGTCTCGGACAACGCCGTCCATCAGCGGGTGGTGGATGTCCTCAACGCCTGCGCGAAAGCCGGCATCCAGGGAGTCACATTTGCCGGGGCAACAGGAGACGAGGAATGACAACCGCTCTCCAGGACACCCCACCCTCGCAAAAGCACCGGATCCGTCGCGTGGTCATCGCCGTGGTTCTGGTCAGCATCGGGATCCACGTGGTCGCGGGCCTCGTGGCCGGCGCGGTCATCGTGGCCCGCTATCTCACCGAGCCGCCGGCCGAGTTCAAAGCTACGCGTGATATCCGGCTCCCGGCCAAACAGCGCGAGCACAAAATGAACATGGCCTCGTTCGACGGCATGGCCCCGAAGCCCAGCTTCAACGACAAAATGCAAAGCATCCGGCCCACCGCATTCGCGCTCCCGGAACTGCCGAAGATGGACATGGACCAGATGCTGCCGCTGGACCCAAGCGAGATCGTTTCCGACCAGGTCTCGAGCCTCGTCGGCAGCGGCGGCCTCGGAAACGGCCTCGGCACCGGAGGCTCGGGCGGAGGCGGGTTCGGTGGCGGCACCGGCACGAGCTTTTTCGGGATCCAGTCCACCGGCAAACGCATCCTCCTGATCTTCGATGTCTCCACCAGCGTGGTCAACAAGGCAAATGCCGCAGGGGTCCCGCTCTCGAAGATCCAGCAGGAAACGGCCGACCTGATCCGAAAGCTCCCGATCAGCGCACGGTTCGGGATCATCCAGTTCACCCGCAATTACAAAACATTCAACAGCGAGCTCGTTCCCGCCACCGACCAGAACCGCGCGGCTGCGCTCGAATGGATCGACACCGAATGGGTCGAGACCGGGATGATGGGTGCCTCCAGAAAAGTCGTCCGCAACCCGCAGGGTCTCGTCGGAGTCCTGGAACTGGCCGCTAAGATGCAGCCGGATGTCATCTTCCTCATCTCGGACGCCAGCTTCCAGTGGACGCCGCCCGGAGACGAAAAAGCCGCGAAAAAATCCGGCGGCAACTTCGGCGGAAACATCCCCTGGAAGGAAATCGAAAAAATCACCCAAGGCCCGCTCCAAGGCCCCGAGGGCTGCAAAATTCACTTCATCGGCTTCGAGATGAAACCCGATGACAAGCGCGCATTCGGGGCCATCGTCCGCAAATCTGGAGGCCAGATCCGCGAGATCAAGTGAAGGGAAAGTGATCAGCCGGAACGTCCAGCACGGCCACACCCCAACTCTGGATCCGGTGGCCACGGTTTGCGGCTCGGCATCCACCACGCACACCTCGGCCAGGCTGACCGCGCCGACTGCGGCCTCCGCACCGGAAACGCCCTCGGCAATCCGCATAGACCGGAGTGCTTTCAAACCCGGTGCTCGTCGAACCCACAAACTTGATCGGATGCCCCGCCTCCACACAATCCTTCCAAAACGCATAGCGCCACCCATCGGTCGGAAGGCCGTCATTGCCAGACGCGGTCCGGTTGCCGCGTCCTTGGGCGATCGAGTCGCCGATGCAGACGACACGCAGCGGCGCGGCGTCGGCGGAGGGATTGCAAAAAGCAAGAAGCAACAGCAGCGCAAAATGGGGGAGGATTTTTGATGTCATGGAAGATTCCATGAACCTCACATGAAAAAAAAGAGGCGGTCCGCCCCTCAGCGAACCGCCTCTTACCCCCAAAAGAATCTTGTCGCTCTTGTCGAGCCGGTGCGGAATGCCTTACCGATGGCGACGGCGGCGCAGGACCACTACGGTCGTCATGCTGAACGCCAGCATCGCCCATGTTGAGGGCTCGGGGACGGCGGCGATGGCATCGATCTCACCCAATCCGACATAACCATTTTGCGCCGTGCCAAAAACGAATTTCAGCGACTGAACCCCGGTGGCTATGTTTCCACCTGCGTCGTTCGTGATGGATGCCAAGGATGAGCCCAGCCCGTAACTGTTGACATTGTCGACATTGTTGTAGCCCGGAGTGCTGATCAAAAGGCTCCATGACGCGGCACCCGTGTTATCCGCCAGCGTTGTGGAGGTGTAAACATCAATCGGAGTCGGATTCTGCCTGCCGCTCCAAGGTGCAAAATAGAAGTTCAATGCTTCCAAGTTGGATGCGTTAGCCAGATTGTAAACGAGCTGCGTGCCGCCAACACCGCCAACTGTAGCATTTTTAGGTAAGTCGGGACTCTGGCCGCCGCCAATCGTTTGCGGACTCACCCCGTCTGTCAGAACCGGGATTCCTCCAGAGGATTCTCCAGCAAATCCAAGGAAATTAGCGGCCGAGAATACCGGCGTCAGTGATTCGAGTAAATCGGTACTGGAGACGGTGTAGCTGGGTACCTGGCTGGTATAGGTAACGATAACTGCCGCCCGAGCAGGGAGTGAGGCGCAGACTGCGAGTGCGGCAATTCCTGCAAGTTTCAGTGTGGTTGTTTTCATAGGGTGCCTGATTGAGGTGGTTTTTTGCTGGAATCTAGCCGGATTTGTTTCCGACAAAGACAATCTTGCCATTCTTTGGAGGTAAGGCAACATGCAGAAAACCTAACCGTTTAGCCATTGAAACAAAGCCGCAAGATGACGATTCGTGATGTGGCCCGAGAAACCGGGGTTTCGACGTTTACAGTGTCGAAGGCCTTGAGTGGGAAGGCGGGGGTGGCGTCCGGGACGCGGGAGCGCGTGGAGGCGGTGGCGGCGCGGCTGGGGTATGCGATCAACGCGGCGGCCTCGCTGATGGGGCAGCTGCGAGGGGCGCCTCGGGGGGGACGGCAATTGGCGGTGGCCGTCTTGGCAGAGAATTACTCGTCGACGGATTTTCTGGCCCCGTGCGAGGAACTCGGCCTGCAGGGGCATTGGTTCCGCCCGAGCGAATTCGCATCGCCGGAGGAGGCCTCGCGGGTGATCTGGCACCGGGGGATCTCGGGGCTGGTGGTGCATTCGGAGCCGTGGAGCGAGGAGGGACGCCGGCGGTTCGATTGGAGCCGCTTTTCGGTGGTAAAGCCTTCGCGTGCGATGCCCGACATCGCGTGCCATCTGGTCCAGCATAGCGCGTTCGACTTCATGAGCAAAACCCTGGTGCAGGTTGTGCGGCACGGGTATCGGCGGCTGGCGGTGTTGGTCATGCGAACCCATAGCCCGCAGGATGATGACGCGCGCTACGGGGCGCTGATGAATTTCGAGGCGAGGAAGCTGCCTCCCGGCGTGACTTGCACCTGGCGCGAGATCGAGGGGCAATCACCCACTCACTTGGACGCCCGGACGCTGGCTTGGCTGCGGGCGGAGCGGCCCGATGTGATCGTGGCCTACCATTGGACAATGATTTATCCGCTGCGCGAAGCCGGGTTCGAGATTCCGGGGCAAGTGGCGCTGGCGGCTGTCCTGGGCCAGGCCGAGCCCGCCCCCGGGGCTCCCTGGGTGTCCGGCTGTGATCTGCAATCAGCGGAAATGGACCGGCGGATGCTGATCATTCTCCGGGACATGATCGGGCGGGGCGAGCGGGGATTTTCCGCGCATCCGATGGAGCATGTCATCGAGCCCGAATGGATCGAGGGCGAGACGCTGCCGGAGGTGGCAAAGACGCGATAAACATCCTGAGCTGTCGAAAGGGTCATCGAAGTCGAAGGGGTTGCGCATTCGAAGGGGCCTTGCGCATTGACATTTTGCGCGACTCACCGGCAGCCCGGCGAGGTCCCCGATCAGGTGGCAATAAACTTCTTTTCCGCAAGCCGGGCCAATGGGTCGCCGCAGGGCGATGCCGCAGGGGAGGGAATTGCCGCCAGTTTTTCCCGCGCCGCTTCGGACAAAAATAGCCGGCCCCTTCGATCAGGGTTCCCTTGCTGTAGCAGAGCGGATGCCGGTGGGCGGCATCCCTCCACTATTTTCGCCTTACACGCGGATCATGCCTTGCCGAGGCGGCTTGCCTGGGCTATCGCGGAGCCTGCATGCAGGATACCGTCCTTGTTGTTGAAGACGAGACCGATGTTGTGGACCTTTTGCGCTACAATCTCGGGAGGGCGGGCTTTGACGTTTTGATCGCCGTGTCGGGTGACCGCGGGCTCGACATGGCGCGAAAAATGAGGCCGGACATCATCGTGCTGGATCTGATGCTGCCCGGGATGACCGGCCACGAGGTGTGCCGCGCCTTGAAAAGCGACGCCAACACCGAGGTCATCCCCATCGTGATGCTGACGGCCAAAGGAGAACCACACGAGCGCGTGAAAGGCCTCGAATTGGGCGCGGACGACTATGTCACGAAGCCGTTCAGCCCGCGCGAGCTGGTCCTCCGGGTTCAGGCCCTCCTCAAGCGGCACCGCTTGGTGCCGCGTTCGGGAACCCTCCAAATCGAGGGGATCTATCTCGACAAAACCAATTTTGAGGCCCGGCTGGACGGGCAGCGTCTCAACCTGACCACCACGGAATTCAAGCTTCTCAGCGTGATGCTCGAACGCCGCGGCAGAACTCTCTCCCGCGAAACTTTGCTCACCGATGTCTGGGGCTATCAAAACACCTCCATCGACACGCGCACCGTCGATACGCACATGCGGCGGCTGAGGGAAAAACTGGGCAGGTGCTCGGAACGTTTGGAAACCATTCGTGGCGAGGGCTACCGCTTCAATGCGGTGGCGGAAGATTGAGCCCGCTTGGGAGCATCACGGCTTCGCTGCTCGCCATCGCCGCGGGACTGCTGGTCTATTTCCAGATCATCCGGCCGTATGCCCGCGTGCGCGCGTCGCTCAGGCGTCTCGCGGAGCGCGATTTCGGGCCGGCTCCCCTGCCTTCCTCGGCCGGGATTTTCACAGGACCGATCCGCGACATCCGAAAAATTTCGGAGCTGCTCCAGCAGCTTGACCGTCAGATTACAGACGAAGGATTCAGTCTCAGAGCCATTCTTTCCAGCATGGTCGAGGGGGTCCTGATTGCGGACGGCTCGCAAAGGGTCCGCCTCGTCAATGATGCGCTGGTCAAACTGCTCGACCTCAGGGAATCACCGCTGAACCGGCCGGTGATCGAGGTCTTCCGCAAGCATGAACTCCAGAACGCGCTCGAAACGGCGCTTGTGGAGGGAACCCCCCAGGAAATCGAAATCACCATCGAGATCCCCTCCCCGAACGGAGGTTACGAACTCAAACACCTGGACGTGAATGTGGCAGGCCTCATGCCGCAGCCGCAGGCCCGCCCGATCGCCGCGCTGGTCGTCTTTCATGACGTGACCGCCATCCGGAACCTTGAAGCCAGGCAGCGCGAGTTGCTCGCTAATGTTTCCCACGAATTCCGGACCCCCCTCTCCATCATCAACGGCTACGTCGAAACCCTGATGGACGGGGCTCTGGCGGACCCGGAAATGGCCCAGCGCTCCTTGAAGGCCATGCACAAAAATTCCCGCCGCCTCGCGCTTCTCATCGACGACCTTCTCACCATGTCCCGACTCGAGGAGCGCGCCAAACTCCTCGAGTTCCGGCCGGTCAACCTGCGCGACATTCTCGGGCATGTGCTCGAGCATCTCGAACCCGCCATCACGGAACGCGGCGCAAAGGTCGTCGTCGATTGGCCGGACGATGCCGCCCACGCCGAAGCGGACGGACGGCGGATGGAGCAGGTGTATTCCAACCTGCTGGGAAACGCGCTCCGCTACGGAGAGGTCGAACACCTGACCGTGCGCGTCTCCGCCCAACGGCACGAAAACGAGATCTGCATCGCTTTTGCCGACAACGGCCCCGGAATCCCACTCGGCGACCAGGCCCATATTTTCGAGCGCTTTTACCGCGTTTACAAGGACCGCTCCCGCGACGCGGGCGGCACGGGGCTGGGTCTCTCGATCGTAAAAAACATCGTCGAGGCCCACGGGGGAAGGGTTTCCGTGGAGAGCAGGCCGGGATCGGGG
>Ga0118677_10009617_pt1 | contig 15045 bp, 30 predicted proteins | sample AliMusrvi5mmetaG_FD_86154 | JGI IMG/M metagenome (GOLD analysis project Ga0118677, IMG submission 86154)
AACACCCTACAAATTAATTGATAAATTTAAACGTATTTCAAGTTGATTTTTTCGATTTAAAATTTCGACAGTATGAATTTTTGATTAACTTTGCATACGATTTAAGAAACCGACTTAGTAGCTCAGCTGGTAGAGCAACAGACTATATTTAAAGCTCACATATACAACAATTTACAACACAACGTAAAACAAAAGCCGGTACAATTATACATTGTACCGGCTTTTTGTATTAGGCATAGTTTGAATTTATTTCTTTGCAGCAATTTTATGCTTTGATGCATTTATCGAAATGGTTTTCTTTTTATTATTCATAAAAGCGGCCATCTCTTTAATAAGTTTATCCATTTCGGGGGCGATGCGTTTAAAGTCAGCCGGTAAAATATAGGATGCGGCTTCGTATTTGCGTTTCGATAAGAAAGTATTTGTAATACCTTTCTGATCCATTTTATAGCGTACCCATTGCTCAAAAGCACGGGCGAAAATTTCACAACGCCGAAACCAATATTCACTGCCTGCAAAATTCTTTTCCAGGCGTTCATATGTCGCTGTTTTATTTCCTTTGTAGGTGGTAATGTCGTTTACTATTTTGGTGGCCTGTTTGCGTAGTGATCCGCCATCAAGAGGCAAAACCATGCGTGTGGTATGCCCGCCAACAAGTGAGCTAAATTCGCGGCTTTGATCTACAAACATTCCAAAAAAATAATCGAGGGCGTGGCCGTATTCGTGTGCCAAACTTCCAAAACCTTTTTCTTTGGTAAGGTTGATCATAAAGGTATTTGCTTCAAAATGAGCTGCAAATTTATTATGTCCGCGTGCACCAAACGCAATACCAATTTTGCCATCGCAACCGATGTTTTTAGTACCGAGAATTTTAGCGAGGTTTTCCAAACTTTCGGCGGTTGCTTCCAGTCGGTCGTAACGGTCGTTATTGTTTACCCAGTTACCGTATTCAAAACCTTTTATTGAATACTTTTTAATTATTTCGTACTGATCCAGTTTGTCCGGATAGTTTCCGGATTCATATTTCTTTGAGCGTTTAACAGGTTCGCCCAGCCAAAAGTTTTGAGCGCGTCCGCCGGTGGAAACTTCGCCGTTACTGTCAGTTAGTTTAGTGCTTATTTTTGCCATAATTAAACATAAAAATCTAACTCTTTTTCGAGTTTCTTTTTGCTAAGTCTTTTATCTGATTTCAAAACCTGATTTAATGCTTTTCCGTATTGGCTTGCACCGTCAGGCCAAGTGTCCATAAGCTGCAAAACCTTTGAACATGCTTTGCTCTTTTTGCGCTTTGCCGTTTTCTTTTTAGCTTCAACTCCGAGCCGGGTTTCTTTGGCTGAAAGTTTGATAATTGGTTTTTTGATAATCATAGTTGTAAGGTTTTATTTTCCAGTATATTTTTTGCTCATTTTTCGCTGATAATCTTTCATGCTTTCAATGCCTACTTTCATAAGTTTGCGCTTAATGCTTCGCTTTGGAAGTAGCGAGAGTATAGTTTTACTGCGCCGGATATCTTTTGCCAGTTCTGCCATCAATTCGGCTTGTTTGGTGGTTGGTTTTTTGGTTGCCATAACTTACAATTCTATTGCCATAAGGCATTTTTTAAATGTGGAAGATGCGGACATTTCGCGCTTAACCTTTGCCATTGCAGCCGTTTTGCTCGTTGCTTCAATTCGCTTTGCTATCATTCCGCGCCCGGATGTGGTTCTGTAAACCACGTCAAAAAATTTATTTTGCTTTGCCATATAATCAACTTATAAGTTTATTTTTTACCATAAAATCGGCAATTACTCACCGCTTTTAATTAGAATTTAAAGATATTTTTTCAATGCAGCAGCAGTTTTTTTATCGCCATTTATGTAAACATGTTTTTTTACATAAACATTTCTTGCACTGCAACTAATATCGAAATCTAATTCAATTCCATCGCCTTTGTAGCTAAATGAATTTTTATTTTCATACGATCTTCTCGAAGATGCATTTGATGGTGGTGTGAAAAAATAAGCATTTTTAAATTTTTCACAAAAGTCAATATAGCTTCTAATTGCACTTTTTGTTTGTGCGGAAACAGTATTTAATACCTTTTTCATCCTATTTTCTCCTTCTGATCCGTGTATGGCTTTTTACGGTTGTACCGTTACGAAGTTCGCGAGCTGCCTGTTTGATAGCATCCTTTTGTTTGATTTTGTACTTCGTAACTTTTACGGTTGTAGTGGTACTTCCTCCAGCTTCACGGATTTTGTGAGCGAGTGCATCAATTGCTTTTAATTTAATAAGTCCTTTGTTCATAATGTGTAGATTTTTTTGAGTTTATAAATAATGTAAATGATTAATGAGATATAAAATAACAGTCCTGAATACCATAGAAAACCCTTTTTTGGCACTTCAATTGTTTTTGCCGGTGCGGGTATTATTTTTGTGATTGTATCGGTTTTTAGCGTGCTTTCGTACTTCGTTTGCCAACGGTCTTTATACAGCGTTTTCCATTGATAACGGTATATTGTATCGCCTTTTTGAAATTCAACGGTACTATCGTGTTTTTCAACGGTTATACTGTCATGTGTCCATTTATCAACGTACTGGGTACGGTATTCAATTTGTTTTATCGGTTTGCATCCTGTAAGCAGAAAGCAGTAAGCGGTAAAAAGTAAGAAAATTATTTTTTTCATGGTTTTACACTCCTTTAAAAAATGGAATAAATATACCGGCTGCATTAAATACCAACCCTGCAATACACAACGCTATACTCTGACTTGCAAAAGCAGTACCGAGTATCATTGTTCCGGTAGCATTACAAGCAGATGCCAGTTTGCTCCATTTAGCTGGTGTAGATTGATTGATTTTTTTCATTTTTTACGGGTTTTGCATGTCTTTGCGTTTTCACAATGTGTATCATCGTGCTTTTTCTTCCACTCTTCAAGCTCAATTCTTAGGGCAGTTACTTCCTGGCGAACATCACCGAGTAATCCGCTGTAAACCCTTTGAACTGTTTCAAGGGCTTTGCTTTGTGCTGCCTTTGCTTGCATTGGCAATGCTATTGCAAGCGTTATAAGGCTTATTACTGCTGGTGTAAGTATCTCGCTAAAAGCGGTTGTTTTAAGTATATCGAATAAAATCATAGTTTAATGTTATCGTTATGAACTATAAATTCATTAAAACCTCACTTGAATATGCTCCTCGTTAACACGACAATTCAAAATACCGGTTAAGGTATTGCCTTCAACTGTCACATCGCAAGCGATTAGTTGATACGTATCTGTATCTTTTAGTGTTGGTTTTTTGTCCGTATAGATTGCTTCTGCTGCTACGGCTTCATCGCCTGTGATTTCGGGAGCAACATACCCCCTTAATTTAGCTCCTATTACCGTTTTTTCTTCGGAAGTTCCCGTTATTAGGGTTGATTTTTCTGCTTCGGTCAGTCCATTTTCGGTAACGTCAATCCAGACGCCTTCCGTTTTGCATGTTAGTTTTTTCATTTTATTTTAATTAAATTGTTACAATATTATTATTCACGTCAATGCACATTAATTGCCTGCCACCGGATGTCGGTGTTGGAAACGTTCCTGTACTACGACAGTAGAATGCACGCGCCGTTGAATTGAAATGTCCTGTGCTCCCGAAAGAACTTGAGCTACTTTTGCTAAACATTGCCGTTCCGCTAAAAGTACCACCACCGCCAAAGGATGCTAAACCACCTGTACAGCTAATTACAGTCCCCGACAAAGTACCGGTACCACCGAATGACGAATCACCGCCAGTGCAATATCGACCAGTTCCGCTAAATGTACCACCACCGCTAAAGGAAGCATAACCACCTGTGCAGTTGTTTGCCGTACCTGAGAATGTACCGGAACTACCGAAACAATAATCGCCTCCTTGGCAATTTTTGAATATACCTGAAGCAACCGAACCGAAAGAACCATCACCGCCTGTGCAATTGTTTGCTATTCCCGAGAAGGTATTCCCTCCTCCAAATGAGCAATATTCTCCTTTGCAGTTTATCGTTGTTCCGGATGCTATTCCGTACCCGCCAAATGAGAATTGCCCTCCAATGCAGTTTGTTGCCGTACCTGAGAAAAGTATCGAGTTTGATGTCGTAGGGTTTCCGGCAAAGGAATAATCCCCGCCAACACAGTCAATGGCTGTGCCCGAGAAGATATTACCGCCTCCAAATGAATAATTACCGCCCTTACAATATCTTGCCGTTCCTGAAAATATACTTCCCCCTCCAAATGAACAAGTACCCCCGGTGCAATTATGTACCGTACCCGAAAATATTTTAGTATAGTTGATGTCTGCTGGTCCAATAATGGGGACACCGCCTGACAAATAAAAAGATGATCCGAATGAACAGTCGCCACCGATACAGTTTATAGCCGTGCCGGAAAAGCCAGAATCAAACCCTGAGCCAAAACAGTAATCACCACCGATACAATCACTTGCTAAACCGGTAAATGAAACATAACCGAAGCAATAATTACCGCCTATACAATTTCTCACAGTACCGGATAAAAAATAACCGAAAGAATTATTTCCCCCTGTACAATAAATTACTGTGCCTGTGAGTATACCTTGACCACAAAAAGAACCGTATCCCCCTACACAATTATTAGCCGTGCCCGAAAAAGTGCCAGAAGCGCAAAAACTGCTATCACCACTCGTACAATTTGTTGCCGTGCCTGAAAAAGTGCTGAAATAGCCGGCAAATGAATAATCCACGCATTTGCAATTTGTTGCCGTACCTGAAAAAGTGCCTTCAAAACTTGAAAAACAATACCTACCCCCTATACAATTATTTGCCGTGCCCGAAAAAGTGCCATAAGCACCACCGCCAAAAGAATTATTACCGCCAGTACAGTTGTTTGCCGTACCAGAGAAAATACTAAAATTACCACCGCCAAAGGAGTATTCACCACCGACACAAGTATCGGTAATTATTAGCGGTAAATCGGATGCTAAGGTAAACGCATTGGTTCCGCAGTTCAACCCTTTAAGTAAAACGTCATTAGCGGTAACAGTAATACCATCAAGCATTACATCCGCGTTACCCGTAAGGGAGACAACGTCAATATACTGTGTGTCAACGATGAATTTGCTTTCGCCAAATGTGTAAATGCCAGGATACACCACAAGGGTAATTCTATTTGTTGCCGACTTATCGGCTATCGCCTTAGCAGCATCATAAGCAACTTGTAATTTTGCTGCATTTTCTGATGGTGTACCTGTGCCACTGACAAGGATATAATTTGTGCCGGAATTTTTTTGATAAACAGATAAGTCTTGTACAGTATTATCGCTTACATAATTCAGCCCTGTGCACTTTTCAAACGTGCATCCTGTAAGACCATCGGCAATATTAAAGGCATTTGTACCTGTATCTACGCCTTTTACATATATGTTATTTGCGGTAACTGATAACCCATCGATAAAAACATCTCTGTTACCTGTCATCGATACCAAGTTGATAAACGGTGTGTCAAGCAGCAATTTTGTTGTTCCAAAGGTATAAATGCCCGGTGCTACTATTATAGTCATAGAGTTTGCAGCAGTGCGGGCAGTCTTATTTGGAAGTATTTTTTTAGCTAAATCAATAGTTTGCTTTAACTCTTTTGCATTTTTTGCAGGGGTATTATCGCCAATTACAAACAGATAATTACGCCCTTTCAGATAGTTATCATCCGGGTGATTATAGGACTCTAAATTTTTTATGATTGCTTTCATTAACGATAATTTTAATATTAATATCTTACTGAATAACTGTAACTTGCAATGTCTGCCGGGTCAAAATTATAACCTTTGCATCCCCACGGGTAAACACATACGGATTCTATTCTTGTACCTTCAACGGCTATATATTCAATAATTACCTCAATTTTCCATGTATTTGCATTGTTTTTATTCCACTTGTACCAACAATTATATGTTATTTTGGTAGCCGTAACAGTCAAATGCTCGAAAAATGAAAGATTGTAGGTGAAAGATGTAGGCGTGGTAATAATTATTACTTTGTCCGGCAATTCGTTTTTGTCGGCTTCTACATAAACAGGTAATATCGGACGGCTTGTTATTGTCATGTTTATTTTATTTTACTTATTTTCAATATCTTACAGACCAATTATAGTATGGTGTATCTTGTGGGTTAAAATTATAACCTTTGCAACCCCACGGGTAGCAAACTACTTTTACAGCCCTGCCCAAATTATCGGTAAACTCAAGAATAGCCTGAATTTTACAATTATTAAGCGTTTGTTTGTTCCACTTATACCAGCAATTATATGTTACTTTTGTACAATGTACAACCGTATAATTATTGCCTGAAAAAGCAACATAAACATGTTCTCCCAACCCTGAGCTGTAATTTATCTCTATAATTCTATCGGGTGCAATATCTGCATCGGCATGAACATAAACGGGTAAATTTGGGCGTGAATTGATGGGCCAATAGGGCATATATTATTTCCTGTTTAAGTGTTTATAAATATTGTAACCAGCCATAAAAACGTACATGAATACGATTATATATGTTATTCCTTTCCAACTCATAAGACTTTCGTAAAACTGCTCTCCCTGTGTCAGGACATTTGGAGTTTGTGTGTCGGTTGCTGCCATGTTATGCGGTTGTTTGTGGTTTCTTTTTGGTGGCGTTATAAATGTTATACGCTGCCAAAAAAACGTAAATAAATACGATAAAATAGGTTATTACTTTGCTCATAATCAGCCTATATTTTTATAAATTATCAATGATCCTAGTATTACCCAGATAGCTATAATGATGTAGTCAATGGTCTGCATTAAATTTTTTTTTTATAAAGTTCCACTTCTTTGGCGCGGCGTGTTACCAGTCCGGGTAATTTCACACCTTTACTGAAAACATATAAACCTAATTTAGCACAAACGGCATCGGTATTGAATGCCAGAATAAGCGGAACGAAGTTTTTAAATACGCCGGTTCCGCAGTTAAACAATAAATCTACCAGCGCATCAAATTGGTTTTGATTAATCGGTAATTCATATTGATTGATAAAGTTTTCTACACGGTCCAAATCACTTTTCAAAAAATCAAGTGCTTGCATTTTGGTTATTACCTGTCCGGCAACTACGCCAAGCGTATGACCATAACCAATAGTCAACGTTCCTGTGGCATCTGCATAAGCATGAAGTACACATCCTTCGCTGTCGGTTATTAGTTTAAGTCCGTTGGTGCTTGTTTTAAATCTCATTTCAGTTTTATTAAAAAGTAAATTACTATCGGTATGCAGATAAACACCGACATCATAATAAATGTATCGGTTGTTAAATCCAAATCCATTGCTACGGTTCCGGTAGTGTTTGTTGCTGCCATTATCTCATTCCTTTTGTAGCTACTAATAAGCCCACATACAGTATCAACGGGACCGAAAGTGCTATTGCTAATTTAATGTAGGTATCGTTTGTAAGGCTTGCATCAACTGATGCGCTCAATCCGTTCATATTTGGATGTTTTTAAAGAGAGTACCATGGTTTTGATTGATCTGTAGGGACAATTACCTGAGCCATAAACTCGTTATATTGTGCCTGAGTAACCGTATCGGTATTGAATATAATGCGGATAAACTCCAGCGTTTTTTTCCCGAAAATACGGTCAACTGTCAGCGTATTATTTGATGGTTTTGTTGCCAGCGTAAAATAATTATAAGTTATCCACTCGTTCATTTTACGTTGCAATGCTCCCACTTCGTCGCATTGGTCGCCAAGCTCCAGCGGGAAAGTTGGGTAATCAATAGCCGGAGTGGTTGATGTGCCTGTATCAGTCTGTTTTTTTGGATCAGCTTTGGTATTTACTACCTTTTTATTTTGAAACCAGTATAACCCGCCAATTGTCAACCCTATCACCAAAAGGCAAATAACGATTGTAATTATTAATTTTTTGTTTTTCATTACGATATTTTTTTTAAACTATGCGTTAATCAGATCAAAACCATCCCAAACGTATTTAGTGCCATTAAAAATGTAAATTACATCTTCTTTCAAATCAACCAGGTTGTCTGCCCAGGCATAATAAGAACTGGTAGGGTTAAAGCAAACACATAGAGCGTTTTTTGTGCTGTCAAAATAATATTTACCTTTATTTTCTGCTGATGCAATTGGTGGCGTAGTGATCGAAAGTAATTCTACACTTTCCCATCCTGCATATTTGTTTGTTTTGTCGTCCGTATCAGCTTGTTTCAGTTTATTTTTGGTCATCCATGCCGAGATAATGAACCCTCCGGGAATGGCTATAAAAATGAGAAAGGCAATTCCGTAATAAATCCAGTTCTTTTTGTTCATAATATTTTTTTTAATGATTTTTTTAAACAATATAATTTAGAAATGAGTCTGAAGCTGATGTAGATTTTTTTTCAGCAGCTTGAGAAACTGTTGTGCTTGATGTTGAATTAGTCGATAATTTGGGACCGCCCACAAGTAAAAAACAGGCAGCAATGGCGGCAAAAATCAAAATTCCAACCATCAAATATGTTGCTGTTTTTGTATTCATGTTAATTAATTTTGTAATTCGTAACTTTATATTCGTACCATGTACCGGCATTTGTTGCGTATCCTATCAGGAATCCAAACAAACCTAAAACCAGTAACATCAAGGCTATTTTTGTCATTTTTAGGCTACGTTAAGCGTGTTCATTCGTGCGATAATGGCTTTATAAACATCGTACAAGTCACCACCCCAAACAAATAACTCTTTGAATGATGATTCATCACTTATCAAGTCCTGACGTAAAGAACTGCCTGTTAATCGTTTATAATCTACCGAAGTGGCTATAAAAATACGATCCGTGGCATCCCTGAGCGTTACATAAATAGAACCGTCGTGCCCGTTCCAGTTTATACCGGATAAATCGCCTTGCATTGCGGTAGCTAAATATCTGATCTGACGGCTTTCGTCTGCGGTATAATTTGCATCAGCATACTGCGATGGTAATTCTTCCTTTACGGAATCTTCCGCTTTCTTTTTCAGGTACAAGTAAATACCTATAATGAGTGTAAGCACCACACCGGTAATGATAAGTACCGTTTTAATACTCGTTTGCTGGCGGTATGGGTAATATGGAGGAGGATAACCGTACATTTTAGTTTGATTTTCTGATTAATAAAATAAATATAAACGCCCATTGTATCAACGAAATAACTACAAGGTTGTCTTTGTACCATTGCATGAAATTAAAACCACCGGCGGCTTTTACGGCGGGCGGAGTGGTTGTGGCTAATGGTTCACTAATACCAAACTCTGATAAAAGCACATTTTTTTGCGACTGTGTTAGTATCGTGCTGTTTTGTATATCGGTTTTCAACTGGTCAATTTCCGGCTGAGCAAGCAAGCCCGAAAACATATCGTTAACCGATATTTCAAAATCCAAATATGGATCATTTGCCGGAGTTGTGCCGGGCGCATCGTACATTCCCATAATTAATTTTATTTTGTGTATTTTTCAAAGCTTTCAGCTTTTAGAATTAATGCCTTTACAAATCTCTGAGCATCATCTTTGCTATATTGTTTTGAAGCTCTTGTATTATCATGATGATTATAAAAATCTTGTCTGGACAACCTAGATGAAAAAGACTCCCCTGTATTTTGCCTACTCCATGCCGATGTGACAAAATCATAAAATTTAGCATCGCTGGAGCTATTAAGTTGCTCGTACCATCTCATTATATGTGCATGTTCCCAGACAAACCAAGTTAAATCACCTGCAATATTTTTAGCACGAATAATATTATCAGCCTTATCATCGGCAGATAAATGGTTACTATCAATAATAAATTGATTTTTCTCATCATATTTCTTAATACGCGTTCTTGCTTCATCTTCTAAGGCTGCTGAAATTTCACCCAAAATATCCAACTCTTCATCCGTGAATGCGTCTAATTGAGCTTCGGTGAGTGAATCAATTTGAGCCATGGTATAAACCCCCATTTTTTTCTTTAGTGCTTCAATTCGGGCGGTTTCGATGGCTGCGTCAGATTTTATTTTTTCAGCAGCAGTAGCAGCAGCTGCATCTTCATCGGCTTTGGTTTGCAATTTTGTTCTGAATGCTGCAAGCGAAATGGTCTGCGATGGTGTGAGTTGTCCGAGCTGTGTAAATGTAAGTGCTTTGATTTGGTCCAACGAGAGTGATTGAATTTGTGCATCGGTTAACCCTTTCACCTCTGTATCGGTTAATTTTGCCACGGGCGGTGTGGTGGCTGATGCACTGGTGGCAGTACTTTTTTTAATTACAAAAAAGTAATACGCCGCACCTGCAAGTAAAACGGCTATAAATAAAGCTATCGTGTTTTTCATTATGAATTATCAATTATAAATTATCAATTTATTAGTGCCGTTTGTCCCAGATCAGTGCGCGATCATAAAGTGCTTCAATGCGCTTATCGACTATCGGGTCGCCCGGCATTAATAATGTTTCAAGTGTTTCAATACATTGTTTCAGGCTTCTAAACTCCGTTCCGGCCAGTTGGTCAAAAGCGTAGGCATCAGCCTGTATTTCGTCATTCGTTTTCAGCGCAATGTGTCCTGTTTCGTGTTTTATCACAAACTTTTGCTGAAACGGTGTAAGTTGGTTGAATAAGTCCGGGTTAATAACTATCACCGAATTTTGCTGATCGGCTCCCGCCGGGCAGTCTTGTAAATCGGGGTGAGTGCGGTCGTATTCAATTTTTATCATAAGAGAAAATACAAAAAGCCCACCCGCAATGTAAATCGGGCGGGCTTTTCAGTTTGATTCAGAAAATAAAGATTATTTCTTTTTGGTTGACATCCAAAGTATTACCACAACTACAAGAACCACAACGCCAAGTATTATATACAAAAATGTTTTTTTACTTGCTTCTGCTTTCGCGGCTGCTGCTTGTGCTGCAATTTGTTCCGGCGTTTGGGTTTGAGTACTTGAACCGCCAAGCATGCCGGTAACTGCTGTTGCAGCACCACCAACAACGCCAAGTACCACTTGCCACCATTGTAACTGTTGTGTTCCTGTTGCCCTTGCCAATACCGGTCGTGCGCTTGCTTTTGCAGCTCCCAGCCATTGATCGGCGGTTACGCTTCCTGTGCTACGGCTTTCTTCAAAATAACTCTTATCTTTAGCGAGGTTTGAGCGTAGTAATACGCCAAAGTCCTGCATAAAATCCGGGTTATTTTGAAGTGCTGCAACTATGGTATCGGTGTTATCATCAGTGTAGCCATAATCGGCTAACAATGATGAGATTTCAGATGCTTCAACCTGCTGTTTGCACCAGTCAACAAAACTGCTAACTGTTGGTTCGTTTGAGTTTTCAGTCATCGCTTACTCCTTTCCTATTAGGCTTTTGCGCTTGCAGCAATACTTTCCAACATGGCAGCATCGTTACGGGCAGCACCCAAATAAAGGTTGATAGTAAGAGTTGAACCTGCTAACAAATTGGTGTGCATTACCGATTGGTCATCCAACTGGTGTTGTGACAAGTCGATAGTAACCAATTTTGCGTTGGTGTCAGTACTGCGTTTGTAGTCAGCCGGAGTAATTACCTGATTTCCCAAACGCGTAGTCGGGTTAATTTTGGTAATAACAATACTTTCAGAAAGTTGATCTTCGGCAGAAGCCTGTACTTGCATACGGATAATGCGAGTTGCATTTTTGTTTACGAATGCCTGGAAGAACTTAATAGTCGTGTTGGCTTTTGTTGAGCCTGTTACTTTTGTAGCGATAACAGTACCATCTGTTGCAATTGCTTCAACTGTAACACCTGCCACGGCTGCAATTTCGGCTACAGATGCCAAAAGGCCGGGGTGCAATGCGATAACATGATCGTCAGTATCGGAGTTTACCAATTTGATTTGGAAAACTTCCTGTGTTTTACTTTCATCTGCAAAAGATGATGTGTTGCCTGAGAATTTTACTAAGCCGGCTCCTATTGAGCGCAATGCTTGACGCTTTGCCATTTCGGCATTGATTGTTTGATTTGGTAACATGATTCCTGTGAATTTGTTTGATAATTTTCGTTTATCTACCATAATGGCTTAATTGAAAATCGGGTTAATTAATAGTTTTGTTTGAATGGGTGTTATGCCAATTTTTTAAAATTGAATAACTTGATTTGGTACAATTCAGCACCTGCCTTATCTACAACTACCGGTTTGGTCATTGTGAAAGCCAATAAGATAACTACGATTGCGATCAACATATAAATCGCGGTTGAGATTGATTTCATTTTTTTGAGAGTTTAGTTTATGAATGGTTTAAGAAATTATTTCTTTTTTTTAAGTGCTGCAAATATATTATACTGCCAAATTGCATTTTTAGGTTTGTGTAGTCTTGTGTAGGTTTGTGTAGTTTTATGTAGTCTTGTGTAGTCTTTAAAGCAAAAAAAATACACCGACTTTCACAAGTAGATGTATTTATCGGGGGTTGGTAGGCTATCTTTCGGAGTATTCCAGTAAATTTTCTTTCAAATATTGTGTTTGGCAAGGGGTGAATATTTGCTGTTCTTTTTTGTATCCCAGCTTTTTCAGTTCTTCGTAATAATCAACATTGCACCATTGACGGATTTTGCCTAGTGAAACACCGCACTTTTCGGCAAGTTCTGACTTTGTAATAGTTAGTGATTTTTGCATGTTACGAAAATTTAATTATTTCAAAATAATGCGGATCGGATTCAGCTTTTTTGTTGATACGTGCTTGCGCTTCTACCATTTTATCAAAGTCTTTCAGGCAGTCTTGCCGGCGTTTGATATTGTCGGCTGTGCGAAAAAGGATTATATCGGTGGCAAACGTAAAGAATACCGGGGGCACTTCGGTAAATCCATGACCTACGGCGAATACATCAACCATATTTTGTCGGGACCTGATAAGTGCTCTACGGATGCGCGGATCGGTGGCAGCAAGAAGATACGCGCGGCAGTCATCAAATACCAGTTTCCCCTTTTTGAATAGATGTACTCTGTCGAGCGTACCTCCTTTCTTAGCATCGTTGAAAATGTGCCGGCGAATGCCTGAGTACAAAAAATCATCTGCCGTGGTTAATTCAACCTCCGGATAATTGCGCCATTCAGCATCGTCGGGGGTTATTACCATGCTTTTATCGGGCGTGGCTTCCAGTATGCGGTTAAGTATAGTTGTTTTACCGGTTCCATTTGCACCTAAAATAATGGTACGTTTGGTTGGGCGTTGGTTATTCTCTTGCATCTTTTCCGGTATAACCTGTTTCGTAAATTTCGCCGTTGTGCATCACGTATCTATAACGCCGTAGTTTTGCTTTATAAATTTTATTTCTAAGCCCAGAATCGGTAATTTTGGTTGGCTTTTTATTTACTTTAAATTCAATTGTTTTTGATATTTCTCTCATTGCACCTTTTGGAGAAATCATTCCGGGGCGATGTTTCCCTCCTACATAAACTATTAAAATACCGAGTGATGCTGTAATGAATGCAAAAAATAAAAATGCGTACATATTAGTTTATAGTTTATAGTTTATAATTCTTCGCCTGGTTCTATCGGTTCGGATTTGTACCCGGCTATTTTTAGCTGTTCGGTAAGCTCTTTTATTTTGCGGTCTTTTTCCTCATTCAATTTATTGAGTTTTCGTACCTGAAAAGCCATTGCGCCCTTCCCGCCGTATATGCTTACTACCAAAATTAAAAGGGCTACACCGGGTGGTATATCATCAACTCCTTTTATTAGCAAGTATCTGGATATTCCTTTTTCAAGTTCATCGCGTTGATCGGAATCCGCTTTGTAGTTTTCGGAATCATCTCCGGCAAACATTGCCAACATGGTACTAAGTGAACTATCCAGCGCAATGGTAAGCAGTGAAGCGGTGGCATTGGCAACTCCGGCGGATGCTTGCAATTGTTCAAGGGGTTCGCGCTTTTGTTCAGGTTGCAACTCGTCCAACTCTTCAAATCCTGCGTTCTCGTCGATGTCCTGTTCCTGCTTTGGCGTTTGAAATTCACCAATAAAACTATCAATGCCGCCGGATGCAAATTTGTAGGGCTTTTCTTCCTGTTGTTCGTTATTCAGTTTAAACATAACTTACTTTTTAGATGGTTTTTGCATTGATTTAATAGCCTCATTTGCTCTTTCCTGTATAAATTGCACCAGATTATGTTTCTCGACTTCGCGCTTTGCATTTCCACTTTCATCAAAAGTGACAACTAATAAATTTGGCTCATTATCAAAATCATCAATCAGAATTAAAAAACCTGCACAATTTTCACCGGGGAGTAATTCAATTGCTTCAATTTGAGTTTTCAGGAACGGACCAACTGAAGATACCTTTTGAATTAAACCCGGTAAAAATGGCTTAATCATATTCATCAATAAAGGACTTATTACTTCGTCTTTAGCCATTGTTTAAGTTGATTTTGCGTTTTTCCTGTGATTATTTCAAATTGATCTTCCTTGACAACAAAAGGATAAAACCATTGTGCATATTGGTCAACGGTATAGCGGATGAACATGTCAAGCAAAATATCTTTCATAGTTACGGTAGTGCCGTATTTTTCAGAAAGTAACTTTGCTGTTTCGGTTAGTAACTTTAAATGGATTTCGGGTATGGTAAATGCAATTTGGTTTGGTGGTGGTTGCAGTGCCATAAATGCACGGTTTTGGGTTGCTTTTATTTCGGCCAGTATTGCATCGCCATCATCATCGGCGGTAAGCTCAAGCATCGAGCGCAAAGCATTGATAAAATTTACATCTGATTTACTTCCATCGAGGTAGTTTGAAATTTCATCATCGCGCTGCAAAAGCTCTTTTTCAAGTTCGGCAATACGGTTAAGGTCTTTTTCAAGCTCAGCAATACGGGCAATGTGTTCCGGATTATCTGTGTGTTGTATTTTTGGATTTGCATAAGCATTAATAATATTTTCCAAAAAAACAGACTTTGTAAGTCCTTTATTTTCGGCAAGTGCTAATTGGTGCATTTTGTCAAATAGATCAGCCGCTTCCTGCTCTATTTTAAAATTCATTTGCTTTATCATTTATTTTTTTAATTAATTAGTTATGAACTTGCTTTTAAAAAAAAGACTATGCAAACTTATTT
>Ga0118677_10009618_pt1 | contig 15045 bp, 15 predicted proteins | sample AliMusrvi5mmetaG_FD_86154 | JGI IMG/M metagenome (GOLD analysis project Ga0118677, IMG submission 86154)
GTAGGGGTCGGATTCGGTCACATATTGCAGATTCTGATCTCCGCGAAGGGTGTCGGTAATGCCGACACACTTTTCGTCATCGTCGAGTCTGGATATGGCGTCTCTGGAATTTGCTATTCCGAGCAGGTCGCAAACGTCTTTTGCGATGAATTTCGGGAACTCTTTGGTTCCGAGGATGCGGATGGAGCGTTGTTCGAAGTAGGTGATCTGTTTCATGGTTATTTCCCTTTTTGGTTTCTGAGTTGGCGGCAGTAGGCCGTGACCTGGTCGAAGGCGTCTTCCAGGCTGTTGAGCGCTTCGGTTTCGAGGAGCTGGAGCCCGGCGGCGACTTTGCCGGAAAACTTATTCTCCGTGTCGTCGAGTTCCTTTGTGAGCCGGTCCACGACCATGTCGCTGATGGTCCAGACGCGGTAGATGGCTTCTTCCATGCGGAAGATGCATTTCCAGTCGATTTCCTGCGCGGTTGGCGCAGGCGTGATTGCGGGAGCGATGCTCCCACTTTTGCGGTTTTTCATTGGTCTATGTTGTAGTAGTGTTCGGAGAAAACCTCCCCGGAGGTGTCGGGCCTCAACTCCGCACATAGATGCGGTCTCGGTATTCCCCCTTACGGGGTTTTTTATTCACGAGTATTGACCCGGCGTTTTTGGTTTGCGGCCTCCGTTGACCCGCCCGGGCGTAAAAAAGACGCCAAGACGGGGCGTTAGCCGTCTATGTTTCAGTGCGTCCTGTTTTGCACGGGTTGGTTGGGGAGTCAAGTTCATAAAAGTGAGAGTTGCGCGGCCGGGGCCTTCACGGCTTTCTTTTTCTTGGCGGCCGTGGCGCGCACCAGGCGGTTCAGATCCGCGAGGCGGGAGGTGGTGGCGTCCTGGGCATCGGCGAGCTTGGCGCGCTGCTTTTTGGTGAGGACATCCATCGCCGTGTCGGTGATGAACCGGAGGGACTTTCCCTCTTCATAATACCGGTCGCCCTGGTGCTTCATGTGCTCCTGGACGGCGAAGAGAAAATACCGGCAAAAAAATTGGATCTTCGCCGTCGCTCCGAAGTTCTGAATCCCCTTGATGATCTCGTCCAGGATCTGGCACAGGCGGCGCTCCGGCAGCCGGACATGGCGCTCGTCGAGCCACCGGGCCGGGGTCGTGATCGCGTCGATCAACACGGTCCGCTGCTGGAAAAATCCCTTCTCGTCATCCGGGTAAAATTGCTGCCGGATTCGGTGCAGGTAGTTTTTGACCAGGTCGGAATCAGCCATTGAGAAAAGCCGGTTGCCGTCCCCACAGAGGTAGCGGAGGCGGGGCAAGATCGAGCGGGGAGACGCCGCGCGCCATGTCGCCGTGGAGGTAAATCATCGTCGTCTCGATGTGCTCGTGACCGAGTAAGTCCTGGATAGTGCGGATGTCGTTCCCGGCCCGCAGCGCGTGCGTGGCGAAAGCATGCCGCAGCGTGTGCGGAGTCACGCGCTTCGTGATCCCGGCCGCGCGCACGGCCGCACGCATCGCCTTTTGCACGCCCTCCGGGACCGCGTGCCAGCGGCGCTGGTCGCGGATTGCCTGGCTGGGGAACAGAAACTGCCAGCGAAGTTCGCGTTCTGCAGCGGGGTATTTTTTCGCGAGCCTGCTAGGCAGTTCGACGATGCCCGCTCCGGCCGCCAGATCCTGATCATGCAAGGCCGCCCGCCAGGCCACCTGGCGGCGCAGATGCGGGACAATGAGCTCTGGCATGAGGCAGAGCCGATCCTTGTCGCCCTTCCCTCCGTGGATTCGGATCGTGAGGGCGTCAAAGTCGAGATCCTGGACGCGGAGCTTGCAGGTTTCCTCGACGCGGAGACCGGCCCCATACATGAGCGCCGCCATGAGGCGCGGCTGGCCGCGCAGCCCGGCGAAAATCCGCCCGAGTTCCTCTCGGCTTGGTATCGTGCGCAGGTGGAATTTTTCGCGCGGCGGTTTCGGCAGGCCGAGGTTTCCGATGTCGAGATTCAGCACATGCCGGAAAACGAACACCAGGGCGCAGAGCGCCTGCTTTCTGGAGACTGAGGAATAGGACTGGCGGTCGAGGGAGTGGAGCCAATCGGCAACCAGTGCGCCGGACCATTCTGAGGCCGGTTTCTTCCCGCTCTCATTGTAAAACTTCCGTAGCCAAAATTCATACGTTGCCACCGTGCGCTTTTGGAGATCCCGGCAGCTCGCCTGGACGCGGAATTGATCAATGAGGCCCATAAATTAATCCGAACCCGGTTTGTTGATTACACTGTTAGCGGGCGTATCGAACGCCCTCAGTGGTTCGTGAGCGTTTCCGATTCGCTCCTTTGAGAGTGCGGCGTATTCCGGGTCGCCTTCGTAGCCCTCGAATCGCCGCCCGCACTGCATCGCGGCGATTCCGGTCGTGCCGCCACCGCAGAACGGGTCGAGCACCACGTCGCCGGGCTTCGTCACCAGTTCGATTATCTGCTTGAGCAGCGGCACTGGCTTTTGCGCCGGGTGTCCGCTGCCGCCGAGCCGCGCCATCCATTTCAGCCGGAAGATGTCGGCTTGCGAGCGGTTGTCTATTTTCGCGTCGCCCTTCCCACAGAACAGAATCATTTCGTAGGTCGGGCGCAGTTGCGCTGGCCCTGCTGGGCCTATCCAGTCTTTGTCCCACACGGCGAGCGATGACGTTTCGATTTTCGCGTCCGCGCAGGCTTTCATCAGCATCGGGAGCGTGCGCCAGTTCAGGAAGGTCACCATATAGCCGCCGTCTTTCAGAACACGCCACGCTTCGGACATCCACGCCCGATACCAAAAACTCGCGTTCATTAGGTCCACCCAAGAGCCAGCCTTATTCTTGGCGTTTCCCGTCGAGATTGCGCCGATCATGTATGGCGGATCGGTGATGACCGCATCCACACTGCCAGACTTCATCGCGGCCATGAGTTCTAGGCTATCGCCACATTCGACGCACCAAGGCCCCTCCGATCCTGAAAGAGGATTGTGCCTTGCGTCTGTATCTGATGGTATTATGCACATGCTAAACTTGCCCCTGTTGAAGGTTGAACGAACTATGGAAGATACGGCGCAGTATATGTTCCTCACATTCTGTGAGACTGGCCCAACTGAGTGTTGCGACGCTCCTCGCTTGGTTAAAAACGGTGGGAAGCGTATTCTCTACCGAGACCTCCCAATGCACGGAAAGCATGTCGGCATCGTTTTGGATAGGCAGAGGTGGAAGTGCCACAACTGTAAAAGCACTGTCTATCAGAACGTCCCAAACATGCACACCAAGCATACAATGACCGAGCGGTTGGTTGAGTTCATTGAAGCGGGTAGACATATCAACCTTGCGGGCCGAGTCGCTGCGGACGCTCAAAAATGGGTAAATCAACCTTATTTTACGCATAGCCCATAATTCTTTGCTCTGGTTTCAAACCGGGTTATTTCCTTGATGAACGTGAGCGGCACGTCGCCCACTGGACCGTTGCGCTGCTTGGCGATGATGAGCGTGGCTTGCCCTTGTGACTCCTTCTTGGCATCGTCATCGCTCGCGTAAACTTCCGGACGATGGATGAAGGCAATCAAATCGCCGTCTTGCTCGATATTACCCGATTCTCTGAGGTCAGCGAGTTTCGGTATCCCGCCCGCCCTGGCTTCGGGGTTTCGGTTCAACTGCGCCAGCACAATGATGGGCAGCTTCAATTCCTTGGCTAGACCCTTTATCCCAGCGGAGATTTCTCCGATCTCAAGTTGCCGGTTCTCCTGCGCCCTCTTCGTCGCACCCTTCAAAAGTTGGAGGTAGTCAATCACGATGAGTTGAATATCCATTTCCCGCTTCCACTTGCGGGCGCGGGCGCGAAGTTCCAGGATGTTCAATCCGGCTGCGTCATCTACCACCATTTTGCCTTGAGCTATTTGGACAGAGGCCAGCGACATAGTTTGAAAATCGTTACTTGAAAGAAACCCGTCACGCACATTCTGGCAGTTCACTTTTGCTCGAGAGCAAATCATGCGCTGCATCAACTGTTGGGTGGACATTTCCAGCGAGAACACGCCGACAGGGATACCCTGCGTAATGGCAACGTGCTCAGCGATGTTCATCGCAAGAGCCGTCTTGCCCATGCTTGGGCGGGCGGCAATTACGATCATCTCCGCTGCGTGTAATCCGTCCGTCATCTTGTCGAAGTCAACAAACCCCGTCGCAATCCCCGAGATTGATCCCTTGCGCTCGTAGAGTTTTTCGATGTTATCCAGTGCCGACATTACCTCTTCCTTGAGATTAAACTTCGCGGCGTGCGTGCGGTATTGACCGATGGCTGAAACCCGGTTTTCGAGCCGGTCTAGAAACTCGCAGGCCGATACCCCGTCCTCATAGGCGAGCGCGCCAAACTCGTTGCAGAGAAGGATAGCCTGCCGGAAGGTGTATTTCTCCTTGATAATTTCAAGGTAGTAATTCGCGTTGGCTGCCGTGGGGACAAAAGTAAAAAGACCAGTGACAAACGCGGGGCCGCCCACCTTGTCAAGAAGTTGGCGGTCTTTCAGGAGATGCGTAAGCAGGATGAAGTCAATCGGCCTGTCTGCGTCGTAGAGTTCGCGCAGGACGGTGTAGATGATCCCGTGTGCCGGAACGTGGAAATGCTCCGGGGTGATCCCCCTTTCGACGCATTCCCCCATGACTACTTTTGGGCAAAGCAGGATGGACCCGAGAATCCCAAGCTCTGAGTCTTGGCTTTGCGGCAGCATCCGATGGATGTCCTGGGAAGAGACTGATCCTGAAAGGTCCGGGTTCATTTTTTGTTGGTTGCCGCCCATGTTGCGAATCCGTCCCGGATAGAAAGGGGAAGGTCCGCCTCGGTTTTCCAGTTCTTCGACTCCTCCGTGATTTTCTCGTTGTCACGGGAATCTACATAGGCCCGGAAATCATCGCCAAGGGGTCTAGGAGCCTTTGCGGGCGGTGCCGGAGGTGTCTGCGCCGGAGTCCCCCGCGCAAGTTGTTTCTGGCTTGGGAAATAGTTCGCAGATTTCCACGCTCTCACGGTCGCCTTCCAATCGCGTATCGGCTTTCCGCCGTTTGTCCACAGGCAGCCCTCACACTTCCACCAAAAATATTCGCCGTCCGCCTTCGGCAACCCGCACTCGACACAAAAAGAAATAGCCTCTTCGATAGACGCGGCCCTTGCCTTGTCTTTTCCCTTATTCTTTTCTTTGTCTTTGTCTTTGTCTTTAAGGGTATTAATACCCTTTGAATACCCTATTAATACCCTTTCCCCTCCCGGTTTTGGGAGTTCAGAAAGATCAATCCCATGCTTTTTTAGGGCAGTAAATACGGGGTTGTGAGGTCTGCAATCGGGCGACAAAACGCCGTATTGAAACTCCACAAACCGAGTGATCCACCATCGGCCATTAGGAAGGATTTTGATGCGCTCGCCAAAGGCTTCCGTTACCTTATCCCAAGGTATGTTCATGCCTATTGTGAAATTGGCAAGCTCTGTGTCGCAGTTCCACACGCCCGCGCAATCGCAATTGTCCAGAATGTAATAGAATGCCAGCTTTGCGCCGGGAGATAGTTTGCGAAACCACGGGTCGCGCCATTTCTCTGTGTCAGTGAATCGTTTACTCATACGACCTCCCCGATGCTGAGTTTGCGTTCGCGGAACCCGCACTTGGCGCGGCGTCGGGTCTTGGATCGGGGCGCGTTGGCATTGGCGCGGCATTGATGCCCGAAGATGAACCGGGCTTGCGGGCGACGAGTCTCGCGCGGTGGCGGGACGATCTGGCCGCACCCGCATTCGCAAAGGGGTTGGGTTGTCATGCCTGCACCCCTTTCAAAAATGAGGCGAACTCTTGGAAGCTGTGAACCACTTCCGCCCTGCCGCCGTTCAACCGAATCTCAGAGAGCGCGAAGGATTGCTCCGGGCGCACCTTGCCGTTGCCGTGCTTGACCTCTACCGCGCAATACTGGCCCTTGACGCAGAATATGAAGTCAGGGGTGCCCAGCGCGTTCGTGGTGCGCTTGTGGGTGGCCGATTGTGTGTAGTAGATTCCGTTACGCAGTAGCTCGTTGGCGATGAGCTTTTGAAGCTCGCGCTCGTTCTTCACGGCGGCTTTCTCCGCGCACTCTGCGGCGGTCAACCCGGCCTTGCCAAGCTGCTTGCGGTCTGCTGGCGACATCCGCACGAGGATGTTGTTGGGGAGGACGTTCATTTCTTTTTTCTCCTACTTCTGATGCTGGCGATTTCACGGCAGGTTTCCCGGTCCAGACGCTCTTCGTCCGGGTAGTCGATCACGGGATGCTTGGGTTTGTAATGGTCCAAGTGCGAGCGTTCGCTTTGTTGGCGGGCCGCATTCTCGAACAGCCGGCGCATGGGGTTGTCGTGGAAGTTTTGATAAACCTCATCAGGGTTGAACCCGTCGCCGCAATCGTCCCTGTCGAATTGCTGCTGGTTCATACGCCGCACGCCTCCAATGGGTAGTGCCAGGACTCCACGGGCACGCCGTTGTGCCAAACGATGACAACTCTTCCGGGACGTTCCTTGGCGTATTGCTCCGCACGGCGGCGGGCCAACGAGATCGGCACGGATTGGGTGGTTTCGCCGACCAGCTCTCCGAATGGAGAGTGAAAGGTTAGGAGGATCACGAAGCCCTCCTTTCAGCCGCCGCTAGAACAGGGAGGGACGCTGGCCTTGTGACAATTTTGTGACACTGGCCCGATTTACAGAGAGCGGAGAGGGGGGGATTCGAACCCCCGGTACCCTTTTGAGGTACGGCGCTTTAGCAAAGCGCTGCTTTCGACCACTCAGCCACCTCTCCAATACGCTTAAAATAAGAGACTTGCGTCAGTTTCTGCAAGGCCGTTTTTTGAAGTTGTACGCCCGAGGAGTGAGTCTGCTCTCTGGACGCGTCTCCCCGTTCCATCCCGGGGACTTCAAAAGTCGGCGAATGCCTCTTCCGAAACAATCACGGCACTTATTTCGCTTGGTTTTCCGTTCACGGCAAGCAAATAAAACGCTCCCGCAAGACAAAGGATAAACTGGAAGGGAGATGTTGAGGCCTACAAGCCGAGCAAATCCCGGAGGGCTTCCTTCACAAGCTCCATCTCAGCTTTGGTCAGAGCCCCCATGCGGCGGGAGAGTTTGTGACGATCAAAGCTCGCCAGCCCCTGCACGTTCACGGCGGAAGGTTTCGGCAGCCAGCGCGGTTTGCCGAGATCGATTTCCCCGCGCATCCCCCGGATTTGAGAGGTGAGGGGAGCCACAATGACCAGTGAGCGGGCATCCGCATCTTCCGGCGCAGCGAGGACGAGAACGGGACGGCTTTTTCCTGCCATGCCCAAATCAGCGAACCAGACCTCGCCCGCCTTTGGTTCAATATTCACCGAGCGTCTTCGTCCATGCGGTTGCCTGTTCACCCGACGAGAGAACCGGGGCGGGGCTTGTGGTGACATCAAAGGGGAGCCCCTTGCGCAGTTCAATTTGCGCGAGGAGCATGTTGAAGGCGTCCCCCGGTTTCATCCCGAGTTGTTCGAGAATTTTTTCGGCCCGTTTCAGGCGCTGAGTAGGGACGCGGGAACGGAAAAGGGTGGTGGTTGTGGTGGCCATGCTCAAATATGCTCAGAACGGCTCAAAAATGCAAGGGAAGAACGAGTCGAAAAACGTAAGTCAAAAACGTAAGTCAAAAACGTAAGTCCATGCCAAATTTGGGCGCTTGGTTCGTCGTAAACGGCAGGCAAATAAAACGCTCCCGCAAGTCCTGCGCGGTTTTTTGGATTCAAAGACATCCGGCAAGCCCTCGGCTCGGCGTGTCGCCGCGCCGGGTTGCCGAACATCGGACACCACGGGCGCAGGTCGCTTCAATGATCTCTACGGCCTGCTGCACGCATGGGTCGCGTTCAAAACCGGCAGAATCATGGAAGCCGATTCCAGCCGGCTCATATTCTGGAAAGCCAGTCGTGGTAGACTGTTGCGAGGGTTTCCTTCATGGAGTATTCCGGCGACCAACCAAGCGCCTTAATCTTGGTGTTGTCTCCCAGAAGAAGCGGTTCGTCGGAAGGTCGCATCAGTTGAGGATCAGAAAGAATCTCCACTTTCTGCCCTGAAATTTCGATGAGCATTTCCAGAATCTGCGCAATGCTGTGGGCAGTTGCCGAGCAGATATTGATGGGATCTCCCGGGGTGCCTTTCTCGGCCAGCAGCAGCAGTGCCCTGGCTCCGTCACGAACATCCACAAAATCCCGCGCCGTATTCAGATTGCCAACCTTGACGGTTGGAGGGGCCATATTTCGAGAGATAAGGGCGAGTTGACGGGCAAAATTTTGAATGGCCGTCGCCGGCGGATGCCCGGTCCCCACATGAATGAATAGCCTTGGCAACAACACCGCCAGGTCAAAGTTTTTGCAGTATTGGTATCCCAAGGCCTCGGTGGCGGCTTTGCTCACTCCATACGGCGTGATGGGCCGGAGCAGACGAGTTTCCCTTAGAGGGGTGTCTTCGGGTTTCACGTCCCCATAACTCGCGCTAGAGCACGCCAGAATCACCTTGGCTTTGGGAACAAAACGCCGACACGCTCTGAGCACGTTGAGTGTGCCTGTGTAGTTGGTCATGTGGGTGATGTCTTCCATCTCCCAAGAAATGCCATTGTAAGCCTGTGCCGCCATATGCACGACTAAATCAGGTTTGATTTTTTCAAAGACACGCTCCAGCGCATCCCGGTCAAGAATGTCGCACCGGAAAATATTCTTGTCTTGGATTACGGCCATTCGGCTTGCGGCACTGAAACGTGCGATTCCGAATGTTTCGTCCCCCCGGAGCGTCGTAAGCCGGGCTACCTCGCTGCCAATCATTCCCGTGATGCCTGTAATAAGAGTCTTCATTGTTTTTGTGAACTGTTTTTAGGGAACCGCTGAACACTGAACACTGAATAATGAATAATGAACCGCCGCGTCCTGCAAGAAAAACCCGGAGGGATTTTTGAAAGAGGGGCAGTGCTGGCGTTCATGGTTTCGTGATTTTTGGCTCTTTGTGGTTCGACGATGCGCCAAACGAGGTCGCGTCAGTTACACCATGGAATGCTCTGCGGATGGAGAGCAGGGAGGAGCCAGTTCCTGCTTCAGGCGCTTGCGCGCATCGGAAGAAATGAAGCGGCGTTCCACTCCCAGATAAAACAGCCAGCCAGCCGCCAGGGAGACGAGGATCTGGACTAGGAATGTTATCCAATATAACGGTCCGTCAAAGCCCATGCGCCGGCCAAGGGCGTCAACGTAGTTTTGCACCAGCGTATGCACCAAATACAGGCTGTATGACATGGCCCCCAGCAGCATCAGCGGGCGCATGGCGCGGCTGTGTGCGATGCGCTGCTCGTGACGGCGCAGCCCCCAAAGCAATCCCACGAACACAAGGCACACCACGGATTGCAGGCGAGAGGAGGGTTGATCAAGAACACTTTCCTCCGTCAGCCCATTCACGCCCATCGACAGTGGCTTGGCGCAGGCAAGACACAGGGTGAGAACGGACGCGGCGATCAAGTGCAAACGCGTGTCGGCCAGCCACGCGAACTTTCCTTCCCGCGGCTCATCCCTCTGGGCAATGGAAAGGAAGAGCAGGCCGCCTAGACCGAATTGGTACCAGCGATCCAATGGAAATGGGCACTCCCACGGCGCAAGCAGCAACCAACCCAGCGAGAGATAGGTGCAGAGAGCCACTCCTGCAAAAAGCGGCGACAATCCCGTATCGGCGCCCTTCTTGCGGGCGATGCGCAGGGCTGCCCACAGGAGGCAACCGACAATGACGTAAAACACCACCTCATAGCAGAGCGTCCAATAAACATTCAGCACCGTGGGTTGGTGCATCTCCCGCTGCGTAATCGTCAAATTCGCAACCCAATACCAGATTCCTTGATGTGCTGCCGTGTGATTGGATGGCGGAACGAGGTGGTGTTTCTGCGCAAAAACCAAGAGGGCGCCCATAAGCACGGCAAGCGCGCCCGAGGCAAAATAGGGGGGGTAAATGCGCCGGAAGCGCTCGAAAGCGTATTTTGTCACGGTCTTCCCCGCTGCCAAGGCGCCATGGGCGGCTCCCACGATGCAGTATCCCGAGATGACAAAAAACAGCACCACGCCAAGCTGCCCTTTCACGCTCACGGCATAGAAAGGAATGCTGGCATATTCCAGGTGGCTGCCAACAAACGGAACGCATGCGTGGCACACGACCACCCAAAGCGAGGCGATTCCACGGCAGGCGTCCAGTAGTTGGTAGGGGGGAGCTTTACGCATGATGGAGCATCAAGCAACCGGCAAGCTGTCATCCCCGGGTGCTTGAACAAGTGCATATTCCTAGCATGAGAAGCGCGGTGTGTCACCCATTTGCTCGACACGAACGGGGCGAGCAAGGCAAACGCATGCCCAGGCCATGAAAAGAGGAGCGAATGGGGAGCCCGGAAAAATGGTGCCAGGGGGGAGAGTTGAACTCCCGACCAAGGGCTTATGAGTCCCCTGCTCTACCACTGAGCTACCCTGACGCAGGGCGGATAAGTTAGGGGAGGCGCGTTCCGGGTTCAAGCGTTTTTTGGGCTTTTCAACAGGACTTGCCGCCCCGAGGGTTTTTTGACACCTTGGCGGACCATTGCTGCTGGTGGAAAAACTTCCCCGCATCCGCCTGTTGACTATCGGCGCAATCGCGCCAAGACTACACGGCAAGATTTGCCGCCTCGTTGGGGCGGCGTTTAACCGCATGAAGCCATTTCCTTTTGTTTTTGTCCCGCTCTGGATCGCCACGGCTGCCTTGGGCCAACCCTCGGCAGAAACCGATTTGAAACCCGCCGTTCCTGCCGCCCCCGCGCCTGCCGCGGCAGAAGCCACCCCCGCCGCCCACTATAGCGACAAGGTGGTCAAGGCCGAGCCCATCGGCGAACGCGAGCTCGCCGTGCGGCTCCAGGTGTTTCTGGACCAAAAAAACTTCGGGCCGGGAAAGATCGACGGGCGTGCCAAGGAATTCACGCTCAAGGCGCTCGGGCGTTATCAAAAAGCCAGCGGCCAGGCCGTCACCGCCAAGCTCGAGGATGCCACGGGGCTTCCGCTCGCGAGTATCGAGCCGATCTACACCACCTACACCATCACTCCCGAGGATGTGAAGCGCACCGGGGATTGTCCGCGCAAGCCCGAGCAGCAGGCCAAGCTCAAAGCGATGCTCTACCCCTCGCTGCTGGTCTTTCTGGCCGAGCGCTTCCACAGCGACCCCGATTTTCTCTGCAAGATCAACCGGGGCAAAGACCTGGAGAAGCTCGCTGCGGGCGACAGCGTTCTGGTGCCCAACGTCGCCCCCTTCAAGATCGAGAACGTCAAGGAAACCGGCAAACTCCCCGTGGTTCCCGAGTTCAAAACCCGGCTCATCCACATTGACACCAAGGAAAAAATGCTGGATTTGACCGAGGGCGGGAAGCTTCTGGCATCCTACCCCATCACTCCCGGCTCGGAAGCGCTTCCCGCGCCGCCGGGGACGTGGAAGATACTGGGCGTCGCCACGCTTCCCTGGTTCCGGCATGACGAAGGCGTGCTCAACCACGGCGTGCGCACGAGCAATTTCTACAACATCCCGGCCGGCCCCACCAACCCCGTGGGCGTCCTCTGGTGCGGGCTCAACCGCCCCGGCATTGGCGTGCATGGCACCAACCAACCCTTCACCATCGGGCGCGCGGGCAGCCACGGCTGCATCCGCCTGGCCAACTGGGACGCCATCCGGCTCGCGGGGATGATCACCGAGGGGATGACGGTGGTCATTGATGACGGCATTCCGCGCCCCAAACCCGGGGAAAAAGGGGCCGAAAAGCCGTCCGCAAAGGAGAATGATAAAGTTTCTTCAAACCCGACATTGACAGTCCCCGCAGACAAAGCTACTAAGAACGCCCCGCAAATTCCAGGCCGGGAGACGAAATATGCCAACCATTGAAGTTATTCTCACAGAAAAGATCGCCTCGCTGGGCGCCGAAGCCGACGTTGTAAAAGTTAAGAGCGGCTATGCCCGCAACTTTCTTGTCCCTTCCGGCAAAGCCCTTGAGGTGACACCCGCGACACTCCGTCGCATCAACCAACTCAAGGCCAAGCGCGCCGAGCGGGAAGCCGCCGAGTTGAACGAGGCGGAGGAACTTGCACGCCGCATCAACAAGCTCAAGATCACCATCACGCTCGAAACCGGCGAGACCGGCAAGGCGTTCGGTTCGGTCACCGCAAAGGACCTCGCCGACAAGCTCAAAGCCGAGCTCGGCGTCGAGATCGACCGTCACCGCATCGAGCTGGAACGCCCGATCAAGGAGACCGGCGACCACGAGGTGACCATCAAGCTGCATCACGACATCGTGGCGAAACTCAACGTCACCGTCAAATCGGCGACCGAAGAGAAAGCCTCGGAAGCGGCCCCCACTGGCGAGGAAGCCCCCACGGGCTTCAAGGCCAAGCCGAAAGCCAAACACGCGAAGTAAGCGATGCCCGACGAGGCCGCCAATGTAACGCCGGCCAAGCCGAAAAAGGCAGCAAAAGAGCGCACGGATCTCCGGGATAAGGCGACTTATTCACCGGATATTCACCGCATGCTTCCCCAGAGCCAGGATGCCGAACTCGGCCTCCTGGGCTCTGTTTTGCTTTGCCCCAAGGAGGTCATGGGCGAGTGCGTGGAGAAGAAGGTCACGCCGGAGCATTTCCATGCCCCGGCCCACGGGATCATCTACGGCATCCTTCGGGAACTCTACGACGCCAACAAGCCGATCGATTTCATCCTCCTGACCCAGTTGCTGCGCGACCGGCAACTGCTCGACAAGGTCGGCGGCCCGGCGTTTGTCACCAGCCTGTTCACGTTCGTCCCCACGGCGGCCAACGCGAACTACTACATCGACATCCTCACGGAGAAATACACGCTGCGGCAGATCATCGTTACCTGCAACGAATTCTGCGCGCGCTCCTACGAAGACCAGGAAAACGTCGAGGGTTTTCTGGACGAGGTGGAGACCAAGCTCTTTCAGATCACGGAGAGCCGCTTGGGCGACAAGGCTTTTCAGATCAAGGACGCCGTGGTGTCCGCCCTCCATTCCATCGAGGCGCTGTACGAGCGCAAGGGAGAGATCACTGGCCTGCCCACCGGGTTCGCCGATTTCGACAAGATGACCGATGGTCTGCACCCGTCGGAAATGATCGTCATTGCGGCGCGTCCCAGTATGGGCAAGACGGCGCTTGCCATGAACATCGCCGAGCACGTTGCGCTCCAGCACAAACGCGCTGTCGCCATTTTCTCACTGGAAATGAGCAGCCAGCAACTTGTGCAACGTCTCCTCTGTTCCCAAGCGAAGGTGAATCTGGGCAAGGTGCGCGACGGCTTTATGGCCGGGCGCGATTTTGACAACCTGACCTTCGCCGCAGCCAAGATTGCCGAGAGCAAAATGCTTATCGACGACACGGCGGGCCTGAGCATTCTGGAACTGCGCGCCAAGGCCCGGCGCATGAAGGCGCAGCACGACATTGCGCTCATCGTCATCGACTACTTGCAGCTTTTGCGCTCCACCTCCCGACGTGCTCAGGATAACCGGCAGTTGGAAATTGCGGAAATCTCCAATGGCGTGAAGGCGCTCGCCAAGGAGTTGGCCATCCCGATCATCGTGCTGGCGCAGTTGAACCGAAATCCTGAAAGCCGCACCGGGGACAGCAAAGGCCGTCCGCGGTTGAGTGACTTGCGCGAATCCGGCTCCATCGAGCAGGACGCCGATCTTGTGGGCCTCCTCATGCGCGAGGAATACTACGCCGACACCGAGGAGGAGAAGCAGGAAGCCGAGGGCAAGGCGACGCTCATCATCGCCAAGCAGCGTAACGGCCCCGTGGGCGATGTGCCGCTGACGTTCCTCAAGGAATTTACCCGGTTTGAAGACCGCGCCAAAGGCCCGGCGGGGGACGAGTAAAGAAGACGAGGGGAGAGACCCTCGTTCCCAAAAGTGGAAAGTGTAGTTTTGGGTGGCGGCAGGGGCGCTCTTTAATGCTGCCGCGCATGGACATCCTCAGCCAGTCGGTAGATGCCGTAGAACATCACGGCAGGCTTGAGAAGCCAGAGAACCAGCCGCACGAGGGTGCTGATGAGCAGTCGCAAAGGGAGATGGGAAAGGAGAAACCCTGCCCCAAGACACGTCAGGGCGGCTTGTCGGGGGTGCTCTCGAATGCACGTTTCCGCCTTTTCCATCGCTTCCTTACACTGGGGGCATAGCGCTGTTTCCTTACTCTCCATACCCGTACATCGTGCCATCCAAGGCCCGCGCGGGTGAGGTCGGGTGGTGTTTGCGGAATTCACAAGCTCTCAAGCTTGGCGCGAATGTCATCAACCTGCCCGCATCGCTTGGAAACCCGGGGGATTGTATTTTATTGTGCAAAAAAGATCCCGTTCCACCGCCCGGCGTTGGCGGCCAACAAAACTTGCTTCGCGTCTGTCCCCTGTTGATTTAATCAGCGATTCCTTTACGGTGGCCGGGTGAAACTGCTCCTCGTTGACGGCCCCTATTACGTTTACCGCTCGTTCTTTGCCATCCGCGAGCTCTCGAACTCGCGTGGCGAACCGACCAATGCGATTTATGGCTTCGTCAAGGCGCTGCGCAAAATGCTGCGCGACTTGCAGCCGGACCGCGCGGCGGTGCTCTGGGACGAGGGATTGCCCCACCGCCGCACGCAGCTCCAGCCCGAATACAAGCAGCAGCGCTCGGAAATGCCCGAGCTGATGCGCCCGCAGATTGCCCACATCCGGCAGCTTGTCCCGCTCATGGGGGTTGCCAGCTTGCGCCAGCCGGACACCGAAGCCGACGACCTGATCGCCGCCTACACCTGCGCCGCAGAGCGGCAGAACATGGAGGTGGTGGTGGCGACCAGTGACAAGGATCTCTTCCAACTCGTCAACGAGCGCGTCCGGGTTTACTCCACCAACAAAGCCGATTTCGCTTCGCCCAAGGATGGCTTTGCGCTTCTGGGGGCCGATTACGTGCGGGAGAAATGGGGCGTGGAGCCGGGCCAGATCGGCGATGTCCTTTGCCTGGTGGGCGACGCTTCCGACAACATCCCCGGCGTGAG
>Ga0118677_10009619_pt1 | contig 15044 bp, 7 predicted proteins | sample AliMusrvi5mmetaG_FD_86154 | JGI IMG/M metagenome (GOLD analysis project Ga0118677, IMG submission 86154)
CGCTTCACCTGGCCGGGAAAAATCGGGCACGCCTGGTCCGCGTTCCCGCAGACCGTGACGACGATGTCCACCTTGCCGGCGAGGAATTCATTCATGTGCTTTGACGTGTGGCCCGAAATATCGATGCCGATTTCCTTCATCACCTCGATGGCTTTCGGGTGGACGTAGCCCGCCGGTTTCGATCCGGCGCTCCGCACGTCGAGCAAGTCGCCTGCGGCGGCGCGAAGAATGCCCTCTGCCATGTGGCTCCGGCAGGAGTTGCCCGTGCAAAGGATCAGGATGGTTGGTTTGGTCGTCATGGGTTTTGTGGGTTAAGCGGTCTGGGATTTTCCGTCTTCATACCAGTCCCGGCTTGCGGTGCAGATGCGGCACACCGAGAGCATGACCGGCACCTCGACCAGCACGCCGACAACCGTCGCCAGCGCGGCGGGCGAGGTCGCCCCGAAGAGCGTGATCGCCACAGCGACGGCGAGTTCAAAGAAATTGCTCGCGCCGATCAATGCGCCGGGCGTGGCCACGTTGTGCCTCACGCCGAACATGCGCATCAGCCCATACGCCAGGCCGGAATTGAAATACACCTGGATCAAGATCGGGACGGCGAGCAGCAGGACGGCCGTCCAGTTCGCAAGAAGGTTCTCCGCCTGGAAGGCGAAGATGAGCACCAGCGTCGCCAGGAGCGCGAAGATCGTCACGGGGCGGAACATTGGCAAAAAGGATTTCTCAAACCAATCCAGCCCCTGCGATTTGATGAGCAGGGCGCGGCTGATCCATCCGGACGCCAGGGGAATCACGATGAAGACAAGGACCGAGACAAAAAGCACCTGGCCCGGGATTGTCACCCCGCTGACTCCGACCAGAAACATGACGATCGGCGCGAAGGCGAAGACCATGATGAGGTCGTTGACCGCCACCTGGGCGAGCGTGTATGGGCCGTCGCCATCGGTGAGGTAGCTCCAAACGAAGACCATCGCGGTGCAGGGGGCTGCGGCAAGGATGATGAGTCCCGCGACGTAGTTCTTCGCGGTCTCAGGATCGATCCAACCCAGCCAGCGGGAAAAAAGCGTCTGGATGAAGAACCAGCCGAGAAGCGCCATGCTGAACGGCTTCACCAGCCAGTTCACAAACAGCGTGATAAAAAGCCCTTTCGGCTTCGCAAAGACGCCGCCGATCCCGCCGAAGTCGATCTTCAGCATCATCGGGTAGATCATCAGCCAGATGAGCGCGGCGATCGCGATGTTGACGTGGGAGCTGCGGCCGAACTCCATCAGGCTGATCCGGCGCGTCAGGTCGGGGGCGAGCTTCCCTGCGGCAACGCCCACGACCATGCAGGCAAGGACCCAAAGGGATAGGTAGCGCTCGAAAAAATCGAGCCGCTTTTTCGAGGAGGCGCTCATCGGGTCAGCAGCATTCCCCCGGCTCGCAACAACAGGATCCGCCCTCGCCGTCAGTCTTGACCAATGCCTGACCTCCGATCACCACGCGCCGGATCGGCGTGTTCGTTTCGGGGTGATGGGCGAGAGGGGGGGCGTCCACATCCTGCTCGATTTCGTAATGTCCGGGCTCCTGGCAGCAGGATTCCGGAATGGATTCGTAGATGAATGTGGGCATGGTGTGGTGTTGGTTAGAATAAAGAGGGAGCCGGGCTGGCCTGGCGGGCGAGAGCGAGGAGCGCAGGTGCCCCGACCGGTTCATCGGCCTGCCAGCGGATCAGGGCAGCACGCTTGGCGAGATGCCCGGCGACCTCCCGCAGATAGCGATGCTCCGCCTCCTCGCGCTGCCGGAGAAGGGGATCGCCCGACCCGCTCTCGAAAAGGCTCTGGTTGATAATCCAGCCAAACGGCTCGATCTGCGCGCGGCGAAGATCATCCTGCAACGCTGCAGCTTCATGCACCGGGGTGGCCTCCGGCAGCGCGACCAGGAGAATGCGGGTGAACTCCGGATCGCGCAGCCGATCGAGCAGGCGCAAGACCTCCTCGGGCTGGGTGGATCTCGCCTGGCGGTTCAGTTCGCGCTGGTAGGATTCCGTTGCGTCGAGCAGGAGCAACGTGTGGCCGGTCGGAGCCGTGTCGAGAACAACAAACTTGTCCTTCCCCTTCGCTACCTCGCGGGCAAAGGCGCGGAACACCGCGATTTCCTCGGTGCAGGGGGACCGAAGATCCTCCTCCAGCAACGCCCGGCTGGCTTCGTCCATCGTCGCTCCCGCCGTGGAGAGAACGTGCTGCCGATACGCTTCGGTCTCTGCAACAGGGTCAATGCGGCCAATCGTCAATCCCGGCACTTCGCCGGACAAGGCTTCGGCGACATGCGCCGCCGGATCGGTTGTCGAGAGATGCACGGAGTGCCCGCGCTCCGCCAAAGCGACGGCAATCGCCGCTGCGATGGTGGTCTTTCCAACTCCGCCTTTGCCCATTGTCATGATGACACCACGCCCCGGGGCGGAAAGGTCGGCGATCAAATCGTCCATCCCGCCGAACTCGGGCGGCCTCCAGGGCTCGCCGCCGCCGAGAATTTCGAAACCGCCCGTCACCTCAAAAATCGAGCGCAGCCCCTCGATGCCAAGAATATTCCGGGGCCGTAACGCCACTGTGGATACCGGGAGCGACCCGAGAAACCCGGACGCGTTCTCCAGTGCTGTCTCGCCGCGTCGCTGCAGCGCGGCTGCTAGCGCGTCGCCGGATCTGCTGGCCTCGAAAACCCCGTTGATGACAAGCATCTGGTTTGCCACACCAAGCGCCCGCAATTCCCGTGACGTGCGTTGCGCTTCGCGCAGAGAGGCCGCTTGCGGGCGGCTCACCAGCACAAGGGTGGTGAGATTTTTGTCGGCGAGCGTTTCGACCGCCGCCGAATAGATGGCCCGCTGCTTTTCAAGACCGGCCAGCGGGCCGAGACAGGAGGCCCCGCTCGTGTTTTCATCGAGGAATTGGTCCCACGCCTTCGCCAGGCTCATGAGCCGGAGAGTGTGGCCGGTGGGAGCGGTGTCGAACACGATATGGCCAAAACTTTTCCCCACCTCGGGATTTCCGATCAGCCCCGTGAACTCATCGAATGCGGCGATCTCCACCGTGCAGGAACCGGACAGCCCCTCCTCCATGCTCCGAAGCGCCGCCTCCGGTAAAATCCCGCGCATTGGCCCGATCACCCGCTCGCGGTAGGCGCGCGCCGCCGCCTCCGGGTCGATGTTCAGTGCCGCCAGCCCGCCCATTCCCGGAACCGCCGTCGGCGTGTTGGAAAGTGAGACGCCGAGCACCTCGTCGAGATTTGAGGCGGGATCCGTGCTGACAAGCAGAACCCGGCGGCCGCTTTCCGCAAGGCGCAGCGCCGTCGCGCAGGACAGGGAGGTTTTTCCCACGCCACCCTTGCCCGTGAAAAAAAGATACCGGGTCCAGGCCGCCTGCCGCTCTGCGAATGGCGGGAAGATCATGTCGCCACCCCGGCCGCCTGCAACCAGCGCACCCGCTCCGCTGCATCGGGATATCTGCCTTTCAAGACGACCTCGCCGTCCCAGAAAATGAGCGGCAAAGCTTCGGCGGCATCAGATTCCAGCAGCGCTTTCACCTGCGGATTTTGCACAAATGCCATCGGCTGCTGCCCGAGACCGTAGCGCTCGACGGCGATTCCGCCCGCAACAAGCCGGTTGAGAAGCGCTGAAAATTGCGCCAGATCGGGATCGACGTCCGGCCCGCAGACCCCGGTCGAACAACACATCGGTGGATCGTAGACCTGAATGGTTTTCATGATTTGGAAATCTTGGCCGCGCCGCAGCCGCCACTCACCGACTGGAGCTTTTTCAAATCCCCGCAGAAACGCTTGTCCGAAACCGAACAATCCTGCAGGCACGCGAGATGTCGCGAGAGTTCGGCGGAGGGATTTTGCGGCAGCGAGTAGATCATCCACGTCCCCTCGCGACGGTTTTCGACCATGCCCCGCTCGCGGAGATACGAAAGGTGCTGGGACACCCGCGCTTGCGGGATCCCCAGCACCGATTGCAAATGGCACACGCACAGCGGGCCGCGCGTCAATAGCTGGATGATCCGCAGACGCGTCTCATCGCACAGGCATTCGTAGATTCGGACAAGCGACATGCGGGGAATATATTCGCATTAACTAATATACGTCAAGGCGAATATTACGCATTCCGCGAGTTTCTTCCCCGGGAAACCCGCACATCCCGCCAATTCTGTCGGGCTCGGAATTTTTTTGAGCGCTGTGGGCATACAAAACTTTGATGCGGCCGCACCAAAGTTTTGTATGCCCGGATCAGGACCCAATCCTCGCCTCACAGCCTCCGCGCTGGTCGGCTCATTGCGATAAATATTTTCTAAGAAAGCATCGGTTCGCGTGTCTGGATAGGATAGAGGGAGCTTCTCCCTCGGACCCATGACCGAACCATTGACCAGTTCCTCCGAACCGGAGCCCGGCACGCCGGCAGCGGTGGCGTTTCCCGTTCCTGCGGTGAAGGAGACACTGGTGGAGCTTTTCGAATCCGAGGAGAGCGCGGTGCTGGGATTCGCCATCGGGCTCGTGGGGCGGCGGGCGGTGGCGGAGGAGCTCGTCCAGGAGGCATTCCTGCGGCTTCACCAGCTTTGGGGGCAGGTGGAAAACCCGCGCGCATGGCTCTACCGGAGCCTGCGGAATCTCGCGATCAACCACCTCCGCGATCACTCGCGTGAGACGATGGTCGAGGAACACGAAGGCCCCGGAAACGAGCAGCCGCCGGATGAGGCTCTCGGCCGACTCGAGGCCGTCGGGATGGTGCGGCTACTGATCGCGGAACTCGCGCCCGAGGACCAGGACCTCATCCGTCTCAAATACCACGACGATCTCAAATATCAGGAAATCAGCCGGAAAACCGGCCTCAGCGTGAGCAACGTGGGCTACAAACTGCACCACCTGCTCAAGGGCCTGGCCGACGCCCTGCGGCATGCCGGCATCGACGGGAGTCAAGGATGAACACCACAAACAACGAAGGCCCGCAGCCGTGGATCGATCCCGCGCTCGAAGCGCGTGTCGTGGCCGGCGTGCTGGGCGAAACCTCCGCATTCGAGGCCGCGGAACTCGACCGCGTCCTCGCCGAAAATCCCGAGCTTGCTATCTTCAAACGCCGGATCGAGGCCGTCCACGCGCTCGTCGGTGCCGCCGTCCGGCCCGAAGCGCCGAAAATCCAACTGTCGCCTGATCGCCGGCAGAAGCTGCTGGAAAAGCTCGGGGCGCCTCGTGCGGTGCCGGCGAAAAAGATCAGGGTGTTTTCATTTCCCCAATGGTGGTCGCCTCATGTGTTAAGCCGGGTGGCTGCTTGCCTTGTAATCGGAGCGGTGGTCGTTGGAGTCCTTGCATCGCTGAGCATCCCGGCGGTCACCCGCGGGCTTCAAAAGAAAGCTTCCCTGCGGAGTGTTGCTTCCTCCTCAGGCGTTGCTGATCCGGGGTATCGTGATGAAGCTTCTGGTTTTGTTTCCGGTCGTCCAGTCACTTCAGCCGCAAGCGCTGTGGATCGTCGGGTGGCGGTTCAGAACGGTCGGGCCACGGTGGAAGGGGTTTTGAAAAGTGACGCCCCAGCCACAGGCAAACCGATCTATGCGGGAAAACCGATGGATCTTGCCATGAATGTCACTGCGGAGAAGGAGCGGAATCAGGAGGAGAACGCACTGCCGACACCAAGCGCCTCTGCACCATCGACTGGTGACCCTGCAACTCCGGTTCCCGGGAAGCCCGGCTTTGTGACGAGCCCCCACTCACCATATGCCGGATATGTGGACGTGCGCGGGCTTCCTCCCGGCACCGAAGTGAAAGACCCCTACACGGGCAAGAGCTTTCAGGTGAATGGCGACACGACAGCCAACGGGGGAACTCTGGCGCTTGGAACAACCGCCGCAGCACCCGCATCGAGCGGGCCTGCTGCATTAGCTGTCGATAGTGAGAAGCAATGGCCAGCCGTCCAACAGGGAAGGAACAGCCAGCAAAGCCGTGATTATGCGGAGTCGAGGAGTGCAGGAAACCAGCCCCAAGCCATGGTGACGGACCAATTGTCCCTGATGCAAGAGAAGGCGGATCTCAGAGCAATGCCGGCCAGGTCACCTTTGCCTGCCGGGAAGGAAGAGGTCAAGGATAGTAGTGGAAAATATGAAGAATCGGTCCAATACGGGGCACCAATCAGCGCAAATACTGTCGTTGCGGCGGCCACGGGCGTGCTGAGCCAGCCGGTCTTCACAGCAGCCCCGAGTATGCCCGAGTCTTCCACAGTATCCTCGGCTCCCCAAGCTGGAAGTGAATTATCGAAGGCGCAGGCGAGTTCTATAATAGCTTTCACCGGCGGGTGGGGCAAGGGTGGCGGGTCGGGGACTGGCGCCAGGGCAGAGGTTGCAGGTGAAGATCGCGTGGCCAAGCTTGAGGCGAGCGCTCCGAGTGCCGCACTGGCACCGATGGAGCTTGCAAAAGCGAAGTCGTCGGATGCGGAAAACAAGCAGCGTGTCTTGAATGAATCCAAGGGGACGGATCTTGTGAGTAGTCTCGGAGTGACGACCAAAAGCGGTCAGCAGGCTAACAATGGGGTCATTTCTGAGGACGGACAGTCCTTGCGTGAGGAGGAAAACAAGCCAACCGGACAAACACTCGCGGGTGCCAACACCTATACCGGCGGGACGACGGTTTCGGGCGGTGAGCTTTCTTTGGACACAGGGGCGAAGATGGATGCGGACAAGAAAGCGTCCGACAACATAAGTCCCGCAACCCCAGAGCTTGGTGATATTCCGCTGGCAGGGCGATTATTCCGTCCAGAGCCGGCAAAAGACAGCGCTCCCACTTCCCAAACAGAAACTCTGGTCGCCAGACAACCGCTGCAAGAGGCCCAGAATTTCTACGCTGCCGGCCGTTACGACCTGGCGGCGAAACGTTATATCCAAGTTTTAAACTTTGACCCGGATAACATCGCAGCACGGAAGGGCATGGAGGAGGTCAATAACGCCAAAGCAAAATATTCTGAGACTGCCTACAACGAAGCGCGGGGAGACAAGGTCCGGCAGGTCAACAAGAGCTGGGAACTTCCTGTTCGCAAATTCGACGCGACATCACCAAAGGAGGCCGCTCAGCCGCCGAGACCTTCTTTCCAAACGGAAGCCCAAACCGCGAAGCAGCCGTTCTCGACGTTCTCGCTGCATGTGGGCGACGTGTCATTCCAATTGGCGAAGGATGCGCTGGCGCGCGGGACGATGCCCGATCCGGACCGGATCCGCGTGGAGGAATTCTACAATGCCTTTGATTACGGCGATCCTGCTCCAGCACCCGGCGAGGAAGTCGCCTGCCGGATCGAGCAGTGCGCGCATCCGTTCCTGCAGCAGCGCGATCTCGTTCGCATCGCGCTCAAAGTTGCGGCTGCGGGCCGGGCCGCCGGACAGCCGCTGCGCCTGACGATCCTGCTCGACACCTCGGGTTCGATGGAGCGCGAGGACCGTGCCGCATCCGTCCGCCGTGCGCTGGGCACGCTCGCGTCGCTGCTCGGCCCGAACGATCGCGTGACGCTCATCGGGTTTGCCCGGACCCCGCGACTGCTCGCCGAGCAGGTGCCGGGCGATCAGGCCAAAAAGCTCGTCGAGATCGCGGCGCGCACGCCGTCCGAGGGCGGGACAAACCTCGAACTCGCGCTCGCTCTCGCGTCCGAACTCGCGCTCAAACAAAAGCTCCCTGCCGCGCAGAACCGGATCGTCCTCCTCACCGACGGCGCGGCCAACCTCGGCGATGCCAATCCCGCCCGGCTCGCCCGCCAGATCGAGAAGACCCGCCAGCAGGGGATTTCGTTCGATGCGTGCGGCGTCGGCGCGAACGGGCTCAACGACGAGATCCTCGAAGCCCTGACGCGCAAGGGCGACGGACGGTATTATTTCCTCAACAAACCCGAGGACGCCGATGCGGGATTCGCGCGGCAGCTCGCTGGCGCGCTGCGCCCTGCGGCGGAAAACGTGAAGGTGCAGGTCGTGTTCAATCCTGGGCGCGTCAGCCAGTATCGTCTCATCGGCTTTGAAAAGCACCTGCTGAAGAAAGAAGATTTCCGCAACGACAAAGTCCAGGCCGCCGAGCTCTCCGCCGAGGAAGCCGGAGTGGCGGTGTATCAGGTGCAGACATTGCCCGAGGGCGACGGCGAACTCGGCGAGGTGTTCGTCCGGTTCCGCGATCCGGCGAACGGCCAGATGATCGAGCATTCGTGGACGATGCCCTACGACGCCAAGGCACCCTCGTTCGACAAGGCCGCGCCTTCGATGCAACTCGCCGCCACCGCAGCCCTGCTCGCCGAAAAGCTCCGCGGAGATTCGCAGGTGGACCTGAACACGCTGGCCCCGGTCATCACGAATCTGCGCGGACAGTATCCCCACCAAGCGAAAGTCGCCGATCTCATCCGGATGTTCGAGCAGATGCGGCGATAACGAAACCCTGACAAACTTTTTACAATTTTCTGACACATCGGAATTCCGTCCCACCTAAAAAAACCCATCGTATGAAAACCGTTCTCTCGTCCACGGATCGCACCGGCCTCAACATTGTGGAGCAGGCGTCCCGCCTGCTATTCCGCAGAACATCAGGCAACCGGGACGGTCGCCCCACGTCTCGGATCCGCGTGAAGTCACTCATTCTGCTCCTCTTCCTCGCATGCCTTCCCATTCCGGCCTTTTCACAAAGCGATGCGCGCGCCGACCGTGCGGGCATTTCCGCGCAGATGGCTCCGGGCGACGGGCATCTGGTGTTGGAGGCGCACGGGGTGATCCCGAAATCTCCGCTGTTTTTTTCCGCCGCTTCGGAAAACGTGACGAGCCTCGGCACGGACGAGATCACCGCGGAGATCAAGGTGGCGGTCCGGGTCGTGCAGGGACGCCCAGAAGTGATCACGCTGGGGCTGAACGGCGGCGGTGACGTGGTCGAGGTGAAGGGCGACGGCCTGCGCGATTGGGCGGTCCGCCAGGACGGAGGAAAGCGGTTTCTCGATCTGCGGCCGGCGCTCAAGGACGGCCAGCCGGGACCGCAGAAATTGGACGTCACGGTGAAGGTGAAAATTGCGAAGCCCACCGGCACGGTCACACTGCCGACGCTGTCGCCGGGCGACGCCGTCGGGTTTGCATCGCAGATCAAACTCGTGCCCGGAGATGCGGTGGACGTGCGCGTCACGCGAGCCGACGGCCTGGTCCCGCTCGGTCCGGATCCGAAGCCGCACGGGGACCAGCAGTTTTACGGGACCGGCGAAAACCGTTTGGAGGCGATGCTCATCGGGCGCGGCGCGGCAATCGCGGATGCCGATCTGGTCGGCGCCCAACTCACGGGAAAGCCCGACCTGGCGGCCGGCTGCGTGAATTTTCATCTGCGCGGAGAGGCCCGCGTGCGCGTGGCGGGAGCGCGGATGCCGCTGCTTTCCGGACGCGCCGCGCTGTCCGGGGCGGCATCGGGAAATGGCTGGCATGTCGAGTTGAAAGACGGCCAGTCGGAGCTGGTCTTTGACAAGCCCGGCACATTCCCGGTCGATCTGGAATTTGTGGCGGCGTTGCGCGAGGGCGAGTGGAAGTCGCTCGATTTCCGCATGCCCGCCGGCGCGGTCGTCCCGATGCTGATCGACGGCCTGCCAAAGGAAGTGGAATTCGACCCCAAGGCGGCGGTCGTTCCCGATGCGGCATCGCGAAAAGGTTTTCTCGCGGCCGACGGCAACGCCTCGGTGGGATGGCGGCAGACGCGGGACTCGGGAGTTGGCGCGCTGTCGTTCACGAGCCACGAGATCAGCGACGTGCGCGTCGGAGCCGGGCTGCTGCGACAGGCCACGCAGATCGATTTCCGGATTTTGCAGGGGAAGCTGCCCGGCGTCCGCATGAAGCTTGCCGGGCCCGGCGAAATCCTCGGGGTCGAAGGCGCGAACGTTCTGAGCTGGAAAGTCGTTGCAGCCGGGAACCAGCGCGTGCTCGACGTCCGGCTCAGCCGCCCGTTTGAAAAGAGCGGAGTGCTGGTTGTTCGCAGCCAGGCGACGCTGGGAAATTTCCCCGTCCGCGCCGAGGCGCTGCGTCTCACGCCGGATGGCGGGGTCAGGCATTCGGGGTTTGTGCGCGTGGCCAATGACGGCGCGGTGCGGCTCGAAGTTGCGGATGCGGCGGGAATGATGCAACTCGCCCCGGCGCAATTTCCGGGCGATGCGGTCGAGAATGGCACGCGGCAGGTTTTTGTCTATCGCTTCCCCTCGGCCAGCTATTCCTACCGCGTCGTGGCGAACCAGATTCTGCCCGAGGTCGGGGTTTCGCAAATCGCGCTCTACCAGCTCGGCGACACCGACCGCGTGATCACCGCCGACCTCGAACTCGACATCCGCGAAGCCCCGCTGCGCGAATGGTCGCTCGGTGTCCCGGAAGACTACGCCGTCGTCGCCGCCAGCGGCGGAAACGTCGCCGACTACGTCGCGGAGACGCAGACAAAAAACGGATCGCGCGTTCTGAAAATCCTTTTCAACAACGCGGTGGACGGGCGGCAGTTGATCCGCTTGCGGCTCGAAAAAAACCAGGCGGCAGCAGCAGGAGAATGGGTCCTTCCTCCGCTCTCGTATCCCGGAGCCAAATCCGTTCGCGGCCACATCGGGGTTGTGTCCAGCCCTGGCTTCCGCATCCTCCCCGGCAAACTGGATAAGCTCGTTGAAATGCCGCTCAGCTATTTCCCGACCCAGGTCGCCGGGCTCCAGCAGGCGTTCCGCCAGCGCGAGGCCGACTGGTCGGCGAAACTGAATGTCGAGGCGCTCGGCCAAAGCGTGCAGGCGGACGTCTTTCATCTCTACTCGTTGAAAGAGGGTGTCGTTTACGGCAGCGTGCTCATCAATTATTTTGTCGTGGGTGCGCCCGCGAACGAGTGGCGGATCGAGGTGCCGGAGTCGGTCGGCAACATCGATGTCATCGGCCAGAACGTCCGTCGCGACTGGCGCCGCGAGGGCAACCAAGTGATCGTTTCCCTGCATCAGCCGGTGCTCGGAGCGGCGACTTTGCTCATCACATTCGAGCAGCCGATGAGTGCGCGTGGCGGGACGATCAAGCCCGGCGAGGTCCGCCCGCTCGGCGTGCAGGGCGAGCGCGGGTTCGTGCAGGTGGTGAGCCCGCTGCAGGTAAAAACCCAGGTGCTCAAGGCCGATGGTGCCTTGCTAAAACTTGAACCGCTCGAGTTGCCGGCCGAATTCCGGCTGCTGAGCAGCTCGCCCTCGCTCGCGGTCTATCAATATACCGCCCGCCCGTTCGGGCTGGAGATGGACATCAAATGGTTCGCGCCGGCGGACACGGTGGACCAGCTCGTCGATTTTGCGAAGCTTTCCAGCCGGATCTCGCGCGACGGCCAGGTTGTCACCGACGCCAGGTATTTCGTGAAGACGCGCGGACGGAAGGCGCTGCGCATCGCGCTTCCCGAAGGCGTGAAACTCTGGGAGGCGCGCGCCGACAGGGAGATCGTGAACGCGCGGATCGACGGCGACCAGACGCTCATCCCGCTGCCGCCGAGGCTCAACCCCAACGAGCCGGTCGAGGTCGTTCTTCGGCTCGGCCAGACCGCGAAGCACGCGCACTCGCCAGTGCTAAACTCGCCGAAAACTCAAAGCCCCACGGTGATCAGCGAATGGACGGTCACCGGTGATCCCGGCCAGCTCTTGGTCCCCCAGGGTGGGACCGCCCAGCTCACAGCGCCGGTCCTGACGGAAACCGGCTTCGAGTGGCTCTCCGCGCGGGCGGCGGGCAGCGTGATCGTCATGCTGATCGCGGCCGGGGCGTCCGGATTTCTGCTCCGGAGCGGCACGACATGGAAGACGCTCGTCGGGTTCCTTGTCGCGGCCATCGTCGTTTTGTTCGCGCTCAACCTGGCGGTCGCCGCCACAAAAAACCGCAGGCAGAATGTGGCCAATCTCGTGTATTCGGCGACGGTTGTCCCTGCAGGCGAGACCGTCACGATCCAACTGGCCAATGTTGGCGCTCGGCAAGCAATGATCTCGACATGGGGAGTTGTCGCCGGCCTCGCGGGGCTCGGCCTGCTCGGCTTCGCGGCCTTCCGTGTCAAATGGGGAAACGGTCGCCGAGTCTGGCAAGTTCCTGCCGGAGCGGCTTTGCTGGCAATCGGAATTCTTGCGCAGCGGGGAGGAGCCGTCGCGTTTTTCCTGCTCTTGGCGACCGGGGTTTTTCTTGTCCTGCTGCTCCCGACGTTCATTCGCTGGATGCGCAAGCCGCGACCGCCGATGGAGCCGGTCACGGCTGCTGCGGCGCTGATCCTGCTGCTTGGTTTTGCCCTGCTCTCAACGGCGCAAGCGCAGGATAACCAGCCTTTGGAGTCGATGGTTCAGACATGGAAAATCCATGACGGGCGGCTGTTCGGAGAATTTGACGTGCAGGTGCGGGGAGCTGTCGGCGACAGCTTCCTCCTGCTCCGGCCACCGGCGGTTCTGACCGGATTCCAAGGCGACGGCTTGCGTGTCACGAAGATCCAGCGCGGCGACCAGACGGTTTATTTTGTCGCGCTCGAACGCGCCGGGGCCTTCCGCGCACACGCCAGCTTTGAAATGCCGGCCGGCGATTTGACCAAAGGGCTTCCGTTCGTGACAGGGCCTTCAGCCGTCCAGCGCGTTACCGTGCAGCTCGACCAGGGCGGATGGGAATTCACTTCGCCCTCGGCCGTCAGCGTGCAGGCTGTTCCCGGGTTGCCCGAGAATGAAAGCGGCGCGACCCTTGTGCTCAGCCCGTCCGACTCTCCGGTCATCAATATCCGGACCAAGACGCGTGACACGGCCGCCGAGAAAACCCAGTTTTTTGCGGAGGCGGCAAATCTTTTTGTCCCCGGCCCCGGGGTTGTGAGCGGATACTGCCGCGTGACGATCCGTCCCGTGCAGGGGCAGGTCTCGTTCCTCGAACTGGAAGTCCCGAAAGGGTTCACGGTCGGCGACGTGCGCAGCGGGCCGGTCAGCGCCTGGCGGTTCGATCCCAAGAGCCGCAAGCTGCGCGTCGATCTCGCGCCGGCACAGGCGGGCACGTTCAAGTTCGACGTGGAGACCCAGCTCGGCACCGCGGATCTGCCGGTGGATCTCACGCTCGATCCGATCCGCATCCTCGGCGCGGACGGCGAGGTCGGGATGATCGCGCTGGCGTTCGGCGGAGACGCGCAGCCGGAAAACGTGCGCGGGCTCTCGCCTGTGAACCTCGAAGATTTCGATTCCGGGCTGATCCCGAGAACCAAAGACGGGCAGCCATTGGCGATGCTGCAGCGGGCGTTTCGCTACGGTCGTGAGGGCGGTGCCGTTTCGCTGAAAGTCGCCGCGGTGGCACCCGAGGTGCGGGTTGTGAGCAAGCAGGTTCTTTCGTTCGGCGATGACCGCCTGGTTGTGGCCGTCGATCTGAATGTCGCGATCACCCGCGCCGGGCTTTTCAAATTGAGCTTTGTCCTGCCCGAAGGTCTCGAAGTCGAGGCGATCAGCGGCGCGGCTCTCAGCCAGTGGACCGAGGCCAAGGAAGAGGGCAAGCGCGTCATCACGATGCAGCTCAACGGCCGCACGATCGGCGACCAGAACTTCGCGCTCTCGCTCGTCGGTGCCGCCCCGGCGGCCCAGGGATCCTGGGCGGTCCCGAGGCTTCTGCTTCGCGAGGCGACCCGTCAGACCGGCGAGTTGTTTCTTGTTCCGGAGAAAGGGATCCGCCTCCGCGCGGTGAAGCGCGAGAACGTTTCGCAGGTGGATTCGCGGAGCGCCGGGGAGTCGCGCGCCGGAACGCTCGCATTCCGGCTGCTTCAGGAAAACTGGAGCTTGAACCTCGGGATCGAGGCGCTCGAACCATGGGTGACGGTCCAGGCCCTGCAGGAGATGACCGTTCGCGAGGGGCAGACACTCACCCGCCTCGGCCTCCGCTACCGCGTGGATAACGCCGCCGTCAAGCAGCTCCGGGTCCGCCTGCCCGGGCTCAGCGAAAGCCAAGCCCAAACCGTTCGCGGCACGGGCTCGGCGGTGAACGATCTCGTCAAGCTGCCGAACGAAAAAGACCTTTGGGAAATCCGGTTCCAGCGCGGGATCGCCGGCGAGACTGACGTGCAGATCGAGTTCCAGGGCCAGACCGCGCGCGAGCAGGGGAAGGAATTGATCCAGACCCCGACGTTCGAGGGAGCGCGGCAGATCACGCAGTTCGTGTCCGTGCGCGGCAGCGGCCGCATCGAGCTCGACGCCGGGGCGCTTCCCCGCGGATGGCAGCGCGTGGATTGGAGCGCCGTGCCCGCAAATCTCCAGGATCGCTCGGACCGCAGCGTGCCCACGCTTTGCTTCCGCGTCGCCGAGCCGGAGGCCCCGCTCGCGGTCAACATCCGGCGTCATGACGTGGCCGACGCCCTGAAACTCCGTGTGACGCAGGGCGATCTGACCACGCTGTTCTCGCCGCTCGGCCCATCGCTCACCGCCGTCCAGCTCGCTGTCGAGGTCGTTGAAAAAAGTTCCCTGCGCATCAACCTGCCGAAAGGCGCCCAGCTCTTCAGCGCGTTCGTGAACGACGAGAGCGTCAGCGTCGTCCGCGAGGGCGATGCGTATTTGATCAATGTCTCACCGAACACCGATGCCGACCGTTCCGCGAGGGTCCGGCTCGTCTATTCGGTTCCCGACGCGCAGCGCTGGGGGATCGAACTCGTCGGCTCGAGCCTGAATGTCCCGCTCGTGAACGTCTCGTGGCGGGTCATCGTCCCGCCCTGTTACGCGGTCGCCAGCTACCGCGGCGGGCTTCAGCTCAAAGAGCAGCAATCCGCCGGGCTATTCGGCCTCCAAGAATACGTGAACCTCTCGTCCGCCACGCGCAACATCGAGGCGAAAAAAGCTGCCGCGCTGATCGACCAGGCGAATTCCCTGCTCCGCAAAGGCGAACAGCAGCAGGCCGGCGAAGTTCTGAGCAAGGCGGCGAACACGTTCGCGCTCGACGAGGCTTCGAACGAGGACGCCCGCGTGCAGTTGAAAACGCTCAAGACCCAGCAGGCGGTCGTCGGCCTCAACACCCGCCGCCAGCGGCTTTACCTCGACAACAAAAACAACGACACCGCCCGCAACG
>Ga0118677_10009621_pt1 | contig 15043 bp, 12 predicted proteins | sample AliMusrvi5mmetaG_FD_86154 | JGI IMG/M metagenome (GOLD analysis project Ga0118677, IMG submission 86154)
ACGACGCAAGCAAAGGAAGCCGGCATCGAGTACTACACCTATGAGCAGGACAACTGCAAGGGCGACATTTTCGAGGCCGCCAAGATCAGCTTTGATTTCCTGAAGAAGAACCTGGCGTAACCCAACACGCCTTTACGGAAACCATGCCGCCGCCGGGCCGTGAGAATGCGGCCCCGGGACCCACCAGACCCGAGGGAGATCATGGCCAGCGACGCCAAATTCCGCCGCGTTCTCCTGAAGATTTCCGGCGAAGGGCTGATGGGGACTCGTGAATACGGGCTCGATCCAGCTACCGTTGAACGCATCGCCCGCGAAGTACAATCGGTCCGCGACCTTGGGGTCGAGGTCTGCGTCGTCATCGGCGGCGGCAATATCTTTCGCGGCGTCTCCGGCGCCTCCAACGGGATGGAGCGGGCGGCGGCCGACAACATGGGCATGTTGGCGACGGTCATCAACGCCCTGTCGGTTCAGAACGCCCTGGAGCGGATCGGCTGCGAGACCCGCGTTCAGTCCGCCATCGTCATGCCCACCGTGTGCGAGGCCTATATCCGCCGCCGCGCCATCCGCCATCTGGAAAAGGGCAGGGTGGTCATATTCGCCGCCGGAACCGGCAATCCCTTCTTCACCACCGATACCGCCGCCGCCCTGCGCGCCGGTCCCACCGGTGAACCCGGACGCTCCCGCTTCGCCAGGAGGTCCAGCGATGCCGGCAGAACTGCACGCGCCCGGCTTACCGGTCACCCCATTGCTGCCGGCGTCACCCATCCCGCCGTCGTGGCCGTTCACACCGGGCGCCCCGAGGATGGCCAGGTCGTAGCGCGGGCCGGGCGCTGTGGCCGTGTTCCGAATCAACGTCTGAATTGAAAGACTGAGCACCGTGTTGCGGATGACGATGGAAGATCCAGGTTCCATGGTGAGCGTTCCGATGTTGAGCACGACCGGCGAAGTTGAGGTGCCGAGATCCCACTCCTCGCATGGCCCAAGCGTCTTGTCCGGGAGCGAGGTGGCCTGAACTTGCATCGGGAATGCGCCCCCGATTTGCTCCCGATCCTCAGCCGCCAGAGGCTCATCGGCGAAGATGTAGGAGCGAACCCGATGCAGGACAGCCTCGACAGATCCTTCGGCAGAGGCTTGCGCCGACTTCAGCAGGGCTTCTGCGCGCTTTCGCCGATCCTCGGCAGGCATCGAATCATGCAATAAGTGGTGCAACTCGTCGATGCTTTGAACGTTGATAATCGTTGAAACTTGTTGCCCGAGCTTTAGATTCTCGACATCATGTCCGAGCCGCGCGGCAATCCTATAAACTTCTTTCATTTCTCCCCCGTATATTCGTGCGAATGCGAGACTCGCTCCACCACAGCTGGCAGCCATAGCGTGGCAGCGGCATCGCCAGGGATTCATTCAGAAGAATCCAGGCTATACTCTTTCCAATTTACGGAGCATCGTCAAGCGGGCCGGGACGCAACGCGCGCCAGCCTTTATCTGCGGGGTGCAGAATGTATTCAGGACTGAGCCGGGACACTGTGCGGGCCAGGTAAATAAATCCCGTTGTTACTGTATGGGAATAGGCGCAATGCAGCCACTCAGGTTCAGAATTGGCCTGTTCCGCTCCAGCCCCGTCTTTACCTGGGCTGTGCTACTAACTGTCAGCGGCGAGTCGTAAGCGTAGTCCTGCCTTCCATCTCTTTGCCGTCGCGCCGCCATTTCACCAGAATCTCGTCGCCAGGCTTGTGCATGCGCAGCGCCTGGCTGAAGTCGTAGAGATTCTTGATTGGCGTACCGGCAAATTCGAAAATAATGTCACCGGCCTTCAGTCCCGCCTTGGACGCCGGGCCACCGTCACGCACGTCGGAGATCCGGAAGCCACCCGCGACCTCGCTCATGTCCGGGACGCTGCCAAAGTAGGGGCCGTATCCTGAATTGCTGGCCGATGCGGTTGCCACCTGAGGCGGTGCGGAAACGCGAACGTATTGCGGGCGGGCCGACGCATCCGCCAGTCGCTGCGTCGTATCGACCACCAGTTGCAGCAAACCGGCCGCGCTTTTTGCGTCGATCTTGTCCCAGGTGTCGCTGGGCTTGTGGTAGTCCGCGTGCAGCCCGGAGAAGAAGAACAACACGGGTACTTTGGCGACGGTGAACGACTGGTGGTCGCTGGAACCGTAGCCGCCCTGCTCGGTCAGATCGAGCTTCAAGGCCGGATAGTGGGGCGCTACCTCATCCATCAGGGCCTTGAGCGTCGTGCCGGTGGCCGTGCCTCCGACGAACACCTTCCCTTCGCGGATGCGGCCGATCATGTCCATGTTGATCATCGCCACTGCCTGCTCCAGCGGCAGCAGCGGATGGTTGACGTACGCGGCGGAGCCCAGAAGCCCCATCTCCTCGCCCGAGAAGTTCAGGAATAGAATCCCGCGCTTCTGCTTCGGCCGGCTGCCGAAGTAGCGCGCCAGTTCGAGCACGGCCGAAGCACCCGACGCGTTGTCGTCCGCGCCCGGATGAATCTGCTTGCCCGCCAGGCTAGGCGCCATCGAGGAGAATTCGCCCATGCCCAGGTGGTCGAAATGCCCGCCCACGATCACGTACTCGGCGCTCTCTCCGGGCAGGTACGCGACGATGTTTGGCACTTCTTTCGACTCGCGCCGCACGTCGATTCCGGCATCTACGCTGAGATCCGCAGGAAAGGCGAAACTGGCCGGCTTGAGGTCCTTGTCCACCGCGGCGATCCACGTCTTGATGTCCTTGCCCGCGGCCTGGAACCACTCGTTGGCAACTTCCGCCTTCACCTGCACGAACGCGATCTCGCGGTAGCCGGGGCCCACCAGGGACGAGAACTTGTCCACATCGTCGGGATCGGTGTGATTGGGCAGGTCGTTGACGAAGAGTACGGCCTTCGCACCGTGGAATTTCGCATTGACGGCCTTGTTGTCGAGTTGCGAATGGCGCGTCATTACCTTGCCGGCGAAAACGCTCTTCTCGTCGAACTCCTGCGGTTCGTGGCGCAATACGACGACGATCTTGTCTTTCACGTCGAGGCCAGCGTAGTCGTCATAGTTGTACTCGGGAGCGGAGATGCCGTAGCCCGCGAAAACCAACTGTCCGGAGAAATCGCCAGTGGCCGAAAAGTTAAAGGGTTGAAAACTCTTGCCGGATTCGAGCGCGTGCGTCTGACCTCCGCGCGTCCAGGCGAGGTGATTCTTTGGGCCCAGGCTCGCGTTCACCGTGACCTCGTAGCGCTGGATGTAGTCTTTGCCGGCGACGGGCGGGACGTGGGCCTTCTTGTACTCGTGGGCCAGCCACTTGGCAGCCTTTTCGAGTTCCGGGGAGCCGGTCATGCGGCCCTTCATCTCGGGCTTCGCCAAATAATGAACCGTGTCGCGATAAGTGGAAGCGGTAATCGAATACTGACCCGCTGGCAATAGCGCCGCGGCAACAACTAGGGACCCGAGGAGCCGCACGCCTCTACGCAGGATTGTCTGGTTGAACATCACGCCGAAATTCCTTCCTAATCAAGCCACCCGGTCACATTCACGCTGCCATCGAAACCCACCCGGCACAGAGCCGCTAACCACGAAGCGCGGTCAAGTCAGTGAACCGGCGCCGCTCCCTCAGTGCTTGCCTGGGACCGGCAGGCTGATCTGGCAGCACTTTTCCGCTTCCTCTCCGGTCGTCTTGGCGCGGTCGAGTTCCAGGTCGATCAGGGTCTTGATCTGTTCCCAGGGGAAGTTCCCCGGGACGGGCCGGCCGTTGATGTACAGCGAAGGCGTCGAGGTGACGCGCAGATTGCGTCCTTCGGCCACGGTACGATCCACCTCGGCTTCCGTCGCCCGGCGGTCCATGCAGGCGCCCAACTGAACTGTGTCGAGATTCTTCGTTGCCGCCCACTCCAGCACCTTCGTCCGGAACTGCGTCAGGTCCGGCTGTGCGGTCACCTTGACGGCATCGTTGATCGCAGTCTGATTCTCAAACACGTAGTCGTGATAGTCCCAGAAGGCCGGGGCGTTCTGGCGGTAGATACAGCGCCCGGCGATGGCGGCCGGCTTGGCCCAGGGGTGAATGTTTTCCAGCGGGAATTCCTTGAAGTACAGCCGCACTTCGGACGGGTACGTCTTGAGCAGGTTGTCTCGTAATACCTTCGCCTCTTCCTTGCAGAACGGGCACTCGAAATCCGTGAAGAGTACCATCACGACCTTCGCACCGGGCGTGCCGAGGCTCGGGGACAGGTCCGTGTGCAGCTTCTTCAACTCGTCCGCGAAAGGAGTCTGCGCGACGTCGTACACCGCGCCGCGAACGATCTTCTGTCCATCGCTGGAGACGTAGAAGATCTCATCCACGGAGACTTTCTGGTAACTGCCTGTCACCTTGACGGTCTTGTAGCCCGGCATCGGAGCAGGTTCGGGGTCCGCGATCTTGATGTCGATGCGCTTGTCCCAGGGCATCAGGTAGCGGACGTAGGCCTCCATGGTGGCCTTATCGAACGCCGATTTCTTGTCGGCTTTCGTCGCTGCGGGTGTCTGAGCGAAAGCAGCGAGCAGGGTGGTGGCGGCTACCGACGCCAGGCGGAGCAATCTCATGAGTTTTATTGTAATGGGCGAATGCCATCGAACGGAGTATCGTGAACGATTAGCGGCGTAGCGCACTCACGATCCAGCCAGCGTGTCCGCTAGCATGGAGCTATTCCAGGCGCTCCCGCGCTGGTGTCTCTGCGGGATGTGCTGCCGCCACGATCCCCAGGGTTTGACGTGTGGGGTTTCCATGAGCGTTTTCGACCTGCTGTTCATGCTCGCGTTTCTGGCGTCGGCGGTGACCGTTGTCATCGCCGCCGTTTCTGCCGTTCGAGGGCGGACCGCCCGGTCGTTGAAGATGCTCCGGCTCTACGCAGCCGGCCTCGCTGGATACCTGGCACTCGCGGTCTCGGTCTCCTATTTCAAGCCCCAGCGCGTGATCGCGCAGGGCGTCCCATGGTGCTTCGACGATTGGTGCCTGACCGTTACGAAGGTGGAACGCGCGCCCGACCCGCAGGGGCTACGGTACGGGATTGACCTGCGTGTTTCCAGCCAGGCCCACCGCGTCAGCCAGCGTGCCAGCGGAGCGTGGATCTATCTCATCGACGGCGAGGGCCGCCGCTATGCGCCCGAGTCGGACGCAACCGCCACTCCGTTGGACGTTTTGCTCCAGCCCGGCGAATCCTTCAGCACGTCCCGCACATTCAGGGTTCCTGCTGAGGCGCATGGCCTCGGTCTTGTCACCGGCCATGGGGGACCGTATTGCGGCCCCATGGACATCCTCGTAATCGGAAACGGCGGCTGCTTATTCAACAAGCCCCCGCAGATCCGGATTCAGTGACTCTAGTGGCCTCCGCCTTCGAGGCTCACTTTACCCGAGAACTTGCGGTAAACGAAGGTGAAGTACGCCGCGACAAGCACGATGCCGGGTAAGAACCAGGCGATGCCCACGCCCAGCCCGTAATCTGGCGCTGAGGCGTTTGCGACGGTCAGGCTGAAGTTCGGGTCGCCGTTGGAGGGCAGGACGCTCGGGAACACTCCGAAGACCACGCTGGTCAACATACCGACGATGTAGAGGCAGGAGGCCAGGAACGCCGAGCCGTCCTTTCGACGCAGCAGGAAGGTGATGGACCCCGCCAGTCCGGCCAGCGCCAGAATCGGGAAGACGAACCCCAGCGGCAGGGCGGCGAAACTGGCGGCCAGATGCGGCTGGATGGAGAAACTGGCGATGGTGACGATCAAAGTAAACGCCGCTACCGCCGCCCAGGCCACGCGGGCCACCCGCCGCGCGCGTTGCTGCAGTTCGCCCTCCGTCTTGAGGTTCACCCACAGTGCGCCGTGCAGGGCCAGCGTGAAGAACGCGAACAGACCGACCAGTACCGTGTACCAGTCGAGAATCCCGGCGTCTTTGCCCGGGAGGAAGTTGGTCCACAGCGGTAGGAAGAACTCGTGGTTCGCATCCAGCGGCACGCCGCGGACGACGTTGCCGAGCGCCGCTCCGAAGAAGATGGCCAGCAGGCCGCTGGCGAGGGCGAAGACAACGTCCCAGAACGGCGTCCAGAGAGCGTTGCTGATCTGGTTGCGGAATTCGATGGCGATCCCCCGCAGGATCAGCAGCCACAGCACCATCATCAGGGGCAGATAGAATCCGCTGAATGCGGACGCATACAGGGCAGGGAAGGCGAAGTATAGCGCGCCTCCGCCCGCGAGTAGCCACACTTCGTTTCCGTCCCAAACCGGGCCGATGGATTTCAACACGAGCCGGCGCTCGGCGGCCGTGCGTGCGACGCACAGTTGCACGATGCCCGCGCCGAGATCAAAGCCGTCCAGCACGACGTAGATCGCGACCATGACGGCGACGATGCAAAACCAAATGATGGGAAGCATGGCTAAAGGTTCGTCTCCGTTGTGAAATTGCTGTTTAGCCTCATTCGCCGGCCTCGACGACATGCTCGGGGCCTTGCTCCAAAATGCGCCAGATCAGGAACAGGCCGAGCATGAACAGCAGCGTATAGATGCCCAGGAAGCCCAGCAGGGTGAATAGCGCGCTGCCGCTCGAAACGTGCGGTGACACCCCGTCGGCCGTCCGCATCAGACCGTAGATGATCCATGGCTGGCGCCCCATTTCGGCGGTCATCCAACCGGCTGTGTTGGCGACGTAGGGCAGCGGCATCAGCAGGACGAGCGCCCACAGCAGCAGTTTGGTCTCGGCCAGCTTCCCGCGCCAGAGTTGAAGCGCGCAAAGGCTCAGCACCCCGATGAACACAGTGCCCAGGCCCACCATGATGTGAAAGGCGTAATACAGCAGCGGGATGTTATCTGGCCACAGATCGCGCGGGTAATCGGTCAGCCCCTTTACCTCTTTCGTCCAATTGCCGTGGACGATGAAACTGAGCACACCGGGGACCATGAATGGGTTGTCGAGTTTGTGCGCGTTGACGTCCGGCTGCCCCAGGATCGCTATGGCCGAGGAAGGCTCCGTCGTGAAGTGGCCTTCCATCGCCGCCAATTTGATGGGTTGGTTGCGGGCCACCAGTTTGCCCTGTGTATCGCCGGTCGGGAACGCAACCAGGATTGCGGCGATCAGCCCCACAGTTACTCCGACCCCCAGGAACGCCCGGGCATACTTCTCACTCCGCTTGAGGAAGACGTAGAACGCGCCGATCCCGGCCATCGCAAAGCAACCCGTGACGATTCCGCCCAGGATGGTGTGCACGAATTGCCAGACCGCCCACTCGTTGAAGATCAGCGACCACCAACTGGTCAGCAGGATCTTGCCGCCCGCGCCAATGCGATACCCCGTAGGATGTTGCATCCACGCGTCGGTGGCGACGATCAGGTAACCCGACATCCAACTCCCAATCCATACCGCGGCTGACGCGCCCCAGTGACCCACCCGGCCGAGCATCTGCTCGCCATACAGCATGAAGCCGAGAAACGTGCTTTCCAGGAAGAAGGTGTAGAGTCCCTCCATGGCCAGGGTGTGTCCGATTACGGCGCCCGCATCCCGTGAAAAGCGAGACCAGTTCGTACCGAACTGGAATTCCATCGGAATGCCTGTGACGACGCCAAGTGCGAAATTCACCGCGAAAATGCGCGCCCAGAACCGTGCACATTCGTTGTAATGTTCATCCTTTTTCACCAGCGCAACGGTCTTCAGAACGAAGATCAGGAACCCAAGCCCCAGCGTGAGCTGAACGAACAGGTAATGGAATGTGATTGTGAAGGCGAACTGAAATCGATGCAATGCTAGTGCGGTGTCCATGCCAAACCCCACCTGAGTATAGCCGCTGGTTCCAGAGGCTGAAGTCGGTTGATGCTGACCGAATTGTGCTAGCATAGCCACCCAATTTGGGGGAATTCGGCCGAAAAAGTCCAACGCGGATTCAGCTCTCGCCTGCCGTATCCCTCTCCTGCCAACGGGCACCTGGCCCAGTGCATCGTCCGCGGACGAGAGAAGGATGTTTCTCGATTCGATATACTTATACTCGGTACGCTTGCTCACGGGCAACTGCCGTGGAGTTTATATGCCCAACTACCGGCTCGGTGACGACCTTGACGACTACTGCGTCAAGTGCAAGCGGCTGACCAACCAATCTATCCTGGCCATCGTTGACGGCGAGCCCGCTAAAGTGCGCTGCCGTTCGTGCTATCACGAGTCGCCCTATCGCCGGGGCGAGATTCCACCGTCTAAGAAGGACCTGAGAAAGGCCGAGCTTTTCAAAGAGGTTCTTGCGGCCATTCCCGGCGCCGATACGACGGCTGCGGATACTCCGGAATCCGCCGAGACGGACGCAAAGTAGGCGCTTCTAAACGCCCTGGCCGGTGGCGAGCCGGATTGAACTCCGGTTCACGCGTTGCAGTGCGGCGCTGCAGTTCTTCCGAGCGGCAGCATTTCCGTTCGCGCTATTCCACGCAGGCTGTTCTACGATCAAGACGATGTCTCCGGCAGCGGATCGACTCGCGCATCGTGTGGCCTCCGCATTGCGGAGCGCGGGTTTCGCTGTCTTCTTTGTTGGCGGATGCGTCCGCGACAAACTGCTCGGGTTGCAGACGTCTGACCTCGACCTGTGCACGGACGCTCCGCCTTCCAGGCTCCGGGAGTTGTTCCCCGGATCTCCGGAAGTTGGCGCGCATTTCGGGGTGGTCCTGGTCAGGGACGAAACTGCCGAGGTTGAGGTCGCCACCTTCCGCAGCGAGCACTCCTATCGCGACGGCAGGCATCCCGGCGCAGTGGCGTTCGAGAGCGATCCGCGGCAGGACGTTTTGCGGCGAGACTTTACCATCAACGCCCTGCTCGAAGATCCCTTCAGCGGAGAGGTGTTCGATTACGTGGGCGGAAGAGCCGATCTCGAAGCGGGCTTGATCCGCGCCATCGGCGACCCGCGGCAGAGATTTGCCGAGGACCATCTGCGACTGCTGCGGGCCGTGCGGTTCGCCGCGCGCCTGGCGTTTACAATCGAGCCGGAAACGTGCTTGGCCATGCGCCAGGAGGCGGCCTCGATCACGCGAATTGCCCCGGAGCGCGTACAGTCCGAAATGACGCGCATCCTCACGGAAGGCGGCGCTCGGCGCGGGCTGGAGTTGCTCGATACTTCTGGTCTGCTAGCCCAAGTGCTGCCCGAAGTGGCACGGATGAAGGGCGTCCCGCAGCCACCCGAATTCCATCCCGAGGGAGACGTCTGGACGCATACGCTGCTAGTTCTGGATTCACTCGGACCGTGTACGCCTGCCCTGGGGTGGGCCGCCCTGCTGCACGATGTGGGTAAGCCCAAAACCATCCAGTTCGCCGACCGTATCCGCTTTCACGGCCATGCCGAAATGGGAGCCGCGATGGCCCGAGACATCCTCACGCGCATGCGCTGCTCGAATGAGCTGATCGAAGCTGTCGTCTCGCTGGTCGGCGCGCACATGCGCTTTCAGGACGTGCCGAAGATGGGCGAAGCGGCGTTCCGGCGCTTCCTCCGCCTGCCGCACTTCAACGAACTGTTGGAATTGCACCGCGCGGATAGCCTGGGGGGCCGCAAGGGCATGGAGACATTGGGCGTGATCGCGAGCCGCCGGGCGTCGTTGACTGAGGCGGACATCCACCCCGCTCCCATCCTGCGCGGCGACGATCTGATCGCGCTTGGCTATCCGCCGGGACCGGGTATGGGGCAGATTATGAAGGCGCTAGAAGAGGAACAACTGGAAGGTCGTTTGCGTAGCCGCGACCAGGCGCTCGCCTGGCTCAGCCAGCACTTTCCGCAGGCCGGGAAGCGCTGAGCCTTGGCGGGGCCGCGCTCATTTCCTCAGGCCAACTTCGACGTGAGCATCCACTGCAGCACGCCCTTGGGTCGCGGGCCTGCCCCGTCGAGATCGACGCAAACCAGAGCGGACTTCCTGAAGTCGATGGCCAGCGCTGGCGAGTCGAGCAGGAATGCGGTCAGTGCGCCGCACAGCGGTTGGTGCGAAGCGACCAGCACTTCCGGTTGCGACTTGTGCGTTCGTATCTCCCCCCAGGCCTCCTCGGGCGAGGCGTCTGGTATTAGCGCATTGGACGTCAGGATCTTATCGTCGCGACCGAGAATCTTGGCCGCAATCTGAGCCGTTTCCAGGGCGCGTGCGAACGGGCTCGACAGGATCACGGCCGGCCAGATGCCGCCTTCGCGGGCACGCCGGATCACGTTGCGCACCTTGACGCGCCCTTCCTCGGTCAGCACTCTGTCGGCATCGCGGCCCGAGCGCGCGCTCGGCTCGGAAATTCCATGGCGTAGAAGGTATAACAACATGCAGCAGTATCTCGTCTAATTGTCCCATACCGAATCCGCCGGACCCACTTGCAGCGGTATCCTCAACACATGCAGGAATCGGGCAACGCCGTTGAGCGTGCGGCGCTGTGGAGCGCTATCGGGAGCGTCGGCGCGGCATCCGCATCGGTCGCCGCATCCGAGCTTCTGCTGGGTGTATCGGTAGCGTTGGTGCTGGTGTTGGTGGCCCTCCGGCGGACGGTTCTGCGGCTACCCTCCGGCTGGCCGCTACTGGCATTTTTTGTGGGCTGGACGCTGCTCTCCTGGCTCGCCAACGGGCACATTCACCAGGGCCTTCCGCAGATCAGGAAGTTCTATGTGTTTCTGATCGCCGTGGTCGCGGCGACGCTCCTGCGTGGGCTGCGCGATGCGCGCTGGGTCATGGCGCTGTGGATTGCCTTGTGCGCGCTCTCGTCGCTGTGGGGTTTCTGGCAGTTCTGGCACAAGTGGCACGTGGCGCAGGCTGCCGGGACGAACTTCTACCTGGCCTATGTCGCCGCGCGCATCACCGGCTTCAATAGCCATTGGATGAGCTTCAGCCAGCAACTCATGCTCGGTTTGCTCGCCGGCGTTGCGCTGGTGATGTGGGACCGGGGAACGGCTCTGGTTTGGAGGCGCGCCGCCGCGTTCTGCGTCGCCGCCTGCGCGCTGGCGATCATTCTCGCGATGACGCGCGGCGTGTGGTTCGCCACGGGCGCTAGCCTGCTATACCTGCTGTGGGCCTGGCGGCGCTGGGCCGTGCTGGCGCTTCCGCTCGTCGCCGTGGCCGCGTTCGCGCTGGGGCCGCAGGGGCTGCGCGACCGCATGATCTCGATTGTGCGTCCGCACGGCGAAACCGATTCGAATATGCACCGCTACGTGACCTTCCGTACGGGCCTGGAGATGATCAAGGCCCACCCGCTGTTAGGCCTTGGCCCCGAGATGCCCGGCGTTGCATTCAACCAGTATGTGCCGCCCGATATCCACCGGCCGCTGCCTGAGGGTTTCTACGGCCACCTGCATAACATCTACACTCAGTTCGCCGCCGAACGCGGCATCCCCGCGATGCTGGCCATCGTCGGGTTTCTCCTCTGGAATCTCAGGCTGTGGGTCCGGGCGCTGGCAGGCCTCACCCGGCCGGGCGGCGCCAGCGCCAAACTCCAGGCCTGCGCCTGGCTGTTGCGGGCAGGCGTCGCGATGATCGCCGGGATTCTGATCACCGGCCTGTTCGATCACGATCTGGGAGCGAGCACGATCCTGACCATGACCTTGGGCGGAGTCGCCGCCATCGACTGTGCGTACCGGGAACTTCAGGTTGGCTGATTTGCCGGACGGACTTGGACGCCCCCGGAGTTCGCAGCGCGCGGTTTTCCCAGCGAGATGCCGCGAATCGGGTCGACCGTCTGGTTCCGTGCCCTGGTCGAGTTGTCAGTGTTTCGCGCCAGCATGCCGCAACACCCGCACTTCGTCCGGTGTGAGCGGGCGCCACTGGCCCATCTGCAGAGTCCCGATGCGCAGCGGGCCGATGGAAACGCGCACCAGTTTCAGCACAACCGCGCCGAGCGCTTCCAACATGCGGCGAACCTGGCGGTTTCTGCCCTCGGTGATGGTGATTTCAAGGAACGTGTATTTCTCTGAGTCGCGCACGCGCCGCACTTGTGCGGGACGCGTCAGTCCGTCTTTCAATTCGATGCCGTCGCGCAATTGCCGCAGTTGCTCGTCGCTCAGCAGAATCGACGACTTCACAAGATAGGTCTTGGCGACGTGGTTTTCCGGGCTGGTGATATGTTCGGCGAACTCGCTGTCGTTGGTCACCAGCAGCAGGCCCGAGGTGTCCAGGTCGAGACGCCCCACGGGGAAGACCCATTGATCGAGCGACTTGAGCAAGTCGTAGATGGTCTTGCGTCCTTCGGGGTCGGTGTAGCTGGTCAAGTAGCCTTTGGGCTTGTTGAGCATGAGGTAGGTCTTCTGCTCGGCCCGCACCGGCTTGCCGTCCAGAGCGACGCGGTCGCGATCCATATCGACCCACTGCTCGGGATCGCGCACGATCCGCCCGTTGACTTCCAGGCGGCCCTGCTCGATCCACTCCCGCGACTCGGTGCGCGAGCACACTCCCAGCTTCGACAGCACGCGGTCCAGTGTCTTGAGGCGACGCTCCTGGTCGGCGGGAGGAGTTTGCCTGATCGCGGTTCTACCAGTCTGTGCACGCTCAGCCGGCGCTCCCTTGGATGGGTAAGGCTTGGCTTGCCCGCCCCGGGTTCGATCCTGCCTTGGCGCTCCGGAGCGGACATCGGCGCGCTTCGGTTTCGCGGTATCCTGACCCGGCTTTCCCGTTGCCTTGCCGGGCTTCGCAGGCGGGCGTTCGGTTCTCCAGCGTTTTTTCAATGGCGTAACTTGAATTGTCGCCTTCGCGGCTAGGCGTTGACAATGGTCTCGGTCGCGGCGTCCCAGCGGACTTTGGCGTTGCGCTTGTACGCCTCTACCGAAAGGAAAATCGTGGCGGCTTCCTCAAACGCCCGGTCCACGCTGCAGCGCGGGGTAGCGCGGCTGCGTGCGCAGTCGATGAAGTCCTGCCAGTGCGAAGAGACCTGGAGCTCGTCGCGCTTCATCGAGTAGTCGGGGACCGGCGGGGCGTCCTGCGGTTCGTAGCCCAGAGCGGCCAGCGCCTTGGCGTTCTTGGCGGCGCGATCCTTGTACTCCGGCTTCCACTCGGCTTCAAACGTGCGGCAGAAACGCGGCGAGACTTCCAGCGTCTTGTCGCGGCCCAGGAACTGTTCCACCTCGCCGTAGTGGCGGTTGTGGAAAGTACATTCAAACGACACCGAAAGTTCCCGCTTCGGGTAGTCCATCAGCACGTTCCACTGGTCGGGTACGTCGCGGCCGTCTTTCCAGAAGTAGTTCCCGCCCTGTGTCACGGTGGTTTCGGGGATGCCGTAGCCCGCGATCATGTTGGCCGAATCCCACAGATGGCTCAACAGGTCGCCTGCGATGCCGGTGCCGTATTCGAACCACTTGCGCCACAGGAAGAAGCGCTCAGCGTCGAACGGGCGCTTGGTGGCGTTGGCCGTGAAGCGCTCCCAGTCGATGGTCCGCGCCGAGGCGTCCGCCGGCATGACCGGATTTTCGTAGGTCTGGAAGAACTGCCATTCGGGGAAGGCCCCGGTGCGGTCGATGTAGAGCCGGACCGCGGCTACTTTCCCGAGCTCGCCGGAGCGGTAGATCTCGCGCGCTTTGTGGAACTGGGCCATGCTGTTGTAGTTGTGGCCGAGCTGCATCACGGTCTTGTTGGCTTTGAGCGCGGCCCGCATGCGCTTGGCGTCTTCGAGTTTCGTGCACCAGCCCTTTTCGACGTAGACGTCTTTCTTCGACTCGGCGGCGCGGATAGTCATGGGCGCGTGCCAGAAATCGGGGGTGGCGATCACAACGACGTCGATGTCGGGATCGGCCAGCACCTTTTCCCATTCCTTGCCCGTCTTGACCCGGTCGTTTTTCGCGGCTTCGCGGGCACGTTTCAAGTTGCCGTCGTAAAGGTCGCAGATAGAGCGGATTTCCACGCCCTGGATCTTCTGGAATTCCTGGAACAGGTAGTAGCCACGGGTACCGACGCCGATCACCGCGACGCCGATGGTGTCGTTAGGACCCTTCTGGGCGAGCACGGCGGGGGCGGCGGCAAGCGCAGCGGCGGATTTCAAGAAATCGCGGCGATCCATATCTAATCTCCTTTATGGGGGTGCGCGGGGCAGCCGGAATCATTCTATCGCCTGGCTGGCCGTGCGTGGGAAAGCCTCACAGGTGGCTTGGGTCAAGAAATGAAAACGGTAAGATTTGACGGTTCTTGAAAATTTTTGATTTAGATTCAATAACTTACGAGAGCAAGCCGTCAGTGTTGACGTTTTTGGTTCTGCGAGTCGGGGGGATTGGCGCTACCAGACGTGGGACGCGACCACCTGCGGCGCCGCGGTCTCGCCGGAAATGACCCGCGTGTGCAGCACGAGTTGGACGTTCTTTTTGGGCCAATCGGAGGGCAGTCCGCGCATCGCTTCCTGCAGCCGCGAGGGAGACGAGACCAGATCGGCCGCAGCCTCGGTGCCGAATTGCGTGATCCCGGCGAGGAGTACCAGCGGCGTGCCCGTGTCGGGGTGGAAGATACGGCAAACCAGGGCGAAATCCTCGTCGGTGTGCCGGTCGGCCGAGCGCGCGGGCAGGACCCATTTCGTGGGCTTGCCGTAGTCCGTGATTTGGGGCGCCCGCGGGCTGAGGTCGAAGCCGAACCTGAAGGTATTGGTGAGCGACGACCAGCGCGTCCACGAGTACCCGATCAGCACGGACGGCGACGACTTTAGATCGTGGAACGACAAATCTCGACCTAATTTGATCCGATAGTCTTTTCCCATTCCGCTGATCAGGCGGGAAAGAGTTGCCGTTGCCAGCATGTCCCCGCCACCCACGAAGTGCTCGCTCAGCAGTTCAAAGTCCTTTACCCGGGCAGGCGGCGGCGCGCCCGCTGCCTCCAGGCTGGGATTCAAGCCGTAGACGGGCGTATACGACACGCACAGCAGGACCGGGCTGCTGGAATTCAACGCGGGGCCCCAGAAACTGCGCAGTATTGGATCCGCCAGGGGAGCGGACCGGGTCGCCCAGGCATAAATGCCGATCGACACTCCCGAGACGGCACAGGCGGCCAGCAGCAGCCAGGACCAGCGGCGCATGCTGAAAGCCAGCGGCGCGCCGGCGGATTGAGGGACCAGCGGCGTGTGCTGGCACTCCGGGACGTAG
>Ga0118677_10009622_pt1 | contig 15042 bp, 10 predicted proteins | sample AliMusrvi5mmetaG_FD_86154 | JGI IMG/M metagenome (GOLD analysis project Ga0118677, IMG submission 86154)
GACCTGATTGACGAGGCCGCCAGCCGCCTGCGCATGGAGATCGACAGCGTGCCGGCCGAGGTGGACGACGTCGAGCGGCGCATCTCGCAGCTGGAGGTCGAGCGGCAGGCGCTGACCCGCGAGGAGGGTCGCGCGGCGGCCGACCGGCGGGCCCGCGTCGAGGCCGAGATTGCCGACCTCCGCGAGAGCGCGACGGGGCTGCGCGCGCACTGGTCGCGCGAGAAGGACACCGTGTCGGAAATCCGCAAGCTGAAGGGCGAGCTGGAGTCTTCGCGGCACGACGAGGAGATGTCCGAGCGGCGCGGCGACTGGGACGCGGCGGCGCGACTGAAGTACGGCCGGATCCCCGAGCTCCAGGCGTCGCTGGAGACGCTGTCGGCGAAGCTGGCCGAGGTCCAGAAGGACCGCCGGATGCTGAAGGAGGAGGTCGACGAGGAGGACGTGGCGAAGGTGGTGTCTGCCTGGACCGGCATCCCGGTGTCCAAGATGCTGGAAGGCGAACAGCGCAAGCTGCTGACGATGGAGGAGCGCCTGCGCCAGCGGGTGGTGCACCAGGACGAGGCCATCGAGTCCATCGCCAACGCGGTGCGGCGGTCCCGCGCGGGCCTGTCCGACGCGGCGCGGCCGGTCGGCGCGTTCCTGTTCCTGGGGCCCACCGGCGTCGGCAAGACCGAACTGGTGAAGGCGCTGGCCGAGTTCCTGTTCGACGACGAGGCGGCGATGGTCCGCCTGGACATGAGCGAGTACATGGAAAAGCACTCGGTGGCGCGCCTGATCGGGGCGCCACCGGGATACGTGGGCCACGAGGAGGGTGGGCAGCTGACCGAGGCCGTAAGGCGCCGCCCCTACGCGGTAATCCTGCTGGACGAGGTCGAAAAGGCGCACCCGGACGTGTTCAACGTGCTGCTGCAGGTGATGGACGACGGCCGGCTGACGGACGGGCTGGGGCGCACCGTGGACTTCCGCAACAGCCTGCTGATCATGACGTCGAACCTGGGCGGCCAGTTCTTCGACGAATCGGCGGAACGCCTGGACGACCCGGTGGAGGACAAGGCGCGGGTGCGGGCCCAGATCATGGAAGTGGTGAAGGCGTCCTTCCGGCCCGAATTCCTGAACCGGCTGGACGAGGTCGTGATGTTCAACCGGCTGGACCGGTCGGACATGGAGCGCATCGTCGACATCCAGATGGTGCGGGTCGATCGGCGGCTGGCCGAGCGCCGGCTGACGGTGCGCCTGTCGGACGCCGCCCGGCGGCACCTGGCCGAGTCCGGGTGGGATCCCGTCTACGGCGCACGGCCCCTGAAGCGGGCCATCGAAAAGGAATTGCTGAACCCGCTGGCGCAGGAAATCCTGAAGGGTCGCCTGAAGGAAGGGGCCGTGGTGGTGGTGGGCGCGGGGCCGGAGGGGCTGACGTTCAGCGAGGCGGACTAGCCGGCACCCGGATCAGCCGCACGTCCCCATCTGGTCGGGCATGCACGCGCCGCAGGCCGGGCACAACTCGATGCAGCCGCACACGGCCGCGCCGCCGCACGTGGCGTTCTTCGGGCAGTCGGCGTCGTTCCAGCAGCAGGCCGAATCGCCCGTGCAGGCGGAGCCGTTCGGATCGTCCACGCAGGAACCCGGCAGGCCGAACCCGCCCCCCTGGGCGCGGCAGACCTGGCCGGCACCGCAGTCCGAATCGACCCAGCAGCAGCCGTTGGGCATCGCGATGCACTTGCCCGGCCGGTCCGCGGCGAAGCAGTCGGCGTTGCAGGGGCAGACCGAGGCGCCCTGGCAGGTGAAGCCCGAGGCGCAGTCTTCCTGCGACCAGCACTCGGCGTAGGGCAGCGCGGGCTTGCAGGTGCCCGTGTCGCCACCGCCGGTGCCGCACGACCAGCCGGGGCCGCAGTCCGCGTTCTTGGCGCAGCACGCGGGCAGCGCCACGTCGGTGTTGTAGACCTCGTATACCTCGGGCGGCGGGCCGTCGTAGGACACGTCCCACAGGGGCAGGTCCTGCGACACCTCGTAGGGCAGTTCCGTGTGGACGTCGGCGCACGAGGGGATCATGCAGGCGTCGGTGGCGTAGCAACTCCACCCGCTGCCGTCGCACGTGCAGATCGTCGATGCGTAGCACATGCCGCAGCAGCATTCCGTGCCGTACTCGCAGGAACCCTTCACGTGGCACCCGCCGCCCTGGCCGAAGGGCGGATCGACCGGGCAGAGCGGGTTCACGTCCCCCCAGGCGTCCAGGTCGACGTCCTGCCGGGCATCCTGGTCCACGTCGTACGACACGTCCGGGTAGGCGTCCTCGAACACGTCCTCGTAAACGTCGGGGCACGACTGGATCATGCAGGCGTCGGTCGCGTAGCAGGACCACTGGGCGCCGTCGCACGTGCAGACCGTCGATGGGTAGCACTGGCCGCAGCAGCATTCCGTGCCGTACTCGCAGGTCGACGGCACGCCGCAGGCCGTCGCGATGCCGATCGGCGCATCGACCGGGCAGTTCGGGTTCACGTCGGTGTTGACGTCGACCGCCGCCTCGGGGCTGACGTCGACCGCGGCGTCGGGCAGATCCTGGTACACGTCCGGACAGTCCAGCGGGTCCGTGTGCCAGCACTCCCAGGTCCCGTTCACGCACTGGCATCCGAAGGCCGGGTGGCAGGACCCGCACTGGCACGCCTGGGGCCCGTAGCTGCAGCCCAGGTCGCCGGCGCAGAAATCCCCCTGGGTCGGCATGGACGCCGGGCACTGCTCGGAGTTCTTCGTATCGGCGGGCCAGGTCAGGCAACCGGTGGTCGCCAGCAGCATGATCGCGGAAACCAGCATCGACGTTCGCATCATCCCCTCCATCGTGGTCCGACCCACCCGCCTCCCCGCGGGGCCGGTCCCTTCGGACCGGCAGGTCCTGCTGAAGCAAGGGCCGGGCCAAGGGCGCGCACCGGCCTGCAGACCCGGTAGAACCCCCGTTCCTTCAAGGCATCTTCGGTGTTCCGACGACGAGGATCGCCCGGGATGGAAGGACTCGTCAAGGGCGCGACCGTGACATGGCGATCAGGTGTGCCCTGGGGCGGCGAGCGCCGGCCCTACATCGCAGCGGCGAACCGGGCCTTCCAGGTCTCGACGGCGCGGACCAGCAGATCCATCGCCACCTCGAGGTCCGCCTCCTTCAGCACGTAGGCGATCCGGATTTCCTCGCGGCCCTTTCCAGGCGTCGCGTAGAAGCCGTTCCCGGGAGCGACCATCACGGTGCGACCGGCCACGCTGAACTCGTTCAGCAGGAACTGGGCGAACGCGTCGGCGTCCCCGACCGGCAGGCGGGGCTGGACGTAGAAGGCGCCTTCGGGCACCGCGCAGACGGCCCCGGGGATGCGGCGCAGCCCGGCCATCACCGTGTCCCGGCGCCGACGGTACTCCTCGATCATCGGGGGCACGTATTTCTGCAGGAGGCCGTATCCGGCGACCGCCGCGTACTGTTCGAGGGTCGGCGGGCACAGGCGGGCCTGGCCGAACCGCAGCGCCGCGTCCAGCACGCCTGCGTTCTGCGTCACCAGGAAGCCGATGCGGGCGCCGCACGCCGAAAAGCGCTTGCTGATGCTGTCGATCAGGATCGCGCGGTCCATCGCGCCTGCCTCGGACGCCACGCCCAGCACGCCGGTCGCGGTCCGGCCGTCGTAGGCGAACTCGCGGTAGGCCTCGTCGCCGATCACGTACAGGTCGTGCTTCACGGCCAGGTCCACCAGCATGCCGACCTCGGCGGGGGTGAACACGGTGCCGGTCGGGTTGCCGGGCGACGAGTACAGGATCGCGCGGGTCTTCGGCCCGATCGCCGCCTCGATGACCTCGCGGGCCGGCAGGTGGTAGCCGTCCTCGACCCGCGTCTCGACCGCCTTCAGCGTCACGCCGGCCATGCACGCGAAGCCCGAGTAGTTCGTGTAGAACGGCTCGAAGACGAGGATTTCGTCCCCGGCGTCGCAGATCGCGTTCATCGCGAACAGGATGGCTTCCGATCCGCCCTCGGTGACGAGGACCTCGCCGGGCGCGATCGGCCATCCCAGGCCCTGCAGGTAGCCCGCCATCGCGGCGCGCGTTTCGGCAAGGCCGCTGGAGGGGCCGTAGGCCAGTACGGGTTCCCGGAAATTCCGCAGCGCGTCCAGCATTTCGGGCGGGGTCGGGATGTCCGGCTGCCCGATGTTCAGGTGGTAGACCTTCGTCCCGCGCGCCTTCGCGGCGTCGGCCAGGGGCGTCAGGCGACGGATCGGGGAAGCCGGCATCACGCGACCGCGCTGCGACAGTTCCATGGGAGTCCTCCGCAAGGCCCGGGCGGAATGTATTCCAGCCGCGAGGTCGCGACAAGCAGGAACCCGCCCGGACCGGGCTTTCCTCGCGCCTGAGCGAGACACGCGGTTGTGCCCGGCGCCAAAGCCCCTACAATACCTCCGGGCATCGAGGACCCACGGTGAACGACCGTTCGCACGATTCGCAGGCAGGGACGAGCGACGGCGGCATGCCGGCACAGGGTTCGTCCGCCGTCGGCAACCGCCTGCACGTCTGCGTCGGATACTCCTGCAACAACAACTGCATGTTCTGCATGGAGGACGACCGGGTGGCCCGGGCCGCGCGCCTGAAGGCGCAGACGCCCGAGGACGTCCGCCGGATGATGACGCTGGACCCCGACGCCCGCGAGGTGATGTTCACCTCCGGGGAACCCACGCTGCACCCGCGACTGCCCGAATACATCCGGATGGCACGCGACCTGGGCTTTCCCACCGTCGGATTGATCACCAACGGCAGGCGCCTGGCCTACAAGCCCTACGCCCGCGAACTGCTGGAAGCCGGCCTGAACCACGTCCTGGTCAGCATCCATGGCCCGAGCGGCAAGGTCCACGACATGCTGACGCGGTCGAAGGGCGCCTTCGTGCAGGCTGTGGCGGGACTGGCGAACCTGGCCGCCTTGCGCGGCGAGTTCCCGGGCCTGAAGGTCCACACGTCCTACGTGGTCAACGCGCTCAACGTCGGGTACTTCCGCGAGTTCTACGACGCGATGCGGCCGCTGGGCGTCGACCAGCACGTGTTCAACGTGATGATGCCCGACGGGCGTGGCGGCACCGACATGGGCCACCTGATGGCGCGCTACCGGGACGTGGCGACGGCCTTCAAGGCCTTCGTCGCGGGCCTGCCTCCCGAGGGGGCGGCGAAGGTGTTCCTGCTGGACATTCCCTACTGCACCACGACGGCCCTTCCCGACCCGGTGCGCGGATATGTCGAGCGCTACTTCCATTACGAACCCGACGGCACGACGGGTTTCGAGCCTCACGGGCCGGCGGGCGGGGCTGCGACGGGCGACGAGTTATCGCCCGATCTGCTGCAGGCGTCGGCGCTGGACGGCGAGAACGTCCGGTATTCGAAGGTGGCGAAGGGTGCCCACGACGCCGCCATGCGGGTGAAACGCCCCGAGTGCGCCTCGTGCGGCTTCGACGGGCTCTGCCGGGGCGTGTTCCGGCAATACGTCGAACGATGGGGGTGGGACGAGTTCGTCCCGGTGCGCCCCGGCTTCGGCAGCCCCCCCCCGCCCGAGCGCGCAGGCGAAGGCGATGGGTTTCCGGAGGAAACTCTCGCCGTAGACGAAGCCGCCTCGGGCCGATCCAATCCGCCCGAGCGCGCAGGCGAAGGCGACGGGTTTCCGGAGGAAACTCTCGCCGTAGACGAAGCCGCCTCGGGACGATCCAATCCGCCCGAGCGCGCAGGCGAAGGCGATGGGTTTCCGAAGGAAACTCTCGCCGTGGACGAAGCCGCCTCGGGCCGATCCAAAGGAGCGTGACATGGCCGAGCCCCTCCACAAGACCGAGCGCGTGGACATCAAGACGGGCTGGAACTGCAACAACCGATGTGTGTTCTGCGTCCAGGGCAACAAGCGCGACCAGTACGGCAACAAGACGACCGACGAAGTGAAGCGGTTGCTGGAAGAAGCCCGGAAGGACTCGGACAGCATCGTGTTCACCGGCGGCGAGGTGACGATCCGGCCTGACCTCCTGGAAATCGTGCGGTACGCGAAGGACCTGGGGTACTCGATCATCCAGATCCAGACGAACGGGCGCATGCTGGCCTACAAGAAGGTCTGCGAGGACCTGGTCGCCGCCGGGGCGAACGAGTTCTCGCCCGCTCTGCACGGACACACCGCGGAATTGCACGACTACCTGACGTGCAGCCCGGGGTCCTTCAAGCAGACCGCGCGGTCGATCCGCAACCTGAAGGAGCTGGGCCAGCACGTGCTGACCAACAGCGTGATCACTCGGTCGAACTACAGGACCCTGCCGGAACTGGCGACGCTGCTGGTCGGCCTGGGCGTCGACCAGTTCCAGCTGGCCTTCGTGCACCCGCTGGGCTCCGCGAGCGAAAAGTTCGTCGAGGTGGTGCCCCGCCTGAGCCTCTGCGAGCCGTACGTGAAGCAGGCGCTGGACATCGGCCTGCGGGCGGGACGGCGCGTGATGGTGGAGGCGATCCCCTACTGCTTCATGGAAGGCTACGAACCTTACGTGGCGGAACGCATCATGCCCCACACGAAGATCTTCGAGGGGCACGTGACCATCGCGGACTACACCGAACACCGGCTGACGGAGGGCAAGGCGAAGGGACCCCGGTGCGGCGAATGCGCGTTCAACGGGATGTGCGAGGGCCCGTGGCACGAGTACCCCGACCACTACGGCTGGGACGAGTTCGTGCCGCGCCCGGACTTCTCGAAGGCGCACCCGCGGACCCTGGAAGGACTCCGATAGGCATGGAAGACGTCGCCGCACGGCAGGCAGCGGTCAACGAACGGCGCCAGTGGGTGCGCCTGACCCGGGCCTGCAACAACCACTGCATCTTCTGCCACGACGTGGGCGCCCACGACGGGCTGCTGGTGCCCGACGACGAGGTGCTGGCGCGGCTGCGCGCGGGTCGGGAGAGCGGTGCGACCCGGGCGATCCTGTCCGGCGGCGAGCCTACGATCCACCCGCGGTTCCTGGACCTGGTGAAGTCCGCGCGCGACATGGGCTACACCTGGGTGCAGTGCGTCAGCAACGGGCGGATGTTCGCGTACGACGCGTTCACGGCACGGGCGATGAACAACGGCCTGCGCGAAGCGACGCTGTCGATGCACGGCCACACGCCCGAGCTGTTCGAGCGGCTGGTGGGCATCCCGGGGTCGTTCCGGCAGTCGCTGCAGGGCCTGAAGAACCTGCTGCGCATGGGCGCGGTGGTGTCGGTGGACGTGGTCCTGAACCGCCAGAACCTGCCGCACCTTCGCGAGCTGCTGCAGTTCTACATCGACCTGGGCGTGGGGGAATTCGACCTGCTGCACCTGGTGCCGTTCGGGCGCGGCTTCGACGAGCACCGGGACGAGCTGTTCGAGGACCCGGACGTGGTCGCGCGCGAGCTGGCGCGGGCCCTGACGCTGGTGGACGAAGTGCCGGGGTTGTTCCTGTGGACCAACCGGCTGCCGATCGAGCTGCTGGAAGGGCACGAGGAACTGTTCCAGGACCCGCACAAGCTGTACGACGAGGTGCTGGGCGAGCGGACGGCCTTCAAGGAGCTGTTCGCCAATGGCACCGCCCCCGACTGCCTGGGCGAGCGCTGCCCGTGGTGCTTCCTGCGCCCCTTCTGCGATGCCGCGCGACAGTTCATCGCCGACCGGGGCGCGCCGCCGACCGCGATCGGGGCAGCGCCCCCCCCCGAACGGACGGCCTTCCCCGAGCGCGCAGGCGTAGGCGATGGGTTTGTGCAAGAAACTCTCGCCGGAGCCGAAGCCGCCTCGGGACGATCCAACCCGCCCGAGCGCGCAGGCGTAGGCGATGGGTTTCCGCAGGAAACTCTCGCCGGAGCCGAAGCCGCCTCGGGTCGATCCATGGAAGCCGACCGGGCGTTCTGCGAATCGGCCCGGGGCATCAGCGACGCAGCCTTGCGCGCCCGCGCCGCCGGGGGACTGCGGGCGCCGCTGCGGGAGGGGTTCGGGGACGCCGTGGCCGTCGCGCCTACGCTGGACGATCTGGACGCGGTCCGCACGCGCCTGGGCGTCCCGATCGACGACCTGCCCCCGTGCCTGGGCGGCCCGATCGTGGATGCGCGCCCGCCGGAGCCCCCCCCCGACGACCTGGCGGCGTTCGTGTCGTTCTTCATCCGGAACCGGTACCGTGTGAAAAGCCTGCGCTGCCGGACGTGCCGGCATGACGGGACCTGCCCCGGCCTGCAGGTCAACCTGGCGCGACACTGGGGATTGCGCGCGCTGAGGCCGGAGGCCTGATGGCAAACCTCGGATACATCCAGGTTACCCGCCTGTGCAACCAGAAGTGCCGCATCTGCAGCAACCCGGAGCGCGAGGCCACGCTGTCCATCGGGGACGCGAAGGGCATGGTCGACGACTTCGTCGCGCGGGGCTACGACGGCATCATCCTGACGGGCGGCGAGCCCACGATGGTGCCCTACCTGCCCGATCTCATCGCGTACGCGAAGGCGAGGGGGATCCACGCACGCCTGATCACCAACGGCCAGCGCCTGGCCGACCTGGGGCTGATGCGCGAATACGCCGTCAGCGGCCTGGACCACCTGCACGTGTCGCTGCTGTCGCCGGACCCGGCCGTGCAGGACTTCCTGACGTGCACCGAAGGGTCCCTGGGGCGCGGCCTGAAGACGCTGGAAAACGCCGGGATCGTGGGCATCAACGTCGATGTCAACACGCCGATCAACCACTACAACGCCGCGCACCTCGAGACCCTGGTGCGGATGGTGGTGCAGCGGTTCCCGTTCGTGGCCCACTTCGTCTGGAACAACCTGGACCCCAGCATGAACCGCGCCTCCCAGAACCCCGACGTCATCCACCACCTGTGGGAGTTCGAAGTCCCCCTGTTCCGGGCCATGCGGTTCCTGGATTCGACCGGGCGGTCGTTTCGGGCCGAAAAGGTGCCCCTGTGCTACATGGCCGAGTTCGCCTGGGCGTCCACGGAAACCCGCAAGATCGTGAAGGGCGAAGAACGCATCGTGCGCTTCCTGGACGAAAAGGGCATGGTGCGCGAAACGCTGTTCCAGCACGGCAAGGGCGACGCCTGCCGCATCTGCCGGTTCGACCCGATCTGCGCGGGGCTGTTCGACATGGACGTCCACTACGCGTCCGGCGAGCTGTTCCCCGTGTTCCTGGACCCCGAGCCAATCCGGCAACGCATCCTGGACGAGTAGCGCGCGCGGTGGGCACCGACGCCGGAAGATACTAGAATGCCGGCGAGCCGGCTGGTGAAGGCGGACAGTGACCATCGAGTGGATCTCCGAAGCGGCCGCGATCCTGCTGGCGGGCACGTGCGCCCTGACCGACCTCGTGCGGAACAAGATCTACAACCGGCCCCTGCAGGCCGGCCTGGCCGTCGCGGCGGTCTGGCTGGCGGCATTCTGCGCCTGGCGCTCGTTCGGGCTGGATACATCCCTGGACGTCTTTCCGGAACTGGGGACCTGGTGGTGGGACAGCCCTTACGCCGACCCGCTCCTGGGGGCCTACCTCGCCCGGGTCGCCGGAAACGCCTGCGTTTCCTTTCTGGCGGGATTCGGACTGTGGTGGTTCGGGCTCTGGGCCGCGGGGGACGCAAAGCTGTTCGCGGCGCTGGCCCTGTTGCTGCCCCTGTCGTCCTACGCGGGGGCCTTCTGGCCTCCGTTCCCGTCGTACGTGCTGCTGTTCAACACGTTCCTGGCCGTGCTGGCGCTGCTGATCCTGGAACTCGCGATCCGCGGCGTGCGGCAGGCGGTGCGGCCCACGGCCGACGAAGCCGAGGCCTGGCGGAACGCCCTGGGCTGGGTCAAGAGCCACACGAAGGAACTCGCCGTCGGCTTCCTGGGCCTCTTGTTCCTGTTCCTGGTCATCAAGACCCTCCGGATGCTTCTTCGGGATGTCATCACCGACACGACGCCGATCGTCAGCCCGACGGGCGTCTACTTCGCGCTGTTCCTGGTCTTCTTCCCTCTTTCGCGCCTGATGCGACGCAAGTGGGTCGCCATCCCCATCGCGGGCGCGACCGTCGCCTGGATCGCCTACGCCGTTGCCTTTCCGACACCCGAGTACAACCTCGGCACGATCCTCCACGTCGGGGTGCTGTCCATCAGCGTGCTGCTGTTCCTGGTGGTCTACGAACTGTACCTGAACGTGTTCGACTTCCACGCGATCGGCATCTGGCAGCTGCGCGCGCGCATGATCCTCGCCAAGAAGACCCGCGAGGTCCTCAAGGAGGACATCGACCTGGTGACGACGAAGCTGGGCGACATCGGTCCTGACGGCATGAGCGTCGAACAGGCCGAAACGCTTCGGCGGTGGTGGATGGACAAGGGCAAGGGCCCGCGCATCCACGTGTCGCGAACGATACCCTTCGCGCCGGCGCTGTTCATCGGGACGCTGCTGACGGTGATCCTCGGCGGCTACCTGGTGCGGACCAACTGACCCGGGCCGCCCCGGCTACCCGCCTTCCGTGATGTCCTCGCCGGCCTGCGTGAACAGTTCGTCCAGGTCGCCGAACCGCACGCGACGATACGCTTCCGCGAAATGCCCCTCGGGGAAGCCGGCCGCCTGCGCGACGGCATGGGCCGTCCCTCCCACGAACATTTCGACCAGGGGCTGAAGGTTCCCGCCCGCCACGCCCGCATCAACGAGCCCCACGCGACGGCCCGCCGTCCGCAACTGCAGCCGGTACTGGTTCAGCACGTTGCGCATCATCGTTTCGTGCGCCAGCACCGCGCCGATCTTCTGCGGCAGGTATCCTGTGATGTCCAGCACGTAGTCGGCACCCGGGGCTCCGCGGGCGAAGAACCAGCGCTCCGCAGGCGTGAACGGCCCCAGCCCCTCCGCGAAGTGCACGGGATGGTGCTTGTCGAAACACGACACCCAGAACGCCTCGGCCACCGCCCGGGCGACCCGCACGTGGTCCTGGTTGTCTTCGTGGATGTCGGTCGGGTCGAACGAGAATACCGTGTGGGGCTTGTACTTGCGGAAATTGAACACGATGCGTTCCCGAATCGCGGTTTCCGGCGTATCTGCGAGGCGATCGGTTTCGAACCCGAGGTCGACCACCTCCGACACGCCCAGCACCGCCGCGGCAGCGCGCAATTCCTCGGAATTGCGCCGGATGGTTTCGTCGACGGTCAGCCCGACCGAATCGAACCGGTCGTCCGTGACCCGCACCACGATCACCCGCCAGCCCTCGGCGGCAAATCGCGCCATCGCGCCGCCGCAGAAGATCGCCGCGTCGTCGGCATGCGGGCTGATGACCATCGCGGTGCGCATCGCGCCTCCCTTTTCATCACGAGGAAGAACCCCGGGTTCCGGTTCAGGATCGGGGAAACGGCGACGCGACGCAAGCAAAAGATGTCAGTCTATGCCTATTGGCGACGACGGGCCGGGAATCAGTCCTCGAGGAACCGCCCGATCCCGGGCGACGAAACGCGCCCGCGGGCCTTCAGGAGCCGGCCAAACGCGTCTCGGTAGGTGGCATCGGAGGTCAGCACGCGGATTCTGCTCTTTGGCAGGCGCCCCAGGAACGAGTCCAGGCGATCGCCGCCATTCAGGAGGTAGGCCGTGGTCGCGGCGCGATACTCCCTCCGCGGGTCCAGGGGGCTGCCGTCCGGGGTGCTCACGTCGACCGAACCGTCGCGGTGACGCGTGATCCGGATGCCCGACACCGCCGGGATCTTGTGCACCGCGCCCAGCCAGAACTTCGCCAGGCGCTGCACCTCGGCGCCCGTCAGGCGAACCACCACGATGGGGTCCTCGAACGGCCAGACCCGGTGGAGATCGCACCGGGTGATGGTCCCCTTCCGAAGGCTGTCGCGGACGCTGCCGCGGTTGGTGAAGGCCAGGTCGGCCCAGTGCGACTGGCCGTCGGTACCCGTTTCGGCTGCGGCCTCGCGCAGCAGGTCGGCGGTCAGGTTGCCCAGCGGCGTTTCGTCCGTGCGACGGGTCAGGATGTCCTCCGTCGCCTCGGCCACGACCTCGGCGCAGATCGGCGCCACCAGCGCCCGCGCCTCCGCGACGATCGACTCGACGGCGGGAAGCGGCGTGGCCACCCCGGCGAACCCCGCATACCGGGGCCCGCAGACCTTCGACCCGGCGTCCTCGACCCGGCAGACCGGGATCAGCGGATCGACGCTGACCCCGCCCACGATCGGCCTGCCGCTGGCCGGATCCAGCCGGATGCGGGCCCGGCCCACGAACGTCCCCTGGCCCGGGGTTTCGACCAGCGGCACGGCCAGGCGCTCCCCCTGCAGCCAGGCGTGGGAGTGCCCCGCGACCACCAGGTCGACGTCTCCGGGACGCAGCGAACCGATCAGCTTCCCCAGTTCGCCTCCCACCTCGCACCCCGCATCCCCGGCGGCGGGCGGGGAACTGCCCCGGTCGCATTGGCCCAGCGCGTGCGCCAGCAGGATGACGACCGTGGCGCCCCGGCCGCGCAACACCCGGACGGCTTCGTGGACCTCGCGTGGGAGCGCCGTGAAGCGAAGGCCGATGCTGCCCGCCCGGTTGGACACCCGGGGCGTGCTGGGCGTGACCACGCCGACGATGCCGACCTGGATGCCACCCACGTCCTTCAGCACCCACGGCGCGACGTTCGGCCAGTCGACGCGGCGGCCGGACGTCGCCTGGCGGACGTTGGCGACCACCACGGGGTGGGCGGATACGGCCAGCACCTTCCTGAGGGCGCATTGCGGGTCGTCGGGCGCCTTGCCGGGGACCTCGGGCCCGCAGCCGGCGTAATCGAATTCATGGTTGCCGACGGTCCGCGCATCATATCCGACCGCATTGAAGAACCGGACACAGGGCATGCCCTCCTCGAGATTCACCGCGAGCTCGCCCTGGAAGCAGTCCCCGGCATCGACGATCAGGGTCCGTGCGGGGTCCTCCGCCTTCAGGCGCGCCAGCAGGCCCGCAACCCAGGCGAAGCCCCCCAGCCGTTCGCCCTTCCCGGCCAGCTCGGGCAGCACGATGCCTTCCAGGGCGCCGTGGAGGTCGTTGGTCGACAGGACCGTGAGGGTGACGGGCGTCACGGCGGGATCCGCCTTTCCCGGCACCGGGTCGGCGATCGCCGTGGACGCCAGCACGCACGCGACGACGCATGGCATGACGACACGCAGCGCGACGGCCGTCACCCGATGGCCCCCGCCGGACAATCCTCCCGGATTCACTTCGCGCCTCCCTTCCGGGGGGACCGGGCGGCCCGCAGGTCGTCCCATGCCTTCTTCTGCACGTCCGAGTAGACGAAGCCCTTGCGCGACGCCGCCTTCGCCCCCTTCTCGAGGACCGGTTCCAGCAGGACGGCACGGGACCAGGCCGCCAGCGCGCCGTCAACGTCGCCCTTGCGCAGCAGCACCATCGCCAGGCCCAGGTGATTGTCGGCCGACGTGGAGTCCCGTTCCAGCGCTCGCCGGAAGGTCGCCTCCGCATCGTCGAACCGCGACTGGTCGAACTGCGCGTAGCCCAGCGCGCCCACGACCTGGGGCCCCATGCTCCCGTCGTCCACGCAGCCCGCAAAATCCGATTCGGCGCCTTCCGGATCACCCACCAGCAACAGTGCCAGCCCCCGGAAGAACCTGGGCTGGCACTCGGTCGGACGCTTTTCCATCGCCTTGGAGTAGGCCACGACGGCGTCGCGGTGAAGGCCCCGAGCCGACGCGATGCGCCCCTGGACCATCCACGCGTCGCCGCCCCAGGTCGCCTCGGGGCCGGCCCGTCGCAGGTCCTTCGTGGCAACCGCCGTGTCCTCGATGCGGGCCGACGCGTCGGCCAGGGCCACCCACTCCTCGGGTTCCGACGGCTTGAGGCCCCTGGCCATCGCAACGAACCGCCGGGCACGGTCCCGCTGGCCCACCTCGCCCACGATGCCGGCCAGGTCCGCCAGCAGCGCCGGCGTCAACAAGTGGGCCGCAGCCGCGCGCGGCAGCAATTCGTCCAGCCAGGCGTACTTCGCGTCCACGGCAGCCCATCGCAACAGCGCGACCACGCCGGTGCGGGCGGATTCCATGTCCGGCTTCAGGCCGCCAAACGCCCGATCGAACGCCTTGCGAGCCTCGATCGGCTCGTTGGCCGTGACGTGGTGACGCCCCGCCACCAGCGCCCACGTCACCCTGCCCTGCGGGTCCTCCGGGAATCCGGCCGCGTCGACCGCCACCCTGGCGGCCCCCGCCTCCGGCTTGCCCGGCTCGTCATCCACGACGAGGACCTGTTGCGGTATTACCTGCTCTGCGGCCATAGCCACCCCTGTTCCGGTGCTGCGGATGCTGCCTTCATCCGGACCCCACGATATTTCCTTATTTAAAAGCCTCACATCATATACACGCTGCGCTGCCGTTATTCAACCTTTTGTTGTCCCGGCAAGGGATCTCCCCGACCAGATCGGCCAGGGTTTATGCCTTTGAGAACCTGCCCGGCAGAGTGAAATCTGAAATGGCTGCCAATCAACCGGCCGGGTATTGCCATTCGCGTGCAATCGGCATACTCTGTAATTCATCACCCCTAACACTTTAAACCCTTTTGCAGCATGGCCCTGAGCGGGCAAGGAGCATCGGTTTGGACCCTGTCGCACTGCTGGAAAAACATTTCGCCGCCAACCAGGCGGGTTTCGCCATCGTGTACCGTCACAGCCAGATGGTGGCGCGCAAGGCGCTGGAAATTGCAGCTCGCTCTCTGGACCCCGGTCTCGAGCTCGACTTCATCGAGCAGGCGGCACTGCTGCACGACATCGGGGTATCCCGCGTGAACGCCCCGGCGCTGCACTGTTTCGGGACGGAGCCCTATATCCGCCACGGTATCATCGGCCGGGAAATCCTCGAGGCCGAGGGATACCCGCTCCACGCCCTGGTCTGCGAGCGTCACATCGGCGTCGGGCTTTCAGCGCTCGACATCAGGGTCCAGGGGCTTCCGCTACCGGACCGGGAGATGTCGCCCGTCAGCGTCCCCGAGCGGATCGTCGCACTTGCCGACCTCTTCTTCTCCAAGAAGGGGGACCAGCTGGAAAAGGAAAGGAGTCTTGACCGGGTGAGCGACGACCTGCTCAAGTTCGGCCA
>Ga0118677_10009623_pt1 | contig 15039 bp, 17 predicted proteins | sample AliMusrvi5mmetaG_FD_86154 | JGI IMG/M metagenome (GOLD analysis project Ga0118677, IMG submission 86154)
TGTAGCATGGGTAGGGAGCCCCTGTTTTCCGCCAAGAAAAGTGAGGGGGCTCCCTCTCTTTTCCTTTGATAATCTTGTTTATTTCAATTCAAACGTCCACTGTTATTTGAGTCCAAGGTCAGTTATGGAGCACCTCAACAGTGGAGATGGTCAGACAGACCTCCACCTCTTTGCCGATCAGGGTATAGGGAACGCTGTACCAGGAACCCTGCACGGTAATGTGATAGTCGATATTGACCTTGGCCTTTTTCCATTCTCGGAGCTGGAACCGCTCTTGAGGCAGTTCCTTGAGTGCAGGTTTGTCAATCTCTGCAAAGAGTTCGTTTCTGGACTTGCCAAGGCCCTGCATGGGACGGTTGTTCAGCTTCTCAAGTTCTATTGCAATAGCGTCATTGATTTCAGCTAGGGAAAAGAAGGTGTGATTGCGTAACGCTGCAAGTATCCTGCGTTGGGCGTTTAAGACACCGTTTTCAACCTTGGCCTTGTCGCGGGGTTCAAGAGGACGGGCAGGTATGACTACAACACCATAGTGGGCGCATAACTCGGAATAGACTGGATTGATTTCCGGATCATAGCGGCAACTGGTCTTGACTCCTGATTTAAGCTGGTCAGGAACAATGACCTCAGGTAAACCGCCGTAATATTCGAAAGCGCCTATATGTGCTTTGGTCCAGTCCGGTATCTGCTGGCTGGCAACCGCCAGAGCGTATGTGCGGGAGCTGGCGCCAATGACCGCCACAAACAGCTCGACGGAGATCAGTTCTCCAGTCTCACGATTAACGTAGGCGGGAGTATCACCGGAGAAGTCAACAAACAGCTTTTCACCGGCCTTGTGTTCAAAGCGCATAACCGGCTCAATGGTTTTGCCATGCCGACGATAGAGGTCAAAAAACTGGGTGCGGCCATAGCCATCAGGATGGATGGCACGGTACTCCTCCCAAAGCAGTTGCAGGGTAACCCCTTTGCGTTTCATCTCGGCTCTAAGATAGTCGAAGTCGGGCATTAGCTTGCGGGGTGCAGCAACAGCGTCTAATGGGAACAGAACGGTTTTCAAAGAGCTGTCGTCAAGAGCGGCAACTGCGTGCCAGTCAAGATCAGTTTGCCGGATTCGATCCAGATGTTCACCAACGGTTGTGGGGGAGACCGCACAAGCTCTGGCAATGGCTCGTTGACTTAGGTCATGCTCAAAATACAGCCTTAAAATTTCTCGAATGGTACGCATTGTTTTCTTCCTGCCTTTCATGACCATGGCCTCCGGAGTTTTCCGGGGATGGTACGGGGAATAAGACAGGAAGATGAAAAGAAATTAGTCCGAAATCAACTGGACACCAAATCCGGAAATCATAAATAAGTGTCCAGTTAAAACCGGATTCGCTGTCCACCCGAAACCGGATTGGGTGTCCAGTCAGTTCCGGATTCAGTGTCCAGTCAAAACCGGACGGACTGTCCAGTTAATTCCGGATTAGGTGTCCAGTGTACTCCGGATTATGCAACAAAATGCCAGAATTCCCGTGGACACATTCAATTCCTACTCTTTTAGCGAATAACAGTAAGCGTGTTAATAATGTCAGTAATTCAGGTACTACAGAAGTTATACCATTAAGGATACTTAAATTAATTATCCAGAAAGCACTGGATTATGTCGAAAACAGAGCCGAAGCACTCCTTATGGCAAATGATGGAGCTAATACTATATGGGATAACTCTTACAAGGACGTGAAATTAAGTCACGTAGAAAAATATCCTCACGGGTTTAAAAGTATTTATAAAACACAAGAAGCATATCTTCAAGTAAGGACAGGTCACCGTGCGACGCCAATCATAAAACGTTGGCTAACTGAAAACAATTTGCCTGATTTTGTGGGACTTAATGGGGAATTAAATCGCCTTCGGGCAGCATGTTATATAGTGTGTGCTGTATTTTCTGGTATGCGTAGCTCCGAATTAGCTTCATTGGAGCCGGGCTGTTTTACCAAGCATCAAGGTTTCGATGATGAATTGTATTGCTGGTTAAAAGGAAAAACTTACAAGCTCGAAGAAGACCCCAAAGATGCCGAATGGATGGTTCCAGCAGTCGTTGGCAAAGCTGTCGCAATTGCTGAAAAGTTATCGGCTCCATTTCGTAAAGAACTTCATAGCGATATTGAACGATTAGATGAGCGGTTTAACAACCTGACTCTACTTCCCAAGGCGAAAAAAGAAACAGCCAGTGAGCTAATGGAATGTCGTAAACATGCTAATTCTTTGTTTTTAAGCAAAAAAGAAGGATATCGTTCTCTTTCATATTGCGTGGTTGCCAAATCCCTGAAAGACTTTGCCAAACATTCAGGTGCTATTGTTGAAAGTTCTGATTTGGTGGGTATTAAAGATTTAAACAATATGACTGTTGGCGATGTCTGGAATCTTACTCCACACCAATTCAGAAGGACATTTGCTGTTTTTGTCGCTCATAATCTTATGGGAGATGTCAGATATCTACGTGAGCATTTTAAGCACTGGTCGATAGATATGACCCTTTATTATGCCCGTGCCGAACAGTCGTATATCGATGAAACCGTCTTATCCGAAGTATTGACCGAACGTGATGAACTTCAATCCCTTATTATCGAAAATTGGTTGTCCGGCGATGCCAGATTGTCTGGAGGAACAGGTAGGCGTGTTGTTGCTTTTCGTGGTCGTGACGAAGTGAAAAACGTTAAGGATATGCGGGAATTTTGCCGTCGGTTGGGAGACGATGTATTCGTTCGTGGCACGGGTCATTCATGGTGCATGTGTAGCGATACCGGTAACAATAGCGGTCAATGCCTGTATGATGCAATCAGGTGCAATTCCTGTGATGATAGTGTTATCGATGATACTCATATTCAGGTGTGGCGTGGTATCAGGCAACAGCAAATAGATGTCTTATTGTGCCCAGATTTGGGAGAATCGTCGTGGCAACGTTGTGTAAACCATTTAAGGGAGTCCGAAAAAGTATTACGAGACCTTGGTGACAATCCTGAACCATTTGAAATACCAGCAAGTCCTTATGCTTCCGAAGGTGTAAATCTATGAATGACAGAAACGATACTAAAAAAGAAATAGAACTTGCAATAGCCAGAATTCAGCACGGCAAACCTACCCGGATTCTAAAAACCAGAGGGATAAGTATTGCAGCCGTTGCTGAAGAGGCTGGCGTAAGTAATTCTACGATACACAACCGATATCCAGATTTGGCAACAAAAATTCGTGGAATAGGTAATCAGGATTACCCCACCCAACTCAAGGAAAAGAGTGGAACCCTCAAAAAATGCGAAGAGCGTTTACATGTCTTACGACAAGAAAATGAGCAACTAAAAACAGATTTGTCAAGCTCACAAACCATTAACTTACGGTTGTGTAAAGAAAATGAGATACTAAAAGCAAGATTAGAAATGAAAAACAAAACCAATTAGCTGTATTTGTGTCAAGAGTTATTGTCCTAATTTAATGGTTTCCTGCCGCCAAAAAGTGCTAACTCGAATACTTTGAAGAAACAGTCAACATCCGTAAATCCTATACTTCTGAGCCATTCGCCTTGATTTTGAACTGGAGCAAGTATGTTTTCATCTTTGTCCGGTCGGTTGTAGTAAGTCTGAGCTATTTCATCTCTCGGTTTTGTTGTATCAGTGGTCTGATTAAAACGATGAAGATGGTCAATAAAGTAATTGTCGAAAAGGCTTTCCACCTCTGGTGTTGCTGATTTCACGTGTTCTAAATTGAGGAAAACGCCACCATTGTTGAGTAAATTGAAAACCTCCATGTATAGCTCTTTTTTCCGTTGGTCAGACTGATGATGAATTGCAAAACCTGACACCACAACATCCATAGGTTCCTGGGTGCCTATTGACTCTAACCAAGATTTTGATGAGAAATCCGCCGTTACAATAGTTGCCTGAACCTTATTTCCTATTTGTTTCCTTGTCGCCTCTAACATGGGTTCAGAGAAATCAGCAAAAGTGACATGTGCGTCTGGATACTGCTCAAGTAGAAATCGTCCAAGCACACCATCACCACACCCCAAATCAAGTATCCGGCGTGGGCGGGGACACCAAGATTGTATAATGTGATTGATTATTTCGAGCTGTAATCCTGCTGCGGGAATTGCTCCACGAACGCCTTGCAGAAAAGTTTTTACCAATTCTTCTGTTTGCCATTTGCTTGTTTTATCGGTCATTATTTTCTCCATTCAGCAAAGTATCACGGGGGTATAAATTTGAGCTTTAACGCAATAAATATGATACAAGCATAACATACCATAATTACTATACTATTGTCAAGTAACACTGTTACGTGGTTTACGGTTGTTATGGCTTATGGAGTGTTGGCTATCGATGAAGACCGGGATTCCAGCATGCGCGACGAAATCTGCCGCGGTATATTTGTCCCGACGATTGGACCTGTCCAGGATGACTTCAATTCTGATTCCGCGCTTCTTTGCGGCTGTTAAAGCATTTGCAATGGGTACACTGGTAAATGAATATGCCTGGACAAGGATTTCATGTTTGGCGGCTTTTAGTTCCTGAACGATAGCCTCGGTTGCGCCACCATTCGGCGAGAAGTAAACATCCGTTGTGCCGGCGGACTTGAAGTGCTCACCAAAAGCAACCATCGGGGAAAGAAAAATAAACACAGCCAGAAAACAGCCAATTGTTCGGTTCATTTGGCACCTCATACGTGACGTTTCCTTATTGCCTGCCCTGCAGCATATCCTGAACAACACAGGGAATCAGTAGTTATTTGGCCCGAGTACATTGAGATCAGGATTGTTGTACAGCAGCCACGCCAATTCGACATCTTCTGAATCAAGCTCGTTGGCTGCACCAAAAATTTGAGCTTCCAAATCCGGAATACGCTCGTAATAATATAATCCTGCATCACCCTGGGTTACTTCACGCAGTGTCGAAATTGTGTGCTTTGGTGCAAAAATATATTCTGGACAGTATGTGACTATGGTGGTCCCCCCGTCAAGCATGTCGAGTTGCCGCGATTTTTCACGAAGAGCGTGGGAGCTGAAATCCAGCAAATACCGCCCCTCTAACTCTAACCAAACGTGGTAAGGCACCGCGCACGGCTGTGCCGGCATGCCCGGAAGTGGCGCATGAACAATGACATCTCCCGACGACGGCCCAACACGAACGGCATGGAAACCACATGTCATTTCTGATTCAACACCAACACGCTTCAGAATCTCTTTGCCTATTGCACTATGCACGAAACAATCACCCCCGACCTGGCCGCTGGCAGCTGTGGTAAGCCGCCGCAGTGCTGATGATATCCGTGGTAGATCAGCTGCATTGATCAAACGATTGAAACGCTCCTTAGCAGCTGCCCTTCTCTTTGCTTCTCCCATTAACTCCCCTCCACTTCTTTCTCTGACTGGCTATTACCAGGCATGCTCATTGTATTTTAGACCAAGAATCACCTCATCATATCCGGCCGGCGCCAACGCAAACAACCGCCTCAAGTTCGCTGCACCGGCCAAGATCTCTGTAGATCTTCACCGAAAAACACCACTGGTCGGTTGTCCCAAAAGGCGCGTTGGTATGGTCCTGGGTGGTCGTCCAACTGCCGAAATCTCTCTTCCATCCCTGTAAAAATCCTGGCAGATATTTCTCGCTTTTAAGTCCAAGGACGTCAACCAGGTCGCCGGATGTCTGCGGGAATATATGAGCGAGTTTGGAGACTTCTGCCTTCGGGTCAAAGTAACACATCGGGTTGAAATTGACCTTACCGGTCCTTTGAGAATAAAGCAATATGCCTCTCCGGAAGAGGTCGCCCCTGTCTTTTGGCACAACGCAAGGGTGCTTTAACGCTGTTTCGATATTCTTTTTTAACCTCTTTTCGAACCAAGGCCCGATTTCATTACATTCCAGCTGAAATCGGCGATTCCCCCAAGCCATCAAATAGTGCACCAAATTCTTGCCAAAAATAGTCCTGCGAGCTTTATTGACCTCGACCTGACTACCTACCCAATTTTTGGAAACACTTGTAATTGCTACACTGTTTTCCAAAATTTCCCGGCGTTCTGAATGCCATTTGATTTCTGCCGAAAATTCTATGCGTTGCCTCGTATCGAGCCGGATCCGTTGCAAAGGTTCTTCCGGCATAAAATCGGTGGCAGTAAGCCCGTCCAAAGCCGGAAAAAGAAAAGTCCGCTCCCAATCCGAGAACCCCATCGAGTCAAACATGCTTTCTATCGAGATCTCTTCTGCCGTCCAATTCGGCGGGATCGCCATTGGGAGATTTTCTTTTATCCGGCTTTCAATCCGACCGGCGCCAACCGCCACAGAACCCCAAGGCAACGCACGAGTGATCGATTCAGAGAGACTCACCGAAGCGGGATCAGTGGCGGACATTTTCTGCGTTGCCATTTCAACCGACATTGCAAGCCATATCAGACGGTCAATCGGCAACTTCGAGATGTGATCGAAGAAATGAGAATCGCGGCCAACCGTGATTACCTGAGGCTTGTCGCTTCTGGGACCCTCTCCGGTATATTGAGCTTCTGTCCATTTCGGATAGCGGGACTGCGCGTGGTCAATGTCCAGCTTGTCGGCAATATTGCTCTGCTCGACGGCCTGCTCTTTCATATATCCGGTATGGATATCGATGGACAAAGACGAAAGAAAGGCAATTTTACCAGGATGCTTCAGCCCGATAACAGTAGAGGACTCACCTATCCTGGCGAGATGGGCGCCGAATGGCAGTTCAGTGCGAAGAAGATCAGTAAAAGTTGGGATGTTTGGATAGTGGCCGATAACCGGGCACAGCGGCAAGTGGCCCGGCATCGTACTCCCGTCACAAGCGAGCCAACGAAGCGTAAGCCCCTGGTCCATGCAAAAGATTGCGTCCCGCAGACACAAGGCAATCTCTTTGGAAGACGGTGACCTAAATTCGCACGAAATCGATTGTAGGCAGGAATCGAGGTAACTGGTTAATGCATCCATTGGTTCTGCGAACCTGGAAAGAAGTTGAGATTTGAGCGAGAGAATGTGTTGGAGCTTTTCTATGTAGCCATCTTCGCGGAGAACTCTGCCAAGCGTGACCTTTGAATGTGTAATAGTTGCTTCGATCTTTTCGTTCAACAGCAGCGCTTCCGCCAAGCCTGTCGGGTCGTGCTTCCGGAGCATGGCATTTGTTCTTGCCGCGTCGTGGTCTCCGTAGTTGCCATGATCGCGCCCATCAAAAAGGACAAGTCCCTTCTGGCCGTCGCCCCGGAAGTTTTTAAGCCCGGTGGCAATGGTATCGAGAAATTCTATCTTATTCGAATTCTCGGGGTCGTTCGAATTCATGACGCCTCCTGGCAAAGCCCACTTTGTGTCAAATCCGATGAGTCCATAAATGGAATAGTAATATCAGAAATCCCGACAGGATGTATTTCAGAAAATATCTTTTTTCTCACTTTAGACCCCTTCACTTTTTTCCGGCTTGCTTCATTTAACGGTTGACAATATACACTAATTTATGCTATATGTCAATAGCAAAATGCGAGCCCGAGTAAGTTCAATACAAGTCCAAAGTAAGACTGTTCTATTTCAGGCAGCAAACATAGGTTTGAGTAAAACAAAAGAGAAAAAAAGCTGAATGCCAAGAATAGTGCATAAGTTGGCATTCGAGGAAAATGAGCAAACTTAGAGCTGGTAAGGGTTTGAAGGGGTTTTCTTTATTTTACTTTGAATTTGCAAAAAAATGAATTACAACTTTTATGCATTTTGGTAGCATATTTTGGCATTGAAGGAAGTGGAGACCATGGTAGAGCATAATCGTCCAAAAGCTGGCGACGCAATCAGAGTTGACCCGATCAGGGAACTGAAAAATGTTAAACTGATAAAAAAGCTATTGGCGGACCGGCCGAGAGATTTGGCAATCTTCACTTTGGGAATAAATACAAATTTAAGAGCATCGGATATCCTGAGGATCACAATCGGACATGTTCGGCATTTAGGTCCTGAGGAACATTTTGTGATCAGGGAGAAAAAGACGGGCAAAGAAAAGGCCATTACGATCAACAAAACCGTCCATGCGGCAATCCGGCAACTCATCCAAACGTTGCCGGCCGACACTCCAGACGAAACTCCACTGTTCCGGTCTCGGAAAGGCGACGCTAAAGCTCTGACTGTTTCGTATTTGCATAAACTCGTGAAGGGATGGTGTCGCGAAATAAACTTGGTAGGCAATTACGGGTCGCACACATTGAGGAAAACTTTTGGTTACATGCATCGAGTCGTGAACCATACCGACCTGCCAACGCTAATGCAGATGTTTAACCATAGCACGCAGCGGCAGACATTGAGCTATTTGGGAATCCAGGCGGAAGAAATCAAAAGTGCCTATCTATTTGAATTGTAATTTAGAACTGTAATAACGTATACTTGTGAAACTCATTAAGACTAAAGGAACGAGAGATGACGCTTTTGGAAGAGGACCTGCTTGCCGCACTCAAGGAATTGCATGAGTCTTCAAAGATAATGACCAGCGGAAGCCAGATCTCAAGCGAAGAGATGAACAGGTATTACCAAGCCCTCGCGTGGAGCGATCGGGTCCAAAAATCAGCACTGGCAGAAAAACCAAAGCCATAACAATTTCGGGGAAATAAAATGATACTTCCATATCTGATAGAAATAAGCTCACGTATAATGGCTTCTGGTGCCGGCTTATGCATGTGAAACGACTACTCCTGATAGCTGCAATAGTCGTTTTGACGGCACTTCCGGCGGCCGCTGCTGGACCATATTTTTCTCTTTCCCCGAATGTCTGGTTGCCGCATCGCACCTTTAGCTCCGATTATTCGCTACATCCAGCGAGTACAGATTATTCCCCTGGTGTCGGTATTGCCGGTGCTTTCGGCGTCATGACAGCCCGCGGGCTCCGGATTGAATACGAAATATCTTACCGAGAAGCGCAAGCAAAACACGGCGTTGAGGATACGTGGGCGGCGGCATCGATGATGAACATGTGGCAACATCTCCCTATCAGCAACAGCCTCTCGGCATACGCTGGTGGCGGGATCGGGTTTGCTCGGTCGCATGTTGCATCATCCGGATTTGTTGACCAGACAGGACCTGGATTTGGGTATCAAGCGGGATTTGGTGTTGATTTTCGGCTGAGTCGCCGGATGTCTATGGATATAGGTTATCGATATTTCGGGGTTGCAGACACCGCCGCACACTCAATCGGTCCTGTTGACCAGACCGGTTCTTCTGTGCTTGCCGGGTTGCGCTTTGGGCTCTGAGGCAGTAACAGTTTCATATTTGGCTTATAATTGCCTTCACCCGCTGCCCTATGTCATTGTATTGCCGGGACGCCATTAATCGGCTACAGCTCAAATTTGAAAGCCGGTTTTGGAGCACGTTGGTAAATTTTACTTTTACTCCAATAAACCGCCCTACCCTGCTCATATTTTTTTATCTTGTGGTTTCCGTGGCGGTGTTATTACAATGACATCAATATTGCAGTCATCGAGAGGCAACATCCGTGAACAAGAACAAGATTCCCGCTCCACCTGTAGGAACTAACAAGCTTTGCGAGTCATGCCGCCGCACCTGCAAGCAGCTGCATTTTGCAGTCGTGTCAAATTGTCCGCGATACTACCCATACGGCAAGAAATCTTCAAAGATCCGCAAAGAATGGAAACAACCTGATCTCGGGTTGTAACCCTACCTCATTTATTCCAGTTCAGCTGTTCATAATTAGTGCATTGTTATGTCACTGCGTAGTATCATCTCACAGTAACCTTTCTTTCTCAAGTCATTATCACTCACGAAGTACATCTCCCTCCGCCTTCATCAACTATTAACATCACCAGATATCTGTTGACAAATTAGTCATTTAGAAATATAAGAGCACTATCCGTTCATGTAGGAGGCTCTATGGTAATCTCTGTAATTAACAACAAAGGCGGCACATCAAAGACAACGACGACACTTAACCTCAGTCATGCGCTTGCTAACCGTGGTAAAAAAGTCCTTGTAATTGACCAAGATCCGCAATGTAATTCAACTTCTGCTTTAACTCCTGCAAACGTTGCCAACCTTGGCGGACGATCACTTTATGACCTGTATTCTAAGCCCGACATTCCGGTCAAAGAGTGTATTTACCATACTCAGTACGAAGATTTATTTATCATGCCGAACCTTGCTATCACCGCAAGCCTTGAGCACAAACTTTATCAGGACATAGCTGGTAGCTATATGATGGGCCGCAGAATCATCGACCAGATTGGCGATGACTACGACTTCATATTTTTTGACAACCCACCTACTTTAGGTATCTGGGTAATAATGTCCTTGATCGCCAGTGACTGTGCAATCATTCCTGTTGAGGCTGGGAGCAAATATTCTTTAGATGGCCTTGTAGCAGCAATTGACGCTATCGAAGGGGTTTCCAAAACTGCCAATCCTTCCCTCCGCTTTCTCAGGCTGCTTATAAATCGCGTCGACCTCCGGACTTCTGCTTCTCGCGTTACTGTCGATTTTATCCGTTCTCGTTTTGGTAGCAATAAGGTTTTTGAAACAACTATCCCCGAGAACACTCAGATCAAGCAAGCAGAATTGGCCGGCAAAACGGTCTTGCGGCATGCTCCTCAATCAGTAGCTGCTAAAAGATACAGAGAACTTGCTGATGAATTTTTGCAGATAATTGAATCCGAACAGCCAGAATTGGGGCTCTGATATGTCAAAGAAATCAGCCACTGGGATAGGCGAAATGCTTGCAAACCTGATGCAGTCTTCAGCTCTTACTGAGACTGCCGCAAGAATGGACAATGTCCAAACCACTCGCAACGTCGAGTCGGTAAAGATTATTCCCCCTGCCCTTCTCCATCTTGTTCCGCCATCAGTAACCGTCAATCCTGTCCTGGTGCAAGAGCCAGTCGTCGAAGACCCGGTTATCACTCCGGTAGTCGATGTCTCCAACACCCCAAAACATAGTGGCACACATATTGGTACACATAGTGATATACATACCGGCATTGATGCCGACACAGATACCGGCATAGGTATAAACACCGATACCAGTACTGATACCGGCACCAAAACCGACACGCATACCGGCCTACATACCAGCACTGATATTGGGATAGATACCGGTATTGATGTTGGCATTCTTAGTGGTATCGATGATGACATATATGCCGGCTTAGATGCCTATACGGATAAGCATACATCTATATCGCTACCACACAATGCCGGTATAGTTACCGATACCGATACCGGTACACATGTCGGTATAGATGCCGGTACACTTATTGATATACATGACGGCAGACAAAGTGGTATAGATATCGGCATGCCTATTGACACCTATAATGATATGGATACCAGTATTGATACCGGCGCTGTATTGTATTCACATATTGATCCTGAACTGTTTTATCCATTCACTTCAGGGCAGGGAAAGGTGCTTCTCTATCTTATTGATGCGGGCGGGAAAGCTAATAGAAATTGCATATCAATACAGACTGGTGTTCCGATAAGCTCACTGGCTAAAACCCTGTCGTTGCTTGAGAAAAAGGGTTTTATAAAGAGGGGCGAACAAAAACATTATGAGCATAGAGAACGCGGATTTTTCTATAGTATAGATCGGCAAATGTGCGGTGATTTTTACGAGCGAGTTCGCGGCACACAACTTGGTATACATACCGGTTTGCATGCCGGTATACGTACCAGCTTACATACCGGGCCTCAACACAATATGCATACCAACATCAATACCGGTTCACATGCAAGACCACAAGTTGGTACACGTAATGGTATCCATGCCGGATCCGTTTCTCCCTTTAGTAGTAGATCTTTAGAAGACTTAAAACCTACTACTACTCAAGCAGAGTTTGGAATTCTGAAAGATCCCGAATTGCGATTCTGGACTTCTGAGGGAGTGACAGAAAAGCAGGTACAGAGCTGGATGGCAGAGTTCGATCTTACTCAAGACGAAATCACGATATCGCTCCGGTACGGCCGGTTCGACATTCTCGAAAGAGGGGACGTCCAAAATGCCGCAAATTGGTTTTATAAAATTCTGTCCAGAAATGGATTCTACCCGAAACCTGCAAACTACAAATCTCTGATTGAGATCAAAGCTGAAGCCATGAGGCAACAGCAAGAGCAGGATAGGGCAGCGAGACAAAAGTTGGAAGAAGCCGAACAAGAGAACCGATTTCAGGTTTTCGTCTCTGATCCAACTTCTTCTCTCTACCAGGAGTTGTTATCAAAAGTAGGCGGCTTTGCAAAAGAGCAACTTGCCGATGGTGACGCCATGGCAGCCAACATTGAGCTTCGAGAGTTGTACGTGCAGTACCTGAAGGCTAATAAAGGTTAATCTGAATATTTTCCAAGTTCCAGCTGAAAAACCGACCTCGCAGAATCGCCTACAAGGGCAAAACAAAGCCAGACCAAGGCAACCCATAGCGAAAGAAAACAACCCCCACAGCTCCGCTGTCCGCGTAAAGAAGTTGCCTTGAGTGAGTGAAGGAGAGAAAAGATGAACGTAATTACCCATGAAGAATACGCAAATGCGGTTATTGCCGGTGTCGATTTAGCTCAACAGCCGACAGGAGGCGGGCGCGTAATGGCTCAAGTGCTATTGTCATGCTACAATGGAGATTCGTTTCAGCTTGACGTCGTGGATCTTTGTAACCTCGATCAGGAAAATTATGAGATTGCCATCACAATCATCCGGGGCCGGTATGAAGTGAGGTGTGAGCCTCAGGACATGATAGAAAACGGCAGCAAAATATTTCGTGAGCTGTGGGATCAATGGGGACAGTTGGAACTGACAGAGCGTGCAAAACGGTCATGTCCAGATTGCAGCAACGGGAAGATTTATGAAAATGATGATGACGAGGTTGGTGTTTACTGCACGCGATGTAAGGGATCAGGTCGAATTTGCAGGTGTAGCAATTAAAATTTAGCTTCTTGGAAACCTCCAGCGGAATTTTCGAAGTTAAGCGAAAAAAGAGGCTTCCAAAAACCGCTCTCACTGCCCGAACGCGACGCAAGACATATCGCCGTATCGGCCTGGTGGGGTAGGGGGCTTAAATCGCCTTATATTCGCTTTAGTGACTCAATGAGCCGGAAGTATCATTCATTAATTCAAGTTGCAACACATAAAGGCTAATTTTAGCCAACTACCCCCATAAGGAGAGAGAAAAATGACAAAAACAGAATTTGTTGCAAAGCTTTCTGAAAAACTGGACATCTCGAAAAAACTGGCCGCCGAAAATACTGACGCGGTTCTGGATCTGATCGCTGAAGTTATTAAAAGCGGAGACAAGATTACGTTCCCTGGGTTCGGCACTTTTGCAGTTTGTGAGAGGGCAGCAAGGGTTGGGCGTAACCCACAGACTGGGGCATCGATGGAGATCCCGGCCACCAAAGCTGGCAAGTTCACTGCTGGAAAAAGCTTGAAGGGGCTGTAAGCTGGTTGTTCCTGTAGGCCATACCGAAAAATATACAAGCAAAAAAAGAGCGGGATGGCCTGCCGGCTGGAGTGATCCGGATCCGAAGAAAAGTGAGATGGAGTAGGGTAGGGGAAAGAAAGCCGAAACCGAGTTGAGTAAAAACCTTAACCAGGCTGCAGCCAACGTCTGGCTGTTAGCTGAGAGGGAGTTATATATGAGAACGAAAGTAATGGAGATAATGCCTGATGTCGCGTTATATCGTGACGATAAAACAGGTATTGCGATGGTAGAAGATGGCCGGAATGGGAATAACTGCACCCTGCACCCAAACATTGATTCATCCGGGTCCGTCGATGGAATGGTCAACCAGGGCTACTGGAGCCGTGCCGACAAAACCGTGCAAGCAATGGGAGCGATACATAATATTAGCGTCTATGTCCCTGAGGCCGACCCTCAAATTAATGCTGCTCTGCATGAGCATTGCCAGTGTGGCGGCAACCATGGCAGTGAAAATAAAAAGTAAAACCCTCACGACAAGACAAGGAAAAGCCAGAACAAGTTGATCTGAAAGAAGCCGACCAGAGCAAAATAGAGTAGGGTAGGGCGGCCGTCAACCCGCCACCAGTATCATTCAACCAAGATAACCTCAAACAGTAGCAGCCAGATTTCCTTTCAACAAGGGTCTGGCTTTTTTTGTCTTCAATTCCTCAAATGATTCCTCCATCACAATCCAAAAACAGTCCGCATAAATAAAATACGTCAAACGTAAAATAATACTTGACAGCAACATAGATCTATGTTATGTTGTACGTGCGTTGAATGAGTGGCGCCAATAAAAGTTAAAAAGAGGTGGTAAATGACTTCATTAATAATAGGTTTGGTAGCGGCGATAAATGTAGAGAAACTGATAGGGCTGATTGTGCTGTTGGCATCGGTGGCAGTTGCTGCCAGTGTCTGGCTCCATGGAGATATCCCGTTGGCAATCATGGTTGCGCTGGGCCAGATTCACGGGCACATTCAGCATCATGCTCACTCCGCAGCCGAAGAAGCGGGGCACGTTGTCGTACATCGGGCAATCAAATAACAAAAAACCTTAAACATCTTCGGGGAAAAAGGAAATCTTATGACAGATCTAAGGGCGAACCCGGCTCCATGGGCGATCAGTGAAGAGCTGCGACAAATCATTGCTGAAGCAATCAGGGAGAAAACTGGGAGCTGCATAATTTCTTTTAAAGATCCTTCTTATTCAGTCGATAGAGGTGGATTCCATCCAGTGGAAGTCATGGTGAGCGGTAGCGGCGAAATTCGGTACATAACGATTTAAGAGTTTATGCGGTGTGTAGCGTCAGCGGAACCACCGCATAAACTGTTGTTGAACTAAACCGCTTCGGCTCTGCTGCTATTTGGATTTTTGTCTCGTTTTTTAATTCTACGTGTGTGAGGTGCTGGCTTTACGAGGGCATTTCAATAGGTCTTACTGTGGGCTTTTTCGTATCAGTCGCTCTTTCTCATATATTTTGATCGCTATTCTACTTCATAAATTGTCCATAAATGCCATGTTCAGTGATGATAGGCGCACCTATAGCGCTTTACCTGAATTATTTCACGCATAGTTCTCGGAT
>Ga0118677_10009624_pt1 | contig 15038 bp, 15 predicted proteins | sample AliMusrvi5mmetaG_FD_86154 | JGI IMG/M metagenome (GOLD analysis project Ga0118677, IMG submission 86154)
GCCTGAGTTTTCGCGCCGGGCGGCGTTGTCTGTTCGGGGGAAAGACCGCCTTGGGTATTCCCGCCCGAACAGCCGCCTTGCCCGCCGCGAAAACTCAGGCCATCATGATCCCAATGGGTTTTCGGATAGGCTCTAAGCCGGCCCGCTCAGCCGCAGCATTCACAGGAGCATGCGGATGGGCCCTTGCAGCCGCCAGCGACCATGGACTGCAGGTTTTTCAAGCTGATGGCCAGCGAATCAAACGGGTTCCGCCCGTAACATTCATCCTGCTCCACAATATACCATTCAATGCGGCTGGCTTCCGCGGCCTTCAGGATTTCATCCCACTTCAAGCATCCTTCGCCGATCTCGGCAAAGCGGGGCTCATTGCCAACCATTTTCATGTCCTTGAGGTGCAGCAAGACGCTGCGGTCGGCCACCCGCTTGATCCACTGCGCCGGGTTTCCCCTGCCGTGCTGAACCCAGTACAGGTCGAGTTCCGCCAACAGGATATCCTTGGCCATATCGGCATAAAGCGCCTCCAGCCAGGTGCGGCCATCCGGCAGCTTTACAAACTCATGGCTGTGGTTATGGTAGGAGAAATCGAGGCCCGCCTTGCGCAGCTTCCAGACCACCGACGGCAGCTCACCGCAAAACCGCTTCAACCCTTCCGCATTGCGGTATTCATCCGGCAATGCGCCAATGGCCACATGCGGACACTCCCAGAGCAGATGGTCTTCGATCATCGCCTCCGTGCGGTCGCGCAGCTTTTCCCACGAAACATGGGTGGCGCACATCCGCAGCCCCGCACCTTTCACGGCACGGGCAATGTCCCTTGCAGGAATCGGCCCCACGCCGGACAGCTGTATCGCCGGATAGCCCATGCGGCTGATCCGCTGCATGGAACTGACAAAATCGGGGAAGGTCTGGGCATATTTACGGATGGTCCACAACTGCGCGGCGATATTTGACATCTTGATCTTCATGAGCAGGTTCCTTATAGTTCAACAAGTTTGAGATACATTAGCATGAATTATTTTTCCAACAACAGTTTTTGGTGCTGGCATCCCGATGTGCCGCTGTGCAAATCCTGCTTCCTGCTTTTCCGCCGCACCTTCACCGCCACGGAGGGAGCGAGCGTCCTGAAGCTCGCCGTGACCGCCGACAACCGCTACACCCTCTACCTCGACGGCAAAATCGCGGGCCGCGGCCCCTGCCGGAGCGACACACGGCGCTACCGGTACGAGACCTATGAGGTTCCGGTAACGCCCGGCGAACACACCCTGCTGGCGCGCGTGGCCGTTTTTCCGCACCACGGCGAAGCCGGCGAAACCTGGGGCCTGATTGCGGAAATGCACCATGGCGGCGGATTCCTTGCAGCCGGCGGCCTTTTCACCGGCGAAGAGAAGACCGAAAGCCTGGACACCCCGGAACGCTGGCAGGTCCGGCATGAATCCGCACGGAAATTCCGCACGGTCATGACGGAAAACACCGCACGCCATGCCGTGGTGCCGGCCATGGAACACTTTTTCGCCGCCGACGCACTCCGCGATGCGGCCGACGAGCAGGCATGGAAAACCCCTGTCAAAATGTGGCAGCCTGCAACGGCCCCTATCATGGGCGATCCCGTGTCGCGCTGGTGGCTGGCACCGCGCACCATCCCCATGCTTGCCCATGAACCGGAAAAATTCCGCCGCATCATCCATGCCAAGGGCGTGGAGGGCGCCAGCGAGTTCCTGGCCGGAAAACCGCTCGCCGTCCCCGCCGGGCAGACGGCGACCCTCACGCTGGACATCGGCCACCTTTCCACCGTGTTCCCGCGGGTGGTTGCGCGGGGCGCCGCAGGAAGCTCCATCCGCATCCGCTATTCGGAATCCCTGTATGTGGACGGAAAGAAGGGCCTGCGCGACGACCCGCGCGGCGTGGTGGCCGGCTACAGCGACCGTTTTGACCTTGCGCCCGAAGCGGTCGAATTCGAGCCGTTCTGGTTCCGCACCTGCCGGTTTGTGGAAGTTGAAATCACCACGCCCGCCACCGGCAGCGCGGTGATCCAGGCCTTCACGCTCCAGTCATGGATGTATCCGTTTGAGCTCAAGGGTGAATTCGCCTGCGCGGACACGGAAATAAAGACCATCTGGGATGTGGCCTGGCGGACCGCCCGGCTGTGCGCGCATGAACACTACGAAGACTGCCCCTACTATGAGCAGCTGCAGTATGCCGGCGACACCCGCATCCAGGCGCTGATTTCCTACCTGGCAACCGGCGACGGACGGCTGGCCCGGCAGGCCATCGAGCAGTTTGACCAGTCCCGCCTGCCCGAGGGGCTGACGCAGTCGCGATACCCCTCCAACTGGACGCAGGTCATCCCTTCGTTCAGCCTCTACTGGGTGATGATGGTGCACGACTACCACCGCTATTTCGGCGACCGCAAATTCACCGCCTCCATGCTGCACGGGATCGACAGCGTGCTCGACTTCTTTGAAAGGCAACGCGGGCCAAACGGCCTGCTGCGGCAGGCGGGATACTGGGGATACCACGACTGGGTGCAAGAGTGGATCCGCGGGAACCCGAGCCGGGGCAGCGACCTGCCGGTCACGCTCGACAGCCTGCTCCATGCGGAAGCCTGCCGCATGGCGGCCGAACTCCACCGCGAATGCGGGAAACCGGAACGGGCGACGGAGCTGGAAACACGGCGCCGGCTCAACATCGAGGCGGTCAACCGCCACTGCATCGACCGCGCCACCGGCCTTTACACGGATATGCCCGGCGTGGCGAACTTCAGCCAGCACACCAACGCCATGGCGATCCTGGCGGAAGCCGCCACCGGCCATGATGCACGGAAACTGGCGGATGCGATTGTCACCCATCCGGGCATGAGCCAGGCCACGCTGTACTATTCCTTCTACCTGCTGCGCGCATGGGAGAAAACCGGATGCTACCGGCATTTCTGGACCCAGCTGGACAAGTGGCGCGACATGCTGAAGCTGAACTTCTCCACCTTTCCGGAAATTCCGTCATCCGACACCCGGAGCGACTGCCACGCCTGGAGTTCAACACCGATCCACGAACTGCTCGCGTGCGTGCTGGGCATACAGCCGGCCAAGCCGGGCTTCACCGCCCTGCGGCTAGCCCCCTTCACCGGCCCGTGGGAACACGCCAAAGGCAAGGGCTGTGCCGGCGGGCAGATGGCGGAAGTGGAATGGTGGAAAAAGAACGGCGAGCTGCGGATCCGCTTCCAGTTGGAAAAGGCCATCCCGGTGACCCTCGCATGGCCGGACGGCACCCTCCAAGACCTTGGACACACCGCCGCCGGCGACGTCCGTCACACATTGGCGGACTGACCGCCGCCGCCGCTTTTCACCGCAACCTGCATGATGAGGTTGGCGCGGTAGTTGTCATTGCGCAGGCGCGCAAGCTCCGCGGCCCGCAACAGTTCGTCATTGCTCCAGAACGGCGCCTTCCCATGCGCCGTCAGTTCATGCCTCAGCTTGGCAATCGGCATCGTGCACAGGCGTTCATAGGGCATTGTAAAATCTCCACACGCGACAGACGACCGGCAACCGGAAAAAATCCGGCCCTGAAAAAAACAGCCCGAGGGTGGCCATTGCCCCGGCTACATCAAAAGGGCGCCGATGATGACGCCCAGAACCACAAACAGGAAGAAGCCAAGCGACTTGGCCATGCTGACGTGGGTCCAGAACATCTTGATATCCACAGAGCCGCCGGAGGCATTCATCAGCAAAACGAGGACCACCAGCGCGATCAGAACCAGGGCTATCAGGACTTTTTTATTCATGCCTTAACTCCTATGATGTTTTCAACGGCCTGCATAATGGTTTCAACAGCCGCCAGCCGCCCTTTGCCCACCCGCCCGCAGGCCAGGTCGCCGGTTTCAGCCTCCACGAAGGCAACACCGCGCTGGCGCAGGATGCGGACATTCTCCTGTGTTGCCGGATGCGCCCACATGTTGTCGTTCATGGCCGGCGCGACCACCAGCGGCGCGGTGCAGGCCAGCGCGGTGCACGTCAGCAGGTCATCTGCGATCCCGTGCGCCAGCTTGGCCATGACGTTCGCCGTGCAGGGCGCGATGACAAATATGCTCTTGTTTTCAGCGTATGAAATATGCTCCGGACACCACTGTTCGCCTGGATCGAACATTTCAAACCCTACCGGATTTTGCGACAGCGTGCGGAACGTCAACTCACCCACAAAGCGGGTGGCGCCGCGGGTCATGACCACCGTCACATTCCAGCCGCGGGTTTTGAACTGGCGCACCAGTTCCGCCGCCTTATATGCGGCAATGGAACCGGTCACCCCCAGCAGCACATGGATTGAGCTTTTCATTGTGCATTAGAGGAACATCAAAACCCTCCCGAGTCAAGCGGATTTCACCACCATTCGCGGCGATACCGCCCCGCCATCGGATCACGGCCGCAAAACAAAAAACACCTCCCATTTTTTTACCATTTTTACTTGCGTGAGAAGCGTCAACGCATTATAGGTTTTTTGGCAAAGGCCGCGTTTCCGGCCGGAAGGAGTTGCACCCGCATGAAGAACCCGCATATCGATGCTTTCATGAAGCAGTTTCCGTTCGAAGGGATGACCTATGATGACGTGACGCTGATCACCCAGTATGCCGATTTCCTGCCCGAGGACACCAGCATTGCGACCCGCCTGACCAGCCGTATCAACCTGAACATGCCGTTCGTCAGCGCCGCCATGGATACCGTGACCGAGTCGCCCATGGCCATCGGAATGGCGATGCTGGGCGGCATCGGCGTCATCCACAAAAACCTGTCGCCGAAGATCCAAGCCAAGCATGTGGCATCGGTCAAGCACCACCTCAACGGGCTTATCATCGACCCCATTGTTTTCCGCACCGCGGACACGCTGGAGACCATCCGCATCAAACGCCAGGAGAAGAACTACAGCTTCAGCGGGTTCCCCATCATTGACGACCAGGACAATCTAGCCGGCATCCTGACCGCCACCGACATCCGCTATGCGCGCAATCCCAACGCCAAAGTGACCGAGGTCATGACCCGCCAGGTCATCACCGCCCCGCCGGAAACTTCCCTGCGTGACGCCTATGACATCATGATGAAAAACAAGATCGGCAAACTACCCCTGGTCAAAGGCGGCAAGCTGGTCGGGCTTTACAGCTTTTCAGATGTGAAATCCCTCATCGAAAACGACCGGCCGCTTTACAACCGGGACACACTTTACCGGCTGCGCGTCGCCGCGGCGGTGAGCGCCAGCGACCATGACCGCGTGGATATCCTCGCCAAAGAGGATGTGGACGTGATCGTGGTGGACAGCGCCCATGGCGAGACCAAGGGCATCATTGACATGATCAAATGGATCACGCAGTATCACCCGAACATTGACATCATCGGCGGCAACGTGGTGACCGCGGAAGGCGCGCTGGCCCTGCGGAATGCGGGCGCCCATGCAGTGAAAGTCGGCATCGGACCCGGGTCCATCTGCACCACCCGGGTGGTCTGCGGCGTCGGCACCCCGCAAATCACGGCCGTCTATGAATGCAGCAGGGCGCTTGACGGCAGCGTCCCGGTCATCGCCGACGGCGGCATACGCCTTTCCGGCGATGTGCCCAAGGCCATCGTGGCCGGCGCGGACTCGGTCATGCTGGGCTCCATCCTCGCCCGCACGGATGAGAGCCCCGGCGAGAAAATCATCCACGACGGCCGGCAATATGTCGTCTACCGCGGCATGGGCAGCCTGGCCGCCATGAAGGAAGGCAAAGGCAGCCGCGAGCGGTATATGCAGGACAATGTGAGCGCGGACGACCTGGTGCCGCAAGGCATCGAGGGCATTGTCCCATACGCCGGCTCGCTGAAAAAAGTCATGACGCAATTTTGCGGCGGATTCCGGTCGGCGCTGGGCTATTGCGGCGCACGCACAATCCCCGAACTGCAGCAGCGCGGCAAGTTCCTGCGAGTGACCATGGCGGGATTGACCGAATCACATCCGCATGATGTGAAGATCATCAAAGAAGCCCCGAACTACCGGTCATAAACAAGCATCCCCACGCGCCCGGGACAACAACTACAGTTAATAGCCCCGCCGCATCAAATGGTTGCGCCTCAATCATGCACCGGAAGCTGTGGGTTCCATACGACCTCCCACAGATATCGATCAGGATCTTGAAAGTAGCCCGCATAACCGCCCCAGAAGGTGTTCTGAGCCGGTTTCACGACAACCGCACCAGCCGTTTTCGCTTGTTCCATAACCGCATCGACTTCTTCCCGGGACGAGACATTATGCCCGAGCGTGAACTCTGTGGAACTTGGACCGCCTGGAGGAACGCCTGAATCGCCAGAAATACTCTTGCGCGGCCAGATTGCCAGCTTCAATCCAGACTGCAAATCAAAGAATGCCACCGCCCCATATTCGAATTCTTCGCCAAAAACACCATCTGTCCTCAGACCCAGGCCATCGCGATAGAACCGAAGCGCCCGCTCCAAGTCATCAACACCAATGGTAATCACAGTGATTCGAGGTTTCATGCGAAATCTCTAATTGAGGCATGACCGGTTGTTTTACAGCGCCCCAAACAGCACGCTGGTAAAAGTGACCACCGGTGTGTTCTCACGCACATCGTCGAGCGCCGCACGCGCCTCTTTGACCGTGCTCTTGATGTCGTTGTAAAGCGTATCATCGTTCACGAAGCGGCCGACAGAGCCTTCACCTTTCTGGATTTTATCCGTCACGCTGCGCAGGTTGGCCACGGACGCGGCAAAATCAACGTAGAGTTTATCATCTTTCGAAAGCAGCCGGCCCAGCGTGCCCTGCCCTGAATTGGCCCGGTTCAGGATATCATTCAAGGAAACACTGGCGTTCTGGATGTTGGTCAGCACCCCATTGTCAACCAGCACTTTTTTAACCTCGTGAATCGCCTCGGACGCATCGGCCATCAGGTCATTCGGCGGCTCGCCGATCAAAACCGTGCCCGGCGGCACCGGCTTGGCCGTCAACGGCCCCTCATCAAAGGCAAGATGCCGGCCGCCCAGCATGGAGGTGTTGACAATCTGGGCCCGGTAGCCCTCGCGCGGATGCACCGGCAGATCCAGCACGGCGAGCAGCTGCACCCCGTTGGTCATCAGGGTCAGGGTTTTTATCTTGCCGATCGGCATGCCTCGCACCACGACATTATCGCCGTCGCGCAACCCCATCACATTTTCAAACATGAACGTCTGCGTCCATGTGGGCGCAAACCAGGAGGCCCGCGAGAGGACCACGGTGAAATACCCCAGCCCGATAAAGATGGCCAGCATGAAAAACCCGACCACGACCTCCATCCGCATGACGCGCGCGCATGAACCCTGATTCATGATAGATTCCTTTCCCAAACCCCTTTTCGGGTGATGAACTGCGACTCCAAAAACTCCTTCACTTCCGGCTGCTGCGACCGTACAAATTCCGCGGGCGTGCACAGCTCCTGAAGGTGGCCCTGCAACATGGCAATACGCGTGCCGATCGTGAGCGCGCTCTGGAGGTCATGCGTCACCACCACGCTGGTCACGCCCAGCTCGACACGCAGCTTCTCGATGAGCGCGTCAATGGTGCGTGATGTGACCGGGTCCAGGCCCGACGTGGGCTCATCATACAGCACAATCTCGGGCTGGCGCACAATCGCACGCGCCAGGCCGGCCCGCTTGCGCATGCCGCCGGAAATCTCCGACGGCACCTTCCCGCCTTCAGTCTCCAGCCCCACCAATCCAAGCACCTGCATGACGCGGTCTTGGATTTCCTTCTCGCCCATCGTGGTTTTTTCACGGAGCGGCAGCGCGACGTTTTCGAAAACCGTCAGCCATGCCAGCAGTGCGCCGCTCTGGAAGAGATAGCCGAACTGTTCGCGGATGTGCTCAAGCGGCTTGCCCGCCGCCTCGCTGACGCACGCATCCTCCACAAAAATCCGGCCGCTGTCGGGAGTCAACAGGCGCACCATGTGTTTCAGGGTCACGCTTTTGCCGACACCGGACGAGCCGACAATGACAAAGGTTTCACCCCGGGCAATCGAGAAATCGAGATCATCGAGCACCACGCGTCCACCCAAGGATTTGGTCACGTGCTCAAACCGGATCATCACTGGATTCTTCTGCTCCACCCTGAACCCCTCCTGATCAGAAATAAAACAACCGGGTCACAAAATAACCGACAATGAGGATCAACAGGAACGACTCGATCACCGACTTGCGCGTCGCACGCCCGACCCCCACCGCCCCCTGGCTTGCCCTGAACCCTTCATGGCACGAAACCGCAGTAATGATCATGCCAAAGAGCACGGCCTTGAACAAACCCACAAACAAATCCTTGTTGTCCGCATAACGCGTGGCATTGTCGATATAGTTGGCCCATGCCACATCCAGCTGGGTCATGCCCACCACGCCGCCGCCAATCACGCCCATGATGCAGGTGTAAAACGATAATGCGGGCATGATCAGCATCATCGCCAAAAGCCGCGGCATCACCAGATATTGGACAGGGCTGATGGACATGATTTCCATGGCGGCAATTTCCTCGGAGACGGTCATTGTCCCAAGCAGGGCCGCCATGGACGAACCCACACAAGCCGACATGATCAAGCCGGTCATGAACGGTCCCATCTCCCGCAGCATGGAAACCATCACGGCCGTGCCGATATTGACCTCCTGGTTGAACTTGCGCAACTCGATGCCGGTCTGGAGCGCCAGGATCATGCCGGTGAAAACCGCCACAATCGTCACCACGCTCAAACTTTTGATCCCATAGGAATACATCTGCTCGACCACCTGGTCACGCGACCGGCGGTGGATGACAAACCGTATGGCCAGCAGCGCCTCCAGCAGGAGCATGGACGCCCGGCCTATCTCGCGGCTGGACAACAGCAGCCAGCGGCCCATGCGCCCGATGATGCCCGGCGATTTTGGAAAAGTTTCCGGTTCCCGCGTCAAGATCATTCAGAGCGACTCCTGTTGGTTTGCCAGCCCAACTTATACAACAACCGCCACCGGCTTTGCGAGTTTTCTCTGCGGTATTGGATCAGGCCCGCCAGCAGCGAAACCTGTTTGACCTCATTGGTCGCAACGGCCGAACCGTGCCGCTGATACGAAAAAAACGGGAACAGCGCAACCGCCCGGCCGCCATCCGTATCCCGGCGCTGACGATAAAGGCCCCACAACACTTCATGCTCGGAGGCATCCTGTTTCTGCAGGCGAGAATACAACGTCCACAGCGGCGTAAAATTCCGGTCGACCGCAGGGGTGCGTGCCAGCCAAAGGTCCGGCACGCGCAAAACCCCGGCATCGCCCACCCGCTGATAACTGAGCAGCGGCCAGATCCTGAGATAACGCGAAGCCGCATCCGCCGACTTGTTGGTCACGCCCGCCACCGTATTCGATGCAACACACGGCACACAAGTCTCCGACTGATAGACAGGAAACAGCCGTGTGTTTTTGACCCGCATGCTGCCGGATGTCCGGTCGCTATGCGCGCCGATCGGCCACAAGAAAAATTGCGATGACCGGGTGTCATCGTCTTTATGGCCCCACAGCGGCCAGAAGGAAAGCTGCCGCTCCGTCTTGCCGGCCGTGTATTTTATAAAAGGCCACGGGGCAAAAACACGCGTGTAATCTTTGCTCTTCGACCAGCGAAAAAACGGCGGCAAGACCCACCACGTGTTCTGGTCGCTCAGGTCCATATGGCCCCACAGCGGAAACAGCATATACCCGTGCCCCTGCGATCTTGGATAGTGATATTCAACGGAATTCCAGAACGGCCAAAGGACAAACCGCTTGGTCCAGCGGCGGTCGGCATGCGCATAACCATAGAACGGGAATACACGGAAGCGGGAAACGCCCGGCCCGGCCTCGCGCGTATAGACGGGCCACAGCACGGAGGTGGATTGAAGATCATTGCGCCGCGAGTGCGCATAAAGAGGAAACAGCACAAACGTGACCTCATCCTGCAGCAGGAAGTCATAAACCTTGCCGCCGAACGGAACCACCCCCAGATAATCATGGCCATCCTTGCTGCGGCCCATGAACAAAATGGGGAAAAGCCCGGCGCGGTACGTCGACGTATCGTCATCCACCCGTGGATCCTGCCCATACGCCAGCAGGAACCGCCAGCTACAGTCATTTTTCAGCAACCGCGACATGCCGACCGGCCATAGGTATTCCTTGAGCACCCGCTCCTGCGCCGGCTGTTCAAGCCGGGAATAAAAAGGGCGGACCGCGACAAATGAATCCCCCTGCGGGGTCGTCGTCGTCTCCACGAACGGGCCCAGCGCACGCATGCATACGCTGCCGAATATATTGGTTTCGCGGGAGGCGAAGAAGCCCGCATCAAAAGAGGAACGGCCCGACACATGGGCACAGCCACCGGCCAGTGCCATGAGGCACGCCATGCCCGCCGCCGCAAGTCCATTTCTTGTCAAAGGGTTCATCCGTCCTGACGCCTTAACCGGAGTAATTCCAAATTTCATCCACGACATTGCACAACGAGGCAATCAACGCCGACCGGATCCACATGCCATTGCGCATCTGCCGCCAATAGACGGCCCGCGGATCACGGTCCACCGCCGGATCAATTTCATTCCGCCGCGGGAAAGGATGCAGGAGCACGGCATCGCCGCGCAGATGCTTCAACTGTTCAAGGCCGAAGCAGAAGGACGAGGTGTTGATCCTGGCGCTCTCGCCCTTGACCTGATCCCATTCATCCTGGATGCGGGTCATGTAGATGGCATCGGCCTCAGGAATGACCGCGGCAAAATCGCTGGTCACATGGAAGGTCACGCCCGCGGCTTCGAGCATCAGGCGGATATCCTCGCCGATCTGCAGCTCCGGTGGCGCCACAAACACCTGCTCGACATCCTGGTAGTTGGTCAACAGCTGCGCCAGCGAGCGCACCGTGCGGCCGCGCGCCAGGTCACCCACAAAGACGATCTTCTTGCCGTCAATGCCGCCCCGCTTTTCAAAACTGCGCTGCAAGGTGTAGATATCCAGCAGCGACTGGGTGGGATGCTGGTCCTTGCCGGAGCCGGCATTGATGATGGGAACAGGACGGTCCGTGTTGGAGAGCAGCCAGGCCATCCGCTCCGCCAGGCCGCCGATTTCGCTGCGCATGATGATCAGGTCGAAATACGAGCTGAAGGTGCGCACCGAATCCTCCTGCGATTCACCCTTCAATTCACTGGAGACGGACCGGTCACGCACCTCGCCAATCCGGATGCCCAGGATCTGGCAGGCGGCAAAGAAAGAAAGGAAGGTGCGCGTGCTGGGCTGCGTGAAGTAAAGCATGGCGCGCTTGTGCGGCAGCAGATCCTGCAGGAAGCGCATCCCCTTTTCGCTTTTGGCGATGAAGCGGATGTTGGTCGCCAGCGTGCCAAGCTCATCCAGCGACGCACGGTTGAACTGCTGCGCATAGAGCACATGGAAAAGACGTCCGCCGTCCTTCATGTACGCGCCCTTCTCCTGGACCGGCAGCTTATGGAACTCATCGAACAGGACATCGCGCAATGTTTTCATCTCACGCACCTCCCCCCGTCAGGGACGCCACGAACAGTGCCTTGATCGTGTGTATCCGGTTTTCCGCCTCATCAAACACCTTTGAATAGGACGCCTCGAAAACATCATCGGTCACCTCCAGCGCACCCAGCGTGCTGGTGACGGCGGTGTTGGCATCATGGAACGCCGGCAGGCAGTGGAGGAAAATCACGCGGCCGCTTTCCAGGTTGCCGGTGGCCGCCATCAGCGGGGCGTTCACCTGGTAGGAGCGCAGCAAATGCAGCCGCTCCTGAAACTTCTGTTCCTCACCCATGGAAACCCACACGTCGGTGCACACCACATTGGCGCCTTTCACCGCCTGGCGCGGGTCCGGGATCACCCTGACCGAAGCGCCATTGGCCGCGGCAATCCGCGCCGCCGCTGCCACAAGATCCGCGGCCGGACTCAAGCCAGGGGGCGTGGCATTGACAAAATGCATGCCCGCCTTGGCGCAGGCCTGCATCAGCGATGTGGCCATGTTGTTGCGGCCGTCACCCACATACGCCACGGTCAGGCCTTTCAGGACGCCGAAATTCTCCTTGATGGTCAGCAGATCCGCCAGCGCCTGGGTGGGGTGCTCATCATCCGTCAGCCCGTTCCAGACCGGGACCCCCGCATACTTGGAGAGCATCTCAACGGTTTTCTGCGCATAGCCACGGAACATGATCCCGTCGAACATCCGCCCCAGGACGCGCGCAGTGTCGGCCACCGATTCTTTCTTGCCGAAATGGATGCCGTTGGAATCCAGATATTCCGCCGTGCCGCCCTCGTCGGACACCGCCACCGAAGCGGCGCACCGGGTGCGCGTGGAGGCTTTCTCGAACACCAGCGCCACATGCTTCTTTTCCAGCAAATTGCCACGGATTCCCGCATGGCGGCGCGCCTTGAGCTCCGCCGCCAGGTCGATCAGCGCCAGCATCTCGGCGTCGGTGACATCATACAAACTGAGGAGCGAGCGGCCTTTCAAATTCAATTTCACTTTCATACCCGCCCTCCACTCATCCTGCGATCACGCCATTCAGCGCGATTTATATTCCGAGGTTATTTTTTGTTTTGCGGCCCACAAGATGCCGCGTTTCACAATTTCCCGGGCCTCCGGCACATCAAAATCCTTGGCCACATGGCCCAGCGAGGTATAGAACACCCGCGCCTTGCCGTAGCGCCGCTTCCAGACGACCGGCATGACGGTGCCGCGGATCCAGGGCACATTACCGTTGCGGCCGTTGAAGGTCGTGGTGGCCAGCACCTCATTGCCCGGATCCACATGCATGTAGTACTGCTCCGACTGCATGTTGAAATCCTTCAACCCGCGCGTGATGGGATCTTTTTTACCGGTGACCTGCACGCGGTACTTCACGATGCCGCCCGGATGCACCACCCACTGCCCGCCGGTCATGAACTGGTATTCGGTGTCCTGCCGGAACGAATCGCACATGCCGCCATGCCAGCCGGCCAGACCAACGCCGCCGCGCACCGCATTGCGCAATCCTTCGCTCTGTTCCCTGGTGATGCTGCCCATGGTCCACACCGGGATGATCACCGTGTATTTCGCCATCTTCACGGCATCCAGATACACGTCCAATGAATCGGAAATCGTCACATCAAAACCCTGGGCCTTCAGCCACGGCGCAAAGACTTCCACGCACTGCTTCGGCTCATGACCATCCCACCCGCCCCAGACCATCAACGCTGATTTTTTCATGCTGCAAGACATCCCTTCTTTTCGTTTTTGAAAACGCCTGTAGTTTGCTCGTTTTGCAGCGCAAGGTAAAGCACGAAAAATATTCCCGGGCTGTGCAATCCGTAGATGGGCGAAGCAAACCGCGAATGAACGCAAATCAGGAAATAGGATGGAATATGGTGTATCAGGGTTCGGGGTTCAGGTTGGGAGAATTTAAAAGAGTGCCTGCTGATCACGCGAACAGGAAAAATTGTAACTGCAAAAAAAACACAAAATCCCGTTTGACTTTTTGAAGGGCCATCGCCAAAAATAAAGAGGAAAAAAGGCGGAGCGTTTGAATTATATTTCATGGCGAATGGCACACTTTGGCACACATTTTGAGAAATGTTTTCGTCTCGTTTTATTTGTAACTATTTACACTACAATATGTTATAATATTTATATATCAATTTAAACTAATTTCGTGTGCCATTTTAGTCGTAATTAATTATATTTAAATGACTTGCGACTTATTTTGATGTTTTTTTGCGTTTTCTGGGAAGCTGACACATGTGCGTGGGTTGCCGGGATTCTTGATACCAAAAATCCGCTTACCCGCCTTGTGACTTGCGCATGGACTGACGCAATTTTTCCGTCTGTTCCTCCGCGCGTGCCATCTGTCGACTCAGGCGTGGGTCGGTCGCCAGCAACTCATTCACCTTGCATATCTGCCGGCTGATCGCACTCCCGCTGCCCGCGGCCAGCTTTGCAGCCACATCTCGCTGCGTCAGGTCCGCATACCGGACCAGGAACCGCCCCGCCACACCGCGCAGCACCGAGTCGCGGCGACGCTGATTGAACGCCCCGACTGGAACATCAAATACCCTGGCCAGAACGACAAGGACCGCATCGGCAGGCAGCGGATCCGTGACCCGCCTGAACGCGGCATCTTCGGGCCGATGGTGTCGTCCGACCAATCCCTGATAGAGTGCATCAATCCAGAGCCGGAACCCCTCGCCGCCGATGCTGCGCGGCGACTCCTTCAGCGCCACCTTGAAATCTTTGTCGTCGTCGGCCAAACCCGTTTCCACAAATTCCCGGTACCGCTCCGGCCACTCCCGCCGCTTCCCGCCCATTTTCGCCAGGATGGGACCGTACTCCACAAAATCAAAGGCCTTGCGCGTGCCGATGCAGCCCAGATACGTGCTCCATGGATACTGCCTCAGATGCTCGATCTGTTCGGCAACCGGTTTATCTTTGATGGCGCCCACCCGCACCGGATTCAGATGCACATAGCGCGACAAGGACAGGAGATAGTCATCCCCTTCCACCAGTTTGGCTTTGTAACGGCCGTCGAGAAGGTGCCCATGCCGGCGGTGCCGCAGATTGTAATAAACCGTGTAGGCCGTTGACAGCGACTGCATGAATTTAGCGCAGTTCCCGTCCGGCGTCTCGAACACCAGATGGAAGTGGTTGGTCATGCAGACAAACACATACAGACGGATGTGGTACTGTTCCACGCGCTCGGCCAGGCACGCCACAAAGCGCTCCCGGTCCTTGTCGTCAACAAACAGCCGGCTGTGATTCAAACGGCGGTCGCCGATCATCCGGCAGGTGACGTGATAAATCGCCCCCGCAAATTCCACTCGTAGTTGTCTTGCCATGTCCGGGACTATCGCATCATCATCCGCACAAGTAAAGTTCTATTTCAAGGGCTGACCCCAATCCGCCGCATACAGACGGATGTGGTACTGTTCCACGCGCTCGGCCAGGCACGCCACAAAGCGCTCCCGGTCCTTGTCGTCAACAAACAGCCGGCTGTGATTCAAACGGCGGTCGCCGATCATCCGGCA
>Ga0118677_10009626_pt1 | contig 15035 bp, 10 predicted proteins | sample AliMusrvi5mmetaG_FD_86154 | JGI IMG/M metagenome (GOLD analysis project Ga0118677, IMG submission 86154)
GTTCCGTCACCCGCATCCCGCACTGCCGCGCGATCCGGTGGCCGACGTCGCTTGCTCCCAGCCTGGCAAAGGAAAGCCCGCCGGTGGCGATGACAAGGGTATCGCACTCGAATTCCCCCCGGTTGGTTTTAAGAAAAAATCCCTGCCGGACTTCCTCGACCCGGCATCCGGTCTGGATCTCGACACGGGCGTCCGCGCATTTGCCCAGAAGCATTGAGATGATCTCGCGCGACGACCCGTCGCAGAATTGCTGCCCCAGCTTTTTCTCGTGGTAGGCGATGCCGTGTTTTTCCACGAGGGCGATGAAGTCCCACGGCGAAAACCCGGCCAGCGCCGACCGGCAGAAGGCGGGATTTTGCGAAAGGTAGTTTTCCGGGCCGGCGTGGATGTTTGTGAAGTTGCAGCGACCGCCCCCGGAGATTTGGATTTTTTCTCCCGTCCCGTCGTTGTGTTCGAGGACGAGGACCCTGCGCCCCCTCAGTCCGGCCGTGAAGGCGCAGAACAGACCGGCCGCGCCCCCTCCGATGATGATGGCATCATATTTCATCGTCTGGCAACCCGGCCGGCCGGCGACCTACTTCTCGACGATTTTCACGTCGTCGATGTAGAGGACGCCGCCATCTTTGCCGGGGCTCAAGAGGAAGGCGATGGTCGTGGCCCAGTCCGTCACCTGCGGGAGATCGGCAAGGTCCTTGTTTTCGAATTTGACGGTAAACTCTTTTCTCACCTCCGCCCAGGCCGGGCCGGCGCTGAACGGGATGAGTTCGCGCTTCTCCTGCCGGGCCTCGTTCTTTTTCACATTTGCGGAGTTCCGGTCCCCGCGTTCGATTTTTTCTTCGCTCAGCTTTTTGTATCCCGTATAGGTGATCCCCACGTCGGCCGAATTGACCTTGCTTCCTTTAACCTTCATCGTGAGAACGTAGGTTTTTCCGGTTTTGAGCGGGCTGCGCCCGGATTGAGTGATGGAGAAAAGATTCGCGGGCGCGTCTTTCAGATTCAGCCTGTCCCCGTTTACCTTGTCCACGGCGACCAGCTTCCAATTTTTGTCGAAAGCCGGGCTGTATTGCGTGGGCACCGGCATGATTTTGTTCGGGCTCGGGTCATAGCCCGCCTTGAGGCAGGCGGCACCTTCGGGTGGCTTGGCCTCGGGATCGGCCTCGGCTTTCACCACCGAGATGAAGCCGTAGAAATTGCCGCGGTTCAGGCCGTAATCGCATTCCCATCCGGACGGGGAAAGGAACGGCGGGGTCCCTGCATCGCCCTTGATTTCCACGGGCGCCCCGAATTTCGGTTCCGTCTTTGTTCCGGTATTCAGGCAGATCGCGATTTTCCCGTTGCTCTTCCCGAAGACGAGATCGAAGAGCCCGTCGCCGTTGAAATCGCCGGCTGCGATCGTGGCTATCCCGCCCAGCGAAAGGAGGCCGGTTGCCTTCGCCGCCTCCATCGGGTCTTTCGCCGCCGGAGCCGCCGCGGGTGCCGCCCCGCCCACGGGGATGAACGAATCAAAGGCCAGGGTCTCCCCGGGCTTCCATTGCTTTCCCTTGTTGAGGTAGACGGCAACTTTTCCCGTGCGCTCCGTGACGAGCAGGTCCGGAACCCCGTCGCCGTTGTAATCCACGATGCAGGGCGTGAGCTGTTCGAGGCCCATCCCGTAGGCGAGCACGCTGCTGTTGTTTTCGTCGAAGGCGGGCTTTGTTCCCGAGCCCTGGTTGAGAAGGAGGTGGATGCTGTTGGCGGAATAGGATCCCTCGCCCACCAGCAGGTCGTCCTTCCCGTCCCGGTTCCAGTCCCACACCGCCGGGGCAAAGAGATTCCCCCACTTTTTCAGCGAGTCCTTCATCGTGGGAATGATCACGGAGGCGATGCTCGCGGGCTGGCGGAAATCCGGTTTGACGCCCGATCCGGAATTGGGGATGAGCATGATCTCGCCGAGGTAGTTTCCTATCACCAGGTCTTTCTTTCCGGAACGGGTGATGTCGCAGAGGCAGATCCGCTGGCCCTCTCGCGCCTTGAGGTGCGAGTCATTATCTCGATCCAGTCCCTGGAGAGTGGGATCGCTTTCGGTAAAACGGGAGAGGAAAATATTGGACAGCTCTCCCACCGTGAATTTCGGCTCGGTTTTTGTGCCGGAATTGAAATAGACCCGCAGATATCCCATGACGTCCATGACCGCGATGTCGGGCAGCCCGTCCCCGTTGAGGTCGGCGACCGATACCGAGACAGGCATGCTGGTATCGGCAATCGTTCCGCTCGTGGTCAGAATCGGCAGCGCGTCCCTTTCTCCTGCAAGTGCCCCGGTGGAATCGGCTCCATACCAAAGATTCTCCTTCCGGAAGCCTTGTTCGAACCCTCCGTTCCCGATCATGTTTTTAGGAGCCGAGGGAGCCGGGGCTGGTGCCTGGGCCAGCAATGCCGCGGAAAAAACCAAGCAGCCTGCTTGGGCAAGGACGGGGAACAGGGAGATACGCATACGAAGAACCGTCATCATATGGACGGTCCGGGAGATGAAATCAATCCAAACCCGCATGAAAATATGCGCGGCTACTTCCGCCGCTGGAAATCCGCCACCGCACGATCCATCTCGCGATCGGCCACCCGCTTCTTCAAGTCCGACCGTTTGTCGCCCGCGTCCTTTCCCTTGCCCAACCCGAGCTCGACTTTGACCCGCGCTTTTTTCCAATACATTTTCAGGGCCACGACCGTGCGGCCAGAGCGCTCGATCTCTCCGACGAGTTTGTCGATTTCTGCCCGGTGGAGCAGCAGCCTCCGGACGCGCTTGGCCTCGTGCTGCTCGTGGCTTGCGCGCTCGTAGGGCTGGATGCTCGCTTCGAAGAGGCAGAGATCCCCGCCCTGAACCCGCGCGAATGCCCCTTGCAGCGATGCCAGGCCGGCGCGGAGGGATTTGACCTCGGTCCCCTTGAGTTCCACTCCCGCCTCAAACCGCTCAAGAATATGATAATCCCGGAGAGCCTTGCGGTTTGTGGTGATCTCTGCGGACATGGAAGCCGGGAACCTTTCCCGAAGAGTCCTCAGGCCGCAGGCTTGGGAGCCACGGCAAGTTTCCCCTTGGCAATTTCCAACAGGGCGATATCCGCCAACCCCATCCGGAACTCCGCTTCCACCATGGGACGGCTTCCCGCAGTCAACTGGCGCACGCGACGGGAAACGGCGTTGATGAGAACCTGGGGTTCCGTGATGACTTTTGCGGCTTCTTCGAGGAGTAATGCGTTCATGAAATGGTGTGGCTGGCGGCCCGGTGGTTTGCCCCTGCGGGAGGATCAACATAGGACCGCCCCCGTTTCAGTCAAATTATTTTTCAGATTTTCTTTGACACGGATGCGGGATCCGTTAATTTCATCGGCTCCCGGCATCCCGTCGGAAAACCAATAAAGCAGGAGACCTTATCCGGTCGCTCGCACTGCAAAATACCATGCAAAAAAAACGAAGCAAACGTTACCGCGCCGCCGCTGAAAAAGTGGACGGCGGAAAAAAATACCCGTTCTCCGAGGCGGTCAAAACCCTCAAGACCCTTCCTCCGACAAAGTTCGACCAGACGGTCACCCTCTCCTTCAAGCTGGGCGTCGATCCCAAGCAGAGCGACCAGATGGTTCGCGGGACCTGCCCTCTCCCCAACGGAAGCGGCAAGAACGTGAGGGTCCTCGTTTTCGCCACCGGCCAGGCCGCCGAATCCGCCAAGGAAGCCGGTGCCGAGTTCGTCGGGTTTGAAGACCTCATCAAAAAAGTGACCGGCGGTTTCTCCGACTTCGATGTCGCGATCGCCACGCCGTCGGCGATGGCCGAAGTCCGCAAACTGGGCAAGGTTCTCGGGCCACGCGGCCTGATGCCGAACCCTAAAACCGGGACCGTCACGGACGACACGGCCAAGGCCGTCAAGGAAGTCAAAGCCGGACGCGTCGAGTTCAAGCTCGACAAAAATGGGAATGTCGCCGTGCCTGTGGGAAAATTTTCTTTCGAAGACCAGGCGCTTTTGGAAAACGGAACGGCTGTCATCGAGGCCGTTGTCAAGGCTCGCCCCGCCACGGCAAAAGGTTCCTTTGTCGAATCCATCACTCTCAGCGCCACCATGACCCCGGGCGTGCCGGTTGACCCGTCTCCCTACCTGAAAAACTAATTCCCATGAGACCCGAGAAAACTTTGATCGTCGCGGATGTCCGCGAAAAACTGAAATCCTCGCCATTTTTGCTGGTGGTCGATTACACCGGCATGAAGGTGCCTCATTTTGAGGAGCTCCGCACCCGCCTGACCGGTGCCGGGGCGCGTCTCAGCGTCGTGCGCAACACCTTCCTGAAGATCGCGGCCCAGGACCTGAAGATGCCCGAGCTCGAGGGATCGCTCACGGGTCAGACCGCCATGGTCACCGGGGAGGAAGACATCTGCGCCGCCGCAAAAATCCTCAAGTCCTTCCACGCGGAGTTCCAAAAACCGGTTGTTCGCGGCGGGGTTCTCGACAACGCCGCCCTGACGGCCGGACAGGTGGCCGAACTGGCCGATCTTCCGAGCAAAGCAGCCCTGCAGGCCAAGCTCCTCGGCCTCCTGCAGACCCCGGCAAGCCAGTTTGTCCGCATCCTCAACGAGCCCGGCGCCAGCTTGGCCCGCGTCCTCAAGGCAAAAGCCGACGCGGCAGGGGAGGCGGCCTGAAAATTTTGCCCGGTGTTTTCGAAGCCGCACCGGACAAACAACACCAAACCAAAACCGGTTCCTCGTCGGTCGGACGGCTGTCCGGCTCAAATGCCCTGAGGCTTCTGGGCGCGACGACACCACAATAGAAAAAACACAATGGCAGACACACAAGCACTCGTAGATCAGCTCAGCGGACTCACCGTCCTGGAAATCGCTGGCCTGGTCAAACAACTCGAAGAAAAATGGGGCGTCAGCGCCGCCGCGCCGGTCGCGGTCGCCGCGGCAGGCCCCGCTGGAGCCGCAGCGGCCCCGGTGGAGGAAAAGACCGCGTTTGACGTGATCCTCCTCGAAGCTGGCGGCAACAAGATCGCCGTCATCAAAGAGGTGCGCGCCGCCGTGGCCGGCCTCGGCCTCGCCGAAGCCAAAGCCCTCGTCGAGAGCGCACCCAAACCCCTCAAAGAGGGCGTGACCAAGGAAGAAGCCGCAGAGATCAAGAAGAAGATCGAAGCAGCCGGCGCCAAAGTCGAAATTAAATAATCCCGTTCTTCAACCCTGCGGAGAGGTCTTGAAAAAAGTCTTGACCTCTCCGCAGATCCTTTTAAATTCACCATTCCGCTGGAAGCCAAGGCTCTGTTATCCGATCAAATCTGTCCGAGTAAAAATCAATCCGTCAACAGACGGGCGGGGAATCCCCTGCCTGCCTGCACGGATGTTTTGCATTCTGACGTTTTGGCCGTTTGCCTGAGCCGATAGACGCTGGTTGGCACGCCCAACGATTCACCGGAAAAGCCACTCGAATCCACCATGTCTGAACGTATCCATTTCGGTAAATTGCAGGAGGCCATCGAGCCGCCAAATCTCATCGAGCTACAGATCAACTCCTACAACGAGTTTTTCCAAAAAGACACCCAGGTGGCTAAGCGTCGGAATATCGGCCTGCAAGCGGTTTTCCGGGAGTTTTTCCCGATTTTCGGGTTCGAGGACAAATCCTCGCTCGATTTCGTCAGCTACGATCTCGGGGAGCCGAAGCTTTCCGCCCTGGACTCCCAGCGCGAGGGGCAGACGTTCAGCGCCCCGCTTTACGTCACGTTCCGATACAAGGACGAGCGCTGCACCAAAGAGGAAAAAGTTTACATGGGCGAGCTGCCGCTGATGACCCCGCAGGGGACGTTCGTGATCAACGGCGCGGAACGGGTAGTCGTTTCCCAGCTCCACCGCTCGCCGGGGATCTGTTTTGAAACATCCGTCCACACCAACGGGAAAATCCTCCACGGATTCCGGATCATCCCGGATCGCGGGTCTTGGATCGAGGTGCAGTTTGACACGAGCGACCTTCTTTACGTTTACCTCGACCGCCGCAAACGCCGCCGGAAATTCCTTGCCACGACCTTCCTCCGCGCGCTCGGCCACCCGTCGGACGAGGACATCATCAATCTTTTCTACACCATTGAGGACCTCAAGCTCAGCGAGAACCTCGAGGAGGACGAGATCAGCACGAAAGTCCTGATCGCCGACATCCGCGACGGGGAAATCACCGTCGCCCGCGCTTTCGAGCCGCTCACCTCTGCCACGGTCCGCCAGCTGATCGGCCTCGGGCACAAGACCGTCAAAGTCGTTGACACGAAGGAGGACGACACCATCATCAAATCTTTGAAAAAGGATCCCGCCCATGACGAGGACGAGGCCCTGAAGGACATCTACCGCAAGCTGCGCCCGGGAGACCCGCCGACCGTCCAGAATGCCCGCGGCATGCTCAAGCGCCTGTTTTTCGACGCCAAGCGTTACGACCTCGGCCGCGTCGGACGCCACAAAATCAACCAGAAGCTCGGCCTCCAGGTCAGCGAGAACGAGCGGATTCTGACGAAGGAAGATTTTATCGCCGCGATGAAATATCTTGTCCGGCTTCGCGGTGGCGAGGGGATGACCGACGACATCGATCACCTCGGCAGCCGCCGCGTGCGCACGGTGGGAGAACTCTTGGCCAACCAGTGCCGGGTCGGCCTCGCCCGCACCGAGCGACTCGTCCGCGAGCGCATGACGCTGTTTGATTCCAGCGTGGACCAGATCACCCCGCAGAAGCTGATCAACCCCAAGTCGCTCAGCGCCGTGGTCCGCGACTTTTTCGGGCGCAGCCAGCTCAGCCAGTTCATGGACCAGACGAACCCGCTCTCCGAGCTCACCCACAAGCGACGCCTTTCGGCCCTTGGGCCGGGCGGGCTGAGCCGCGACCGCGCCGGGTTCGAGGTCCGAGACGTCCATCCCTCGCACTACGGGCGCATCTGCCCGATCGAGACACCCGAAGGCCCGAACATCGGCCTCATCAGCTCCCTGAGCACGTTCGCACGGATCAACGAGTTCGGCTTCATCGAGACCCCTTACCGCAAAGTCCACAACGCCCGCGTGACCGACGAGGTCGAGTATCTGAGCGGCGACCGCGACGAAAACTTCTACATCGCCCAGGCGAATTCCGTGGTGGACAGCCACAACAAGCTGACTGGCGAGAAGGTCTCCGCGCGCTATCGCGGGGACTTCGTCGAGGTGGAGCCCGCCCAGATCCAATACATGGACGTTTCGCCCAAGCAGCTCGTTTCGGTGGCGGCCGGGTTGATTCCGTTTCTCGAACACGATGACGCCAACCGCGCGCTCATGGGATCGAACATGCAACGCCAAGGGGTTCCTCTGCTTGTTTCCGAGGCTCCGCTTGTCGGAACCGGCCTCGAAGGGCGCGTGGCGCGGGACTCGCGCGCTGTCGTTTGTTCGGAAACCGCCGGAAAGGTGGCCTCCGTGACCGCCACCCATATTATCATCACCAAGGATGGACAGCTTCCCGAGGGGAAAAAGAAAATCAAGCACGATCCGGAAAACGACGTTCACGTTTACGAGCTCCGCAAGTTCATGCGCTCGAACGCGAGCACCTGCATCAACCAGAAGGCGATCGTCCACAAAGGGCAGCCGATCAAGAAAGGCGATGTGATCGCCGATGGCCCGAACACCGAGAAGGGGGAACTTGCCCTCGGCCGGAACGTGCTCGTCGCGTTCATGCCGTGGAACGGCTACAACTTCGAGGACGCGATCCTGATCTCCGAGCGCGTCGTCAAGGAAGACATCTACACCTCGATCCACATCGACGAGTTTGAAATCGGCGCCCGCGACACCAAGCTCGGCCCCGAGGAAATCACCCGCGACATTCCTAACGTCAGCGAGGAATCGCTGCAAAATCTCGGCCCCGACGGAGTCATCCGCATCGGAGCGGAGGTCAAGCCCGGCGACATTCTCGTCGGAAAAATCACCCCAAAGAGCGAAACCGAACTCGCCCCCGAGGAGCGCCTCCTCCGCGCGATTTTCGGTGAGAAAGCCGCCGACGTCAAAGACACCTCGCTCACGGTTCCCTCCGGGACTTACGGCATCGTCATGGACGTCAAGGTTTCCTCAAAAAAAGAAGTGGCCCGCGCCAAGATGACCCCCGCCGAGTCGAAGCGCCAGCAGAAGATGATCCTCGAGGATTACAAGAAACGCAAAGACGACCTGCACGAGCAGCTCACGGCCGCGCTTTCCAACATCCTGCTCAACGAGAAGATCCCGCTCGATGTGGTCAACGCTCAAACCGGCGAGATCATCATCCCGGCCAACCGCAAAATCACGAAGCAGCTCCTGCGAAAGCTCGCGGCAGTTTACAACCACGTCGAAATCGACCCGAGCCCGATCCGCAACAAAATCAACGAGATCATCGGCCAGTTCGAGCACAAGTTCGTCGATCTCGACAACGAGCGCGACCAGAACCTCGGACGCATCGAAAGCGGTGACGATGTCGATCCCGGCATCATCAAGCAGGTCAAAGTCTATATCGCCAGCAAGCGCAAGCTCAGCGTCGGCGACAAGATGGCCGGACGCCACGGCAACAAGGGCGTCGTCGCCAAGATCGTCCCCGAGGAGGACATGCCGTTCCTCGCGGACGGGACCCCGGTGGATATCGTCCTCAACCCGCTCGGCGTGCCCAGCCGCATGAACGTCGGGCAGGTGCTCGAAACCCACCTCGGCGTCGCCGCAAAAGCCCTCGGCTTCAAGGTGGCAACACCGGTCTTCGACGGCATTCCAGAAACCAAAATCCGCGAGTTCCTCAAGGAGGCAAAGACGAAGGAAGGGTTCACGTGGACGAACGAAAATGGCAAATCCACCGTCTTTGACGGCCGCACCGGAGAAGCCTTCGACCAGCAGGTCGTGGTCGGCTACATCTACATGCTGAAACTCGGCCACTTGGTCGCGGACAAAATCCACGCCCGCGCCGTCGGCCCTTACAGCCTCGTCACCCAGCAGCCTCTCGGAGGCAAGGCCCAGTATGGCGGCCAGCGCTTCGGCGAGATGGAGGTCTGGGCGCTCGAAGCCTACGGCGCCGCCTACACGCTCCAAGAACTCCTCACCGTCAAGTCCGACGATGTCGCCGGCCGCACCCGAATCTACGAGAGCATTGTCAAGGGCGACAATTCCCTCGAAGCGGGCACGCCCGAGTCGTTCAACGTCCTCATCAAAGAAATGCAGGGCCTCGGCCTCGATGTCCGTGTCGGCGGGAAAGATCCCTCCCTCGCCCACTCCGCCGCCTGATCCACCGCAACCCAATAAAGAATCGATCCCATGAAAGAGGTTAATTTCCGCGAAGCATTTGGTGAACAGAAACCGGTCGGCTTTGACGAGGTGGCAATCACTGTCTCCTCGCCCGACGCCATGCGCAGTTGGAGCAAAGGGGAGGTCAAAAACCCCGAGACCATCAACTACCGCACGTTCAAACCCGAGAAGGGCGGACTTTTCTGCGAGCGCATTTTCGGCCCGACCCGCGACTGGGAATGCTCGTGCGGAAAATACAAGCGCATCAAGCACAAGGGCGTGATCTGCGACCGCTGCGGCGTCGAAGTCACTCTCTCCCGCGTCCGCCGCGAACGGATGGGCCACATCGATCTCGCCGTCCCGGTCTCGCACATCTGGTTTTACAAGTGCATGCCTTCGCGCATCGGCCTCATGCTCGACATGACCTCGCGCCAGCTCGAACGCGTGATCTATTACGAGGACTACATTGTCGTCGATCCCGGCAGCACCCCGCTCCAGCGCTGCCAGCTCCTCACGGAATCCGAATTCCGCGAGGCGGAAGACCAGTATGGCGAAGCTTTCACGGCGGGCATGGGCGCGGAAGCGATCCAGAAACTTCTCGAGCAGACCGACCTCGCCAAGCTGAACGCCGAGATCGAGGTCGCCATGGTTTCCACGCGCAGCAAACAGCTCCGCAAGAAGCTGGCGAAGCGCCTCAAGCTGGTGCAGGGGTTTGCCTCTTCGAGGACTCGCCCGGAATGGATGATCCTCAACGTGCTCCCGGTCATCCCGCCGGACCTACGCCCGCTCGTGCCTCTCGAGGGCGGCCGTTTCGCGACCTCCGATCTCAACGATCTCTACCGCCGCGTCATCAACCGCAACAACCGTCTCCGCACGCTCCTCCAGCTCAAAACCCCGGAGGTCATCATCCGCAACGAAAAGCGCATGCTCCAGGAGTCGGTGGACGCGCTGTTCGACAACGGCCGCCACGGGCGCGCCGTCACCGGTGCCGCCAACCGCCCGCTCAAATCCCTCAGCGACATGCTCAAGGGCAAGGGCGGCCGCTTCCGCCAGAACCTCCTCGGCAAGCGCGTCGATTACTCGGGCCGCTCGGTCATCGTCATCGGCCCGGAACTCAAGCTCAACCAGTGCGGGCTCCCGAAAAAAATGGCGCTCGTGCTTTTCGAGCCGTTCATCATCCGCCGCCTCAAAGAGCAGGGCCACGTCCACACCGTCCGCAGCGCGAAGAAGCTGATCGAACGCCAGACCCCCGAAGTCTGGGACATCCTCGAGGAAGTCACCAAAGGCCACCCGGTTCTCCTCAACCGCGCCCCGACGCTCCACCGGCTTTCCATCCAGGCGTTCGAGCCTCTCCTCATCGAAGGCGAGGCGATCCGCATCCACCCGCTCGTTTGCACCGCCTACAACGCGGATTTCGACGGCGACCAGATGGCCGTCCACGTCCCGCTCTCGGTCGAGGCCCAGATGGAAGCCCGCATGCTCATGCTGGCCACGAACAACATCTTCTCGCCGTCCAGCGGCAAGCCGATCACGAACCCGTCGCAGGACATCCCGCTCGGCTGCTATTACCTCACGCAGAAGCCCCGCGGCGAGGATGCCAACAAGGACAAGCGCATGCCGCTCTTCGCCCATGCCGACGAAGTCGAACTCGCCCTCACCGAGGGCTCGATCCGCACCCACACGAGAATCCGCTTCAAAAACCCCGACTTCGCCCGCACGACGATTTTCGGCGATCCGACCATTAAGATCCTCGAGACTACGGCCGGCCGGGTTGTCTTCAACCAGATCTGGCCCGCAGACCTCGGTTTTTACAACAAGGTTTGCGGCAAGAAGCAGCTTTCGGACGTCATCTGGCGCTGCTACAAGATCGCCGGCCAGCAGAAGACGGTCGAGACCCTCGACCTCCTCAAGGAACTCGACTACCCCAAAGCCACCAAGGCCGGGATTTCCATCGGGATCACCGACATGATCATCCCGCCCGAGAAGGTCCAACTTCTCGAGAAAGCTTACCGCGAAGTCGCCGAGGTCCAGAAACAATACCTCCGCGGAATCATCACCGACGGCGAGCGCAAGAACAAGGTGCAGGACATCTGGACCCACACGGGCGAAGAGGTCGCGAACGCCCTCTTCCGCACGCTCGACCACAACGACGGACGCCGCGAGATGAACCCCGTGTTCATGATGGTGGATTCCGGTGCCCGCGGAAACCGCACGCAGATCAAGCAGCTCGCCGGAATGCGCGGTCTCATGGCCAAACCTTCGGGCGAGATCATCGAGCAGCCGATCACCGCGAATTTCCGCGAAGGCCTCTCGGTGCTCGAGTATTTCATCTCGACCCACGGTGCCCGCAAAGGTCTCGCCGATACCGCGCTCAAAACGGCGGACTCCGGCTACCTGACGCGCAAACTCGTGGATGCCGCGCAGGATGTGATCATCACGATCGACGATTGCCACACCGCGAACGGCATCGCCGTCCGTCCGATTTACGAAGGCGACGAGGAGGTTGTCAGCCTCTCGACCCGGATCATCGGACGCGCGAGCTGCGAGACGGTGAAGGATCCCGTGACCGGCAAGGTCGTCCTCAAGGCCAACCAGCTCATCGATGAGGAAACCGCGGCCGCTCTCGAGAAGATCGGCCACGAACAGCTCAAAATCCGCTCGGCCCTGACCTGCGAATCCAAACGCGGGATCTGCGCGAAGTGCTACGGGCGCAATCTTTCCACCGGCAACATGATCAAACTCGGCGAAGCGGTCGGCATCATCGCCGCCCAGTCGATCGGCGAGCCCGGCACCCAGCTCACCATGCGCACGTTCCACGTCGGCGGAACCGCCAGCCAGACGTTCAAACAGCCGGTCGTCAAAGCCAAGAACGAAGGCGTCGTCCGCTTCAACGAGCTCAAAGTCGTCGAAACCAGCGAAGGCACGTTCGTTGTTCTCAACAAGAACGGGACGGTCAGCGTCCACGCCGCCGACGGGCGCGAACTCGAAAGCCACAACATCGTGGTTGGTTCGGTCATCGCCGTAGCCGACGGGGCCAGCGTCAAAAAGGGCGAAACGTTCATCCAGTGGGATCCCTACAACGTCCCGATCATCACGGAAAAAGTCGGACGGATCGAATTCCGCGACATGATCCCGGGCGTCACGATCCGCAAGGAAGTCGATGAGGCCACCGGCGTGATGGGGACGGTCGTCATCGAGCACAAGGAAGACCTTCACCCGCAGATCGTCATCACCGACGAGTCGAAGAAAAATATTCTCGCCAGCTACTCGATTCCCGCAGGAGCCCACATCGAGGTCAAGGAAGGCTCGAAAGTCCCGGCCGGCCAGCGTCTCGCCAGGACACCGCGCAAAATCGCCAAAACAAAAGACATCACCGGCGGCCTTCCGCGCGTGGCGGAACTCTTCGAGGCCCGCCGCCCGAAGGATGCCGCGGAAATCGCGAAAATTGACGGCATTGTCGATATCGGGGGCACCGTGCGCGCCAAGCGCCGCCTCATCGTCACCGACCCGGAAACCAAGGCCGAGGAAGAACACCTGATCCCGCTCAACAAACACATCATCGTCTTCAAGGGCGACACGGTGAAGAAGGGCCAGCAACTGACCGAAGGCCCCGTTGTCCCGCATGAAATCCTGGAGGTCTGCGGGCCGCAGGAACTGCAGGGACATCTTCTCAACGAGGTGCAGGAGGTTTACCGCCTCCAAGGCGTGGAAATCAATGACAAGCACATCGAAATCATCGTGCGACAGATGCTGCGCAAAGTCAAAATCACCGAGCCCGGTGACACCAGCCTTCTCTGGGGCGACCAGGTCGAGCGCCTCGCATTTGAAGCGGAAAACGAACGCGTCATCGAAAAAGGCGGCAAGCCCGCCGAAGCCAGCCCGGTCCTGCTGGGCATCACCAAGGCCTCGCTCGAGACCGACAGCTTTATTTCCGCCGCATCATTCCAAGACACGACACGCGTGTTGACCGAGGCGGCCACACTTGGCAAAGTGGACAAGCTGCGGGGCTTCAAAGAAAACGTCATCATGGGCCATCTCATTCCGGCCGGCACTGGTTTCCAGTCCTACCGCGAGACCGAGATTGTTCACCTGGGCGATGCGCTTGAGGCCGAGCCGAATCCTGAACCTGAAAAAGCTGCCAGCTAAGCGATACCATGTCCGAAGAAACATCCCAACATCCTAACGTCGAAATCATGACTGAACTGCTCGAAGCCGGCGTGCACTATGGACACCAGACAAAGCGCTGGAATCCCAAGATGCGCGACTACATCCTGGAAGAAAAAAATTCCATCTACATCATCGACCTGTCTCAGACAGTCGATCAGCTCTCGCGTGCGACGGAATACCTGACAAACATGGTCCGCGGAGGTGGAAAAATCCTCTTCGTGGGAACCAAGAAGCAGGCCCAGGAAGCGGTCCGCGAAGCCGCGACGGCCACCGGCCAGCTCTTCGTGAACCAGCGCTGGCTCGGCGGAACTCTCACCAACCTCACCACCATCCGGAAAAGCGTCGCCCGCCTGAAGGAAATCCAGGCGGCTGAAGGAACCCCGGCCTTCGCCAAGATCAACAAGGCCGAGGCGGCCTCCATCCGCCGCGAAGGGGCCAAGCTCTTCCACAACCTCGAAGGGATTGTGAACATGGACAAGCTGCCCGATGCCCTCGTTGTCATCGACACGCTGCGCGAGGAGATCGCCGTCGCCGAGGCCAACCGCCTGAAAATCCCGATCATCGCCATCGTGGACACAAACTGCGACCCGGAAAAAATCGAATACCCGATCGCGGGCAACGACGACGCCATCCGCTCGATCCGCGTCATTCTCCAGAAGCTCGTCCAGTCGATCATCGAGGCCAAAGGCGCCACAAAAACCTCCTCCTCGGAACTCGCCGCCGTCTCCGAATAATCAACAAAGTTTTCAGTGTTCAGTTTTCAGTGCTCAGCACAGAAAACTGCCTTTTCTGAAAACTGAACCACTGAAAACTTTTCCATGTCCGAAATATCCGCTCAACTCGTCAAAGAACTCCGCGAAAAAACCAACGCGGGAATGATGGATTGCAAGAGGGCCCTGGCCGAGGCCAAGGGGGACCTCGCCGCCGCCGAGGATGTTCTCCGCAAGAAGGGCATCGCCAGCGCCGGAAAAAAATCCTCGCGCGTCGCAAAAGAAGGGGCCGTCGCCTCCTACATCCACCTCCAAGGCAAAGTGGGCGTGCTGGTGGAGATCAATTGCGAAACCGATTTCGTCGCGAAGAACGACACCTTCCGCGACTTCGTCAAGGACGTGACGCTCCACATCGCCGCCGCCCACCCGCTCTACGTGAGCCGCGAACAGGTGCCCGAAAAGCTGATCCTCGCCGAGCGCGAGATCTACGCCGCCCAAGTGCAGGGCAAACCCGCGAACATTTTGGAGAAAATTGTCGATGGGAAGGTCGAAAAGTTTTTCAGCACCGTCTGCCTCTTGGAGCAGCCGTTCATCAAGAACCCCGATATTACGATCAAGGACCTCCTCACCAGCAAAATCGCCGAACTCGGCGAGAACATGGTCATCCGCCGCTTCACCCGCTACATGGTGGGCGAGGATTTGGGCGAATAGTCCGCACGGCCCTCTCGATTGTTCTGCGATTCGTTTTGATCACACCCGAGTTTTTCGCCGGGAACGCTTATACTTTGTCGGCTTCTCTAGCAGCCTGTCGGACTTTTCCAAGCCTGACGGCTTGAAAAAAACCGAGGAAAAATGTAATCGGGAGCATGGCCGCCCGATTCGTTACCGTAGACCGCGAAACGCAGCTTCTCTTGCCCC
>Ga0118677_10009629_pt1 | contig 15034 bp, 10 predicted proteins | sample AliMusrvi5mmetaG_FD_86154 | JGI IMG/M metagenome (GOLD analysis project Ga0118677, IMG submission 86154)
AGACAGTCCATTGCTGTTTCAAAAGGAGTGCTGACCGGCAAGATTGCAAACAGCCGCACCGTGTTGCAGCGGGCGCTGCGTGATCACGGCGATAAGATTGATGCTCCTACAGTTGAACATACGGTGATGCGGCTTAGTAATACTCTTGAGCGCATGCAGAACGAAACAACGCTGGATGCTGTGCGGGGCTATGAGGGCGACGGGGCACGGCTTTATTTTAGCGTATTTGATCATTTGATTGTGGCGCAGAAAGTAGATTTTTTCTTTCATGGGCGCAACCGCAGGCCGCCGCTTGATAATGTGAATGCTCTTTTGTCATTTCTGTATACGCTGCTTATGCATGATGTGCGCTCAGCGCTTGAGGCTGTGGGGATTGATCCTGCGGTCGGTTTTCTGCACCGCGACCGGCCCGGTCGGCCAGGCCTTGCCCTTGACATCATGGAAGAATTTCGTCCGTTTCTGGCGGACAGACTCGCTTTGTCGCTTATTAATTTACGGCAGGTGCAGGCTGGCGGTTTTAAAAAGAATGAAGGCGGCGGTGTGATTATGGACGATGACACGCGCAAGCAGGTGCTGGTGGCCTATCAGACAAGAAAGCAGGATGACATACTGCACCCCTTTATTGACGAGAAGGTGACGATTGGCCTGCTGCCGCATGTGCAAGCGCTTTTGATGGCCAGGTACTTGCGCGGCGATCTCGACGGTTATCCGCCGTTTGTGTGGAAATAAACAACAACTACCCTCGCCCCGTTGTGTGAGAGGGTGAAAGGGCTTCTGTGTTTGTGATTGTTACTTATGATGTAGCTGTTACAGAAGAAGGCGGGCAGCGGCGGTTGCGACGTGTAGCAAAAGCTTGTGAAGACTATGGCCAGCGGGTGCAGTTTTCGGTTTTTGAGTGTAGTGTCGATCCGGCAGAATGGGCGGTTTTGAAACAGCGTTTGATTGATGTTATTGATGAAGAAAAAGATAGCCTGCGATTTTATTATTTGGGTTCAAATTGGAAACGCCGAGTAGAGCATGTAGGCACCAAGAAGGGTGTCGATCAGGAAGGGCCATTGATTGTCTGAATGCCTCCGCGAACCTAAAGCTTACATCGATTCAGGGGCAGGTTCGCGCAAGGGGTAACTGTCCGGAAAATAATCAAATTAATTTATGGGCAAAATGAAATCGGATAATTATATGAGTTTGGAAGTGTGGTTCGCAAAAAACAGCAATGAATGGTTGAAATTTCATAGAGTTGCACATTAACAGGTCGCGCCCCGCGCGGGCGCGTGGATTGAAACATTTTTACCATCTTGTGCTGAATACGGTTTAACGGTCGCGCCCCGCGCGGGCGCGTGGATTGAAACATGTTCGCAACCGAGAATTGAATAGTCGCCGGTGGGTCGCGCCCCGCGCGGGCGCGTGGATTGAAACAAGGTTAGGTTTTATCATGCAGATAATTGATGTTGGGTCGCGCCCCGCGCGGGCGCGTGGATTGAAACAATACTGACTGCTTACTGACTGTTTTAAGCCCGGGTCGCGCCCCGCGCGGGCGCGTGGATTGAAACACGGCTGTGCAACTTGGAAGATTCGGCATTGGAGGTCGCGCCCCGCGCGGGCGCGTGGATTGAAACGGGTTGCAGTACACATACAGCCCCTCACAGCCGGGGGTCGCGCCCCGCGCGGGCGCGTGGATTGAAACAACCACGAGGCGGTTTATGTGCTCGGCCGTAACCGTCGCGCCCCGCGCGGGCGCGTGGATTGAAACAAGGCCCAAAGATTTGACCCACCCCCTATGCTCGCGGTCGCGCCCCGCGCGGGCGCGTGGATTGAAACTATCTATTGCGCCATCATCCACCATGACGAAAATGGTCGCGCCCCGCGCGGGCGCGTGGATTGAAACTTAAGTGCTCATCGCTGTAATCTTCCCAGAAATGGTCGCGCCCCGCGCGGGCGCGTGGATTGAAACAAAGAGCTTGAACGTGCTCGCCATCGTCCTGAGCGTCGCGCCCCGCGCGGGCGCGTGGATTGAAACTTTCCGTTCATCCGTTGCCTCCTTGGAATAAAACCGGTCGCGCCCCGCGCGGGCGCGTGGATTGAAACACATTTCATGGCCAAGATCCTTAACGTAAAATTGGTCGCGCCCCGCGCGGGCGCGTGGATTGAAACACTGTCGGCGTGACAACCGGCGCGGGCCTTGCCCGGTCGCGCCCCGCGCGGGCGCGTGGATTGAAACCCGTTAAAACTGGGAACCAGTGGGGCTCGTCACCGGTCGCGCCCCGCGCGGGCGCGTGGATTGAAACTCCTTATTAGTGGTTAATATTGCCGTATATAGTGGTCGCGCCCCGCGCGGGCGCGTGGATTGAAACGTAATTGTCGGCCACCAGCTTTTTAATTGCCAGCAGGTCGCGCCCCGCGCGGGCGCGTGGATTGAAACGCTGTCTGCCGGTTTTGAATCTGGAACCGCATCAGGTCGCGCCCCGCGCGGGCGCGTGGATTGAAACTTATCGGGATTGAAAAGGCTGTCAAGGCCACGGAGGTCGCGCCCCGCGCGGGCGCGTGGATTGAAACCGGTTTCCACTGCCCTGGTAACTGCCCCGGCTGGGTCGCGCCCCGCGCGGGCGCGTGGATTGAAACTCGTTGCAAAATCATAAACGAACTCCCGTTCTGAGGGGTCGCGCCCCGCGCGGGCGCGTGGATTGAAACACCAGAACTTTAAGCACGAGATGACTTGTATTAGGTCGCGCCCCGCGCGGGCGCGTGGATTGAAACGCACCAGGCACACCCGGCGCAGGCGCAGGCGCAGGTCGCGCCCCGCGCGGGCGCGTGGATTGAAACTGAGGAATCAGTGCGCAGGCTCAACCTTGCCCTAGGTCGCGCCCCGCGCGGGCGCGTGGATTGAAACACTGTATTTGCATCGGTTCTGCCCGACACGAGGGGTCGCGCCCCGCGCGGGCGCGTGGATTGAAACTATTTGTATGAGCATGACGGAGTAACAATTACTGGTCGCGCCCCGCGCGGGCGCGTGGATTGAAACTGGTTGAGGCTAAATTTTCCGAAGCCATGAAGCCGGTCGCGCCCCGCGCGGGCGCGTGGATTGAAACTTTTTCATTCCAGTAATGAGCGCACTCGATCGGGGTCGCGCCCCGCGCGGGCGCGTGGATTGAAACCTTGCACTCGTCGCAGGTCCAATCAAAATTATCGGGTCGCGCCCCGCGCGGGCGCGTGGATTGAAACATCCCTGGGCCAGCGGATGGCAAACCACCCGGCAGGTCGCGCCCCGCGCGGGCGCGTGGATTGAAACCCACAACCGAGAACCCGTACACCACCGGGAAGCCGGTCGCGCCCCGCGCGGGCGCGTGGATTGAAACATGATGGTGCCCTGGGTCCTTATCGGCGAGGAATCGTCGCGCCCCGCGCGGGCGCGTGGATTGAAACGCGAGATACGCGCCAACACCACAAAGCTGCGCCGTGGTCGCGCCCCGCGCGGGCGCGTGGATTGAAACTTTTTTAAACGCCTCGACCGTGCTGCCCTTGGCGGTCGCGCCCCGCGCGGGCGCGTGGATTGAAACCAGACATCGTACACGGTCCAGTCGTAGATCGGGGGTCGCGCCCCGCGCGGGCGCGTGGATTGAAACCAGTTCATATCATCAGCATAAGCCCGGTACTCACGGTCGCGCCCCGCGCGGGCGCGTGGATTGAAACATATTCACCATGCGGGTCAAAATCTATACACAAGTCGCGCCCCGCGCGGGCGCGTGGATTGAAACCTTCGGGAGGGACAAAAGGCATTGGTCAATCCCGTCGCGCCCCGCGCGGGCGCGTGGATTGAAACTTCCCCTAGAACATCGACCTTTGAGGTCGGAAAAATGGGGTCACATCTTCACGGGCTGTTGCCCAAATCACATTTTAAATTCTGGTATTGGACATCGCAAGGTCGTGTGGTTGATTGCGGCGCAAATTTTGCCCAAAATCTGAGCACATGATTTGCCTAAACCACAAAAAGATAGGTGTAAACCTTCTTTCCCTCTGCCCCCAACTGCTTTTTTGCCTTTGTAACCATGCCGTATCAATATATTTATGTTCTGTACCGCTGCAATCAAATAATCTTGAATAGAAGTGCGCCATAAACCCCGCCATCGGGATCGCTTAAACCCATATCTCGTGGCTTCCGCAAAACTGCGTTCCATAAAATGCTGCCGTGTTCGGATGTCTCTTGTGGCCGGGGCGCTTGCTGCATGATGTCGCATTACATCCAACTCCTCCTGACGCATATGTCGCTTTACTGATCGACCCGTCTTTGATTTAGTGCACTGCTCCAGCAGATGACACTCTTTGCAGATCTTGAATTTTATCGCGTATTCTATCGCCTGCCGTTTTTCCTTATGACTTCGTCTGCGTAATACATTACCACCGGGGCATGTATAGCTGTCCGTCTCGGCATCATAGCTGAAGGCGTCTTCTCCAAATATGCCGCTGCGCAGGCCGCTCTGCTCCTGCGTCCGCTTTAAATCTGGCATGTGGGCCTGTATGCCGCGATCATAACAGTATAAATAGTTCTCTACCGTGCCGTATTTCGTATCCCCTACCACGGTTTCAACACTTTTATTGGTCGTGCTTTTATGCGTCGTTACTAATGCCCCCAGACGGTGCGCTTCATTGACTCCCCCCGTGGTCATCTCTGTTGCCGTTATGACGCCATAGGCGCTGTCGATTGCACGATGACTCTTGTAGCGCAGCTTTGATTTACCCCCACCCTGGCGCATGACCGTTGCATCAGAATCCGTGGTTGAAATGTAGCGCCTGTTTGCTTCTCCCTTGCCTTCAGTATCATCTTCGGCCTGCGGCTCTTCGGCTACTTCATCCAGCCGCTCTTCTAAAATCTGATAGCCCTTTTCTATACGGTATTTTAATGACTCCCGATTCACTACCGAATTATTTGATGCATCGGCATCGATAAGGCTGGAATCGCAAAATATCTTCTCCCCATCTACCAGCCCTGCCTCTACACACTGCCATACGATACGTTCAAACAACTTCCTGAAGGCCTCTTTACCCCAGCGCTTCCGCGCTTTGGATAATATACTGTGCCCCGGTATCTCATCTGCTATGTCATAGCCCAAAAACAACAGCCAATCCAAACGCTCCGGCACTGTAGCCATCAACTCCCGCTCAGAGCGCACATTGTACATCACCAACAACAGCATCAGTTTCAATATGACCGGCGGCGGGGCCGACATATGCCCATTCGTGCCATAGCTGCTTTTGACTTCCTGGTATATGAAATCAAAATCTATAAGCTTCTTTATCTTGCGCAAGGGGTGATCTTTGCGGACTCGCTGGTCTATATTGAAATTGGTGTAAAACAGGCTCGGCTGCAGGCTTTGCTCTTTGCCCATCATGATATGCTATCTCCTTGGCTGGTTACATTCAGGCAAAAAAACTATATCACAATTTCGCTCAGCCTTGGTGGGATGTGGGCAACAGCCCGTTAAATGTTAAATATTGCCTGGAATATTATCTCCGGGGCATCCATGAACAGCATTAAAGAGGCACTGGCAAGTTTTCTGCCCCTAATGTAAATGCCATACATTCGCCACTGGAGGTAATGCACTATGAAGAATAAATCCTTAAATTGTGTCGAAATGAAGTGCGGCGGAAAATGAAACCGGCAAACAAGGTTGATAGGGCAAGGTCTGGCGGCACTTTTAGTTGAATTGTGAGTTTGGGCACAGGCGGAGCAAGTTGGGTGAGAAAACCGGGGGGGCTTGTAAAAGCCATTGAGGATTATTTTATGGCATCATAGTCTTGCGGCGTATCAATATCAATGCCGGCACCCGCGTCAGGCATGGCTACCGTGAAAACCATGCCGGGGAAGTGCTCGATGACGGCCCGCCCGCCCGTGTCGCCGGCAAGGGCAAGCAGCCTGTCCCGCAGCCGGGCGGGAAAGACCGTCGGACTGCCGCGCCTGCCGCCGTAGGCCGGAATAATGATGTGGCCGGGCTGTTTCCGCCAGGCATCAATCAGCAGGTTGATCGTTGCAGCGTCAAGCCTGGGCTGATCACCGGTTAAAAACATATACGCTTCGGTATCCGGCGCGGCCGTTCGAACACCTTCTTTTATCGAAGCGCTCTGGCCCTGAGCGGCATCGGCATTATAAACGGTTGTGATACGATATTTTGCGGCAAGATCAGCCACGGCAGGATTCTGATATGCAAGAATAATAGCATCAAGCCGCGACGCATCGGCTGCCTGCATCACGCGCTCCACAAGCGGCATGCCGTCCACGGGCAGAAGCAATTTATCCTGCCTTGCCATGCGGCGGGAAAGTCCTGATGCCAGAATAATGCCGGTTATCATTGGTGAAAGATTTCTCCCTGCAGTCGAAATGACGGACATTTGATTGCCAACAAAGGTGCGTCAATCGTTTGGCCGTCACTTTTTTGTAGAGGCGAAGTTAAAATTCTATGCTTGTGAATTAATGAAGACCGTCACCCCGGTGAAAACCGGGGTCCATCTTGTAGGGGCGTATGGCCATACGCCCCTACAGCGTAAAACAACTGGATTCCGGCTTTCGCCGGAATGACACGAAAATTTTATGCATATTGGTCTAATTCACCTTTTGTGGGCTGCCCCCCTGCATTGCCGTATAGCTGCCCTGCTGCAATGAAGCGCTGATGCAGCCGAGGTCTGTCTGCTGCTGTGCAAGCTCCCGGGCAATGAGTTCAGCCTGCCCGTGAAGTTCCACGGTATCGGCTTTATTGAGTAGCACTATTTTCCGGCACGCTACAGAAGTATTTTTGAAAAGGCCCTTGCCGGCCGTAATCAATTTCACCATACAGTCCCGGCTGATGGGCTCTCCGGTCCGTGCGCCCGTGACAGAGCAAAAAAGCTCGCTGCGGTGTACTATCGACTCATCGACTGGTTTATCAAGCGCGTCGAGGCCGATAACCCCTATGACCAGCGCAGTTGAGGGCGGTATAACCGGCTCATACTCAGCCGGGGCTTTTATGGGCTTGCGCTTGGCGCCGTCAGCCTCGACAAGAATGCAATCAAAAAGGCGCTTCGCGCACAGTTCGTCGATAAAGGCAGGTTCAACGCTTTTGACCTTGCAGATTTCTCCTTCGATCAAGCCATTGCCAAGGCAGGTGATGGTTGCGGCAGGTATGGCCGCAAGCCGGCTCGAATCGGCGCAGCCCTCAAGCATCAGGATATCGCACTGCCCCGGTTCAGGAACGCCGATATTGGTCGTGGTGGTGACCAGAACTTTTTTTCCGAGCGCTTTCAGCTCATGGGCAAGCCGGAACATGGCCGTGGTCTTGCCGCCGCCACCCACCAGGCTTATGACACACGGGGCCGAAACGTCAATACCCAGAGCTTCTGCAAGGCTTGCGGCGGGCTTCACGCTTCGCTCGGACAGCCGCGCGGCGTATCGCTTGCCGCGCTTCGCTCCTGAATGATTTCGGCAAGAATGGATATCGCTATTTCGGCAGGAGTATTTGCCCCGATCTTCATGCCTACGGGCGAATGTATTTTTTGTATAAGCTCATCTGTTACGCCCTTTACCCGCAGCTGATCAAAAATTTTAGCGACTTTGGCGCGGCTGCCGATCATTCCCAGATACTGCCAGGTCTTATGAAGACACATCTCAAGCACCTCATAATCATGGGCATGCTTGTGGGTAAGAATGACGGTATAGGTTCGTGCGTTGAAAGCAACCTTGTCAATGGCCGTTGCATAGTCCCCGGTTATGATCCTGTCGGCCCAGGGCAGGCGCTCCGCACTGGCAAATTCGGGCCGGTTGTCCACAACCGTTACGTTGAACTCAAGCATTTTGCCTATCTGGGCAAGGCAGGCCCCGATATGGCCGGCGCCGAAGATGACCAGCTGGGGCGCCGGCACCAGCGGCTCTATAAACACGCTCATGCCGCCGCCGCAGGTCATGCCGATGTCCTTGAGCTCATGGGAGATCAGGCGAGCAGGCCCCCCCGCCATGAGCTTCAAAGCTTCGTCAATTATTATTTTCTCAATAGCGCCGCCGCCGACGGTCCCGGCAATAGAACCGTCGGGCCGCACGAGCATACGGGCACCCTCCTCGCGGGGAGCTGAGCCGCGCGATTCTATGACGGTCGCCAGCACCACGGGCTGATTATTTTTTTTTGCTGCAACGATTTCTTCAAAAATATCCATGATGATTCTCCTGCTGCATGCATTATCAATTTGGCGTAGTAGGGGCACGATGCATCGTGCCCCTACTACAAATTATTTCTTCTCATAATCCTTAATGGCCATCTGCAGGGCCTTGATGCCCGCAAGGGGGCAGCCGGCCACCAGCTCAATGCCGCCTTCAAAAGCTTTTTCTATAGCGGCATTATTTATAAGCTTTGCCTCGGCCACGGTTTTCCCGAGCGCGAGTTCCGTCAGCATGCTGTTCACGGCAATCGTGGTGGCGCAACCGTTTGATTTGAAGCGGATATCAAAAACACGCCCGTCTTCTATCATAAGCCACAGTTCAATTTTATCGCCGCAGGCCGGGTCATCAAGCAAAGCATAACCGTCGGCAAGCCCTTCGCTCATGTCGCCGAAATTGCGGGGCCGCATAGCATGCTCGCGCACCAGGGCCGGGCAGTCTTCCCCAGGGTCATCTAATTTGGGAGCGCCCTCAACCCCTCCCCAGGCGCATGAATCTTCTTGAAACGGATCAGTCATAAGAAATTCCTTTCAGATGTTTTTCACGAGCTCTATGAAATGCTCAAGTGTTTTTAAATTATGGCAGGGCAGAAAGTGATCCACATACGGCATGGCTGTCGACATGCCCAGGCACAAAGGTTCATAGCGGTCGTATTTCAGATTGGGGTTGAGCCAGATAATTTTTCGGAAGCCGCGCTTGAAAAGGACCATTTGCTTTTTCAGCAGTTCTGCATCGCCCTTGTCCCAGCCGTCGCTCAAAATCACCAGTATGCGGTTGCGCTTGCGGAGCTTGCCGCCATAGTGCTTGTTAAACTCGTCAAAGCAGCCGCCGATATCCGTGCCCCCCGACCAGAACTGCACTTTTTTCGACAGCATCGCCATGGCCGATTCAAGCCTGCGGTTGCTGAGAATATCGCTGATGCGCATGAGCTGGGTGCCGAAGACAAAGGTTTCGGTGTCGCGCAGATATTTCTGGAGGCTGTAGGTAAATTTGATGAGAAAGCGGCTGTAGATGTCCATGGAGCCGCTCACGTCGGCAAGCAGCACGAGCTTTGACTCCCGGGGCTTGCGCTTCTTGGTGAGTATCTTCATTATTTCACCGCCCCGCTGCGTTGCCTGGCGGATCGAGCGGCGCAAATCGATCATTTTCCCCTTATTGCTGGGCTTAAACCGCCGTCCGAGCTTTTCTTTCACCGTAATCCTGAAGTTGCGGAAAATCTCATCGAACAGGGCAATCTCATAGGCCGATATCAACTCGAAATCCTTCTCCCGCAGGGACTGGCCGAGTGAATAAGTCGGCACGGCGATCTCTTCATACTGATTGCTCAGCTTTTTGGAATCCTTTTTGGGGTTGCCGTCCTCTTCATCCTCCGGTGATTTGTTTTCCTTATCCACGGTGGAGTTTTTGTCATCGGGCTCGTCATTGCTGCCGCCGTATTTCTTGGGAATGCTGACCCCGGTGCGCCAGAACTGCAGAAACAGGACATCAAAAGCCGCCCGGTACTTATGGCTCATGAGCATATTGGTCCGCAGGGCCAGATAAAACTCAAAGCGGCTGTTAATATCGATATGGGCAAGGGCGGAGATGGCGTCCCGCTCATTTGAGGTATGCACGGGGATTTTATTTACGCGCAGCAGTTTTGCAAACTTGATAATGCGCTGGATAAGCGCCGCCGTGTGCTGCTCAATGGTGACGCTGTCCTGCTTCTTTTTCTGCTCTTCAAGCTTCTTCTGCGCTTCAACCGGTACGAGAAGTATTTTCATTCGATTTTAGTCTCTGCATGCAGCAAAACCGTGGTTGACAAATCCTTGAATTTTTTCACGTCTTCCTTGAATTTGAACAGGCAGCCCGAGGTCATGTCCATGGTGAGCTCGTCTATCTCGTCTTTGTCAAGAAAGGTAAGGGCCTGTGACCAGTCAAGGGTTTCCGCAACACCGGGCCGCTTGTAGAACTCCTGCTCCCGAAGGGTAGCCATGATGCGCGATATTTTTTTGGCGAGCGTTGCTTCAATATTCGGGATTTTCGCCAGTATGATCTCCCGTTCGCGCTCGATGTTCGGATAGTCGATAAAATGGTACAGGCAGCGGCGCTTGAGAGCATCGTGGAGCTCCCGGACGCGGTTGGACGTAATAATAACAATGGGCTTGTGCTTGGCCTTCACCGTGCCCATTTCAGGAATGGTAACCTGGAAATCGGAGAGTATTTCAAGAAGAAAGGCTTCGAACTCCTCGTCGGCCCGGTCGACCTCATCGATCAGGAGCACCACCTTTTCCTCGCCCCGCACTGCCTGAAGCAGTGGCCGCGGGATGAGAAATTCCTCGGAAAAAACATTTTCAACATGGCCGCCGGCGCCGCTTGCATCCATGGCTTTGATTTTTAAAAGCTGCTTGGCGTAATTCCACTCATAAATTGTGGATGTGGCGTCAAGGCCTTCATAGCACTGCAGGCGGATGAGCTTGCGGCCGAGCACCGTGGCCAGCACCTTGGCGATTTCCGTTTTGCCGACGCCGGGCTCGCCTTCCAGCAGCAGCGGCTTTTCCATCTTCATGGCCAGGTACAGCGTAAACGCGAGGGGATCATCGCAGATATAGCTCTCCTTCTTCAGGGCAGCCTTGATTTCATCGACGGAATTCAAATTTTTCATTATTGCCTCTTTCATTTTAATAATAGGAGCTTTTATCTTCAGCAGACACCCAGAGCGCCGCTTTTCCACATAAGTATCGCCTCAAGCACGGAGCCGCCAAGGGCGCGCGCCTTATCGGAAATCGTATAGCAGTGATCAGTCACCAGGCGAGGATCAACATCGCCGATCTTGAGCCCCTGCGGCACCTCGCGGCCGTTCATGATAAGGCCCCTCACCACGCCATCGAATGCCGCAGCCACTGGCTCCTGGCCCACATAGCAGATGATCTCGTCTTTTTTTACCTGCGCGCCTATATCAAGCACATGCCGTATCGCGCCTGTGCAAGGCGAACGAAGCACGCGCTCCGCGCCGTGGCCCATGACCGGATCGGGTTTGCCCGTATCGGGGAGCGCCGAGCCTTCAAAAAAAAGCCTGCCGAGATTATGGCTGCGCATGGTCTCGATGACCACATGCACCTGTTTGCCTGCTTCAAAGCCGGGCCCGAGAGCGATAGTGAGCGGCGCCATGTCACGGCGCATACCCGTATCTCGCTTGGCAAGGGTGGCATCAACAACAACATCAGCCTTAAGCTTTTTTAAAATAGTTGCGCCCGGGTCAACCAGCACCGGGATGACGGCCTGCTGCCATGCTGTTTTGATCTCATCGATGCCGGCCACTTTTCGCGCCCGCACATCTTCAACCGCAGTCTCCCCATCGATCACCGCCTGGGCAAACGACACGGTTCGCCGCACAACCAGGGGATGTTCGACTTCAAGCAACAGCACCTTAAAACCGCTGCGGTGCAGACGGTGGGCAACACCTGTTGCAATGTCGCCGGCGCCCCGTATGACTACTATTGTTTCGGCCATGCTTGTACGTCCTTCTGTCAACCTGCAATTATTAGTTTACTACAAAATTTCATAAAATGTCCTCAAGCAGCCAAAAAAAGTATGCCTGTTCATGGCTGCCGGTCATGGCATCCCGGGCTGGTTTATAGTTTCCCGGGTTCGGGACAGATTGCCGCTTTTGCATTTGGGGCAGCGGCTGTTTCCCTCATCACCTTCCCAGGTATGCTCGCAGTTTTCGCACACAAGCACATCCCTTTTTTCTACCGAGCATACTCCGCCTTCTATGTGGATTGCCTTCCCGTTCACCAGGGCATCGGCTACTTTTCTGCGTGCTGTTTTCACGATATTGCCGAAGGTCTGCCGGGATATCTGCATGCGGGCAGCGGCTTCTTCCTGATAGAGTCCTTCAAGGTCTGCAAGCCGCAGGGCCTCCAGTTCATCGAAGGCGAGCACTAACTCCTCCAGGGCGGACAACGGAACTGCACGGGGTTTAAAGTAAAACGCATTCGGGTTGCACTGTACATGCCGGCATTTAATGGATCGTGACATCGGATAAATATCAATATTGGCAAATGCCAATAATATGCTTTTTAGGCCATAAGGTCAAGCGATTAATTGAGTCGAGTAGCTCCGTTTCCGGGTAAAAACGGATATGGGTGCCAGGAATTGCAGCAGCGAATAAAAAGAGCGCCCCGTTGCCGGGGCGCTCTTTTGAAAAACATACTATTTACTTCTGAAGACCCTGTTCCTGGATAGCCTTCAGCACCTTTTCAGGGGTAATGGGGGCTTGTTTCAGCTGGATACCGATGGCGTCGTAAATTGCATTAGCAACCGAGCCGATCGGACCCATGAGCGCTGATTCACCGCAGCTCTTTACACCCATTGGTCCAATGGGATCCGGAGCGGTTTCAACAAGAATAATCTTGGCATTGGGCATATCCGAGGGGCCAAGCATCTTGTAATCGGTGAAGTCATTGTTCAGCACGCGGCCCTGTTTGTCATAGGCGTACTCTTCCGTGAGCACAAACCCGAGGCCCTGCTGCGCGCCGCCTTCCAGCTGCCCTTCTACTGAAGGCGGATGGATGGCGCGGCCGATGTCATGGCCGTTCACCAGATTGATCACCTTCACCTCGCCGGTCTCGGTGTCGACTTCAACTTCGGAGAAGCAGGCGCCGAAGGGCGGTGAGCAGTGCTTTGCAAAGAAGCTTGAGTAGCCCTGGATCTGGCCCGGAATACCGATGGTCTTTCCGGTGACCGCATCGATGTAGTTGTACACGCCTTCCTTGGCTATTTTCACCGCGCTGATCGACTTCTGGGGATTGCCTTTAACGCTTATGATCTTGTCTTTCATTTCAAGATCCTTTACGTTGGCTTCCAGAAGCTGGGCGGCACGCTCAAGCAGTTGCTTCTTTACGCTTTCGCAGGCCTCGATAGTGGCTGGAGCTGCGCAGTAAATCGTGCGGCTTGCATGAGCACCGATGTCGAAACCGCACATATCGGAGTCGCCGGACCGCAGATGAATATCTCCCATCGGAAAACCGAGGGTTTCAGCCGCCATCTGCGTGATGACGGTGTGGCCGCCGGTGCCGAGATCGGAAATCTGCTGAATCAGCTCAACCGTGCAGTCTTCATTGAGCTTGGCCGTACAGACGGAATGCTCAAGCAGCATGGGGAAAGCGCCGGAGGTGTGGTTCATAACGGCCACGCCGATGCCTCGACGCTTGACGCCGGTCTGCTTGGCAAACTTCTTCTTCTTTTCATACCAGCCGATTTCTTTTGCGGCCATATCGATACAGTCGTTGAGACCGTCGGAAGCGTAGGTTACGCCCTTCAGCCATGTCTCGTCGCCGATCGACTTGTGCCACTTCTTGCGCCAAGCGAGCTCATCGAGGCCAAGCTCTTTGCACATCTTCGTGACCATCTGCTCCTGGCAGAAGGTGATCTGCGGGTTGCCATAGCCGCGGTATGCGCCGGTGGGCACTTCATTGGTGAAATAGCCTTCCATCTGCATGCCCATGGCCTGCCACTTGTACATGCCGTGGAGGAATGCTGCTGCGCAGAATGGCGGCCCGGAACCATGGGTATAATAGCCGCCTTTGCGGGCAGTATACATCGCGTCAACTGCAACCGGGGTGCCGTCCTTCTTGAAGCCCATCTTCAGCCATATGTCGCCGGGATAGCGGGTCTCGGAAGCAACCCAGTCTTCCTCGCGCAGGAACTCCATTTTGACCGGATGGCCTTTGACTGCCATTGCCATGGCGCAGCAATGGGGCTCGCCGATCATGCCCAGGCGAACTCCAAAACCGCCGCCCACCGTGGTCTGCACCAGGCGAACGCGGGTCAGGGGCAGCTCGAACAGCTCGGCGATCAGCACCTGCACGGGCTTTGCCATCTGGGTTGACGTCCAGATGTTGAGGCGGTCGCGCTCATCATAATGGGCCACATAGGCATGGTTTTCCATCTGGCACTGCTTCTGCTTGGGCACATAAAACGTGTCTTCGATCACATAGTCGCATTTATCAAGCAGATCCATCGCGGTCTTGCCGTTCTTATCGTTCCAGCCATAGCGCTTGCCCGGAAAAAATGAATCGGGCAGATCAAAGGCAAGGTTGCCTGGCTTGAGCGGCGTGAACAGATACCCGTTCTTTTTTGCGCCTTCGGCCTTGGAAGCCTCAGCCGTCATGAAAATGGGCAGGGGCTCATAGGTGACCTTGATCTTGTCTGCCGCGCGCTCTGCCGCTTCTTCGGTCTTTGCGATAACACCGCAGATAGCATCGCCCTGATGCTTTACGATTTTGTTGAAAATGTTCAGATCCGAGATTTCGCCGAATACTTGGCCGAAAATCTCGGGCACCAGCAGCTTCATGACCGTCGTGTTGTAGCCGCGCTTGGTCACATCATCGGGGCCGATGATTTTTATGACGCCGGGCACCTTCAGGGCCGCGGAGAAGTCGAGCTTCTTAACTTTTGCGTGAGCGTACTCCATGCAGCGGACCACTTTGCCGTAATACATGCCCTGCATGCGCATGTCGCCGGCGTAAACGGCCTGGCCGGTTACCTTCTCACGGGAATCAACTTTTGGGATTCGTTTTCCAATAACGGATTCTGCCATGCTGTTCCTCCTTTCCTATCGCTTGCCGGTGGCTGTTTTTTTACTAGCCACCTGAACAGCTTTGACAATTTTTACATATCCGGTACAGCGGCAGATATTGCCTTCCAGACCGTTCCGGATTTCCTCTTCCGAGGGCTTGGGATTTTTCTCAAGAATTGAGACTGCCTTGAGAACCATGCCCGGCGTGCAGAAGCCGCATTGTATGGCGCTTTCATCGACAAAGGCCTTCTGGACGGGGTGCAGATCGCCGTTTTGGGCAAGGCCTGCGACCGTCGTAA
>Ga0118677_10009634_pt1 | contig 15027 bp, 6 predicted proteins | sample AliMusrvi5mmetaG_FD_86154 | JGI IMG/M metagenome (GOLD analysis project Ga0118677, IMG submission 86154)
GGCCTGGGGCGGCTGGAACCGGGGCGACACCGAAACCCTGCTTACGGCCGTGCTCTGCGGTTTCCACATCGTCATGACCTCGCACTTCTCCCGCCGTTCCTCCGGCTGGGTACTGGCTTTCGTGCAAGTGGCGGTCACCGGCGCCGCCGGTCAAATCGGTTACTCCCTGCTGTTCCGCATCGCCTCGGGCGCGCTGTTTGGACCGGATCAGCCGGTGAAGCTGCGCCTTATTGAAATCGAGCCGGCCCTGCCGGCCCTCGGCGGCGTGGTGATGGAATTGGAAGATTGCGCGTTTCCGCTGCTGCACGGCATCACCCCCACCGCCAGCCTGGATGAAGGCTTCAGCGGCGTGAACTGGGCCATCCTCGTCGGCTCCGTGCCGCGCAAGGCCGGCATGGAGCGCAAGGAACTGCTCAACATCAACGGCAAGATCTTCACCGGCCAGGGCCAGGCGATTCAGAAGAACGCCGCCAGCGATGTGCGTGTGCTGGTGGTGGGCAACCCCTGCAACACCAACTGCCTGATCGCCATGAACAACGCCAAGGACGTGCCGTCCGAGCGCTGGTTCGCCATGACGCGGCTGGACGAAAACCGCGCCAAGAGCCAGCTTGCCCAGAAGGCCGGCGTGCAGGTCTCGGCGGTGAGCAATCTGGCCATCTGGGGCAACCACAGCTCGACGATGTACCCGGACTTCTACAACACCAAGATCAGCGGCAAACCCGCCACCGAAGTCATCACCGACAGCGCCTGGCTTCAGGGCGACTTCATCAGCACCGTGCAGCAGCGCGGCGCGGCCATCATCAAGGCCCGCGGCCTCAGTTCCGCCGCCTCTGCCGCCAACGCCGCCTGCGACACCGTGCGCTCCCTTGCACTCGGCACCCCCGCCGGTGATTTCACCAGCGTCGCCGTCTGCTCCGATGGCAGCTATGGCATCGACAAGGGCCTCATGTTCTCCTACCCGATCCGCACCAACGGCACCAAGTGGGAGATCGTTCAGGGCGTGCCCGTGAACGAATTCAGCCAGGGCAAGATCAACGCCACCGAAACCGAGCTCAAGGAAGAGCGCGCAGCGGTGCAGGAACTGGGGCTGATCTAAGATTAGCGACGATTCATTCTTTGGCGGGCGCGATGGGCATGGATCCCGTCGCGCCCGTTTTCGTAGGCTGAGAGCATTGCGATTCGCTAAGCGTCTTGGAATGCGCGCGGCTTGCCGCCGCTTTCGAATACGCAGCTTGCTGCGGGCATTGGGGTAGATTCGCCTCAATAAGACAAGGTCGTGAAGAGGCCTTTTGTCGGCAGCAGGCTGCCATAACCAAATGCGGCCGCAAGCCGCACGCATACGTGCATGGCCGGCCAGACCAGCGCCGTCTAACCACAAAGTCTCCCCGGCCCGAACAACCACAATGCTCGTCACGCGGAGCGATGACGGCTACTTTGCCAGCCAGACCAGCACCGCATGACGTCCATACAATTCTCCCGCAAAAGTCCTCAAGGCTCGGCCAATCTGCAATGAATCCTGTGAGGCAGGGGGCGAAATGCAGATTCCTATGCCCAATTTCGACGGGGCAAATTCCACTCGTCGTCCCACCTCGCGGCACTATGCTCCGCCATGGAGCCGTCCACCGAGTTTGAACCGCTTTCGCGTCGTGAATTCGTGCGCGCCACTTCCGCCATCGCCGCCTCCGCGCTGGCTGGCAATCTGGTCGGCAACGCTGCCGGGGCGGAGGCACCCAAGAACGCAACCGTGACGGCGGCCAAGCCCTCATGCGTTTTCCCGCATCCGCTGCTCACGCCTCACGCAGACTTCTACGATGTCTCGCGCGGCAATCCAAAACCTCACACACTGACGGGCGAGGCCCTGGTGCAGGCTAAACTCACGCCCGACACCTGGCGGCTGGAGATCGTCGCTGATCCGTTCACCAGCGAGCAGGTGAAAGAACCCGCGAACCTCACGAAGCAGTTCACACTTGAGGATGGTACCGCGCTCGACCTGGCCACGCTCATGGAGCTGGGGAAGAAGCACGGCGTGAGGTTCCTCAAGGCCATGCAATGTCTGAACATCGCCGCACCGCTGGGCCAGGGCTTGTGGGAAGGCGTGCCGCTGCGCGAGGTGCTGCGACTGTGCGGCGGCATCAAGAACGCGCGCCGCATCTTTTACTGGGGTTTTCACAATAACGATCCCGCGCAGCTCTTCCAGTCCTCGCTCAGCTATACCGAGGTGATGGAGACCGCACCCGGCGAGCTGCCGCCCTTTCTGGCGTATAAGCTGAATGGCGAGCCGATCTCGCTCAAGCGTGGCGGCCCGGTGCGCCTGATCGTGCCGTGGGCCCATGGCTTCAAATCCATCAAGTGGCTGCAAAGGATAGCGGTGACGAATGACTTCAAGGCCAACGACACCTACGCGAACCAGAACAACGATCCCGAATCGCATCTCAAGACGGCGGCGTACATCGATCAGGCGCCAGACAAGTGCACCGCCGGTCAGCCTGTGGTTTTAGCGGGGCTCGCCCTGTCCGGCTTGTCCGGACTTGAGCGGGTCGAGTACTGGCTGCACCGGGTGGAGCCCGGCGCACCGATCGTCACCCAGGATGACGCCACCTATCAGGCGGCGCGTTGGACGCCCTGCCAGCTTGAAGCCGCACCCGCCGACTGGTCTGGCATCCTGCCGTCCGGCGTTTCATCGAAGACCGTGCTCGGTTTTGACCCAAAAACCGGCAGGCCCGCCACCTGGCCGCTGCGCTACAGCATGATTTCCTGGACCACGACGCTAAGGGATTTGAGACCCGGCAAGTACGAATTCCGCGCCCGCGCCGTGGACCTCAACGGCTTTGCCCAGCCCGAGCCGCGTCCGATTCCCAAGACCGGCAAGAACGCAGTCGAGGTGCATCGCTTTGAGGTGGCGTAGCACTGCGAGACTGGCCTCGGTCAGGATTCTCAATGCACCCCAGAATATCGCTCGTCGTCCCTACTGGCGATGCTAAGCTCGCCGATGGTCGCACGCACCTACTCCGCCACCCTGGTTGGCGTCAATGCCCACGAGGTCGAAATTGAATCGCATGAAAGCGGGGGCAACGGCCCGCGCATGATCATCGTCGGGCTGCCGGATACGGCGGTGAAGGAGAGTCGTGACCGCGTCACCGCCGCCATGGACAGCTGCGGCTTCTGGATTCACAGCGGTTTCACCACGGTGAACCTCGCCCCTGCCAACTTGAAAAAGGAGGGCCCGGCCTTCGATCTGCCCATCGCCGTGGCGGTCATCGCCAAGCAGCAAAAGCTGGACGTGCAGCGCCTCCAGGAAACAGCGATGGCAGGCGAACTCGCCTTGAATGGCGAGCTGCGCCCCGTGCGCGGCCTTCTGGCCATCGCGCTTGAAGCCCGCGCCAAAGGCCGCAAGCGCCTGCTGGTGCCCAAACGCGCCGCCCTGGAGGCCAGCGTGGTCTCCGGCATCGACATCATCGGTGTCGCCTCACTTCGTGAAGCCGTGGATTTCCTTGCCGAGAAGCTGGATATCGCCCCCGAGCCCTGCCGTGCGGCGGAGTTCTTCGCCGCCGCCTCCAGCTACAACATTGATTTCCTCGACGTGAAGGGCCAGTCCCATGCCAAGCGTGCCATCGAAGTCTCTGTGGGCGGCGGACACAACCTCTTGATGGTCGGCCCGCCCGGCACCGGCAAGTCGATGCTGGCCAAACGCATCGCCACCATCATGCCACGCATGGGCGAGGAGGAGGCCATTGAGACCACCAAAATCCATAGCGCCGGGGGCCTTCTGAGCGAGTCGCTCGCCTTCATCGCAACTCGTCCTTACCGTTCTCCTCATCACACCATCAGCGACGCCGGCCTGCTCGGCGGCGGCTCCAACCCAGGCCCTGGCGAGGTCAGCCTCGGCCACAACGGCGTGCTGTTCATGGACGAACTGCCCGAATTCAAACGCAGCACCCTGGAGGTCCTGCGCCAGCCCTTGGAGGATGGCAAGGTGACCATTGCCCGCGCCGCCGGCACCGTCACCTTCCCCGCGCAGTTCATGCTGGTTGCGGCGATGAACCCCTGCCCCTGCGGCTACTATGGGGACATGAAACGCGGCTGCCGCTGCGGGGTCGCCGTCGTGCTGCGCTACCGGCAGCGCATCAGCGGCCCCTTGCTCGACCGCATCGACCTCCACGTCGACGTGCCGAGCGTCGCCTACAAGGAACTCACCACCGGCGACGCAGGCGAGTCATCGCAAATGATCCGCGAGCGCGTGGAAAGCTGCCGCGCCGTTCAGACCGAGCGCTTCAAAGCCGACAAGGGGATCAATACCAACAGCGCCATGACCCCGCGCCTGATCAAGAAGCACTGCGAACTGGATGCCGAAGGCGGCCACTTCCTGGAACACTCCATGGGCGAAATGAACTTCAGCGCCCGCGCTCACGACCGCATCCTGAAGGTCGCCCGCACGTTGGCGGATCTCGGCGGTTTGGAGAAGATCAGCGCCGACAACGTGCTGGAGGCTGTGCAGTACCGCACGCTGGATAGGAAGCTGTGGGTGTGAAGGTTTCGAATGATGCAGCGAGGTGGGATCATGCAACTCGGAACACCTGACGCGAATGGCGCCAACATCCCATCTGGGCGGGTCAGCTCGTGAAGCTGCTCTTCGCTGAACACCCGGAATCCCAGCAGGGACCTGCCAACTTCGCTTTGCTTGCTTGAGCGCATGAACCGCGCCTGAGTTTTCAACGGTTTGACCGTTTGGAGAACCACTTTGCAGTGGCTAAACCAGAGGATTTGATCTTAATCTATGGCCGCCGATGAAAAAGCAACGTTCCACATCGTTAAGGATACGTCTGGCGAGTCTAGCGATTCTGGGGCTTTTGATTGCACTGGCGGCGACGGCTTACTTCAACGGGTCGCAAGTACAAAGTGATAGTGACTTGATCGCCCAGGACGCGGTGCCCGGTACAATCAACGCGCACTATATGCGGATGGCCATGTCCCGCAGCTTCGGCAGGGTGGTCGTGGCAGCTTCTGCGCAGACCACGGAGTCACGGGACGTGAGCCTGAAAATCATGCACGATGCCGACGTTGCCTTTGCCGACACTCTCAAGCAATACGAGGCGACCATCAGGATCAATCCGAAGAGGGACCGGGCGCTGCTTGAGGATGTGAGAAGCAACTATGCAAATTATTACAAGCACCGGGTGGCGTACGAGGCATTGATTTTGTCCGGGGACCGTGATGGAAGCGCGGCCTTTCTCGATCGTGACTTGGTCCCGGCTTATCTTCCGGCGATTAAATCCGCCGAGGAGTTGCTCAAATACAATCACGGCAACAGCATCACCTTGGCAAATTCGATCCGCGGCAGTGTCCATCGACTGTATCGGGCGGAGGCTGTCGTGGTGCTGCTGGCGCTCGCCTGCGCGGTGGTGCTGGTTGCTAATTTGTCCACCCGCCGCCGTGAACTGGTGGAGTTGATGGAGAATGAGGAGAAATTCTCAAAGGCCTTCAAGTCCAATCCCAGCGGCATCGCCATCACCGAAATCGAGACGGGGCGCTACATCGAGGTGAACGAGAGCTTTTGCCGAATCATGGGCTATTCGCCACAGGAAGTGATCGGACACACGCCTTTGGAACTGGGCATTTGGCAAAGCGCGAATGAGCGCAGCAAACTATTCCGGCCGTTGTTCGCCGGCGGATCGCTGCGTGGCGCGGAAATGCTGGCGCGCAACCGCGGCGGCGCGCAACGGACTCTTTCCGTCAATGCCGAGCTGATCGAACTGGGCGGCAATCGCTGTGTGGTGTCGCTGATCGAGGACATCACCGAGCGCCGGCAATTGGAGCGGAAGCAGGCGGAACTGGCGGCCATCGTCGAGTCCACCGAGGATGCGATCATCGGCAAGTCGCTGTCGGGCATCATCACCAGTTGGAACCGGGGCGCGGAGAAAGTCTTCGGCTACACTGCGGCGGAAGCCGTGGGCGAGCCTTTGCTTATGGTCATCCCGCCCGAGCGCAAGCATGAAGAGACGGATATCCTGGCCCGGATCACGCGCGGCGAAACGGTTGAACATTTCGATACGGAGCGCATTCGAAAGGATGGAAGGCGGATCAACATTTCCGCCACCATTTCCCCGCTCAAGGACACCGATGGAAACGTGGTCGGAGGCTCGAAAATAGCGCGCGACATCACCAAGCAGAAGGTCGCCGAAGTGGCGCTGGCCAGTAGCGAGGAACTGTTGCGCCACCTCATCAAGCACACTCCCGCAGCGGTAGCGATGTTCGACACTGAGATGCGCTACGTGCGAGCCAGTGATCGCTGGATCACCGACTATCATCTTGAAGGCAAGGATGTCATCGGACGCTCGCATTACGAGGTGTTTCCAGACATTCCGGAGCACTGGAAGGAAGTCCACCGCCAGGCATTGCGCGGGCAAACTAAGCGTTGCGACGAGGACATGTTCCCGCGCGCCGACGGCGGCGAGGAATGGCTGCAATGGGAAGTCCGGCCATGGCACGCATCGGAGAACGTGATCGGTGGCGTGATCTTTTTCACGCAAGTGATTACGGAGCGAAAGCGCACCGAATTTAAGCTGCGGGAAAGCGAGGAACTGTTCCGCACCTCCTTCGAAAGCGCCACCGTCGGCGTGTGCCTCGTGGCGACGGATGGGAAGTTTAACAATGTCAACCGCACCTTGTGCGACATGCTCGGATACACCAAGGACGAATTGCGGCAATTAACCTTCAACGACGTCACCCACGAGGAAGACAAGGACGTTGGCCGCACTTTTATCGCCGATGCTTTGTCCGGCGGGCCAAAAACCATGCAGACGGAAAAGCGCTACCTTCACAAAGATGGACGAGTCGTCTGGGCATTCCTTTCCACCGCTCTCGTCGAGCAGTCGCGTGAACATGGGGGTTACCTGATTTCCTATATTCAGGACATCACCGAGCGCAAGCGGGCCACGGAACAGCTCGAGCTGCTCAAGGTTTCCATCGACACGCATTTTGACGGGGCTTTTTGGATGGATACCAACAACCGGTTCGTTTACGTCAATGATTCGGCCTGCAAATCCCTGGGATATGCCCGGGAAGAACTGCTCGGCAAGTCGGTGACGCTGGTTGCCCCCCGTGCCTCGGCTGAAGCCCTCGAACAGGTTTGGAAGAGTTTGCGTGAAAGTGCATTCTTCACCCGTGAAACCGTGCATCGCCGCAAAGATGGCAGCGAGTTCCCTGTCGAAATCGTTGCGTCCTATGTGCGGTTTGAGGGCAACGAGTTCAACTGTGGTTTTGCTCGTGATATCACGGAGCGCAATCGCCTAAAACACAAACAGGCGGAACTGGCGGCCATCGTCGCCTCTTCCGACGACGCCATCATCGGCAAGTCGATGGCGGGCATCATCACAAGTTGGAACCGTGGAGCGGAACGAATCTTCGGCTATTCGGCGGCGGAAGCCATCGGCCAGCCGCTGTTGATGTTGATTCCGGCAGACCGTCAACATGAGGAACTGGACGTTCTTGAAAGGATTGCGCGTGGCGAAACAGTGGAACATTTCGAGACGGTGCGCGTCCGCAAGGGCGGGCACCAAATTTATATTTCCGCCACCATTTCTCCACTCAAGGATGGGCTTGGCAAGGTAATCGGCGCTTCCAAAATCGCGCGCGACGTCACCGCACAGAAGCGGGCGGACGAGGCCCTGAGGGAAAAGCAGAGCCAGCTCATTCTCGCGATGGACATCGCGAAGCTCGCCCACTGGGAGTTTGACGTGGGGAAGAACACCATTTCCGGCGACGGGCAGGTCTTCGAGCTGCTCGGCACCACCCCTGAACAGGAAGATGGACTGGCCTTGTCTCCAGAGGACTACATCCGGAGATTTGTCCATCCTGAGGATGCCGGCCTCGTCGCCAGTGAGGTGGCCCTGGGCACCGCCACGACCGATCCGAACTTCGCCCGTCAATTCGAGCATCGCGTCATCCGCAGGGACGGTACGGAGCGCGTGATGATGGTGCGCTCTCGAATCATCATGGACGCGATGGGCCGGACGGGCAAGATCCTCGGCACCAACCAGGACATCACGGAACAGAAGCAAGCCGAGCTGCGCATCCGGCACCTGAACCGCGTTTACGAGGTGCTTAGCGATATCAACAAGACCATCGTGCGCGAGAAGGATCCGCAAGTGATGCTGGCCGAGGCATGCCGGATTGTCGTGGAAAAAGGGGAATTCCGGATGGCGTGGATCGGAATGTTCGACGCTGCGTCCCAAAAGGTGCAGCCGGTGACCTCTGCGGGCGTCGTGGACGGGTATTTGGATCTGGTGAACATTGATTTGCGCGACAAAGAGCGGAGCCGCGGGCCATCGGGACGATGCTTCCTGACCGGAGAGCATGCCACCTGCGGCGACATCGAACACGAGCCATTCGCGGCGAGGTTGCGCGGCGAGGCATTGCGGCGAGGCTACCGCTCGTCCGCTAGTTTTCCGCTCAAGGTCGGAGGCAAGGTCACCGGCCTTTTCTCCCTCTATTCGGGCGAGACCGGATTCTTCGACGAGGAAGAGCTGCGGCTGCTGGATGAACTGGCCCTGGACATCGGCTTTGCCCTGGAGGTGGGGGAAGGCGAGTCCAAGCGCCGGCAGGCGGAACAGGAACTGCGCTGGCGCACAGCCTTCTTTGAAGCGCAGGTGCACTCCGCCATTGACGGCATCCTGGTGGTGGACGGCCAGGGCAGGAAGCTGCTCCAGAACCGGCGGATGAACGAGCTTTGGAAAATCCCGCCGCCTCTTGCCGACGACCCTGACGACTCCAAGCAGGTCCAGTTCATTCTCGGTCGGGTCAAGGAACCGGAGGCCTTTGCCGAAAAGATTGCCTATCTCTACGACCGCCCGGATGAATCCAGCAGTGACGTCATTAAACTGGTGGATGGGACCATATTGGAGCGTTACTCCGCTCCCGTGCGCGGCAGTGATGGCAGATACTACGGGCGGGTTTGGACTTTCCATGACATCACCGAACGCAAGAATCTCGAGCAGCAGTTCCTCCGTGCCCAGCGAATGGATAGCATCGGCACGCTCGCCAGCGGTGTGGCACACGATCTGAACAACATTCTCACGCCAATCATGATGTCCGTGTCCATGCTGCGTATGGGGTTATCAGATGAAAAGTGCGCGAGCCTTTTCGACAATATCGAGACGAGCGCGGAGCGCGGAGCGCAGATCGTCAAACAGGTGCTCACTTTCGGTCGTGGCTTGGAAGGCGAAAAGCATCCGCTGCAAGTCGAGATGCTGATCAATGAGATGGAAACGATGATCCGCAGTACTTTTCCGAAGGACATCGTCGTCGAATGCGTGAAAGCACCAGACTTGTGGCTGGTGCTCGGGGATGCGACGCAGCTTCACCAAGTGCTGCTCAATCTTTGTGTGAATGCGCGTGACGCCATGCCAAATGGAGGCAGCCTGCGGCTGAGTGCCGCCAACCTCGACATCGACGCCAGCTACGCGAGCATGCTGTCCGAGGCCACACCAGGCCCCCATGTGCTGCTGGAAGTGAGCGACACTGGCAGCGGCATCCCGCCGGAAATTTTGGAGCGCATCTTCGACCCCTTCTTCACCACCAAGGGGGTGGGCAAGGGCACCGGCCTCGGTCTCTCGACCGTCCACGGCATCGTCAAGAGCCATGGCGGTCTCCTCAAGGTGGCGAGCGAGCCTGGCAATGGAACGACTTTCCAAGTGTATCTGCCTGCCGCCCCGGATCAGGAGGCGGTTACGGACACCGGCTCGTCCGCTCCTCCGCCAACCGGCCAGGGGGACCTTGTGCTCGTGGTGGATGACGAGCCAGCGATTATGAATGCTGCACGTGCCGTGCTGGAGGCGAATGGCTACCGGGTCGTGCTCGCCGCCGATGGAGCCGACGCCCTCGCTGTGTTCGCACAAAATTCGCACGATATCACCGTCGTGCTGACTGATGTCATGATGCCGGTCATGAATGGGGTGTCGTTTCTCCGCGCCCTGAGGAGCATGAGCCAGGGCGTCCGGGTTATCGGCTCCACAGGCCTGGGCGATAAAGCACATCTCGCCACAATGAGGTCACTGGGAATAGAAAGAGTCCTGCACAAGCCGTATAACTCAAACATGCTGCTGCGCGCGATATACGACGTGTTGCATCCGAAAATGTAAGGGGCTAGAGCACTCCTCTGGCAGCTCGTGAAAGTAGCTGAAGACGTCGCAGCATGTGTATCACAAGCACCCATGCACGGACGTACCACAGCCCTGACGCGATTCCTTTGTTTCGTCAACGTCGAGGATCGCATTCCCCGGCAGCATTCCGTCAGTCAGGGCAACCGCGTGCAACGTGCATCACTGACCCTTCCTGCCAAACCGATCATCGCGTCTGGACCGGATCCGCGGCGCGCTCGTTGAGATAGTTTTCGAGCTGGGTATATCCGCCGGACATGGTGTTCGCATCAGCAGGGTCGTTGGGGTTCAGTCCATGCTGTTTCTCCCACTCGTCGGGAATGCCGTCGTTGTCGGAATCAACCGCGGTGGCTGAACCGGATGCAAAGGCAGGCCAGCCGCCGACTTCCTGCTGTGAGGCAATGATCTTACCGGTGCGATTTTCCACATCGGCGACAACACGCGAATCAGCGGCGTCGCGTTTTGGCAGCACGGCCCCGACTTTCTTGAGGACACTACGGAGGGCGTCTTCAGCGGACTCCGCTGGTATCGGCAGCAGCGGCAGCGGCTTGTCGCTGCCAGATGCCCGGTCGAATAGAACGCCCTGCCAGTTGTCCCGGGAAAATTCCGGCGAACCGTCCATGATGTTGCCCGCGAGATGCAGCGAGGCCGGCAGGGGGACACCGTCACCACCGATAAAGCGCAATGGCTTCTGCAGAGTCGAAGGACCTGGCCGCAAGTAATTGCCGACGTAGTTCAACTGCGAGAAGTTGCCCTGGCCTGAAGTGTGTCCCCAATTGTAGATCACATTGTTGCGGAAATCACACCGTGTCTGGCCTGCAAAAAGGGGATTGCGGCTGCCGGCATGGGCGAAAAGATTGTGGTGCCAGGTGCATCTGTCGCCGCACAGGATGGAAGACATGCTGTGCTTCTCGTAATTGAGACCTTCGGAAATCACGCACCATTGGACCGTGTAACGATCAACGGTGCCGGTCGCCGAGAGCGTCTCATCCGTTCCCCAGTGGGTGGAGCAATGGTCGATGATGAAATTCTGGCTGTCGTAAATGCTGATGCAGTCGCCCCCGTCATCCGGTGTCGGTTCCTGCGGCCCCTGCCCGAGCTGCACACGCAAGAAGCGAACCACCACGTCGTGGGTCTGGTTCAGCACGAGACCGTCCGCGTGCATGGAGCTGTCCCCGCGGAGGCAGATTCCATCGCCGGGCGCGGTTTGTCCGGCGATGGTCAGGTACGGCTCGCGAACACTTAGCGCCGATCGCAGGTTGATCGCACCGCCGACACGAAAGATCACCGTGCGTGGTCCTTTGGCGGAAACGGCGGCGCGCAAGCTGCCGGGGCCTGCGTCATCGAGATTGGTGACGAACAGCGCCCTGCCCCCACGGCCACCCTTGGCAAACGCGCCAAACCCTTCGGCACCGGGAAACGCGCGCGGCGCGGTTTGATCCAGGGGCTTCAGAAGCGCATCCTGCCGGCGCATCATTTCACGCAGGCCAGAATTGACGTCGTCCGCCGTGACGACAAAGGGCTTCGCCGGACTCCTCGATTGGTGGGCGGTACGCCGGCCGGCGGACGAAATCTTGTGCGGATCGGTCAGGACAACGTCGGTCTTGCCGGGGCCGCCACGATAGGTCAGCGTCCATTCAAAGGTCTCATTTCCTAATGCCGCCCGCACCGCGCTGCCTTCGGGCAGGTCAGTGAATATCCCGTGGCAGGGTTTCGGCAGCCGTATGAGCGGAATGTCACCCACCGGCGGCGCCTCTCGAAGGGAGACGTGGAGACGGCAAGTGCTTTTGGCGGCATCGTCAATCAAGGCGACCGCCGACGCCTGCTTGTTCCATACCACGATCGGAGTGACGCCGCCGGCATCGATGTCGTAGCTCATGTCAATGACACTGCCCGCCGCGTCTTTCTGCCGGACCCCGATCCATAGATAATCCAGGACCAGCACCGGCGCGGCCCCGGAGCCAACAACGCGAAGGTGCCCCGTCGAACCGATGCCCCACCCGAGCGTAAGGTGCCGCGTGAGAATGCCGCCGCCGCGAACTTCGAATTCTGCGGCCGCCTTGCGATCCGTCCCATTGCCAGAGTTGGAGCCGGCGATGCAAATTTCCAACGCGCGAATGTCGCCCTTGTTGTGAATGAATTTCCCGACCGCTCCGGTCATTTCTCCGATTCGAAGAACCTTGGATGCGGTCAGCGTGCCGCCATCCATCGTCATGGCGGCATGGGCATTGTGAAAGGATCCGACGTCCAACTGGCTGACCAACACATCGCCCCGAGTCAGAGCGACTTGCGAATTTCCCTCGATCGCGACGATTCCTCCCGGATCAGGCATCGTTCCTCCCCATCGCGCAGCCTCAGTCCAATCACCCTGACCCTCCTTCCAGAGTGGAGTGGCCGCACCCGCGAGGGAGAAGCTGAAGAAAGGAAAGCCGCTGAGTGCGACGACGAATCCAAATAGTCGGGAACGAATCATGCGGGAAGGGAATGCTAAACGATGTGAACAGAGAAACTTTCAACGCGGGAGATGCCCTCCGCATAATCCGGCAACCTCAGCTTGCGAAGTTGCTTCTCGTCCGGCTGACGTTTTCCGCGTACTCGGGCACCGCCCCCCGGGGCAAATGACATCCTGCGTGATACATTGTACGACCTACTTCTTCTTCGCCGCCCAGTTGTTCCACTGCGTGCGGTAATCGGCGGTCATCGGGGTGAAGGTGATCTTCACTTTGGGAAGGTCCGCCTTGAGCTTGGCGAGGTCTTCATCCGCAAGGGCCACGTCCTTCAGATCGAGCGTGGTGAGACCGGGAATCTCCTTGAGACGGTGCAGCCCGCCTGAATAGGTGAACACCGCAAATTCAAGCGAGAGCTTGTTGAGCTTGGGCAGAGTCACCAGCGTGGCGATGCAGGCATCGCTGAGCGTGGCATAACCCTTGTTCCACAGGCGCACGGATTGCAGGGCGGGATGGCCCTTCATGAGCGCCACAAAGGAGTCGCTGGCTCCACTGTGCTTCATGTCCACGCGCTGGAGGTGCGGGGCGGTCACGGCATCGATGCAGAACGCGCCATCAGTGGAATACACTTCAAGCGTGGGATGGGAGGAAAGCGCCGCCTTCGCTTCCGGGGTGGGACGCGTGACGTGCAGTGTGTGCAGTGTTTTCAAGGACTTCATCTCCCCAAACTTGGCCGCCCCCACGCCAGTGACCAGGGAGCCGTTGATCGTCACTGACATCGGATTCAACTTCGCAAGGCGTTGCATGCCCGCATCGTCCAGAGCCGCGCCAATGAACACAAACGACCGCAGGTGAGAGGCTGCGATCGCATCCCATTGCGCCGAGGTAAGCGCGGTCTTGGAATCAACCGTCATGGTCGGCCCTTCAGGCTTCTTGTCGGCAATTGTGACGTTGACGGATTTCAACACCTCGGGCACCCCCGGCAACGGTGCCTTGGTGACCGCATGTGCGGCGGTGGAAAGAGCGAAGCTGAGGAAAACAGAGAGGAGCGATGGATTGGGCATGGTGGAATATCGAGGTAACGCCTGGAAACGGGCCTTCTGTCGGCGGGGAGAGATTGCGAGCATCGGAGTCTGACCTTTGTCGCTCCTTGGGAATTAGGAATTGCGAGTTGATAGCCTGATACACCCGCTGAGTGGAGCCACTCATGCGCTCAACACTCAACCCCGGACCCAGGCTGACTGCGCCAACACCTTACTCCGCCTTGTAGCCGCGCCAGACCCAGACCAGCGTATCTGCCAGAGTTTGCTCAAAGACACGCTTGTCGCAGTGGCCGGTGGCCTGGCTGAAGACGAAGCGATGGCGGTAGCCTTTGGCCTTGAGGGCTGCCTCGGTGCGCAGGCCTGCCATCGGCCAGTTGTGATGGGTTTCTTCCGGATCAGTCGGGCGAATGTCCTTTTCGGACACATGGGTGAAGATGCGCAGGGGCTTCACTTCGCTGTTCTCGATCAGCTTAAGCTCGGAATGATAATCCCAGGCGCCATGCGGGTACTTGACCTGCTCAGGCGCATCGTCATCCTGCTGGGCGACGAAGGTGCCTGAATAGGCGATGATACGACGGAACCAATCGGGTCGGAACCAGCCCATCGTCAATGCTGCCGCACCGCCGGAACTGCAGCCGATGACGCCCCGGCCCCAAGGATTTTCGGTGAAGGCGATGCCAGGGTAGGCGGCTTTGATGTCGGCATTGCTGAGCACCGCAGGGAGCACTTCATCATGGATGAACCGGGCGAGCCGGTCGGACATGGTATCGTATTCCAGCCCTCGTTCGCTTTTCTTGCCATCGTTGCCGCCGTTCTCTACGGCAATGGCGATGAAGGCGGGCAGGCTGCGATTGGGGTCCTTGGAAGCGGTGAGGTTGTCCAGGGCATTGCTCACCAGCTTGAGCGGGCCCGGGCCGTCGTGGATGATGAGCACGGGAGCCTTGGTCCCGTCCTTGTAGGCGGCTGGCACATACACCGTGATCTTGCGCTGCACCCGCACGGGCTTCTTGGCGGGATCGAGAGTCTTGTCGTCACCTTTGAAGATCTTGCTGTCCGCCAGGGCCATGGAGAACACAAAGGACTTGCCCTTGGGATTGCCGCGGTCCGTGAGATCAGGATCAATCTTGTAGACGGGACCCACGGTGTGAATGCCGTCGCCTTCCCCACCGGGATTTTGCGCATCCTTGTCCGCGGCCCATCCTTCGACTGTACCCAAGGCGATGAGGCCGATGGCCAGCAAGGACCAAACGCGAACAGATTGAGAACGGATGTTGAACATCACACAGCGTCTGCGCTGGAGATATGATGTCAATGGGAATGGGCGGCGTGTACGCGTCGTCACCGCAGCCCAAAGAGCCTCTTGAACAAGCCCTTGTGCTCTGA